>MWWI01000241.1_pt1 | contig 11951 bp, 9 predicted proteins | sample 1047321 | NCBI WGS metagenome assembly MWWI01 (sample SAMN06349966, study PRJNA376086) | soil metagenome | isolation source: FI-1 sample Antarctic (ecotone) soil | place: Antarctica | reverse complement strand
CCTTTGGGGAAACATACTAAATAAATAAGTTGAGTAGGGTGGTAACGAGTAGTGCTGCTTGAATACGGGTGGCCCACCATCCAATTCTAAAAACTACCCGATAACCGATAGTGGACCAAAGTACCGTTCGAGTCCTATCGCCCCCGGATGTAGTTTTTAAATTAATGTCGCGTCATACGGTTGCTAAATTTTTAGGTATTGGGAGAATGATCCGACGCTCTTGTGGGGTGAAAAGCGCAAACCACTATTGAAAGGTAAGTGTAAATGCGTGTTTCGGTTGGGGGTAACCTCAAAAGGTCTTTAAAATAGACGATTACGCGGGAAATTGAAACATCTTAGTACCTGCAGATAAGAGAAACCAAACGGGATTGCGTTAGTAGTGGCGAGCGAAAGCGTATTAGAACTAAAGTGTGTTTTTTCGGGTGAAGACCGCGAGGCTCCGGAGAGGGTATGGCCCGTAACCTTTGGGGAAACATACTAAATAAATAAGTTGAGTAGGGTGGTAACGAGTAGTGCTGCTTGAATACGGGTGGCCCACCATCCAATTCTAAAAACTACCCGATAACCGATAGTGGACCAAAGTACCGTGAGGGAAAAGTGAAAAGAACCCTGAATAAGGGAGTGAAAAGTCCTTAAATATGGCGCGGCAATCAGCTATGATTTACGTAGCGTACCTTTTGCATAATAGGGTCAGCAAGTTGATCAGGTTAGCAAGCTTAAGCACACTTCTTTGCGTAGGCGTACAATTATACTTGTTTAAAGTTAATCCGTTCAGACCCGAAACCGATTGAGCTAGCCATGGGCAGGTTGCGACTAGTGTAAAAGCTAGGGATAAAGGACCGAACCCGTACACGTGGCAACGTGTTGGGATGACCTGTGGCTAGGAGTGAAAGGCTAATCAAAATCGGTTATAGCTGGTTCTCCGCGAAAGCTATTTAGGTAGCATTCTGTACATAATAACATTATTAATAATTTTAGCCTCTTAGGTAGCTTGCTTAGTCACTTTGGCATAGCCGTAAAAAGTCTTGTTGTAGGGCGAAAGTATAGTGAGTGAGGAAACGCGCCTTTACCGGGTAGAGCAACTTGACTTACTGGGGAGGGTAAAACCTTTACTGGGGTCTTAAAATCTTCGAATAGGTAAACTAAGCTTGTTGTGGAAACACTTTGAGTTCTAGGCGTTATTACAGAGGACAGACTAGGAGTGCTAAGGTTCTTAGTCGAGAGGGAAATAGCCCAGACTGCTAACTAAGGCCCTTAATGGTTTATGGGCGAAGTGTTCTTAAGGAGGTGAAGCGGCATTGACAGCCAGGAGGTAGGCTTGGAAGCAGCCATCCTATAATTTGATAGCGTAACAGCTCACTGGCCTAGCTACTTTGCGCCGAAAATGTATCGGGACTTGAGCTCATCGCCGAAGTTGCAGAAATCCTTTTAAAAGAGATTTGGTAGCGGAGCATCCCCATTTGTAGGGGACAGATAATGCTGACACGAGTAACTATAAAGACAGTGAGAATCTGTCTCGCCGAAAGTCCAAGGATTGCATTGCAAGGATTGTCCTCAATGCGTTAGGCGGTCCCTAAGTATTCTTTAGAAGTAAAATTCTGGTACGATGGGTAATTACGTGATTTTAACATTCGTAATTCTGATTTAATAGAGCCTTTTTGTGGGCTTCGCGTGCTGGTTGCGGGTGTATTTACGCAAATGCTTTCGGGTCGACGTAGTACACGGGCTGGAAAAACCCAGACGTTAAAAGATAATCAACCGTACCTCAAACCGACACAGGTGGACCGGTGTAAAAGCACCAAGGCGTTAAGAGAACGGTATTGAAGGAACTCGGCAAATTGGCCCCGTAACTTCGGGATAAGGGGTACCGCGGTGCTTTAAGCCCTGCTGGTGGCACTTAATAGGGGGTAGCGACTGTTTACTAAAAACACAGGACCCGCTAAATTTTAATCAAATTATGTAAAGGGTCTGATGCCTGCCCGGCGCCGCAAAGAGAAACCCTTTCTGCTTAACGGCGGGAAGATAACCTCCGGCAAACGGCAGCTGTACTCCTGACGGTTCTAAGGTAGCGAAATTCCTTGTCGGGTAAGTTCCGACCTGCATGAAAGGCATAACGACTTCCCCACGTCTCCAGTACTGACTTAGTGAAACTGAAATTCTTGTGCAGATGCAAGGTGGTAGCAGCTAGACGGAAAGACCCTGTGCACCTTTACTGCAATCTTTAGTGGTTACATATTATCAACTCTGTAGAATACTTAGTAGTCTGTAAAGCCTCGGCGCTAGTCGATTGCTGTGCTTCTTGAGCTAGACGTGATTTGAAATACTAAGGTTTTGTGCGTATGTAACTAATTTGTGATTAGGCTCACAGAGAAAGCTTAAGAGTGGTAGTTTGACTGGGGAGGTCGCCTCCTAAAAGGTAACGGAGTGTCCATAAGGCGTGCTCAGGCGCAGTGTGTGCTGCGTCGCAGGATGGGTAAGGCTTAAAACGCTTTGCTGTTTTCAAGAAGCGTAATGGCATAAGCATGCTTGACTAAGAAACAGACATGTTTCTAAGAGGTGGTAATTTTTTACTGCCAGGCATAATGATCCGGCGGTTTAGCGTGGTATAGCCGTCGCTAACGGATAAAAGGTACGCCAAGGGATAACAGGCTGATGACTCTACAGAGCTCATATCGACGGAGTCGTTTGGCACCTCGATGTCGGCTCATCAACATCCTGGGGCTGTAGGAGGTCCCAAGGGTTCGGCTGTTCGCCGATTAAAGTGGTACGTGAGCTGGGTTTAGAACGTCGTGAGACAGTTTCGGTCCCTACCTACTGTTACAGTATTAAAGCTTTGAGTGTTCCTAGTCTTCGTACGAGAGGATTGGGCTGGGCGCACCGCTGGTGGACCGCCTGTTGCTTAAAAATGGATTGAGTTAGCATGGCGGGTAGCTAAGTGTGACGGGATAACCGCTGGAAGCAGCTTAAGTGGGAAACCTGCATTTTTTTATTTTAGCTTTATAGTAGATTTTTTTCTTCTGGGTAGCCGTCGCAGACAATGACGTCGCGGGGTGAGCAGTGTAATTGCAGTAATGTTTTAAGCCTACTTATACCTAGCTACTTGTTTATTTTTTTTCATGTAGTATTACTTTATTTACTGGCCGGGTTTCAATTTGCTGGTTTTTTTGGTCACTAAGGCACTAAACTTTGCTCGTCTGCGTGCGTAGGTTATTAGTAGCGCTTTTTTTAAAGGAAGGACCGTAGTTTAGAGGTAGAATGGCTGTTTTGCAAGTAGTAGACCCGGGTTCAATTCCCGGCGGTTCCATCTTAAGTGAAGGGTGGCTTAGGGTCAGGTAGTATAATGGTAGTATATAGGTTTGCAAAACCAATGGTGGCAGTTCGATTCTGCCCCTGCGCAAGCAGGGAGGAGAAAAAAGTAAGTATTTTTTTTAAGAAAATGATAGGTTTAAACGAATTTTTGTGGCTTATAGAGCTTTATTGGTATGCTTTTTTTGACAAGGCATTTTTTCATAGTAAGTATTTTACTTACGCCTTTTATTCCTACGAAATGGAGTACCCTTGGGGACTCGTTAGTTTATATTGGCAGGAGAACTTTCGCGGTTTGGAAACCTTAAGTATGGACGAAGGCGCCGATCTTTTGGATTTCTCGTGGAAGTATGAGATATTAGGAACTGGCTTTCTTTTTGGTGGCGCTGTACAGCTGTGGATATTTCTGTTTTGTGTTATATACATGCTTCCTTATTTTGCTTACAACATAAAGGTTAAGCGTCTTCAAGGGACTTGGACGGCGGCTCACGCCTTTTCTCGTTATGACGGGCTTTTCCGTACTTTTACTTTTGGGTCTAGAATTAACGATGTTAAAGATATAAGGTACACCTTACATGAATTTGAGGAATTTGACGTGCGTAACCCTTCTGAGAAGTTGCGTAGTCTTTCAACAAGTCTTGCTCAGAATGTGTATGGGATTGACCATCAAAGTTTGCGAGATGTTAAAAATGATTTTCGACGTTTGCTGATCGGTTATTCTAACCTTGCAAACTACGGAAGCAGCAGCGCGCAAACTAGAAAGAAGGCTGCCGCGTACCAGACCGAGGGTTTGAATAAAAATGCTTTCCGTAAGTTGCGAGGGCTTTTTGGGTCAGCGGTTAGCAGGCAATTTCTAAAGTTTTGGGAGTACCAAGACAAAGGTACAGGCGAACTTATAAGCACGATCAATAAGGATCTAGCTAAGATATCGAAGCATAATAAAAGTGTAAGGCGTGCGCGGGCTTTTAATCCGTTGATGCTTAGAGCTACTGAGCCTAGGTTGGATGCTTCGGTCCCTATGCCTTATGTTCGTGGGGGTGCTGTACGCTGGGTCCCTTACAGGAGTTATTTTTTTTATCCTGGTGACTATTACTTTCAGGGTGCCCACAGTCATCTTGAGCTGCTTTGGTTGTCGATGCAAGAACCGTCAATGAAAGCGCGTGTGGCTGAAGTTGGGCTTCCTATTTTTCCTAAAGTGCTGCAAGAACTACCGCCTATGACTACTGGTGCGGACTTGGAGGATTACTTTTGTGAAGAGCAGGACTGGAACTTGCACTTGCACGAAGACCCGGAGTTATTTGAGTTCTCTTACTACGCCTTGGAACCTACGGAAGTTTTTGTTCTGGATTATATTACTCATGCCCCGTTTTCTAATCAACCGGCTCCTTTAACGGTGTATACACACCCTAGGACTAAATTGCCGGATGAGATGCTTACTACGCCAAAACAGCCTCGTCAGAATACTACTCCTTTAGCACTGGACTATGCGACTAACGAGGAGTCTGTAATTACTTCTAGTTTGGATTTGGATGATGTCTCTGTATTTACCTTGCTGCAGGATATTGATCACACCGCCACTTCGTGGAGGGATCCTATACTGACTGGGCACGGACTTTTTAGTTACGGTAATGCTACACAGTATGCTAGGTATAACTTTAATGATTTTTCACAGTACGGTTCTTTTTTTAGTGAGAATCCGTTTTTTTTCTCTAGTTATACCAGCAGCTGGCGTTTTGGGGTTGTCTACCCTTTCGAATATGACTCGTTGTTGCATGTGCTGGCGCAGGATGTTTTGGATGCTAATACTTCAGCTACTATAGACGCGCTCTTATTGGCGGCTAGTTCCTCTAAGGTCTTGCGAAGTAAGAAGAGAGACGTTGTGTTCAACTATAGCGCTAATACTTGGGTTAGTGTATCGGAGGTTTCTAATTACGCGTATAATCTCGCGGAATCTTTGTTTACAAGTTTGCATACACTGGGCGGTAACAAAGTTTACGAACCTCACTTTCCAAAAGGTTACATTCCTTTGAGTGCATTTATCTCCGCGGTGCTGCTGGCTTGTCAAAGTGGTTTGGCCCGGTTAGCTACTTGGTTGCAGCCGTACGCTAAATATCTTAGGTATTTTCACAATGAGTACTACTCTATTTCGCGGCCGGTTCACCTTGTCTTGGATTTTTTTCAGTTTAGATATATGCTTATAACGCCAAGTTACTCTTTCAGTCGTGGTATGCTTGCACGCGAGATACCTACGCCTCAAAGGACTGAACTGAGTTTGTATAATGAAGGTCCTTTTTTTCCTTATTGGCTACAATATGGGTACACGGATGCGCCAACATACTTCGATATGCTTGACGATTACGGGCCTGATGTAGACAATTACGTTTTGGGGTTACATAGTAGAAAGCCGGTGGATTTGGTTGGGCTTCCTATTTTTCCTAAAGTGCTGCAAGAACTACCGCCTATGACTACTGGTGCGGACTTGGAGGATTACTTTTGTGAAGAGCAGGACTGGAACTTGCACTTGCACGAAGACCCGGAGTTATTTGAGTTCTCTTACTACGCCTTGGAACCTACGGAAGTTTTTGTTCTGGATTATATTACTCATGCCCCGTTTTCTAATCAACCGGCTCCTTTAACGGTGTATACACACCCTAGGACTAAATTGCCGGATGAGATGCTTACTACGCCAAAACAGCCTCGTCAGAATACTACTCCTTTAGCACTGGACTATGCGACTAACGAGGAGTCTGTAATTACTTCTAGTTTGGATTTGGATGATGTCTCTGTATTTACCTTGCTGCAGGATATTGATCACACCGCCACTTCGTGGAGGGATCCTATACTGACTGGGCACGGACTTTTTAGTTACGGTAATGCTACACAGTATGCTAGGTATAACTTTAATGATTTTTCACAGTACGGTTCTTTTTTTAGTGAGAATCCGTTTTTTTTCTCTAGTTATACCAGCAGCTGGCGTTTTGGGGTTGTCTACCCTTTCGAATATGACTCGTTGTTGCATGTGCTGGCGCAGGATGTTTTGGATGCTAATACTTCAGCTACTATAGACGCGCTCTTATTGGCGGCTAGTTCCTCTAAGGTCTTGCGAAGTAAGAAGAGAGACGTTGTGTTCAACTATAGCGCTAATACTTGGGTTAGTGTATCGGAGGTTTCTAATTACGCGTATAATCTCGCGGAATCTTTGTTTACAAGTTTGCATACACTGGGCGGTAACAAAGTTTACGAACCTCACTTTCCAAAAGGTTACATTCCTTTGAGTGCATTTATCTCCGCGGTGCTGCTGGCTTGTCAAAGTGGTTTGGCCCGGTTAGCTACTTGGTTGCAGCCGTACGCTAAATATCTTAGGTATTTTCACAATGAGTACTACTCTATTTCGCGGCCGGTTCACCTTGTCTTGGATTTTTTTCAGTTTAGATATATGCTTATAACGCCAAGTTACTCTTTCAGTCGTGGTATGCTTGCACGCGAGATACCTACGCCTCAAAGGACTGAACTGAGTTTGTATAATGAAGGTCCTTTTTTTCCTTATTGGCTACAATATGGGTACACGGATGCGCCAACATACTTCGATATGCTTGACGATTACGGGCCTGATGTAGACAATTACGTTTTGGGGTTACATAGTAGAAAGCCGGTGGATTTGGTTGTCGAACCTCCAACTACTCCAGAGCAGTATTTGTCCTTGTTTAAAGCCACTAATCTTAGGGAAGCGGCAGCAATTCAGCGTGATATTGCTACAAAATCTTTTTTTTATAGTACAGGTAGCCTGTTTCAAACTTTGCTGGTTCAAAGGTCACCCGCTGATATGGTTACCGGGTTTGCGCCGCTCGATGAGGCGGCGCAGTTGCTTGAGAGAAGAAGATCCGCAAGGGTGGCATTGTCGGTTGCTTTTCCTCAATTTTACAATACGCTGGATGTTTTCTTAGACGTCCCGCATAAACGTATACAGAAGGCAACTAACCAGCAAGAATTTAAGAGGGACTTCATGCTGGAGGTCGACCCGACGGAAGACGCTCGTAAGGCCGCACGGCGTTTGCGGGAGTATAGGCGTGAGCTATTAAAAGAGCATCTTGCCAAGTATCTGGCGGGTGATAAATCTGCTAGGCCGGGCCGTTTGGAGCGCCCTCTAATGAATTTTGCACAGGGAAAGGAGTACATAGATATGAGACACTGGGGGCATTTGCGCTGGAAGAGAATACCGGAACGCAGGGAAAAACTTCCTCCTTGGATGCCAGCATCTTTTAAACCTAGGAAGAAGAAATAGATCTTTTTTTTTTTGGTAGTTTGTGGGGTAGCTGACTGAGCGGTTAAGGTGCCGGATTTGAAATCCGAGGCGTCCCTAAAAAGACCAGGGGTTCGAGTCCCCTGCTGCCCTAGATATGGTATTGAGTCTTATTGGTTTTCCAGTAAAGCAAAACGAGGTTACTACACTAAAAATTTAACTTAAAGTAATGGAATTTGAAATTGTAGTTTTTTATGTTACTCTCTGTTTGGTTACCATATCCGCCGTTGGAGTGGTTGGTAGCAATAATCCTGTATACTCTATACTTTTTTTAGTTTTGCTCTTTTTGGAAAGCTCCGTTCTTCTGGTCTTTCTCGGCCTGGAGTTCGTTGCTTTGGTGCTTGTAGTTGTTTATGTAGGGGCGGTCGCAGTTTTGTTTCTTTTTGTGTGTATGATGCTTAATGTTAGGCAGGAGTATACCCCCGAGGGAGTGGCTGAGCTTATTCCTGTTGGTTTTTTCTTTGTATTTTTACTATCAGCTTTCTTTGTGCCGGCGCTATATTTACCTGCTGGTGCACATGTAGACCCCCGTTTTGCTTATGTAGACTGGCTGCAGGCGTTAAACGGCGTGCAATCTATTCATGCTTTGGCTAAGGTTCTGTATAGCGCTAAAGTAATTGAATTTACTATGGCTGCTATTATACTGTTATCCGCTATGGTTATTGGTATTTCTGTAACTTTGTGGAAGCGTGTCGATTTAAGATCCCGTAACTTTCAAATTATTGAAGGAAGCCCTGTAGTAACAGGTAGCACCTATTTTCGTGCTTATAACAAGAAGTAATGAGAGATCTTAATTTGGGATTCCAAGAAAGCGCGACTCCTTTAATGGAAGGTATAGTCGACCTGCATAACCAAGTTATGTTTTATTTAGTGATTACTTTTGCTTTTGTTATTTATATATTTGGTTCTGTTTTTATTGATTTTTATAAACCACTTGCTTCTCCTGTTACTTGGGACGACTTGCGTTGGAGAGAGGTACTTTTGAAAGGTAACGGAATTACACACGGTATGCTATTAGAACTTGTATGGACTATTACTCCTAGTATTATCTTGTTTTTGATAGCTTTGCCTTCTTTTTCCTTGCTTTACTCTATGGATGAAGTTATCGACCCTAAAGTTACTATAAAAGCGATCGGACACCAGTGGTACTGGTCTTATGAGTACGGAGATTACAACTCTACTTTAGGCGGGTCGTTAAATTTTGACAGTTATATGATAGCTACAAGCGAGCTTGCTAAGGGTCAACACAGACTGCTTGAGGTTGACAACCCTATAGTGCTACCAGTTGATACTCATATAAGGATACTTGTACTGCTAACGACGTTTTGCATAGCTGGGCGGTGCCTGCTTTAGGAGTTAAGCTTGATGCTATACCAGGAAGGCTAAACCAAGCTTCGGTTTATGTTAAAAGGGAGGGTGTGTACTACGGGCAATGTAGTGAGCTTTGTGGAGTTAATCATGGATTTATGGCCTATCTCAGTGAGAGCTGTTGATATGGCGCAGTATATAGGCTGGCTAAAGGCCAAAATCTAGTTTATTTTTTTGCAAAAGAGGATGACTTTGCCAGCTTATATGCTTGAAGGCTACCTTTACGTAGTAGCTCTCCTGTTTATTTTAGGCGTATGGGGGGTCGCTATACTTCGTAAGAACTTATTGATGTTTTTGGTTTGTGTTGAAATGATACTTCTTTCGATGACGCTTTTAGTCTTGTTAGGGTCTGCGCTGTTCGATGATATGCAAGGTCAGATTGTTTCAATTTTTGTTTTAATGTTAGCAGCCAGCGAGTCTGCTATTGGATTGGCTATAATAGTTGCGTATTACCGCTTAGCGCGTAATGTTGACCTTAGATACGTGTCGAATATAAGAGAATGATAGGTGTGTTAATTGTTTTGTTTGCTCCTTTGCTTAGTTTTTTGTTTATTGTAGCCTTTAGGCATCGTGTTGGGTTTGAAAATTGTGCTCGTGTTTCCATTGGAGGTATGTTTTTGGCAGCTATTTTGTCAGTTTACGGCTTGCTTAATTACACTTTAGCGGGTTACGCATTTGTTTTTGAATTTGGACGCTGGATATCTGTAGGTACGCTTGTAGTACGTTGGTCTTATACTTATGACGCACCCTGTGCTGTTATGTTTGTGGTGGTTACTATCATTTCGCTGTTGGTGCACCTTTATTCATTGGAATATATGAAGGGTGACCCGAAAGAGGATCTGTTTCAAGCATATCTTTCTTTGTTTACTTTCTTTATGTTAGTGTTGGTTGGTAGCGGTAACCTAATTCAGTTTTTTATAGGCTGGGAAGGAGTTGGTCTTTGTTCATTTATTTTAATTAGCTTTTGGCATACACGGCAGCAGGCTGCTAAAAGTGCTTTGAAAGCTGTTTTGATGAATCGCTTTGGGGATATTGCTTTAATGTTTGCCGTTTGTCTTTGTGCTTACGCGTTCCACACAGTTGAGTTTAGCGAGTTTTATAGCTTAGCTTTAGTTGAACGATCTGTTGATGTCCTTGGTAAATCCTGCAGCTTGAGTGCTGCGCTGGGGTTGAGTTTGTTTATAGCTGCCGTGGGTAAATCTGCACAGCTTGGTTTGCATACTTGGCTACCAGACGCGATGGAAGGCCCTACACCCGTCTCCGCCCTCATACATGCCGCACCATGGTTACAGCGGGTATTTTTCTAATAATTCGTTCGTCTTATGTCTTCATCCCTAACAACGCCGTGCCAAATTTTATAATTGTTATGGGCGGGCTTACTGCAGTGTTTTCAGCCCTCTGCGGGGCTTTCCAAAATGACCTTAAAAAGGTTATCGCTTACTCGACCTGTAGTCAGTTGGGTTACATGGTTGTTGCGTGCGGTTTGGGTGCTTATAGTGTTCCACACAGTTGAGTTTAGCGAGTTTTATAGCTTAGCTTTAGTTGAACGATCTGTTGATGTCCTTGGTAAATCCTGCAGCTTGAGTGCTGCGCTGGGGTTGAGTTTGTTTATAGCTGCCGTGGGTAAATCTGCACAGCTTGGTTTGCATACTTGGCTACCAGACGCGATGGAAGGCCCTACACCCGTCTCCGCCCTCATACATGCCGCACCATGGTTACAGCGGGTATTTTTCTAATAATTCGTTCGTCTTATGTCTTCATCCCTAACAACGCCGTGCCAAATTTTATAATTGTTATGGGCGGGCTTACTGCAGTGTTTTCAGCCCTCTGCGGGGCTTTCCAAAATGACCTTAAAAAGGTTATCGCTTACTCGACCTGTAGTCAGTTGGGTTACATGGTTGTTGCGTGCGGTTTGGGTGCTTATAGTGTAGCTTTTTTCCATCTGTATAACCACGCTTTCTTTAAAGCCTTACTTTTCTTAGCCGCGGGTTCTGTCATACACGCAGTGGGCGATGAGCAAGATATGCGTCGTATGGGCGGGCTGCTACATTACTTGCCGTTTACGCATTTAGTGTTTGCCGTCGCTTCATTATCACTTATGGGACTTCCGTTTTTGACTGGCTTTTACAGTAAGGATCTTATACTGGAGCTTTCTTTCTCGAGTCCTACTCATATTTTTGTTTACACCTTGCTTCTTTTTGCGGCTTTTTGTACGGCGTATTACTCTGCGCGTACTATGCTGCTTGTTTTCTGGGGCAAGCCTGCTGGTAGTCTAAAGGTGTTTGCAGGTGCGCATGAGCCTGGTTTTGCTATGACTGTCCCTTTAGTTACCCTTTTCCTTTTTACTTGTTTTATAGGTTACTTCTCTAAGGATTTGTTTGTAGGTTTGGGCTCTCCTTTTTTTCAACAAACTATTTATCAGTCTGCTACCAATGCGACCTTGATTCGAGAAGCTGAGTTTTTGCCTACTTTAATCAAACAACTGCCTTTAGTAGTAACAGTTTTGGGTTGTTTTGTAGCATACGCTGTGTACAATATGAAGCTTAAGCCTAATGCTATTCCATTTTATGTCTTTTTTAACCGTAAGTGGTTTTTTGATAGTATTTATAGCGCCTTTATAGCTTACCCGTTTATCAAACTTGCTTACGAGTCTATCTTTAAGGCTGTAGACAAGGGTGTTTTGGAGCTGGTAGGGCCTTTTGGTGTCTCTAAGGTTTTTGAAAGCACTTCTTATTCTGCTAAGAGGTTGCAAACAGGGTTTGTTTACGACTACATAGCTGCAACGTTTGCCGCAGCTCTTTTGCTGCTTGCTTTTAGCTTGTACTATGAGGTCAGTACGCCGATAATTTTTTTGTTTTCTACTATTTTAGTTTTGGTTATTCTAGTTAAAAAAAGCAAATGATACGTAGAATTACGGCGCGGGTAGTACGCACAACCATATTATTACTTCGCAAAGTGGATAAGCGTCTGTTTACAT
>MWWI01000240.1_pt1 | contig 12002 bp, 8 predicted proteins | sample 1047321 | NCBI WGS metagenome assembly MWWI01 (sample SAMN06349966, study PRJNA376086) | soil metagenome | isolation source: FI-1 sample Antarctic (ecotone) soil | place: Antarctica | reverse complement strand
CGCGATTGAATCGCCTTATGATACCGAAGCGCGTTTCTCGACTAAACGTGATCTATCCTGGACGGGATACAAGGTTCATTTAAGTGAAACCTGTGATGAGCAGTTGCCGCGCCTGATTACCAATGTGCACACCACGGTTGCCACAACTCAGGATGTCTCATGCACCGATGATATTCAAAAGTCAATGCAGGCGAAGAACTTACTGCCCGCCAGACACCTGGTTGATACCGGTTATGTCGATGCGGAGTTGGTCATCGAGAGCGCTGGCAAATACGGGATTGAACTGTTTGGTCCGATGCGGCTCAATCCAAGTTGGCAGGCGCGTGAGGGCGGAATTGATGCCTCGCAGTTTCAAATCGATTGGGATAATCATCAAGCACGATGCCCGATGGGGAAACAAAGTGCTTACTGGTCTGAATATCAAACGAAGGAATATTCACGCCCGGTCGTCAAGATCAGATTCAGAAATGAAGATTGTCTGAATTGTCTCAGCCGGACAACATGTGTGAGAAATAAAAAGGCGGGCAGATCTTTACAAGTTCCAAGGCGGGAGATGTATGAAGCACTTGAGCAGACGCGAAGAAAACTAGCAAGTGACGAGGGACGCAACGAATACAAGAAAAGAGCCGGAATCGAAGGCACCATTTCACAAGGAGTCAGACGCGGAACCTTGCGGCGATCAAGATACCGGGGACTTGAGAAAACCCATTTGCAGGAAGTAGCGACGGCAACGGCGATCAATATAGTGCGGGCAGTCAACTTTCTTAACCTGGAACTACCTGCAAAAACAAGAGTTTCCCGGTTTGCAAGATTGGCAAATTGAATAGGACAACAGTATCCCCTCGTTTTTGACACTCTTTTTTAGCGAGTCCAATTCTTCCAATTCCGCGCCTTTTTTATGGGTGTCTAATTTGTCTAATTCCGCGCCTAGATTCTTACTTTACCCTAGTTTAGCTGAGTTCTCTAAAACCATTTAAGTTTTAATAATTTGTTGCACATCTGTTGCACAAATATCCTTTACTTTCCATTCCCAAAGAACCCTACTTGAAGTTCTCACACCTAGGATAGATTCTGGAAATTCAACTGCGTAATGAAAATTTTTTCTAGCTAATCACTGCCAAAGATCGAATATCGAGCCGCCTTCACAAAGTATTCAGGAATTGCTGTTACGAAATAAACGAAAAAAAGGGATGTTTATTTAGGTCAAACATTTTAGATAAGAAAGACTTTTTTAAAACAAATAATAAGAGGCTCACTTCTATTTCTGAGAACTCTTCATCGCCTCCACTATCAATTAAATTACTCAAAACTCCACCATCTGATTTCATTTTGGACGCACGATTGTCGAAATAAAAAAGTTGTGTAATTATAAGCTTATTTCTTTTGCAATTTCCTTATTCTAAAAACAAATTTTGAGAACCGTTTCATGCAAAAATACCTAATAATTATTCTTGTTTTCTACTTCGGCGTTTTCCATTTATCTGCGCAGACTCCAAAAGAGACTGCCCCGGATAATTACAACAAAATTTTCAAATCCATGAAATGGCGTTCGATCGGACCGTTTCGCGGGGGACGGTCGGTTGCTGGACACGGAGTTGTCGGCGATCCGAAAACTTATTACATGGGAACGACGGGCGGTGGACTCTGGAAAACGGAAGATATGGGAGTCAGTTGGCGAAACATCTCAGACGGATTTTTCAAAACCGGCTCGGTCGGGGCGATTGCGGTTGCCGAAAGCGACCCGAATGTAGTTTACGTCGGAATGGGCGAGCACGCTGTGCGCGGTGTGATGACGCATCAGGGTGACGGTGTTTATAAATCAACGGATGCGGGAAAGAGCTGGAAAAAAATCGGTCTGGATGCGACGCAGCATATTTCGCGGATTATAGTTCACCCGAAAAATTCCGACATAGTTTATGTCGCCGCTCAGGGCGCTCTGTATTCGAATGCGAAAGAACGCGGAGTTTACAAATCAACTGACGGCGGAGCAATCTGGAAAAAAGTTTTGTATGTTGACGAGAAAACCGGCGCGGCTGAACTCTCGATGGATTGGAACAATCCCCGGATAATGTATGCGGCAATGTGGGAACACGGTCGTCTGCCCTGGAAAGTAATCAGCGGCGGGCGCGGAAGCGGTTTGCATAAATCAACCGACGGCGGCGAGACTTGGGAAAAAATGACTGAAGGCTTGCCGGAAGAAATGGGAAAAATGGCGATTGCCGTTAGCCGTTCCAATCCTGAAAAAGTTTATGCCTTAATCGAAAGCGATTCTAGTAAAGACACGCGCGGTCTGTATGTTTCAAACAATGCAGGCAAGAAATGGCAGCAAGTGTCAAACGACAATCGTCTTATACAGCGCGCGTGGTATTACATCGAATTATTCGTTGACCCGAAGGACGAAGATACGATTTATGTTTTGTCAGCTCCTGCTCTGCGTTCAAACGACGGCGGCAAAACCTGGGAAACCTTGTCGGGAACGCACGGCGATTTTCACGATTTATGGATTAATCCCGATAATCCGAACAACTTTGTCATCGCCAACGACGGCGGCGCGGCGATAACTTTCAACAAAGGCAAAACCTGGAGCACGCAAAGCAATATGCCGACGGCGCAGTTCTACCGCATCAACGTCGACAATCAATTTCCTTACCGTATCTATGCCGGGCAGCAGGACAACACATCTGTTTCGATTGCCAGCCGCGAATTGAAAAGCGGCGGAATCACAAGCGACAGCTGGACGGCTTCTGCAGGCGGCGAAAGCGCGTTTCTCGCCTTTGACCCGGATAAACCCGACTATGTTTTAGGCGGAAGTTATCAGGGGACAATCGAAGTTCTCGATACGAAGGCGAAAGCCGGAACGAATATCATGGCGGCGCCGATTCAATACCTGAGTATGGACGCCAAAGACATGAAGTATCGTTATAATTGGAACGCACCGATTATTTGGAGCAGACACGAACCGAATACTTTTTATCACGCCTCCCAACATTTGCTCAAAACCAATGATTTGGGCAAGACATGGAAGGAAGTTTCACCCGATTTGACTCGCAATGAAAAGGAAAAACAAGGCAAAGGCGGCGAGCCATACACGAATGAAGCGGTCGGGGCGGAAAACTACGGAACGCTTTCCTATGTGATGGAATCGCCCCACGAAAAAGGCGTAATCTGGACGGGAAGCGACGACGGGCTGGTTCAAGTGACCCGTGACGGCGGCGCGACGTGGAAGAATGTTACGCCGAACGGCTTGCCGGAAACTTTGATCAATGCGATTGAGGTTTCTCCGCATGACAAAGCGACGGTTTATATCGCGACGACTCGCTACAAATTCAACGACCATACTCCGGGTTTATATAAAACGACGGATTACGGAAATACTTGGACGAAGATTGATAACGGCATACCTTCGAACGCATTTACGCGCGTCGTGCGTGAAGATCAGGAGCGGAAAGATTTATTGTTTGCCGGAACCGAGCTTGGCTTGTTCGTTTCCTGGGACGGCGGCAAAAATTGGTCGCCGTTTCAGCTCAACTTGCCAATCACGCCGGTAACCGATTTGCGCATCCACAAAGGAAATCTGATTGCCGCCACTTCGGGCAGATCATTTTGGATTTTGGATGATTTAAATGTTTTGCGCCAGTATAAGAAAGACGCTCCTGCTTTTTTGATTTATCAGCCTGGAGATGCTTATCTTGCCAACGGCTCGAGTGAATTAGATAAAACGGATGAAGATTTCACCGGAGCCGGCACATTCAGAGGCATCAATCCGGCAAACGGCGTTGTCGTCTATTATAATTTGCCGGAACTGAAAAAAGACGAACATATCAAATTGGAAGTACGAGACGCGAAAGGAAATCTTGTCCGCACGTTTTCTTCAAAAGCAGACAAAAACTTCAAAAAATACGACGGCGGTCCGAGCGCGGAACAAGTTTTGCAAAAATCGAAAGGTTTAAACAGATTTGTCTGGGACATGCGTTATTCGACGATGCCCGGTGTGCCGGGAGTTTATATTGAAGCGAGCTATCGCGGACATAAAGCGCCTCCCGGAAAATATAATTTTACCTTAAAGGCGGGACAACAGACGGCTTCGACCGGAGCGGGGATACTCGCCAACCCGTTATACCCGACAACTCCTGCCGCTTACGAAGAATACAATCAATTAATGTCCGCTATGCAAGCCGAAGTAGCCTCGATGCACCGGATGGTAAACAGCCTTTACGAAAAACAGAAACAGCTGGAGGCGCTTTTGGAATCCTTGCCGGAAGGCGAAAAATACAACGCCGTCAGGAAAGAGGGCGAAGCGCTTTTAAAGAAAATGAAACCTTGGGACGAAGAGATGGTTCAGCGAAAATCGAAAGCTTATGACGACGTCGAAAACTATCCGAATAAATTTACGGCAAATTACATGTTCCTGATCAACCAAACCGAAAGCGATATTCCGCGAGTAAATCAACCATCTTTGAATCTGTTAAAGCAAATGAATTCCGAATGGTCAATTCTGAAATCAAGGGCAAATGAAATCCTTAATAAAGATATTCCGGCAATCAATAAGCTACTCTGGGATTCCGGGAAGGGCGCGATTTGGAAAGATTAACAAAACCGTTTCAATTTAACGAGTTGGCGTGGGGTCGAAACCGCTTCAAGCCCACTAACGTTTGATAGACAACCAGATAAGAAAGTCGTTGCTTCTCACTAAGGTCCAAATACAGCATTAAAATTTTGGCACTCAATAGGCACACAAATAAGAAAAGGGCATCTACAAAAGATGCCTTTTTCTTATTGAAATAAATGGTGATCTGAGAAGGACTCGAACCTTCGACCCGATGGAGGTTATGAAAGTCTCAGGACATACTCAAATGACAACATTTGCAAGATATGTCAATCCGAATACTCAGGCAATAACAAGAATTGCTGATGTTTTGTCTGCATATCAAACACAAGCATCTTCAGAACTGGTAAGCGAATCTGTTAATTAGTTGAAGCCTGTGCATAAATCATAGTTTGATTCGCCAACGTGCTTTATCAATCTGTTCTTTGACAAAAGCAAGTGGTTTGTTTTCTTGATGATTGTTGAGAAAACAAATCTGATACGTCCAAACCGAAGCTAACACAAAAGCTCCATTTTTTGCCTTGCCTTTGACTTGACACATCTTCAAATCAAAGGCTTGAATAATTCGTTGAAACAGCAGTTCAATGGTTTCTTGGCGGTATTCATACAAATCGTGTTTCCACGACTGACGCTTTTTCGGCAGTTGCGCCGGAGTCAGTAAGTATCCGCCTTTTTTTGCGTATTTTTCAGGCAACTGCAAATCGCCAAAGCGCGTATCGCCAAGCATTACTTCGGTTATTTGCAGCCTTTCCGATTCAATTTCCGGCAACATAACTTCTGCTTCATTACGTGAATTTTCACGCCAGACGGCAAAAAGCGGAACCGGTTCAGGAAACACGAGAGTTTGCAAAACGAGCCGGTAACCTTGTATCCAACCGCGCGATGCCGATTTTGACCAACTTGATTCGGTGTCGACATTTCTGAGTCCTTCGGGAATCAAGTTTTGTTGCCGATGTTTCTTGTGCCAGAGCCGACCAACTGACTGATACATCCGTCCGTCAATGGCACTGACTTCAGAGAACTGTTCACCGCTTTGAAATTCCGCCCGGAGCCGCGCTCCAAAGTGCGAAATCTGTTCCTCGGCAGATGGAACAAGTTGTTTTAGTCGCCGTAGAATCGAACTGCGATGCGGAACTCTGATAAATTCGCAGGCGGCTCGAAGTTGCTTATCGCTTTTTAACAAACGATACAGTGCCGAATCGGAAAAAGTCTTGGTGACGACCGAGACAACTGCGAGTAAAAGAAAAGAGAGTTCGGAAAAGGTGTTTTCCCGACCACGTTTTCTTAGCTTGTCAGGCGGTTTCCAATAGCGAAGTTTGACGGCTTCGATTAAACTAATCAGAGCATCAGGAGAATCGGAACAAAATTCAATTTTCATCAATCCGAGTAAATCACAAACGCTGTGATTTACTCCTGATGCCTCTCTCAATTTCTAACTTGCTTGTGTCAAAGAACTTATTTATGCACAGGCTTCAATTAGTTGATTTGGATATAACGAAAAACAATCTCAAAAACGACCGGATACTGTTGCCCAATTCAAAAGCGTCATTAAAAACTAAAAACAAGTCAGAAAATTCGAGCGATTTTGTTGAGTTAATTTCATCCAAATTGAATTGGGCAACAGTATCCGACCGTTTTTGAGACAGATTCAAAAAGTTATCGGTTTTACAAAAACTCGGCTTTTGTCAGACCAAATTATCAAAAGTTGTTATAAAAAAGTGATTTAGAAATTCGCGGCAATTTATTATCCGGAATTTAATTCGGTATAATTCAAAGTTGGGCGGCTTTCCGTTGATAAACGATGTTTGATTTACCATTACAGACAGCTGCCGTGTTGCGTGATTTTAAGCCGAGTTGGTTCGTCGCTGGCGGTTGGGCAATAGACTTGTTTCTTGAAAAAGAAACTCGCCCCCATCAAGATATTGAGATTGCTGTCTTCCGCAAAGACCAAGTGGCTTTGCACGATTATTTCGACGGTTGGCTTTTGCGGAAAGTCGTTAATAGAGAGATGGTTATTTGGCATCGGGACGAATGGCTGACGCTGCCGATTCACGAAGTTCACTGTTACAACGAAACGGCACAACCGTCGCAGATTGAAGTTTTGCTTAACGAATCGAATGAAACCGATTGGCTTTACCGCAGAAACGAAAATGTTCGGCGTTCATTGGCTGAAATTAAACTTAAATCAAACGCAGGAGTAAAATTTCTTTGTCCGGAAATTGTTTTGCTTTACAAATCGAAGAATCCGAGAGCGAAAGACGAGCAAGATTTTCAAGCTGTCGTTAAACGTCTTGACGTGGAGTGCAAGGAATGGCTTAAAGATGCAATTAAAGTTTGCAATTCAGAACATCATTGGTTACGAAGTCTTTGAAACACAAACCGCCGCCCAACAGGTGTGATACAAACAAACTGTTCGGTGTATAATGTTCAGGCTGGAAAAAGCGTGAACAAGAAGCGATGAAGGTCGGCATTGAATTTGGGTCAACTCCTTTGCGAGCCAAACCCGTCCAACAGTGTGATTAAATCTCGCCTTCATCCGTATCACACGCATGGAACGAAAGATTCCGAATAGGAGTGTGGAAGAACACCGGGCATTTCCTGTTCTCGCTTTCAGCGGCGAAGAGAAAACCAATACTTCGTTGAACTGTCAAAGCGTTAGTCGCAGACGGCTCGGCGAAGTATTTTTAGTTGACGATTGACTTTGCATAGGAGTCATTGGACGTGAGGGCGAAACAGCGACTTTGTTATCGCGTTGTCTTTTTAACTCGGAGTTGCGTGTAATCGGTTTCGCCCCACGTCAACTCCGCCGTTCGGCGGCTATCTTGAAAATTGAGTGCTAAGATAACCGCATTTGGGATGAATGCGATTTATAGTTGTATTTAGCCAAGAATTAATGCAATTTTCAGATTTGGAAACTGCATCGAAACGGTTACGGATTTCTTTCCTTAGAATAATCTGCAAAGAAATTCTCGGTTTCCTTTTTTGATTTGAGACGAATTACGTTTATTTTGTTTTCAAAGCGTTTGAGCAACGCTTCGACTTTCGGTTTTGAGCGGGTCGGGTAATTCCAAGTCAATTTGATAAACTGCCAATCGAATTTTTCATCGCAGCCTTCAACCAAATCAGGACGGCTTCCCTTTCGGTAAAGAGCGACTCTTTTCAGCACGCGATAAATACAGGTTGTGCGCGGCATATCAAGAAAAATCACCGTGTCGCAAGCTGGAAGACGCACGTCCATTGTGCCACTGTAATTACCGTCAATTATCCAAGAATCGCCTTGCAAAGCTTTTTTAACTTTAATTTTCCATTCGTCTTTTGAAGTTTCTATCCAATTGGGATTCCAGAAAAGTTTATCGAGATGAATAACTTCCAAACCCGTCGCTTCGCCTAAATGTCTAGCAAAAGTTGATTTGCCCGAACCGGAAGAACCGATGACAAGAATTCTTTTCATAGATTCCCTTACTACGAAACAAGTTTTATTCTTGTTCGGGCAATTTGCAAAGCAATTCCCCTTAAACGCGCCGTCGAACAATTCAACGGACGTGAGGGCGCGCACAGCTGCTTTCTTGTAGTGTCAAAAACGCCCGTTTTTTTTACTTTTTAGAATTTACCGAAAATCTGCCGAATTAACGGCGAAAATCGTTTCAAAACTGATCCCGAAATCAAAGCTCCAATAGCTGTCTGCAATTTAGCTTTTGAAACTAAATTCGCAATGATATTTTTAATACTTTTTAATTGATTTTCATCAGCAGGCAAAAGCGGGGGATCTTGTACGGTGACCAGAGCGCCCCTGTCTTCTATCCGTTGCAGACGACAAACCGTTGCAGACGACAAAGTAATTACGGCTTTATCTTCAACCAAACTTCCAACCCTTTTTGGGTTGCTTCAAGACGCCTGGTTGTAGTGAATCTTATTAATTGTCGCTCAATCAAATCAGCAATTGCCAGCCGCGCAGTGTCTTCATCAAAATCCGTTTCTCTGCCGAGCAGACTATCAACAATCCAACCGGCAAGTCCGACCCTTTCGCTGCCCACTGACACTGCTAGTTGGTCGGGACCATAGCGCGACGGAAGCTCGCTGATGATTCCCAGTAATGCCGTCGGCGGAACGGGTAATGATTGTGCCGGAGAATTTGTCTCAGTTGCGATATCGCTTTGGCTTTGAGGTTGTGCTTCCGTTTTTATTACCGGTCTAACGGATTCCATCAAATCACCGAGCGGGAGCTGCCTCTGCAAAGATGCCAAATCATCCCTGAGATGATATATCCCGTTTAAATTTCTTTTCAGTTGGTGTTCGTAAAGCCGGAGGGCAGCGTAAGAATCCATCGCCGCGTAACTAATCTGCTTGAGATCGAGCGGACGACGACTCCAGTCGCTACGTTGGGCTCCCTTATCAAGATGGAGATTCAGATGAGCAATGGACTGTGCTTGAAGCGAGTATTTCTTCTCACCGCTGCGGCGGGCGGCAAGCATCGTGTCGTAGATCGGAGCGAGTTTGAATTTGTAATGATTAAACAGACGGGTGGCGTCAAAAGCGGCATTGTGAATAATTTTAACTGATGAACCTGCTTCGAGAGGCACGCTTAAGATTTTTAGTTCAAGTTGAGCAAGAGGATCGATGATGACTACTTTTATTCCGCCACCCCGCGCGTGAAAGGCGATTTGAATAAGCGCGATTTTCTCCCGCTGCCGGTTCCACCACTCGGCGGTTTCAATATCGAGCGCGAAAAATGAAACACGGGCGAGACGCTCGACTAGATTTTCTAGTTTTGCCTGATTGTTGATAACTTCAGTGCTGTAATCCGTGTAATGCACCCCGTTAATCAAGCTGCCAGATTGAGAGTCGCCTGTTGATTTTCCAAATGTTCCTTCTCAAATCTGTTCGGCGTTTTATAACCAAGTGCCGAATGTAAATAACCCGAGTTGAAATTCTCAACAAAAGTATCGAGTGCCGTTTTCAACTCATTAGCCGATTGCCATTCTCGGAGCCAGCACAGTTCTTCTTTCAGGGTTCGCATCATCCGCTCGGTATCGGCATTGCCCTTCGGATTATTATAAGCAGTGAACGCCTGTTTGATTCCGAGTCCCGCGCAGGTTTCCATAAACGAGCGACTGGTTGGCTGAGAACCGTTATCACTCATCAGATTCAGCTCGGTTTCCATTTCCCGAATGCCTCGGGGAAACTGCCGATTAACCGCTTTATTTAACGCCGCCAGCCAATGCCAGCTTTTTGACTGCTCGCCGCAATAATGCCCGACCACTTTTTTGCTGTACCAATCGACTACCAGAACCACGTATGCCCAGCCGGAATCGGTCATCACCTTTGTCATATCGATGCCCCACCATTGATTGGCTCGTTCCGGGCGCGGCTTTCGGGTGTGGCTCGTCCGTTTTGCCAGCAGGCGCGTCTCGGCTTTGACCAGCAAATTGTTTTCTTTCAAAAGGCGATACACGCGTTTTCGGTTAATTGACAATCGAGCAATAAATCTCAAGTAAGCCCAAATCCTTCGATAACCCCAAAACGGATGCTCCGACTTGATAACCCGAATCTGTTCCAACAGAGATTTGTCTGCAACGGTTCTACAAATGGAGCGGCAGCGGCGATGCCTTACCAGTCGCTTTTTTTTAACTCCATCGTCAGTTCTCCGACCATCGCTTTTAAGCGTTCGTTCTCACGCTCAAGACGGGTTTGTTGCTGCGCTGTCTTAGGCATCTGGAAAACCTTGCCCGCATTCTGCAAAAACTGGTCGCGCCACAAATAATACTGCGATTGTCCGATTTGGTATTCATTGCAAATCTCGGACACCGCTCTGCCTTTTACGCCCTGCATCACAATCTGAAGCTTCTGTTCAGATGTCCATTGTCGTTTTTTCATTGATATATATCCTCATTTTTGACAGGATACTCTCAACCAAACCGTTTTGTCTTAGCGGGGGGCAGTATAATCCGCCATCAGTATCTATCGTCAATATTATCTTTAATGAATTATTATACGAATTCTGCCGCGCATAAAAAATGCCGGTAATCGTTTAGGCATTTAAGATTATTAAATTTAATTGTAACTTTTAATTTCTGAGGGATTGGACTCAAAAAGTATCCATCTTAATACTCTTTTTCTCACAAATCTGAGGTTTTCTAGGTTCTGTTTTTTAGCACTAACTTCCGCTAACTTGAAAAACTTGAATAATCAAGTTTGGAAAAGATTGAATGTTCAATCCTTAGCGTTTTTGAAATGTTAGGTTTTATCAGGTTTCCATTTTTTGAAACATTACGAAACATATTTCAGACTTATCGCTGGTCTCCGACTCGTTTTAGCGACTGCAATTTCTGCAATTCTTTCACTGTTCTTTCACTGTAATTGCTGTTTTTTTTAAGGTTTCTAATTCTTCCGATTCTTACCTCAAAACGCTGACATTTGATGGCTGCAGAAATGCGCCCTTTTAATGAGTCCAATGGTTCCAATTCTTTGTAACCTTTTAGAGGGTTAAGTTCGTTAAATTCTGTCTAACTTATCTTATCTCCGTCATATCAAATCATAAGTTTTACCGAGTTTTCTTTTGCTCGAAATCACCACAAATTCCACTTTATTAAATCCACCCGCGATTACCTTTTTCGCATCACTTTTCTTTTTTAATGCAAATTTACGGAACTTCTGTTGCTTTTGAAATGGAGGAAGGAAAAGACGCGATTTATTAAATTGGTTAATCTGATAAAAATTTGGCTAATGCTATCGTTGCTTTAACGTATGTTTTTCTTTTTTAAGCTTCAATTCCTTCCAACTTCCTATTTATGCTTGAAAGTGAAAAATATATAAAAAAGAAGAATGTTAATTTTTTCACGGATTAATTTACCTGGCACAGAAACGTCTCAAGAATTTCTCAACCAATCACACGTAATTTATGCAATGTAACAAACAAATAAGTGATTAGCGAGTCTTCGCTTCTCACCTTTATTAGTCGTAAGTATTAATTATTAGTTATAAGGAGTTTAAATCAAATGGTATAAAACTTTTACTGTTTGATTTAACAAATAAGGTCAAAGCTATTCGGCGAAAACTTTGACCAACAAAAAATTAAATAAGGGAGAATGACAAGATGAAATTAGAAAGATTAGAGAAATTAAAAAACTCAAAAATAAACAAAAAGTATCTTGCGAAAGTAAACAAAAAATATCTTGCCGGTTTTATTGCAATATCTTTGATACTGGTTTTTTTAGTGACAAGAAAGATGACGCAAGCCGCAGATCCTACGGCAGATAGTCTCAGTCCGACGACAGGAGCGGTGGCAGCATCTTCTACGGCTGCTGTTATCGATCCTAATCTGTCAGCAGCAATATTGGCTACACCTGGACCTATCTGGGTTATTGTTACATTTCGAGGAGATTCGGCTCCTGGCGGG
>MWWI01000239.1_pt1 | contig 12008 bp, 16 predicted proteins | sample 1047321 | NCBI WGS metagenome assembly MWWI01 (sample SAMN06349966, study PRJNA376086) | soil metagenome | isolation source: FI-1 sample Antarctic (ecotone) soil | place: Antarctica | reverse complement strand
TTTTTTTTCTACATTTAACCATTTGATACTTAAATAGCTTTCGATAAGAACTATTACCATAAGCTATTAAACATTCCTTAACTACTTCACTTATTTTGAGTGATAAACTCAAACGCCCGGTTAATCTCAATCATCTTTTCACTATTGCCTCGTGCGTCCGGGTGGTGAATTTTAGCCAGCGCCTTATACGCGGCTTTGATGACTTCCGGCGGCGCATTCGGGAGCAAATAGAGAGTTTGAAACGGCGACGCAATGCTTTGCGGTGGTGGTGGTGGTGGTGGTCGGCTTGGCTGCTCGTCGTCATATTCGGTTTCAATCGCATACACGCTCCGCAGCTCGTCGAGCCATTCATCGAGGCACTCCTGATCCGTTATAATCCAGGTTTTTTTCGTCGGCTCGTAATTACGGAAGGCGACGGGAATAATTCCCTTTAATTCTGAAATAGCATATGTGAAGGCGTTTGTGTCGGCAGCGAAAATCTTAACTCCGCATCCGCCGTCAGTGGTTGTGATTTTGATCTTGATTGACGAAGTAGTGTTCATACTCTTTTACAAATCCATTCCATCACGCCAAATTCTGCTATGGGGTATTGCCGTAACCAAAATTCGCGGAGAATCCAGGCTTGAATCTGATTGCACGTTTCGTTTTCCAGCCACTTGCCGTTCGTTTTAAGAATTATATGAAACGAAGGCACGGCTTTACCTGTCCACGGCAAAGAAACGCTGTTAGCGTGCAAATGCGCGTCAATAAAATGGTCTGTGAGCGTCTTTAGTGCCGCATCTGTTAATTCGCCCTTTGAATGTTTGCTGACACCGGTGACGAGAGCGCATTCAGTGTCATAGGCGTAAACGGTCGGCATAGTCAGAAGAAAGTCGTCGCCATATTTTGCTGCGGCGGCAAACAGATAATCAATTACCCGTTGACCGGATTCATTTTCGCCCGAAAATACATCTTCGACGACAAAGTTTTCGGTTTCGGTTTGCGGTTCGGGTTCAATCGATAACTCGTAATCCGGGAAAGCCGCGGCAATCTTTTCTTCGATGAAACGGCGTAAATCAGTCTTGCCCACTTTTAGTAAAGCATCGTTCCAATCCTTGCCGTGTTCCGGTCGCATCCGCACGGCTCGCGAGCCGTATGCCCTCAACTCGCCCACGTGTTTTTCCGCGTCTCGGTCGCCGGTTTCGTCGGCGTCAAATGCAATGAATACTTTTCTAAATGCCAGCGCGTTCGGCAACCAACTCGGTATGCTCGTGCCGATTGAAGTAACCGCCGCAAATCCGCATTCGTGCAACGCCATCACATCCGCCGGACCTTCGCAAAGAAAAATGATGTCGGCGTCAAAAACGTACGCGGTTTGAAACAAAACCTCTTTTCGGCTGCCTTTGGTTTTCTTCGGCGTGTCAATAAAATTATCGTCAATCGCCCGCGCGTGGATTGCGAGAACATTTCCGCCCTGGTCCGTAATCGGGAAAACGACGCGGCGGTCAGTTCCGATTAGTTCCCATTCGCCCGCCGTCTCTTTCCAATGCTCAAACCGTTCGGCGTAGCCGCAGCCGAACGCTTTAGCCGTCGCCGGTGTAATGCCGCGTTTCTCTAGATAAGCCTGCGCCGGTGAATCCGCAAATGCGGCTTGCCAAGCCTTCATTTTCCCTTTCAGGCGTTCAAGTTTTGCCTGGGCTTTAGATTCGTCGGTTTCTGAGGCGTTTTTATTCTTAGAGCCTTGGGCTGGTATAGTTTCGACGCTGAAAACGCGGGTTAGTGCTGCGGCTGCGCGTACTTTGCGCGGTGTGAAGGTTGGCTTTGTCCAATTTTCTTTTATGAGTCCTTTTTCTTTGCACCGGTGGCAAATATATGCACCGGTGGACGTGTTTAATGCCAGCGAGCGATGTTCATCATCACGCGGTTTACTATTGCCGCAAATCGGACACAGAAAGCGGCGCTCGTTGCCGTGCCGTTTTGCGCTCGCGTCAAAGCTTTCTAATTCTGTAAGTGATAAGGTTTGATTCATACTTCCCTAAACGACTGCAAACGCCCGGAAAATGCAAAATTGAACGATATGCCCGGTATGCCGTGGCGGTTTTTTTGTATCGTCGCTTTGATATTTGTTTCGCCGTTTGCGTCCGGTTGTTCATCTTTGCGCGTTAAGTCAATAACGCTTTCGGCTCCGTATTCCAAATCGCCGGAGCCTTTTGCGGCGTGCAGTCCGCCGTCTGCTCGGTTGCCGACGCGGTTGCGATGCGAAACTGCCAAAATCGGGCATTGGAGTTTCGCTCCAACACTCGAAATTGCATCAAGTCCGGCGTTTAACAACTCATATTCGCTAGTGTTTGCGAATTCGGGTGCAACACGGCGTGCTGATTTTGCCCAAATCTGCAAGCTATCCAGAACGATTAAAACGTGGTCACTCTCGAACTGTTTGCGTAAAAGTTCGGCTGTGTCGCTGATATGCAAAGGCGCGGCGTAAAGCTGTGTCGCGTCCATAAAAGCAAGGCAAGGCAAGTTTTCGATTGTTCGCAGTGCCAGACGCTTCGATTCGTCTCCGCCCAGCTCGCCGCTTTTCAAGCGTCCGAGATATGTTTTTGTTTGCCGGGCAACAAGTCGGCGGAAAAGCTCCAGCAAGCCCATCTCGCTCGTTACGTATAGGCACGGGTAAGCGCAATCAGACGCGATTTGCAGAGCCATTGCGCTTTTACCAGCTCCGGGCGCGGCTTGTAGAATATGCACGCCGGGCGCAAGGTATCCGCCCATCGCATCGTCGAGGCTGTGCAGACTGGTTATAGCGCCGCGCGGTTTACCGCTTTCTCGCGCTCGCGCAGCGGCGTCGGCGTCGGCAACGAAATCGGCGAGCAGTCCGGCGAGTTGTGTAACGGGTGGTTTCAGTGTGTCGCTCATATGGTTAAAACTTTCGTCCGCGATGCGCGGCGGGGTATGTCTCGATTATCTCAATGGCTGTGTTTGGCGTTAGCAAAAACACAAGCCTTATAGTTATTAGAGGATATTAGAAAAAAACAGCAACGAGTTTATGTCCGTAAACAACGTTGCTGCAATTAGTTATAAATATGACAAAAAAAAAGTATCTGCCAACGATGGGAGTCACAGCATCCAACGATGGGAGTCACAGCATCCAACGATGGGAGTCAAAAAGTCTGACTCCCTTTGTTGGCAGATAAACGTTTTTTTTCTTTTAATTTTTGATTGCGTTTAATGTAGACCACCCGTTTTTCTTTATTAATTTTACCTCGCTCATCAAATTCAAAAGGGTAAGCAATAACGAGTCTTTTATTCAGCCAAACCTTCACCCATTTATTCGGTTCTGCTTCGTGTTCGTTGTCGTCAACCTCTTCGTAATCTTCCTCATAGTTAATCGCTTTACTCATCTATTGAACAACCCGTGGTACGTTAGATAATTCCTCGATTCGCCATTCTCTTAAAATTCCAACACTTACGAGTTTGTCTAAAGATCGTTCGAGTTTTTCGCGCATTTTCCCCGGCGTCGCTTCGGCATAAACATTCCATAGCCCAACTCTTTTTAGAATTGGCAGAAGTTTCAATGGCTGGATTTGGTATTGATTCATTTTTGCGAATGAAGCCAAATACCCGCCCAGTAAAATTGCGTATTTGTCTTGGTTGTCTGCTTTAAGTTCTAAGAAACCTCTATGAATGTAACCAATAAATTTTTTATTTTGCTTCTGCCATTCGTCATCAAAACCACCACGCGTAAATGTTAAAATATGTTCATGCCAGCGCCCGCGTTTTTGCGCTTCTATCTCCGCACCTTGTTTCCACATATTGTCAGATATTCTCAGCGGGCTTTTCTTTCCATTTAGATATGCCAATGCGGAGATTCTGGTTGATGTGAGAACCTCAAAAACACTTCGCGCTCGCTCTTTATTCCTTGGCGTATGTGCGCCATTTTTGCGCGGCATTCCTAAATCATCGCAAAATTGATTGAGTGTAATGGCAGATTGTCCGCTCTCTCCACCCGTTTGCTCATAAAAACGTTCGGAAAGCACATAATGTGCTTTGGTAAGCAATGCACTTTCATTCTCAAGTATATCTTTCATTTCAGAACCGAGGTCATACTTAAACCCGACAACACCTTCCAAGTCACTTTTACTGTGTCCTATATATGCTGTCTTGAATTGAAGCGCATCGAGCAGTGTTTTGTTTTTTAGCCCTTCCAGCGAATCCTGCACAGCTGTAAATTCCTTCATCGCACCCGGCATTAAAGATTCAACAAAAAGCTTATTTATATTTGTGCTGGAGAATCTAAGATTAATTCCTTTTGCTAATGGCTGATGGCGCGTTAGTTCAAGCCGATCTAATTTTTCATCTTTTTTTGCTATCCTTTGGCGTCGTCCGGCTTCATCGCGCAAAACGTCGCGCAAATTGAGCCATCTAGCTACCTCGTCTGTGATCGCCGGATCAAAAGCGCGTTGAATATATTCAGAAACAACGCCCGGGCTGTAAATTTTGAAATATTCGCTTACTGATTCAGGAGAAAAATACTCTGTCTCCCGGTCCGCATCGTTTTCATTTGTTTCTTCAACTTGCGGCTCCCACTTTCCCAGCGGTATTACTTTTTGAAGTTTAGGGTCGAGTTGCGCGGCATAAATGGAAATTTCAGCGCACAAAAAATCAATCAATTGCGCTATTGACCACTGCGTAGTTTCAGCTTCACCATCGGCGGAGACCGTCGTAAGTTTATACTCACCGCCCCCTTTTTCGCTGATATTTTCTTCTTTCATAATATTCGTTTTTAGTTAGGTAGCATTGCAAAGTTACAACGCTGCAACGTTGTAACACTATAACGTTTTAACGTTACTTACCCGCTTCAGTTAATTCGCTGATTGACGGCGCGCCGCGTGATTTGAAAAGCAGGTCAATTGCCTCGAGCAGTAAATCGTGCTGTTTAACTTCTTCGTGATAGGCGATAGCTCGCAACTGTCTGCGCACGGGTTCGGACAAATACAGGGAAGTATGTTTCCTGCGCTTTCCGGGCGCATCGTCGTTTTTTGGCTCAACCGTCCGCTCCGGCGCGTCCGTGTCCGATAATGAAAGCGCGTCCAACGATGTTCTTTTCTTTGCCATAATTTTATTTAATTTTCTTCTGAATCCATTGCCAGAGCCGTGCTGTTTCGTCGGCGGCTTTTCCTTCCGGTTCAAATTCAACGACGCCTAAGCCGACGCCTTGCGCATCCTGATAGGCATTGCGCGTAACAATAGTGACCGGGCAGACATCGCCCAATTTACTCAATGCCGCGGACGCCTCCGCCACGCGAAACGAACGCGGCGGAGTCTGCGTTAGCACGAAGGCAAAAGGCTTGCCTAATCGTTTGATAGTGGCAACGGTTGCCGGTGTAGCCTGTAAGTCAGTCGGCGACGGACGGCAGGGAATTACGCAGAAATCCGATTGCATAATCGCGGACGCTTGCGCCGGTTCATCGCGTCCGGGCGTGTCAATAAAAGCAAAATCAAATTGTTTCGCGGCAATGGCAATCGCTTTCGGCAATTCGGCGGCTGTCACGGTCACGAGCTGCGGCGTGTCCGCTTCGCGCCTCTGATACCAATTCTCTGCTGATGCCTGGTTATCCAAATCAAAAATAATAATGCGACGCCCGCGCCCGCGCACGGCAGCAATTGCACAGTTAATGCAGAGCGTTGTTTTACCGCTCCCGCCCTTTTGAGTAACAAAGCTGATTACCTTCATAACGTTAAAAAGTTATAACGTGATAACGTCGCAACGTTATTTTTGGGTAGATTCTTTTTCGCTTATTCTGTGCTCAATCGCTTCTATTGAAAGCTCCACCAGCCTTGGAACCGGCAAGTCGCCAGTTTCATATCGGCTAACAGTGTTCGGGTTTAGATCGAGTTCTTTGGCGATTTGCGCTTGCGTCATATCGAAAGTAACACGCTTAATTTTGAATTCTTTACCTGTCATAAAATTATTTTACTTTAATGAGTGGAATAAAACAACCCTGTAAATAATAATTTGATTTTTTCTGTAATAATTCCACTTTGACGATTGACATTCCACTTTAGAGATAGTAAGATTATTACAGATTGAAACATTCAATCAATAAACATTAGGAGAAATTACAAAATGTTAGAAATCGAAAACAAAGACAAATTCGGAAAAGTTATCGCCGACTCATTGAGCAAGATTGAGCAAACCGTGACGGACGCGCAAACCAAAAAACGATGGATCAACGCCATTGCCAAAGCCGCCGCGGAAATCGAACAGAACGGTGTTTTTATGACCTGGCAGAATGAAGATCATTCGCTGCTTATCTGGTCTCAGAAGAGTAATAACATCTACACGGCAAACGGAGTCTGCCAGTGCCGCGCATTTGAGCAAGGCAGTCCGTGTTTTCATCGCGCCGCCGCTCGATTGGTTCGCCTTTATATGGAAATGGAAAATGCGCCGGTCGAAATCAAAGAAGTTAAAGAAATCCCGTATCTGCCAAATACGAAAGAGCCGGTAAGAGTTGAAAAATATGGATCGGTCCGGCTCCCAATCTATAACTAAATACGAAAGGCTTTCCTAAACCGCCAAGTTATAGGAAAGCCTCTCTTTCCAATCAATTAAACAATCAAAAGGAGTTTCTACAATGAAAAATAATACACCAAACAAAACGGAAAACAAAGAATTAACGAGTTATCAAAAACTATTGATAAATTTAGACGACGACGCGAAGGCGTATGATTTCAAAGTTAAAACGCTCGACCACGCCAAAAACTTAATCAGCGATATTTTATCTGTGACGACCGGCAATAGTGTTGTCACCGAAGATAATAGCGAGTGGGGACACGGCAATCTTTTAGAGTTATTTGAAATGCTGCTAATCAGACATAAAAATTTTGACGTGCCTGACTTTCTCGAAAACCTGTCTGATTTTCTGTTCACCTGGACATTTACGAGCGACGAAGCCAATAGAAATTGGAAAAAGAAAACACTTACCGAACGAGGCTTGGACGAATACGGAATACCGTTCCAAGCCGAACAGCCGAAAGTTTTAGCCGAGTCCGAGAAAACGTCTGAGCCAATAAAGACGGATACCGCGTGCGAAAATCGTCAAACCGAACCAACCGCACAGCCGAAAGCGAAAACGCTTGACGAACACCACTTGCAAATTATGGCGAATAAATTAAGCCATATCTTAGGAAGCGATAAAGTTTCGGGCGATGCGAAAGAGGCTTTGCAAAGTATTCTCTGCGAGATGTCCAACGAGGCTAATCTCGGTTTGGACAGTCCCGAAATTATCAAAACTTCATTTCCTTTACTTGTCGGTTCGCTTGAGTTTGAACACGGCAAAGGATTTGTTCACGCGCTCCGCGCCCTGCTCGATAGCGGTCTTGTTTCTCCGATTGAAGATGAACTTCGGCAGTATGAAAAACGGTTTGATTCTACGGAAAATCAGACGCGAGCCTTGGATTTACCGGATTCGTCAATTGAAGATTTAGCGGGCAAACTTTCCGAGATTATGGACAATCCGAATTTGCCGAAAGTGATTCAAGATTGTCTTGAAGATAATCTAAACATCAATCACATTGATTTTTATACGCCCGAAAACATTCTCGGAAATCTCAAATCACTGGCGGAAGAAAGCGAGGCGCAAAATGAATAACCGACCGCCGACCGAAACAAGATGTTCGCGGCTTCTATAAGTTTCACAATCTACAAATTTCACAAAAAAAACATATCACGAGTCCGCGAGCGTCAAAACTCGCGGCTTTTGGTAAAATAAACGGAGAAAATATGGCTAAAATATGCTTTCAACACAAAGAATTTAGGCAAACCACGCTTAGCCTGATTGGCAAATGTAACGCTATCCTGGAACGCTACAACGCCTCTGGGTATGATATGACAGTGCGGCAAGTTTATTACAAACTCGTTGCCGCCGCTGAGATTGAAAACAACGACAAATCCTACAACAAAATACAACTGCTTTTGAACGACGCGCGGCTTGCCGGGCTTGTTGATTGGGATTTCATTGTTGACCGCACGCGGAATTTAAGACGGCTTCCCACTTGGAACGCAACGGAAAGCTTTCTGGAATCTGCGCGTGCGTGGTTTAGAACAGATAAGTGGGCAAGCCAGGATTACCGCCCGGAAGTCTGGATTGAAAAAGACGCGCTGGTCGGAGTATTTGAAAGAGTCTGCGAGGAACTGGAAGTTCCTGTTTTAAGTTGCCGCGGCTATGCTTCACTGTCAGAAATGTTTGAAGCTGGCTATCGGCGGTTTAGTCGGCACATTCAAAACGGGCAAACTCCCTACATTCTGCACTTCGGCGATCACGATCCGAGCGGTATTGATATGAGCCGAGACATAATTGACCGGGTTGGTCTTTTATCAAAAACAGGCACGCCTAAGTTTGTTCGTCTCGCTTTGAATATGAACCAGGTTGACGAATACCAACCGCCGCCGAATTTCGCTAAATTGTCCGATTTACGCGCCCGTGATTACGTTATTAAATACGGCGAGAACTGTTGGGAGTTAGACGCGCTTGAGCCAGATGTCATGGCAAACCTGGTCAGAGATAACATTCTCGCAATCCGCGACGATGACCTTTGGAACGAAGCTTTAGACGAAGAGAACGAACACAAGTTAGAGTTAAGTAGGCTTGCGGAAAATTACGAGGATATTATGCAGTTTCTTGACAATAACGAAACGTGAAAAGATAGAAAGCCGTGAGTTTTAACGCTCACGGCTTTTCTGGATTATGCGTTCTATTCAATTTTTATATTACATAGACCAACCATAATGGTCTCCTTTCCAAAAAGCCGCGAGCGACAAACTCACGGCTTTCCTTTTTGCGGTTTATCATTCGTGAACGATAGCGGCTTGAGATAATGCCATAAGCCTCAAAGCACGCGAAAAACCGCCAAGTTTAATGCTTACCCGCACGCCTGCGTATCTCATCGTTCATTGCTGAATGAGAGATTTGCAGAAGGTCGTTCTCTGTCGGTTGGTGAAAGAAATGCGGATAATCGCGCATTATAATTTCGGTTGCTTTATCGCCGTTAATCGCGCCGGACGCTGTTAATTTGCGAAAAATACGCACAACTTCTTTTTCGTTTTCGGCTTTGATTATTTTCTCAATTTTCATTTATCTGCCTCCGTTCATCTGCAAAGATGTCGGAGCGATTTTGACGTTTCGTGCCTGTGCAAGAAGCGATTCAATCGTTCGTTTTCGTTCGCTGATTTCCATTCTAGTCTGGCGGACATCTTCATTGGCGTTAGATACATTTCCGCTTGCGACGTTAAATTCTTGCTGCAAATCAGCAATTTGCTTTTGCATTTCCGGGATTGGTTTTGCGAGTTCCGCAACCACGTTTTGAAGCTCCGGCAATCGCAGTTCACCGCGCTGCACATAAAGCCGTTCAAGTATGATTCGCGTCGATAAAATTTCAATCGGTAAATTGTTGCGCCGGTGTGCCAGTGTGATTAACGCGCTTGAATCGGCATCGTCGGCGGCATCGCTCATTCGTTTGGACAAGTCGGCTTGCTCTGTTTCGAGTTCCGTCAAATTATCGGTTGTAATTTGAATTTGTTCGATTAATGTTTTTTTTGTCATTTATTTAATCTCCTGTGGCTTTTTGCCATTGTTTTATTGTTTTTGAGTTTTCACATACTGTAAAATTTCGCCGGTCGGATGCCGTTGGCTGCACACCATAACGCCATCGAAACCGACAAAACCAAGTCGTCATTATTGCCGACTCTCCAATCCATCGCCGCGCCGTAGCCATCGTGCCCGGCGTCCGTGATTTTTGAGTTGAAGTTTTCTAATTCTTTAACTAACGTTTCGGCAAGCGGGAGTTCAGGCGAGATTCTTAAGGTGTGGTTCTGCAAGGCAACCGCAACCGCGCCGACCAATTCGCGTTTCGGAATCTTTATCGAATAATAATCACGCGTCACTTGCGAACCGGCGGTTATCATTATTGAAACAAGTTTGCTCCGCATCTCCGACCGCCGGAAGAGGTCAACGACGCCTGCGCCGACGCCGGTCTGGTCAACGGCTAAAATAGTGCGATGCTGCACATTTTTTGTAACTGTCGGGCTGTTCGTCCATTTCAAGACGTCCGCAACAATATCCGTATATCGCGTCTTTAATTCCCATCGGTGAAGAAAACGACATTGATAAATGAAATTCTCAATGCATGTCCCAGATCGCTCTATTGTGCAAAATGCGCTGTAGTCCCGGCTTTGCCCCAAGTCCAAGCCGCAGTAGTAAACAGGGCGTGATGCCACGTCCTCTAATGCAAGCTCGGCTGCGGTTTTGTAAGTATTCATAAAAAAACTCCCTGTTATACAAAAATAAGCGGTTTAACATTCGGGTCAATCGCCGCGTGAATGTCGTCGTAAGAAAAAACTGAATCCTCATTTTCGACAAATTCGCAAAGAAATTCCTGTTTGAACCAAAAATCAGGCATCGCCTCTTTTTCACGCATTAACCATTCCTTATCAATGCGCGGGCATTGATTCGCCGTAATGCGCGTGCGATTCCAATCTTCGCCGCCTGTCGTCCAAACATCGTGGAAAAAGCCGCGCTTGCCGCGTGGCGTGGATAATAAAACGATTTTGCCGCCAGAGACGGCTAACATCGGTCGAATTGAGAAAAACAGCGAATCGTCGACGTGCGAAGATTCGTCGCAAATCAACAAAGCGACATTGGAAAAGCCTCGGACCGTCGCCTCCGTGCCTGGCAAAGCGACGATTCGCGAGCCGTTGTCCAGTTCTAAACGAAGTGCCGACTCTTCGACTGGTTTAGGCATCGCGGGCGATTCCAGAGCGTTGTAAATGTCCTTCATTTTTCTAAATAATTCCTGGCTTTGCCGCAGTGAAGGCGATAACAGCAAGACAAGCGCATTTTCTTGATAGACGGCTGTGTGAAGTCCTAAAACCGCGCTGATCGTTGATTTACCGGACTGCCTGGAGCAATTCAAAATCATCTGCCGCGCGTCGGACCGTAACAAGTCCGATTGCCACGCATCCGGGCCAATTCCGGCACGCTGCGCCATTAGCACGGCATCGCCTTTTTCAAGTTCGAGGCGTTCTTTAATCGCCGCTCGCATCGCTTGATTCCACATCGGATTGTGCGATAAGTGGGCGTATTTGTCTGATGATGTCGTCGTGGGATAATCCATATCTTGCAGCTTCAACGCGCCAATCGTTGACTTGAACATTTAGGTCAACGCGGTCGCTAAATAATTTGTGATATTTGCCTAACAATTCCAGTGATTTGATTTTGTCGCTTAGCTTCAATGTCGCGTCAATGACATCGCCGTGCTTATCTCGGCGAATCTCAAGAAAGTCTTGCCATTCGGCTTTAGCAATGGCGGAAAGTTCGCCTAAAACTTCATTGGCACGCATTACCGCCGCTTCAACACGCACGCCGATAAGTTCGGCTATCTTTGGAATGCGGACCAGCTCAAAACCGCGCTGCGATAAGGTGTTGTCATCGCCCGAATAGCCCGCCATCCGCGCCGCTTCCCGTGCATTGCCAGCAGCATCGCCGATATATGCTTCGACAAAAAGACGCTGTTTCTGGGTAAGTTCGTTTTTCATAAAAAGACGTTGCAACGCTATAACGCTATAACGCTGTAACGTTATAAAGTTTATATTAAAATTTGCAAAATTACTATAAAAAACTTAGTAATTATTAGTAATTAAAGCCTTCGAGAATTTCGGCATTAAGAATTGATACATCGTCGGGCGTGGCGTGTTCATACTCGCAGTTTGAGCAAGTCCAACCGATGGTGTCCGTTTTCTGTCCGCATTCCTCTGCCGATAATCGAACCTGGCAGCTTGGCGCAACCGATTGTTTGCAGTTACTGCAAAACATTTCTTTTAAGGGCGTGTCCAACATTTTCATTTCGTTTTTTTTTCTACATTTAACCATTTGATACTTAAATAGCTTTCGATAAGAACTATTACCATAAGCTATTAAACATTCCTTAACTACTTCACTTATTTTGAGTGATAAACTCAAACGCCCGGTTAATCT
>MWWI01000238.1_pt1 | contig 12049 bp, 11 predicted proteins | sample 1047321 | NCBI WGS metagenome assembly MWWI01 (sample SAMN06349966, study PRJNA376086) | soil metagenome | isolation source: FI-1 sample Antarctic (ecotone) soil | place: Antarctica | reverse complement strand
TTTTTTTGCACGCGATTTCATTGGCGGCACATCGCGCGGCTTTGCTTTCCCGTTTTCGATGCCGCTTAAAATGGCTTGTCGCCCGTTCGCTTCGCTGGGGCCAAAATTGACCGCCAGGGCGTTCATAATGTCGGCTTCGTTGTAAATGCCGTAGTGCAGATAACCGGCTAAATTGTGCGCGGCATTAAGGCGCGGCGTGTGCTTCCCGCCGTCCGGCAGTGCTTCCATTTTGCACGTCGCATTGCGCAGCGCGGCTTCCAAATAAGCGCGCACATCCGCCCCGCTTCCGTTGTGGCCATTGGAAGCTGCAAGTACTTGCAGCGTCGGTTTGGCTTCGACTTGCGCGGGCGCTTCGACTTCCGGCAGATCGTCGGGATCGAGCGGCACGCCGTCCAAAATTTCAGCGTATGCGAGATCGGCGGTTTCTTCTGGGCACGACGGCAAATAGTAAAAGCGCGCCAGGTCTTTGCAAGCCTTGTCGCTGGCATCGCCGCCAAAGTAGGACGCGGCCCGCTGCCAGAAGTCCGGCCAATCGGCTGCAGCCACTGGGCGCGTTAATCGAATCACGACGCGATACTTTCCGGCATCGGCGCTGTGGCTATGCGTGGTGTAAATGATTGAGGCCAGACCGCCACAATTGCCGCGCACGGTGTCGAGCGTGGTGCCGCCGTCAAAGTCGAGACAGAGCAGGGAAAATTCGCGCGCATCGGCGTTGCACCGTTTGCCATCGAAGCGCGCGGGCGAAATAAGTCGCCCGTTTTTGGCTTTGCGCGTGGTGTGTTTGGTGAGAAGGTTGCAGAGTTCCGGCCAGGCAAGTACTTGCAGGTGTGGCGTGGTGTCGTGCTTGTTTTTGAAAAACGAGACCGGAAAAGTCTCTGCAAGTACTTGCGGGTCTTGGTTTGAAATTTCGGCGCTGTGTGTTACAATTTCATTGTCTAACATCGGTTGTCATTCCTAATCTGAATTTGAAAACGCGCGCGGCTCTGGGGAGAGAAGGCGCGCATTTTCGTGGCTGGCAACTGCTGAACAAAAATAAAAAAACGCCGATGGATAGCCCCTACAGCTAATCCATCGGCGTTCTATTTTGTGCCGAAACTTGCGAAGCATCCGCAATTCGGCGTACAATTTTCTAAGAACGTTTGGCCTCTGTAGGGTTGGCCGAATAGTTATCGGCGTCGCTGCGTTAATCTTTCACATAGGGTCTGGAAAACCGTGATTGATTAATTTTGCAGCGGCGCTTTCTGCCTTCTGCGTTGTATTTTAGTACTTCTGTGCGCTCTCTGTCAAAAACGACAACCAAACGACAACCATTATTTTTTATAGCCTTTGGGAAGCGTCGCAATTATCGCGGCTTCATCGGGCGTGAACGATTGCCAGCCAGGTTCTCGCGCAGTTATCCAGCGACGTTTTATCAAACTTTGAATCCGTTTCGAGACGGCCTGTTTTGTGATGGCGAGTTGATCGGCGATTTCGGTAACCGTCACGGCTTGGGCGTCATAGTCGAGATGCTTTAAGGTGCGCTCCAATGCCCGCGCGCGTTCGGTTCGCTCTGCGGCTTTTAAGGCGGCATCGGCTGCAGCGTAAAAGCTCGCGTAGATTTCCGGTGGGAACTGTGGTTGCATCAAACCCAGTTCGATATTCCGTTTTTGAATTGCAGGTACTTTGGCGCGGATATGATCTGGCCAGGCGCTGAACTGCAAGCGCACAAGCATTCCCCGAAATTGAAAGCATAGGCTGTCGGGCGTTGGCCAGAAGATGCCGGGCAAGTTGATCTCATAGCCCTGTACCTGGCTGTTAGTTGGGTCAGCATCATTCACCATGCACAAACCGTCCGGCAGCTTTAAAAGCAACGTGAGCCAATCAATAGCAGGTGATTTTCCCTTCACATCATCGAGACGACCTTTTAGCAAATGCCAGCGCGCAAAGTCGGGCACATCGACCGCGCGAAAAGTCATGGTGAGATTCAAACCATAATCGGGCCGGTTCTCTTTTGTTTGATCGTCGGCTGTGCCGCTGCAAGTCTCTGTCATATATTCACCGCAAACCCAACACGCGCGCCGCGATTCGCTGCCATGCCGTGCGCTGCGATCTGCTGCCGATTCGCGGCCCGCTTTCCTTCGCTGCCGTCTCTTTATCCATCACGCCATCACGCGGCCCAAATTCGGGCCGCATTTGCTCTGCAAGTACTTGCGGCACGGTTTGGTTCTGATTTTCGGGCGCTGCAAGTACTTGCGCGGGCGTTCCACTGGTGAGAGCTTTGGGGACGGCTTGCACCAGGGCGCGCATCGTCGCGCGCATTTCGGCGGCATCACGGTCGCGCGCTTCCAATGCGCTGCGCAAGTACTTCACCTGGTCGCGCAATTCGTCAATCAAAACCGCGTCCGGCCCGCGTCCGGCCTCATGTCCGGCCCCTACCGTTTCGGCGTCCGGCCTCATGTCCGGCGTGGTGTCCGGCCCGCAAGTACTTGCAGCGTCTTTTGTGGCGGTTTCACGAGCCGCGCGCATCGCTGCAAGGCTCACAGTGAGGCCGGACGCGCGTCCGGCGTGGTGTCCGGCCTCACGCCGGTCGTCGGCGTCCAAACGTCCGGCATACCGCCGCGCCTGTCGCTCTGAAATGCCCAGCGCATCGGCTGCTTCACTGACCGAAACCCAGCCGGTTTCATCGCTCATAGTTGTGCGGGCCTTCCATGATCTGCCGAGCCGATACGACGGCGCCGCATTTTTCACACTGCCATAAATCAGCGGTCAAGACTTCGCACGCGCCACAACACACCGGACACGGCGCGCCATCGCAGACGATCTCAGCGGCCAATTCGTCTGCGCTCATGTTTTCGGGTTCGCGTCTGTTTTCATCGCTCATAATTGGCCTGCAAGTACTTGCAGCTACTTTGCTTCTGTTTTTTCCCCGTTCACAAATCCCTGCAATTCTCCCTCTGTAACCAAGACCGAACGCCCGATGCGCTGCCCAGTAATGCGTCCGTTTTTGTAGTAGGTCTTGGCCGTCAAGTAACTCACGCCCAACTCTTGCGCCACTTCGCGCAGATTGTAAAGTTTCACGCCCATAATTTCAACTGGCATTTTCTCACCTCACTCCTAATTATACCAATTCGTAAAGAAAAGTAAAGATAAGTAAAAAATAATGGTGTTTAGGTATTGCGCTATCTTTACCATGTGGTATAATTAAGTATAGAAGTTGATTAAAGGGAGCCGAACAATGCAAAACATGACAGCCGCACAATTAAGCCAGGCCATCGAAAACGCCCGCTTCGCAGTCAGCGAAGCCAGCGCCCGCGCTATGCGCGAAACCGAACCGGCCAACATCGCCCGCTTCACTGTCAACGCCGCCGCCGCGCGCTCTGAGCTGCAAAGCCTCGAAGCCGCGCAAACCAAAGCCAACGCGGTGCAAGTGAAAGCCGCCAAAGTCGAAGCCAGGCCGACGAAAAGCCGCTGCGCTCACTGGGCTGCGATCAAGGAATTCTTCGCGGTGTGTCGGGAAATGGGTATGGACGCGCAAAACAAACCCGCCTGTCGTGCCGCTGTGGGAATGCTGCTGGGCCGTCGCATTGAAACGCGCGCCGATCTGAGCGGCGCTGAGTGGAATTTTTGCACTAATGCCGTGCGAATGGGCCGCTTGTTCTGGTGATTGAAACGAAACGCACCGGGTGAGCTGAACCCTCACCCGGCGCTATTTCAAACGATACCACGACCGACGATTTAGACCGCTGCAAGTACTTGCAGCACCCATTGGAGAGAAGAACGATGAACGAAAATAGCCCAACAATCGACACCACGACCTTTAAAACGCCGCTCCAAGTACTTGCGAATTCCACCATCGACGCCGACGAATTGCGCGCTGCCCTGGTCGCGTGCAACAAAAACATTTTCGAAGATTGGTGTCAGAATTTCTTCGTAAACAACGCCACAGCCCACGCTGCAGAAAAGACGGTGCACGATTCCATGACACGCGCCGGGCTGCCGTCATCGACTGAGCGCGTGCGCGAATTGGACGCTTGGGGCGAACAAGTGAAAGCCTCGTTGCCGTTGGCAGCCGCAACGGGCATCAGCGCGCAATTGGATTATTCGCAGCCGATTGTGTTGTGCTACTTCTGTCTTTGGCTGCAGCGACACGACGCCACGGATCAGGCGCACGGTGTCATCGACTGGAAAGAAGTCTTGGCCCTCGATTTGTGGTGCCTTGCGATGTCGTGATCGACGAACCGATTTGTTGAGCCAATACTAACAACTGCCATGAAAACCACACCGGCATCAGAGGCCAGGGCGCGCGCGGGCTTCACCGTGCAGAGCGCCGCCAAAGCGTTGGGTTTCGCTAATGCCCGCAGTTGGCGGCGAATCGAACTGCACGGCGGCGCGACGATGAAGATCGCGGAGCGCGCCGGTCGGCTGTTTGGTTGCGATGGCAGCCTGTTTTTTTATCCGCCCTGCTATCACGCGGCAGTTGAGAGCGGCGCTCAGGCACGGTCAACGTGTAACAACACGGGTAACCATGTGCTTTCATTGGTGACGGGTGGAGCCGACACGAATACAACAACGCGTTCGACGCAGCGTTGCGTTCGTGCCATCCGTCGCCGTTCTTCTCAGAATTCTGTCGAATAACTCGCTGCAAGTACTTGCAGCGCCCGCGCATCGTGATTGATGCGCGGGCGTCGTGCTGTCTGCGATGCCGATTCCCGCGCCATGCTGCCCGAATTTGGGCCGCTCACATACCGGTCAACACAAACGCCACCGCAAGTACTTGCGGTGGCGTTTGCTGCCGATAACCTCCATTATCAATCACAACCCGACGCGCACCACCACCGGCCCCCCTCCCGCCTATTTCATGTGCCATCGTCGCGCGGTCATGGCAGGAGGTCACCGCGCGAAATTTTTTGCAATTTTGAAAGTTTTGAACTGGTGATGTTCACTATGACCGGCAGGTGATTATTATGGGCGGTATCGGTTCGACACGTTGGAGCAAAGAATATCGGCGGCAAAAACTAATCAGCGAGTGCGAAGTGAAGTTCGCCGCGCCCGCGTTCAACTGGGTGCATTTGAAGGCGCTGAGGCCGTCTTGCCCGCGCTGCAAGCGCCATTGTATGTACTTATATCGCCCTACACCGGACGCGCCGTTTGCGTGCCGTCTCTGCCACGGTTTGGTTTATCCATCTCAATTTCGCACCACGCACGAAACGCGCGATCTGGCCAGTAACGAAATGCACTTTTTGGGATGGCGACGATGGCACGATGGATAGGCAACTCGGACTTTCGGACTTTTTGAACAACTGTTCAAAAAGTCCGAAAGTCAACTTCCAAGATGAAGAATTTCAGACGCCGATTTACAACGTCTGGGCATTCGGCAAAAAGACAAACGAAGTTTCACACTTTGGCAACGGAAGCGAAGCCGCTGCAAAATCATGGTGGTGATAGGACTGAGCAAGGTAGTGTCACTACCTTGCTCAAGGCGGCACCGATTCCAAATACTTATCCGCTCGTATCGCGCGCGACCGCCCCGACATTCACGAGCGCATGAAGCGGTCGAAAATGGGCAAGCAGTGGGCAGCGGCGGCGGTCAAACAGTCCAAAAACGGTCGATTTCGGAAAAATGACGGCGATTTGTGTTCTTTTCACAAACTTTTGTTCTGGGCACGTTGGCCGCAAGTACTTGCGCCTTCGTTTTTACCGCGTGGAGCGTGCAGAAGAAAACTGATCCACGCGTCCGCTACCCAATCGGCGGTGGTGTCGAGTTCAGCATCCGCTTTGATCGCGCCGTAAAGCCGGACGGTGCTTTTCAATAATCTGCGAAGATTCAGAGAAGAATCATTATTGCGACGCGGTCGGGAAAGCCGCTCCCAATCTTCGTATTTCAAGACGAACCATCTTTTGAACGCGCGCATTTCGGGCGTGGTGTTTTCGTTCATGGTGATTTCTCACTGCAAGTACTTGCGCCTTCAATTGCTCAACAGTCGCGCCGCGCTCATCATACCATCGTCGCTTTTAAACGTGACTTGAACGTTCGCCACCTGATCGCCCAACGCATCGCGCAAGACGCTCATCACCGTCGCGCGCAACTGTGGCTGTGCGGTGTCGCGGTTTTCGTATCCGTCACCACGAGTGCCGCGATTGGCAAAGCTCATTGAAGCGCGCGAAATACCGCTGGCCATCGCCGCCGCGTTGTTGCCGACGAAAGACGGGCCGTTGCCATAATCGCCGCCGCGCATTCCGAACGGGCCACTGTTGCCGCCTGAGCGGTCGTAGCTACCGCGCAGACGGCCAGCCGTCAAGCTTGCGGCCAGTTCGCGCGTTGCGGCGCTCGACTTTTCCGCGCGTTCGTTGTTCGTATTGCGCAGCGCGTCCTCTGCATCGGTGGCCAGTGAACGCGCTTCCTCGCGCAACGATTGTGCTTTGGCCGCCGCCACATTCACCACGCGATCAGCGCGTGCCTGAGCGATGCGCAGCGTGCTTTTGGCCAGAGCGCCCTGTTGCCCCGCTGCACGCGCCGCACCTTCGGCCAGCGCGGTTTGCGCGTCGATCTGCGCGATCTGTTCTTCGAGGTCAGCAGCGCGCGCGGCCTCTCGCGCGGCGTACGCATCACGCAAACTCTGAATGCGATTATCGCCCGCTTCCTTGTCTGTGCGGCCATCTTTGACATCGCTACGCACGTTTCGGATGTCGCGGTTCAGTTGGCGCTTGTCTTGAAATCCTTCGATCTCCGCACCGCCGCGCAACTGGGCGCTGCTTTCCAAGAGTTGCGCCGTGCGTTCGGCAGCCGCCGCCGACGCTTCGATGCCCACGCCTTTGAGTGCATCGAGCCGCTGCTTCTTGAGCTTCGCTTGATATTCTTTGCGGTCTTTGATGTCGCGCTTGAGTGCCCGCAATTCGTCCTGCATGATTTTCTTGCGCGCCTTATCGCCCTCGTCGCGTATCGAACGCTCTAACTCATCGACGCGCGCAGTGGCGGCTTCCGGACTAAGCTCGACACTCAAATCCATTGCCGGGCGCATTTGACCCGTCTTATAATCGCGCACCATTTGCGGTGACGATGCGGCGGCTTCTGTCAATGCGGACGCGCTGCTTATCGGTGCCGCGCCGGTTGACGCAAGTGCAGAAGTAGACGCGGCCAATGAATCATTGAGTGCTTTGGTAGCTTTGTCAGTTTCGGTTTTCGCGGCGGCTTGCGCGCTTTTCGCGGCCATCTTTTCGCGGCGCTGGCTTGCGGTCAAGCCGTCTTCTTGAGTTACCTCCCCGCCCGAAATTCTGGCCCAGGTGTTGCCAAGCATTTCGCCAAAGCTGCCGGGCGCCAGCTTATCCCCGCTGGCAACTTGACGGCGGCGAATAATCTCAGCCCCGGCCAAGCCGGTGCCGGTGCCGATGAGCACTGGTATGGCAGTTGCCGCCGCCGCTAAACCGGTTAACCCAACGCCGATGCCGCGCGCAGCAGCAGCCGCAAGGCCCGCTCGGAGCATCGCCGCTTGCGCTGCGATTGCCGCTTGCGTCGTGGTTATCCATGCCGCTGTCAGCGTCCGCACTGAAAGAATTGTTGCGCCAATTCCGAGTCGAATATCTCTCCAGACACCTGAGAGACCACCAAGCTCTTGCAGGGCGCGCGCACCCTCAAAGAGGCCCGAAGCAAAGATCAAGACGCCACCGCCAGCAGTGGCGGCGTAACTGCCATAGGTTTGCATCGCGCCCGCGCCCTCGGCAATTTCGGGGCTGACATTGGCCGCTTTGACGAGACTGCCAGCGAATTCGTCAATGCTTTTTTGTGCCTCGGCAGAGCCTATGCCGATCTGCCTCATGGCGATTTGAGTTTGGACGCCTGCGCGCCGTGATGCGGCGGTCGCGGTGTCGTAACTGCGTTTCATGTCGCCTTGCGCCGTCGCGGTTTGTTCTAAAATCGCACCGTAGCGCGCCATCACTTTTTGCTGCTGGGTCAGCTCGTCGCCCACTTTGGCGATGCCGTTCGCATACGCGTATTGCTTGATCGTCTCTTCGTTAATCAGGATGCCCAGAGCTTTGAGCGGCTCGGCTTCACCGGTGATGCCCGCTTTCAATTTGTCGAAGGCTTGCCCATCGTCAAGATTGTAGAGCGACTCCATATCGCCCGCCAACATCGTCAGCGTCTTTGACATTTCGAGCGCCTGGCCGCCAGCAAAACCCATGCTCTTGAACATGAGATTGAAAGTCGCGGCGCTTCGTTCGACTTCGGTGGCGTTTAGCCCCAGCGATTCTTGCAAGCCTTGCGACCAGTCCTGCACCGCTTTGGTCTGCTCGCCAAACGAAACTGCGATCAGGTTTTGAGTTTCTTCAAAGTCGCGCCCGGCTTCTGCGAATTTATTCGACAGAATAATGCCGCCCGCACCGGCTCCGGCCAATGCCAGGCCCCAGTTGCGCGTCGCGCGGACTTTGTCCTCTATCGACATCGCGGCGACTTTGCCGAACTTTTCTCCCAGCTCGTCAGCTTGCTTTGCTGCCGTGCCCGTCGTATCGGAAAGCGCGGCCACGCCCTTGTTTAAGTCAGCGACCGTGCCAACGGCTTTTTTCGCGTTGCCGTCGAGGTTGCCCAAAGCGCGCACGATTTCATTGACCGACTTGCCCGCGTTGCCGGGGTCAGCGAGCGCCGCCTTGAGGAGCGCGCTATTTTTCGCCGCATCCTGACTGGTGGAAGAAAGCGCGCTCACGCTTTTAGATAAAGCGCTTATGGCGCTTTGGGCCTCACGAGTTGCGGCACCGCTTTCGTTGCGGGCGGTGATGACGATCTCTTTTTCAATTTGTCGTGCCATCGTGTTTGAATCCTTATGCAAGTACTTGCAGTGTGGTTTAAGTTATGCGGCTTTCTGCCTCAGCTTCAAAATACGCCTGATAACCGCTAAACATTTCAGCAATTTCGTTTACTGTGGCGGTGTCGCCTCGCCAGTACTTTCCGAATCGTTCACTTCCGAGTTGTCGGGCGATTCCGAGGGCAACTCTGTGGAATCCGTTTCGTTCGAGCCAGTCGTGCCAATCGTTGATGTCGATGTCGTAGAGGCTGCTGATGGGGCGCTCGGCTCGCTTCGGAGTGTCTCTGCGATGCGAGCGCCCAAGATTAAAGTTGGCTTCAATCCCGGATTGCGCGCTGCGATTTCATTGAAAAGCACACTCACAAACCCGACAGTTTCCATGTCGGTGGCCTCGGCTAATTCGATGGCTTCGGAGATGTTCGAGAAGTAAGGCGTCTCGGCCAATTCGTCGCAAAACACCGCGACCAACAATCCACCGGTGAGCATATTTTTCAGTTCGTCATCGCCAGAGGAAACGTCCAGATGCCCGCTCTTATCGCGTCCGGACATCAAGTGTACGCGGGTCAATTCCGACCAATTGAGCCGCTTAATGAAAATTGTTTCGCCGTCGATCTCGACCGGCTCGACCAACTTTTCACCGCTGGCGAGTTTGCCTTCGCGCAGTCGATTCAATCGGCGTTTGGCGGCGCTTACGTCGCCTGCAAGTACTTGCGCGGCGATATTTGGCACAATCGGCGTGGCGACGATAACCGCCTTCCCGCTTTCGTCGCGCACCGGCTGGCCTTGTTCGTCGTATTGCACGACGTGCTGCATATCTTCACCGTCGTTTTCTTCGATCCGTCTGCCTGACGCCATTTGTATTGCCATTTAAATTTCCTCACTTTGGGGTTTCACTTGCGCGGCTTCCATCCGAGCAGCCGCTGCTTCTGCTCTGGTCGCCAGTTCATCAATGCGCGCGATGTGTGCATTGAAAACCGGCAACAGCACGGTCATCGCGTCGGCAACGCCCGCGTTCGCTGCGCTGCGGATTCGGCGCGCGAGCGGCGTATCGTCTGTGTTCGCATCTTCCCAGTTCCGCACTCGTGCAGCGGTCACGTCGCGCACGTCCGGCGCGGCATCTGGGCTTTGCGCGGCGGCTTCGTGTTGGATGCGCGCGGCCAATTCGCGCTTTTGCGACGGCGTTGCGTCGGCGATCACGCGCGCGGCGGCTGCTGCGGCTGCTTTGATTTCTGCTTCGTTCATAATTTCGGCTCCTCACTGTGGTTGATTAAAATGTCGCGCTGGGCTTCGCTAATTTTTCCCAGGCGAAATAACTTGCGGGCGTGCGCGACGGCGCGAAACGGCTGATAGGCGCGGCCCACATCAAAGCTGCAAGTACTTGCAGGTGGGTTTTTCGGCGTGGCGCCCAGTGCCGCAAGTACTTGCAGCAGGGCTTGCTTTTGTTCCTTTACCGCTGCAAGTACTTTTGGCGTCAGCACACCGCGCGGCGCTTCGATGTCGAGACTATCGCCAGAAGGCGCGACGGTCGCACCGCGTGCTTCCAATTCGCACAATAGTTGCGATGCGTTCATATTGACACCTTCTCGGTTTCGCTGGGTTTGGTAGAGCTTGTAGAGCTTGTAGAGCTTTCTCCGTAGAAGTCTCTCGCGTAAGTATTTTCTGTAGGGACTTTCGGCGGAAATGCCCCGCTAAGCTCTACATCCTCACCTAAATCGCCCTTTTTTGGTTCATTTACCGGCTTTTTGCCAAAAGTTGGCACATTTTCTGGCGTTTTAAGACCGATTCCGCGCCACCACCTGCGACCGTTCACAGTGAAATTTTCAAATTTACGCCGCTTTAAATCGGCTGCGAGTGCGCGCTGCGAGCCTTCCCGTTCACCGTTGGCGGCGCACCACGTTTTCCACGCGTCCCATAAATCGGCGGCGCTGGCTGTGCAATTGCGCGCGGTCACGCAACAGTCGGCGACGAAACCACTCAGCGCGTCTTGTTCGGCGCGATATTCATTCGTGGCCGTGTTCACGGCGTCGGGCACAACTAAACCGCGTTCGTAAACTCGGCGTAAACCTTCCAATGCCCAGTTGAGAATGCCCGGAAGTTCTGCGGCTAATTTGTCGGACAAATGCGGGTCGCGTTCGCTGGCGGGTATCGGCTGGCTAAAGTCGATCAAGCGCACGCGCCGCCACATCCCACTGCTGCCGTCTTTGATTTGCGGTTTGCCGTTGCCAAACATCCATAGCGTGAACTGCGGGACAAACGTTGTCGGGCGCTTCTCGTACATCCCGCGCGCTGTAATGGCATCGCGTCCGGTTAGGTCTTTGAATAACGCCGCGTTCATCGTGTGTTTGCTGTCGATCTCCTGCACCGTCACAAGCCGCGCGCCCTTCATCGCCAATAGCGCGGGCGCGGGTGCGTTGCCGTCGCGTTTGTCGCGCGCTTCCATAATGGTTTCGGCTTGGGTTTTATGCCAATAGGTGCCGAACAGTGTTTCGATCTGGCGCATGAAAGTTGATTTTCCGTTGTCTCCTCCGCCATATAAGAAGTTGAAAAACTCCTCAAAAATGCGGCCTGATAACGAAACTCCAACGGTTTCCTGCAAGTATTCGCGCGTGGCTTCGTTGGGTATCCATCGCGCCATACACGCATTCCACGTCGGGCAAGTCGCGGCGGCATCGTAGTTGATGGGCGATTGCAGCGTTAGCAAGTCGGCGGCGCTGTGCGGGCAAAACTCGAACGTCTTTAAATCGAACGTGCCGTTGGCGCAGTTGAATTTGTCGGGGTTGGTGTCGAACTGCTCCGGAGTGGTTCTTATTCCGTCTTCGCTGGCCGCGTCTTTTAGCATTGTGTCGCGCGTCGCGCGTTTGGTGAGGGTGAGGGCGTGTTTGAGAAGTCTGGCGCGCTTGTCGTCGTCGGGCTGGGCGGCGGCATCGGCGGCGATCTGCTGGCCGACTTGCTTTGCGCGCTGTTCCGCCGCGCCGCTTTCGTCGTGCTGCCATCGCCCATCTTTGAAAACGAGCCATTTTTCACGCACGCCACAGAAGCGCATATCGTGGTGATTGGCGGATGCGAAGCGGCGCCCGTTGCCGATTTCATCCAATGGAAAATCAGCGTTCAACTGCTTTTCTGCATCGGCAAGTACTTGCGGGTCGGTTTTTTTTGCACGCGATTTCATTGGCGGCACATCGCGCGGCTTTGCTTTCCCGTTTTCGATGCCGCTTAAAATGGCTTGTCGCCCGTTCGCTTCGCTGGGGCCAAAATTGACCGCCAGGGCGTTCATA
>MWWI01000237.1_pt1 | contig 12095 bp, 8 predicted proteins | sample 1047321 | NCBI WGS metagenome assembly MWWI01 (sample SAMN06349966, study PRJNA376086) | soil metagenome | isolation source: FI-1 sample Antarctic (ecotone) soil | place: Antarctica | reverse complement strand
CATCTATATTTTTGAAAGTCTGTTCAAACAAGGTTTATTTTCTCCTAAGTCGTGAAAAAGGGCTTTTGAGTAAGGCGAATTATACTACGAAAAATAGAAAAACCGTCAAAATAAGATTGAATTGTTATCAATTATATTATTCCGGTTTTATGTTTACTTGCTGTTCGCCGATATTGACTTGCCCGCCGTTGTTTTGAATAATTACGGGCGCATACCGGCGCAAATCTCTAAGCTGCCGCAACACGCGCAAGAATTGGCGGTTGTAACTGTCTGCTAATTTATACGCTTGCTCTATCGCGTTGGCTTCATATTGATAAGGCGATTTCCAGCCTTTATTTTCCCATTTACGCAAATCTTTTTCCTGATTGTTATGTGTATCTACTGCCCGCCGATGTGCGATCTGCGACCAATACATTTGCAGGGAAAAGGAAATCGTCAGCATATCAATCATTGCCGATTCAATTCCGCCTTGCGGTTGCCACTGATCGGCGAAAGCGTCACGAATCGCAAGAAATTGTGCCAACTCAAAAGGCGTGGTGCTGTTGCCGGAAACTTGCGCGGCGCGTCCGCCGCATTCTAATTCATCATCTGCGGCATCACGAATCCGCGCCCAAACTATAAGACTGTCATCAATGCTTTTTTCACCAATCGCGGCAATGTCCGCCCAACTGATTTTTGAAGGCTCTTGATTTTCAACTTGCTGCCGTCGCCATTCGTTCATTGATTCGGCTTGTTTAATGGCTTCGTCGTGCGAATGTGAGCCGCCGTAATCGGCTTTGTAATATTCGATAGTTCCGATAAAGGCTTGCGCCATTTCCCGGACAATTTGCAAACTTTCGGCGCGTTCCGGGCTTGTTTCTATCGTCTTATCAAGGGTAAATTTCTTACCGCTATCTATTCTGATAAGTGTGCGATTTTTGCGCTTTGTCGTCTGCTGACGCTGCTGACGCTGTTCCCGGTCAATTGCAAAAGGTTTTTTCTTTTTCGTTTCACTCATAATATGCCAGCCCTTATAAGTGCGCGGGCGCGGGCAAATAATTGCTTATATTCGGCGCGTCCGGCGCGAATCTGAATTTGTAAATTTCGGTAATTTAGACAAGCCGCCCTGATTTGCTCGACCTGAGAACGGCGAATATATTTTTGATAACGCCGTCCGTCCGTATGCCAGACGTGATAAAAAGCTGTGTGCATCTCGCCTTTCGTGCATTTGCAGTTCGCTTTGCCGCATCTGACGCGCCTTTTTTGAATATGTCCGTTTAATAGATCGCTCATCTTAGTAGCCGGATTTACACTTTTTGTTTCTCGCGTCCGTGCGCTCGCTGACAACCTAACATCTTTTTTATTTCAGATGTTCAATTGTTGCTCAATTTGTCACAGCCTAACGGACAAAACCAAAGCGTGTTATTTTCAATCAAATTCATTTCCAAATTGCAGTTTGAGCATTTCGGCACGGATTCGTTTTTTCTCAAATTTTCCGAAATATCTCTCAACTGACCACTGACAAAAACTGACGAAACTACTTCCATCCTAGTTTTGTCAGCTTTTGTCAGTTCCTTTTCCAGACATATTTCAGTTTTTTTTGTTTTTCCCGTTTCCGCTAAAACTGTTTTTAATTTATTCTTCCACTTCATTTTTGACCTCTTTTTCCAGAGATGGATGAAAGAAATATTTAACGGTTCGCCTGCCTTCGCCATCTGTTTGAAGTTCGCGCAAATATCCATAATCAATTAGCAAACTCAAAACGTCTTGCAAAGTATCTTTTGATTTCAAACCGCTCCATTGTTTCCGCATAACTTCGCGCCCGGTGAAGCCTTGCGCCAGATCGCCGTTTCTGATTTTTCCAAGCAAAGTATTTGCTAAAGCAAAAATTTGATTTTCACCCAGAGCGAAAACGCGCCTGGCGTGTGATTTCAAAACTTCAATGTAAGTAATCGCCCGAAGCGTGGTTTCCGCCGATATTTCATCCGGGAAATATGATTGATTGATATTTTCGAGGCAATGAAATATCAAAGCGACGGCGAAGCAATTTTTCGGCAGCTTGTAGAGAAACGACGAAAATGCCTCATCTTCGATTTGCAGCCGTTCGGCTTCGGTTTCGGTTTCATCTTTCCATTCGTCAATTTCCTTTTGTGCATCCGGCGCAAATTTGATCGCGTGAAATTGGTCGCCATTTGCGCCGATCACGCGCCCGGCAAAATCATTTTCGGAAAGTTTGGCAAATGTTCTGTTAGCAACTGCAAAACCCTTTTGCATTGCTTGATAATCGCTTTCGTTCGGCTTTTCCGGGCGTTTGCCGATGTCAGGATAGGTAAACAAGAATCTCTGCAAAAAGCCGTCTGAGTTATCAAACGAATAGGCTTCGGCAACATACTTTTGCAGCTTTGACGGCTGGATGCCGCCGATGATCGAAAGCGTTCCACTCGCTATTTGAATTTCGCCGTCGCCGACTCTGGCTTTTTCGTAATTGATCGCGCCTTTCCAGAGTTCAAGAATTAGCGTCCGGGCGTTTGTGTCATAATCGGCATCGAGCGATTTTAGCCAGCCGGTTAATTCATCCCGAAACTGCAACAAGCCGTTTGGATTTTCAGCCAGGAATTGAGCAAGTTTCGGCGTGGTTATATCGTTCGTTTCGTAGCGTTTCAAAATCGGCTGATTCGGTTCGGGCAAACTTTTGATTTTTGCTTTCGTTTCTTCCAAACCTAACTTTTCTCGGTAGATCGCCGTTGTTTCCCGTTCGTAGTATTTTGCTTCAATTTCAAAATCCTTTCGTTTATCTGAAAACTCTCTGCGGGATTTTTCTTGAAGTTCTAAAATCGGTTTGCGCGTTTCATCGAGCGCGGGCGTTTTCTTGGTTGACGGCAAACCGACCAGCCCGCCGTAAAGATTCGGCACAACAAACCAATCTGAATTTTGCAGAGCCTTCACGCGCACACGCGAGCCGATCAAACTGCCAGCCGTGACTATCGCCGATAAAACGAGAAAATCAAACGTGCAGCCGATAACCTGTGAAGCCGGTCGCAGCCAATTAACCAAAATTTCCGGCAAACAATCTTCATCAATTTTTTCAACCGGCTTTAAAGTTAAATCGAGCGGTTTTGGTTCGTCGGTAAATTCAGCGGGCGTTATGGTTTGGTAATTAGCTTTGGTTTGGCTTTCTTGCCTGTGTTCGATCTGAAGCCATTTACAGACGGTTTCAACAAATTTTTTATCAGTCAATTCGATCAGGCGCGGAAAGCCGAAAATATTTTCGCCGTCCTTCAATTTTTGCGCCGTCGCGTCAACCGCTCTCAATCTGTCTGAAATTTCTTCATCATTTGCCGCCGCGCCGACCGCCCGGATAAAGTTCTTTGTTTCGGATATATCAAAGCCGTTTCTCAGCAATGCGCCGCTTAGAGCAAGGTTTAAATCGTTGCGAAGGTGGTTGCCCCAAACAGTAGAAATAAGACAGGCAGAAGCTAACAGACCAACCGCACGGCGTAAAGATTGAGCATCTATTTGAAGCGGCTCGCCGTCGCTCTGCCATTCGATAGGTTCGCCGCTGGTGTGTGTCGAGCCGGGAAAAACAGTTTGCCCGCCCGTGCTGCGAATCTCGACAATATTTTCGCCGCATTCAAACTTTTCCGTTTTTGGAAAGTCCGAAATATAAAGCCGGTGTGATCGCGTTTTGCTGGCGCGTCCAAACACGGCATTGGTTTTGGGCAAAAAGTAATCAGCGATTTTGACGGCTTGCGGCGAATCAAGATCAATATCGGTCAAGCCTTCGGATAATGCGCCAAGCAAAACTCCGATGTTCTGCGGTTTGCCGTTAAAATAGCTTGGTAAATCCGATTCTTTCAAAGTCAGATTTTGCCAGCCCGGTAAGTTTGGGTTTTTCGACTGGTGCGTGATTGGTATCGGATGCCAGCCGCGCCGCCGATAATCCTTTGCAATGTCGAGTGCTGTTGGTGTATTATTTGTTTGTTTCATAGTGTTAGTTGTTTTTGAGCCGTTGTTTCAGCAACGGCTTTTCTACTTTTCATCTTTGTTTTCTCCATTCAGATAATTCATAAAATCATCCTTCAAAATTAAGACACGCCGCCCGCATCTTTTAACTTTCAATTTCCCTGCGCGAATCTCATTTCGCAAAAAGGCTTTTGAAAGCGTGGTTTGTTTGCTTATTTCTTCAACTGAGTAAGCTAATTTGTCTGTTGTTTCTACTAAACTTATCACGTCGTTTTCTCCTCTTATGTCCTAACGGGGTATTTTACACTCAAAAGCGTTCTGTGCTATTGTATTCTCGCTTGAGTTATTCAATAAAACAAGTATTTATTTGGCAAGTATTATTTATTTTAGATAGCTAAAACAAAATTCAATATTCCGTTATGAGAAAAAAAGATGATAATCAGATAGCTAAATTTAAAGAATTTCTAAGAATGATTAACCTAACTAAAGATTTTGATTTTTGGAGTTTCGAGACGCATTACAAAAGCACATTACGGATAATGGGAAATACCTCACAAAACCAATCAGAAGCACACGAATTAGCCGCTGAGAAAATAGGCTCGATAATTGAGCAAAGCAGTGAGTTTTGTTTCTACCTAGCAGGTGTAGAAAGCCTTAAAGATGCAAGTGAAACTACTTTTATGAATGGAGTCAGAGCTTATGAAGATTTTTTAAGAAGTAAAATAACACTGGAAGCGGCGCTACAAAGGATAAATATAATGCGCTATAAAAATTCTTTACCTAAGGGCAGTGAAAAGGCGCTTATTGGAATTACATCGGTTCAAGTGAAATACGAAATAAATTCTCAAGGTTTTTTAGAGTATGAAACTATTGATTATTCTAAATTTAAAAACATTAACTTGATGCGCGCCAAAAACTGTTTGGAATGCAATAACCTTTTTTACCAAGAAAGGTCAGATGCCAAATTTTGCTCCATAAAGTGCGGCAACACATCTAGACAGAAAAGGTGGTTAAAGGACGAAACACATTATGCTCAATATCTAGAGGTGAAACGGAAAAAATATTACGATGACCACGAAAAGAACAAAGAACGTCAACGTCATAACTACGCCTATAAGAAATCAATCAAAAAATAAGGAGTAAAAAATAATGGCACTTTATAAACGCCCGGATTCAAAATTTTGGTGGATGAAATTTCACTTTGACGGCGAACTTATTCAAGCATCAACTAAATGCTCAAACAAGCGCGATGCCGGAACGGTTGAAAGCGCGTATCGCACACAGCTTGCGCTTGGCAAAATCGGCATCGAGCCAAAAAAGGAAATTCCAAACTTTGAAAAGGCAGTCGAAGATTTTCTTAAATGGTCAAAGGTTGAACACGCTTTGCAACCGGCGACATACAAACGCTATTACTATTCTTGCCAGACTTTGAAAAACTATTTCGGCAAGGCAAAAGCGAATCGAATTGAAACGAAAGACATTGAAAAATTTATCGTTTGGCGATGCGGTCAAACTTCCAAAAAGACCGGCGCATTTATCACACGCGAAACGGTTAATCACGAATTATTGACCGTCAAGATGATTTTCAATCGTTTGATCGAATCTAAAATTTTGCGTGATAACCCGGCGCGAACCGTGAAAAGACTTTCCGAAAACGAAAGACAATTTCACGTTTTAACTTATGATGAAGAAAAGAAATATCTTCTTGCTTGTCCGCAGCCGCTTCAAGATGTCGCCGCCGTGATGCTCGAAACGGGTATGCGATGCGGCGAAGTATATCGGCTTCGCCGTCAAGATATTTATCTTGAAAAAGGTTTTTTACAAGTGGTTAAAGGCAAAACAACATCATCTGTCCGGCGTGTGCATTTATCGGAAAAGGCGAAAGAAATACTAAACTATCGAATGAAAAAGTTTTCCGGCGAAAACATTTTTCCGCAAGGCGATAAAGACGGACAAAAGCCGACCGAAAGTTTAGACAAACAGCATCTTGCAACGATCAACAATCTCAAATATAAATTTCGGCTTTACGATTGCCGCCATACGTTTGCGACACGCGCCGTTGAAAACGGTGTTGATTTACTTGTTCTAGCTTCGATCTTAGGACATTCAAGTTTAAGAATGGTGATGCGTTATTCACACCCTTCGGAAACATTCAAAGCCGACGCGATCAAGCGGATGGAAAAGGCAAAAAACAAAAGAAAGGCAAAAGCAGCCTAAAGCGAACAAATCAAAATAAAAGTTACGTTTTTAGATACAGCAACTCTTTAATCCCTTCCTTGCTTGCCCGTAAACCCTCTCAAATAAAGCATTTATAAAAAACACATTGTCACTTTTCGATTAAGTGATAATGCATAAATGCTTTATTTTACTTGTATTTACCTAGTGTTATAGAGTGTTATTTACTGACTTTCTTAAAGTATTCTACCACTCCGAAACACTCTGTAAAAGCAAGTAACAGATACGTTTTTAGATACAGGTAACTTGCGAAGGAAATCAATACTTTGATAGACTGCTTTTGCCTGAAAACAGCATTGCTTATTCAGTTTTCAAATATCGAAGCCTTTAGTTCTGATTCAACTAAGGGCTTTTTTCTTTTTGGAATTGTATTAACTAAACTTGCCTTATGCAAATTTTAGAAATTACGCGGCGTTTCTTTCGTATAAATATTTTTGAAACTCAACAAATGTTTGATTGATTTTATCCACTTCACCAAGTGTTTCAATAGCATCACTAAAAGAGTGATATTTTAACTCTAAAAGTCCCGGCAATTTAGCCTGATCGAGTTCATCAACTCCGGTTTCGATGTATTTTGATAATACAAACTTCAGAAACTCTTTTTGCTGACTGTTCAAAAGCGCGAAGATGTTATTTTGCGCTGATTCTACGCGCTCCACTCTGGTGATCGGCTTCACGGCAAAAGAGACATATTCAAGCACGTCGAACAAATCGCTTTTCTGAGCATCAATTAGCTTTTGCATTGTAGCCAATTCAGTTTTACCGAATCCGGCATCCGATAAATTTTCAAGCAATGTTTTGCGCGTCATCGGATGCGACCAGATTTGGCGAAGTTCGGCTTCGTCTTTGAAAAATTCCGGCAGCTTTCCGAAAAGATTCTGCAAAAACTGTTCGGCGGTGATCGGTTGACCGTCTGCGCTCCAGAATGATGTTGTAACGGTATGCTGAATTTCGCGCTCTTTGCCGTCGGCGAGTTTGATTTTTAGCTTTTGTTTTGGCGGTTGCGGTGGTTCTGGCGGATTTGGATTTTCCGGGCGTTCCGGGCGTTCCGGCTTAGGTTCGGGCGCGATTGGTTCGCCATCCCATTCAGGATCGGCGAAATGGTGATAAGCATCTACAAAATCGTAAATGGTGAAATACTCTTTGCCGTCGAAAAGGCGTGTGCCGCGTCCGATGATTTGTTTGAATTCGATCATCGAATTGACCTTACGCATTAAAACGATGTTGCGAATGTTTCGGGCATCTACTCCGGTTGAAAGTTTCTGTGATGTTGTCAGAATCGTCGGAATAGTCTTTTCGTTATCTTGAAACTCGCTCAAATACTGTTCGCCTAACGCGCCGTCGTTTGCCGTCACGCGGGCGCAATAGTTCGGATTCGTGCTGATCTTTAGTTGGTTTATCAAATCACGAACTAACGCGGCGTGGTCTTGTGTCGCGCAGAAAACGATAGTCTTTTCGTTCTGGTCAATGTCGCTAAGGAATTGTTCAACTCTGTATTTTTCGCGCTCTCGGATTTCGATTTTGGTGTTGAAATCCGATTCGGTGTAAACCTTGCCGCTTTCGACTTCGCCTTCGATGACTTGATCGTCGGAAACGTATTGATAATCATCGAGCGAAGTTTGATAACGGCGAATCTTAAAAGGCGTTAAAAAGCCGTCGTTGATGCCTTCTTTGAGCGAATAGATATAAACCGGCTCGCCGAAATATTTGTAAGTGTCGGTGTTGTCTTTGCGCTTAGGTGTAGCGGTTAAACCAAGCTGCACGGCGGGCGAAAAGTATTCTAAAATCCCGCGCCAGTTGCCTTCGTCGTTTGCGCCGCCGCGATGACATTCATCAATGATAATCAGATCGAAATAATCTTTCGGATATTCGCCAAAATACGGCGTTTCGCCGTCGCCGCTCATAAACGTCTGAAAGATGGTAAAGAAAATACTGCCGTTTGTCGGCACTTTGCCGCGTTTGCTGATTTCCTTTGGATTGATGCGAACAAGCGCATCGTCGGGAAACGCGCCGAAAGCGTTAAAGGCTTGATTGGCGAGAATGTTTCTGTCTGCCAGAAAAAGGATGCGCGGGCGACGTGCGCCATCGCGCTTTAAGTTCCAGCGGGTTTGAAATAATTTCCAGGCGATTTGAAAGGCGATGAAGGTTTTGCCCGTTCCGGTGGCAAGTGTTAAAAGTATGCGCTGATTTTCTTCGGCGACGGCGTTCATTACGCGATTAACGGCAATTTCCTGATAATATCTGGCTTGCTTTGTTCCGCCGACATCTTCAAACGGCACGGCATCGAATTTTTCGTTCCATTCGTTGCGGTCTGAAAATGTCATTGCCCAAAGCTCGTCGGGCGTTGGAAAACGATCAACTAATTTTTCGTTTGCCGAACGCATCGAGATTTGATAAATCTCCTTTCCGTTAGCGGCGTAGGTGTAATCAATCTGCATTTTTCCGGCGTAGTTTTTCGCCTGTGCTACGCCTTCGCCAACTTCTAATTCATCTGATTTAGCTTCGATGATGCCGATTTTTTGATTTTTATAAACGAGAATATAATCGGCGATCAAAGGTTTGGCGCGTCTGCCGCCGACTTCGATTTTTCCGGCGGTGATGTGATATTCCCGCAAGACTTTTGAGCCTTCGACCACGTTCCAACCGCTTTCGCGCAGTTTCGGATCAATCAATTCCGCTCTGGTTTCCGCTTCATTCATATTTTTGAGGTTTATTTTTTAGCCGATACTTTTTTTCCTTTTCCGTGTGGAATTAAATTTTGTTCTTTCATCCAAGCGATAGTATTGAAAAATCTTTCTCTTGGTATGTTCAATTTAGCATCGTGCCAATTTTCCCGCGCTTCCGTGACGATTGATTCGTCGTTGATGGTTAGATTATCAATTAGCAGATTATTCCAAGCGGCGTAAACGGTGGCGACAAGTTCGGCTTGCTGTGTATCCATCGGAACTAGCAAATCAATTAAATTTATTAGTTTCGCCGTTTTAGCGTTCAAAGCCGTTTTCGTCTTTTCGATTAAATTATCAAACTGACTTCCCGGAGCGTATTCGTAACCATAGGCTTTTTTGATCGTCTTGAAATATCCGGCTTTTTCCGCCCGTGATTCGACTTTTTTCAAATGCGGAAAGTCGTTCGGACCGGCGGCATCTTTTACGGGATTTCTGTCTAATTCGATTCCCAAAACTGATTCGGCTAGATGAACTACCTTTTCCGCTTTGACGTGACCGAAAGTTAAAATATTTCCTTTTTCCTGATGTCTTTGATGGGCGATGGCGACAATGCCCGCCTGTAAATCGGTTGTGGAAATATTCGGTATTCTAACCGGAAATTCAATGACGTTTGAAACTCGATTGCTCGCGGTTAATTCGCCGTTAAAGGCTTTTTGCAGAATTGATTTTTTGAGTTCGTCTAAATCGTTTATTTTTTGCCGGTAGATGCTTTCGAGTTTTTTTGTTTCGGTTGAAAGCGCATCCATTTTTTGAACGATAGTTTGTTGATTTTTTAATGATGGAAAAGGAGCTTGAATTTTTCTCAAATCACCAATATTTATTTGCATCAATGCCGTGCCATAAGTCTTAGCTTTAATTTGCTTTTGAACATAATTTGAGGTGAGCAAATAATATCCGTATTCTTGATTTATGATTTTAGAATTAAAGCGAATTGGAACAATTCCCCTTGTTACGTTTGCTCCTTCCAATTCTTTTAATGCGATTGAAACAATTCCTGTGCTTCCTCTTACACAAAGCAGCAATTCATCACCAACCAATTTAGTTCTTTTATAACCATCGGCTAATTTGGGATTTATTCTTTTGAGTCCATTTAATCCAATAAATCTTTTTGTCATATCGGTTGGTCGAATTACAGGCAATCCATCAGAAAATTCTTCTCCCGGCTGAACAATACCGTAAGAAAGTGTGCATCTTTCATCAGCCAAATCTTCTAAGTTCTTTTCTTCCCAACCATCGCCCGGATTGGCAAAGACGCTCTGCAAATACGAATCAAAAAGCTCGCGGGCGTTTTGCAGATTCTTTTCGGCGTTTTCTTTTGCCTGAGCGATGGCGGCAAAAGCCTCATCCAGAATGGCAACCATGCGCTGTTGTTCGGGAAGCAGCGGAATTGGAACGGATAATTCTTTTAATAACCGATAATGCCGAGCATATCCTAATGTCTTAAACTCTGCGTTCATCAGAAAATAAAAAAGATATTTTGGATTTATGTCGTTAATCGGTTGGAGTATTTTTACTCCGTCTGCGCCTAAAACAAAATCAAAATCAACATACTTCAAAACTTGTGTGTGGTCGCCAAATATGACAACAGGTTTTTTGACTTTGAATAAATCATCTTCATTATTCCAATAACCATTTATAAAGTCTTGCTCTTGAGAAATGATTGGATAATCTCCAACTTCCAAAAATTCTTTTCTTTGAATTTTGTTTGTGTAGGTGATTTTTTCCAGACAATCTTCAAAATCTTTTGATTTCCAATTATTGTTCATACCATTTCCAGAATCGAATTTAGAATCTCCGCGCTTTCTTCGTCTAAGGCTTTCATTGCGTCGAGAATTTCCTGCGGTTCGCGCAATCCCGTTTCTTCCTTTTTGTGCGGATTCTTTGCCGAAAGGTCGAAAGTGGTTTTGTTCACGTCGGCAATATCCACCGACCAAGAATTTTCAGAATCGGCAAACGTCTTTTGCAGTTCCACAAAATCGGCAAGGTCGTTTTCGTTGAGCGAATTTGTTTTGCCCAAGTTTCTGCCCAAATTAAGCTGATAAAACCAGACTTTTTTTGTCGCCGCGCCTTTTTCAAATATCAGCACGACGGTTTTCACGCCCGCGCCGGTGAACGTGCCGCCCGGCAAATCGAGAACCGTGTGCAGATTGCAGTTTTCGAGCAGCAGCTTCCGCAAAGAAACCGAAGCGTTATCCGTATTCGATAAAAAAGTGTTTTTGATAACAATTCCGCCTTTGCCGCCCGCCTTCAGAATCTTGATAAAATGCTGAAGAAACAAAAAAGCCGTCTCGCCCGTCTTGATCGGAAAATTCTGCTGAACTTCGGCGCGTTCCTTGCCGCCGAACGGCGGATTCGCCAGCACGACATCAAAGCGGTCGCGTTCCTGTATGTCGGCGATGTTTTCGGCAAGCGTGTTGGTATGAATGATGTTTGGGGCTTCGATGCCGTGCAGAATCATATTCATAATGCCGATGATATAAGCCAGCGATTTTTTCTCTTTCCCGTAAAACGTCCGCCGCTGCAAAGTCTCGGCATCGCTCGTCGTCAAATCCTTACTCGTTTTCAGATATTCAAACGATTCGACCAGAAAGCCCGCCGAACCGACCGCGCCATCATAAATCTTATCGCCGATTTTAGGCTTAACCACTTTGACAATCGTTTTAATCAACGGTCGCGGCGTGTAATACTCGCCGCCGTTTCTGCCCGCGTTGCCCATATTCTTGATTTTAGCTTCGTAAAGATGCGACATCTCATATTTTTCCGCTTTGGTGCGAAAACGAAGCAAGTCAATCAAGTTAATCACTTCGCGCAGATTGTAACCGCTCTGGACACGGTTTTTAAGTTCGCTGAATATCTCGCCGATTTTATATTCAATCGTGTCCGCGCTTTCCGGCGCACGAAACTTTTTGAGATACGGAAACAAATTGATATTAACGAAATCCGTCAAATCATCGCCCGTTAATGCTTTGTGATGGTCAAGTTTGCCGAAAACGTCTTTCGGCATCGCCCACACATCCCAACGATATTCCGCCGCGATAATCGGCGCGTAAGTTTTCCCCGAAAGCATCGCCGCCGTCTGCCTATCCTTCTCGAAATCATCAAGATATTTTAGAAAAAGAATCCACGAAGTCTGCTCAACATAATCAAGCTCGCTCCCGCATCCCGCGTCTTTATGCAGAATGTCATCTATAT
>MWWI01000236.1_pt1 | contig 12096 bp, 18 predicted proteins | sample 1047321 | NCBI WGS metagenome assembly MWWI01 (sample SAMN06349966, study PRJNA376086) | soil metagenome | isolation source: FI-1 sample Antarctic (ecotone) soil | place: Antarctica | reverse complement strand
GTACAACACGCAGTGTAATTGCGAACATGGTTGGCGGAGTAACAGAAGGCTTCAGCAAAACACTTGAACTAGTTGGCGTTGGATATCGGGCAAACAAAACAGGGGAGAAACTTGTACTGAATGTTGGATATTCTCATCCAGTTGAAATTGTTCCGATGGAAGGAATTGAATTTGAAGTACCGTCTAACACGAAAATTATCGTGAAGGGCATCAACAAAGAAATGGTTGGTGAAACGGCAGCAAAAATTCGTTCCGTTCGCGAACCGGAGCCTTATAAAGGTAAAGGTATTAAATACCAAGGCGAACGGATTCTTCGCAAGGAAGGCAAGGCCGGCAAGAAGAAGTAATCGGGTGTATGAAGTGAACTGAGATGATGCGTAGTTCGCAGGAAGGAGTGAACGACTAGATGATTACAAAGATTGACAAGAATAAAGCACGGCTCAAAAGACATTTGCGTGTGCGCAAGAAGATAGAAGGAACTGAGGCGCGTCCTCGATTGAATGTATTCCGTTCTTCCAAGCACATTTACGCTCAAATTATTGATGATGTAACTGGCGTCACTATGGCGTCAGCCTCGACGCTGGATAAAGAGCTGAAGGAAGACGTGTCTAATGGCGGCAACGTTAATGCAGCACGCAAGGTTGGCGAGTTGATCGCTAGAAGAGCGAAGGAAAAAGGCGTTGAAAAAGTGGTCTTTGACCGTGGCGGTTACATTTATCATGGACGTGTTCAAGCGTTGGCAGAGGCTGCCCGTGAAACGGGCCTTGACTTTTAGAACTATAAGGAGGTTAGTAACTTGCAGGTAGATCCCAATACATTGGCATTGACAGAAAAGGTAGTAAATATTAATCGTGTCGCCAAAGTTGTAAAAGGCGGACGTCGATTCAGCTTCAGCGCTCTCGTTGTTGTCGGAGACGGCAACGGATGGGTCGGCGCTGGAATAGGCAAAGCTTCAGAAGTTCCAGATGCGATTCGCAAAGGAATTGATGATGCAAAGAAAAATTTAGTGCTTGTTCCTATTGTCGGAACAACTATCCCGCATTTAGTGATCGGCCACTTTGGAGCTGGAAGAGTACTGCTTAAACCAGCATCCAAAGGTACAGGTGTAATTGCAGGAGGACCTGTTCGGGCAGTTTTAGAACTTGCTGGAGTGGGTGACATTCTCACGAAATCACTCGGATCTTCAAACTCTATGAACATGGTGAATGCAACCATTGAGGGCTTGCAGCGATTGAAAAGAGCCGAGGATGTAGCCAAGCTTCGCGGCAAAACGGTGGAAGAACTATTAGGTTAGGAGGGGAGACCCATGGCACAACAATTGCAAATCACCCTCAAGCGCAGCTTGATTGGACGTCCAGAAACACAAAGAATTACAGTTAAAACGCTGGGATTAAGGAAAATGCACCAAACGGTCATACACAAAGATAACCCGGCGATTAGAGGAATGGTCAATCAGGTAAGTCATCTGGTTGAAGTGAAGGAAGTATAATGCAGGATGTTATTGTTTAATAACAGAAGGAGGTGCAGCAATGAAGTTACATGAGCTGAAACCGGCCCCAGGCTCCCGTTTTCCACGGAAGCGTGTTGGCAGAGGAATTGCAAGCGGAACAGGTAAAACAGCAGGCAGAGGGCACAAAGGACAGAACTCTCGTTCTGGCGGAGGTGTTCGTCCAGGCTTTGAAGGTGGACAGAACCCACTGTACCGCAGATTGCCAAAGCGCGGGTTTACGAATCGTTCACGTAAGGAATATGCAGTTGTGAATTTAGAACAGTTGAACGATTTTTCTGCAGGAACAGAAGTGACCCCAGAGGTTTTAATCGAAGCTGGACTTGTAAGAAACCGGAAGAGCAGCATTAAGATTTTGGGAAATGGTGAACTTACTGTACAATTAACCGTAAAGGCGAATAAGTTTTCACAGACTGCAGTAGACAAAATACAAGCCGCCGGCGGTAAATCCGAGGTGATTTAATGTTTAACACCATATCGAATATCTTTAAAGTTGAGGATTTGCGAAGACGGATTATCTTCACACTAGCCATATTGATTATTTTCAGAATCGGCGCATTCATTCCCGTACCGAATGTGGATCGGGATGTGCTTGTCATGTTTGACCAAATGACAGGAGCTGATATATTCGGAATAATCAACACGTTTTCCGGTGGTGCGTTGTTTCAATTCTCCATCTTTGCAATGGGAGTTATGCCGTACATTACATCATCAATCATCGTACAGCTTTTGACGATGGATGTTGTCCCCCGTTTTGCTCAATGGGCAAAAGAAGGGGAGGCTGGACGTAAGAAGCTAGCGCAGATAACAAGATATGGAACAATACTTTTAGGCTTAGTTCAAGCCTTCGGATTATCCATTGGCTTTAATCGTTTGTTTGGTTTTGATCTGATCATTAATCCTGGTATTGCAACCTATACCATGATCGCGATCGTCCTAACAGCAGGAACAGCGTTCTTAATGTGGCTTGGTGAGCAAATTACGGAACATGGGATTGGCAACGGTATTTCAATATTGATTTTTGCAGGTATTGTCTCTGCCATCCCGACTTCGATTCAAGAAATATATCAAACGCAATTTGTCGATGTCGGAGACGCGATGTTCTTGAACGCTCTGAAAGTGCTCTTGATTGTACTCATTATCGTTGCCATTGTTGTTGGTGTTATTTACATTCAGCAGGGTATTCGAAAAATTCCAGTACAGTATGCGAAGAGAGTCGTTGGTCGTAAAATGTACGGAGGCCAGTCTACACACATTCCGTTAAAAGTAAACGCGGCTGGTGTAATACCTGTCATTTTCGCACTTTCACTGCTTATGTTCCCGCCAACTCTTGCAAGCTTCTGGGCAGATAGTGCGGTTTCTAGATGGATCATTCAGAATATGAGTTATACTGAGCCGCTAGGAATGGTGCTGTATGTACTGTTAATCATCGGATTCACATATTTCTATACATTCGTACAGATTAATCCGGTGCAGATGGCAGAGCAGATGAAGAAGAACGGTGGATATATTCCAGGCATACGCCCAGGCAAAACAACACAGATCTTTTTAACAAGGGTTATGACTAGAATTACACTTTCAGGCGCATTGTTTTTATCAGCTGTTTCCATCATGCCTATCTTTTTTGCAGGAATGGCTGGATTGCCCACATCAGTATCAATTGGCGGAACTTCCTTGCTAATCGTTGTAGGCGTAGCGCTAGAAACAATGAAGCAGATCGAAAGCCAGTTGATCAAACGGCATTACAAGGGTTTTATCAACAGATAGGTGAAGCAAGTGGGAGGTACTTGGAGTGAATATCATATTTATGGGGCCACCCGGAGCGGGTAAAGGAACCCAGGCAGAACGAATTGTCGAAGCTTTTCAAATTCCCCACATCTCAACAGGGGATGCATTCCGGCTAGCGATGAAGCAGGAAACGCCGCTTGGAAAAAAAGCGAAGGAATTTGTGGATCAGGGACTACTCGTTCCTGATGACATTACAAATGGCATCGTTAGAGAGCGGCTGCTGCTGCAAGACTGCCAGAGCGGATTTTTGTTAGATGGCTTCCCAAGAACAATTTCTCAAGCAGATGCACTAGATGGTATGTTGAAAGAAATGGGGAAGCAAATAGAGCATGCGATTAACTTGACAGTGGATCGATTGCTGCTATTGGATCGTTTAACTGGACGACGGATCTGCAAATCATGCGGAGCCACTTATCATATTTTGTTCAACCCTCCTGCCCAGGCAGGGGTTTGCGATAAGTGTTCCGGTGAGCTGTATCAGCGTTCTGATGATACAGCCGAGAAAGTGGGGACGCGCTTGGATGAGTATATTAACAAAACCGCGCCTCTCTTGGATTATTATAAGAATCGGAATATCTTGCGTGAAGTAAACGGTCAACAAGAGATCGATAAAGTAACTGCCGAAATCAGCAAACTATTGCGGAGGCAAGCATAATGATCATTTGCAAGTCCAATTATGAGCTGGAATATATGAGAGAAGCTGGCCGTATCGTAGCAAGCACTCATCAACTGCTATCACGGGCGATATGCCCGGGTGTAACGACAAAAGAATTGGACGAAATAGCAGAAGCTTATATTGTGAGTCAGAAAGCAACACCATCATTCAAAGGTTATAACGGTTTTCCTGCCAGTATATGTGCTTCAGTGAATGAACAATTGGTACACGGCATTCCTGGTTCAAGAAAACTGCTGGAAGGCGATATCATCAGCATTGATATTGGAGCGGAATATGAAGGGTATCATGGTGACTCAGCCTGGACCTACCCCGTTGGTCAGATTTCAGCTATCGCAAAAAAACTGCTTGATGTAACTGAGCAATCGCTTTACGTAGGCATTGCTGAGATTCAGCCTGATGTTCGTCTATATACGATATCCCATGCGATACAGCAATGTATTGAGAAGGCAGGCTTCTCAGTCGTAAGGGAATATGTTGGTCATGGCATTGGTGCCAATTTACATGAAGAACCGCAGATTCCAAACTACGGACTGCCAGAACACGGTCCAAGGCTGAAGCAAGGGATGGTATTGGCCATCGAACCGATGGTCATCGCCGGCGAGCGATTTGTTAAAACGTTATCAGACGATTGGACAGTGGTGACGGTGGATGGCTCGTATTGCGCTCACTTCGAGCATACCATAGCGGTTACGGCGGATGGATTCGAAATATTGACCAAGCAGGAAATGTAGGTGATGAAGAGTGGATGCTTCGTATAAACCTAAGCTCGGACAAATCGTCAAAATATTGCGAGGCCGAGACGCTGGGCAATATGCCATAATCATAAATATCGTTGATCAGCGATTTGTAAAAATTGCTGACGGTGATAAGCGAAAGTTTGATCAGCCAAAAATGAAAAATGTTATCCATCTGCAGCCTATAGAGGAAATCAGCAGCGAGATTGTGACTAGCTTACAAGAGAGCGGCCGTGTAACAAATGGTAAACTTCGTTATGCGTTAAACAAAGTGACTGAACGTTTGAACGAAGCACATGAGAAAGGAGAATGACTGTGGCCAAAGAAGATGTGATTGAAGTTGAAGGTACAGTGATTGAACCTCTTCCCAATGCGATGTTTAAGGTGGAGTTGGAAAATGGTCATCAGGTGCTGGCACATGTATCGGGGAAAATAAGGATGCATTTCATCCGAATTCTACCTGGGGACAAAGTAACAGTTGAGTTATCGCCTTATGATCTGACCAGAGGCCGGATAACGTATCGATTCAAATAGAAAGGAAGGTAATCCATATGAAGGTCAGGCCGTCGGTGAAGCCAATTTGCGAAAAATGTAAGGTGATCAAGCGAAAAGGCAATGTCATGGTCATTTGTGAAAACCCGAAACATAAGCAAAAACAAGGATAAGAAGGAGGTGCGCAAGACAATATGGCTCGTATAGCTGGAGTAGATTTACCACGCGATAAGCGTGTGGAAATTGCATTGACGTATATTTTCGGTATCGGCAAAACAAAGTCCCAGACCATTTTGAATTCTACAGGCGTGAGTGCAAATACGCGTGTTAGAGACCTGACTGAGGATGAAGTAAGCAAGCTGCGTGAAGCAATCGATAAGTCGGTAAAAGTAGAAGGCGATTTACGACGCGAAATCTCATTGAATATTAAACGATTAATTGAAATCGGCTGCTATCGCGGAGTTCGTCACCGCCGCGGTCTTCCGGTTCGAGGTCAACGGACAAAAACAAATGCCCGTACACGCAAAGGACCTCGACGTACGGTAGCGAATAAAAAGAAATAAGAAGGGGTGAATACTCGAATGGCAAAACCCAAAAAAGTAGTTCGTACAAAGCGTAAAGACCGTAAAAATATTGAAACTGGAGTGGCGCATATCCGCTCTACCTTTAATAATACCATCGTGACCATTACAGATCCGCATGGTAATGCGATCTCATGGGCAAGCTCCGGAAATCTTGGATTCAAAGGATCACGGAAAAGCACCCCGTTTGCAGCACAGATGGCTGCTGAGTCAGCCGCTAAGTCAGCGATGGATCATGGAATGAAGGTTGTGGAGGTCATGGTGAAGGGCCCTGGAGCAGGACGCGAAGCAGCGATTCGTTCCTTGCAGGCCGCCGGTTTGGAAGTCAACCTAATTAAAGACGTAACCCCAATTCCTCATAACGGCTGTCGCCCTCCGAAACGTCGCCGAGTGTGAGAGTGCTGTGGTATAAATATCTGAAACATGTGAATAATGGTTGTGAAGGATAGGCATACTACATGGTTAAATTATTTCAAGGTTGTCCAGAGGGAAACGACGTTGAAGGAGGGTTCATATCGTGATTGAAATTGAAAAGCCAAAAATTGAAATAGTAACCATAAGTGACGACGGATCATACGGCAAGTTTGTCGTGGAACCTTTGGAGCGCGGTTATGGTACGACGTTAGGAAATTCACTGCGTCGTATTCTACTGTCTTCCTTACCAGGAGCAGCTGCCAACTCGGTACAAATCGATGGCGTGCTGCATGAGTTTTCGACGATAACAGGTGTTGTAGAGGATGTAACAGAAATAATCCTCAACTTAAAAAGCCTGTCTCTGAAAATTCACTCTGATGAGGAGAAAATATTAGAAATTGATGCTGAAGGTGAAGGAACGATTTCTGCAGGGGATATTCGTACCGACAGCGATGTGGAAATTCTTAATCCTGATTTGCATATTGCTACATTGTCTAAAGATGCGCGTCTTCATTTGCGGATCTTTGCAAATCGAGGTCGAGGTTACGTTCAGGCAGATCGGAACAAGAATGATGAGCAGTCCATTGGGGTTATTCCGATCGACTCCATTTATACACCAATTACTAGAGTCAATTACAGCATTGAAAACACCCGTGTCGGTCAAGTCACCAACTATGATAAACTAACCCTCGAAGTTTGGACCGATAAAAGCATACGCCCTGAAGAAGCAGTAAGCTTGGGAGCGAAAATATTGACGGAGCATCTAATGCTCTTTGTAGGCCTAACTGATGAAGCAAAAGAAGCTGAAATCATGGTAGAAAAGGAAGAGGACAAGAAGGAAAAAGTGCTCGAGATGACAATCGAAGAGCTTGACCTGTCCGTTCGATCATATAACTGTCTAAAGCGAGCTGGAATCAACACCGTCCAAGAACTGATTACTAAAACGGAAGAGGATATGATGAAGGTTCGTAATTTAGGTAGAAAGTCGCTTGAGGAAGTTCAAGAGAAGCTTCAAGATCTTGGGCTGGGACTAAGACTGGAAGATTAAACGGTCATTGCGACTACATGATAAGGAGGAAACACAGATGGCATATCAAAAACTAGGGCGTGACAGCAGTGCGCGCAAAGCGCTATTTCGCGACATGGTTACGGATCTGTTCATTTATGAGCGCATTCAAACAACTGAAGCGAAAGCCAAGGAAGTCCGTTCCATTGCTGAGAAGCTCATTACCTTGGCAAAGCGCGGAGACCTTCATGCTCGTCGCCAGGTCGCAGCTTTTGTAAGACGTGAGGCTGTCAATGAAGAGCAAGATGCAATCCAGAAGCTGTTTACCGAACTTGCTGCGCGTTATGCAGAACGTCCAGGCGGATACACCCGAATATTGAAATTGGGTCCGCGCCGCGGCGATGCAGCTCCAATGGTTTATCTGGAGCTCGTAGATCAAGCATAAGCACGAAGGGAAAGGGTGGACAGAATCAAGCATTCTGATAAAGCCCTTTTTTACAGCAAAGAAAGTACAAGTTTTCACAATACTTTCTTTATATGTCAACGGTAAACGCGCTCGTCCTAGAGGGTCGGCAAAGCCGTTTATCCTTGAACAGCGCTAGCTTGGGAGGCATTATGAGAACGATTGCGATGGCGATCAGCTATATTGGAACCGCGTATTATGGGTTTCAAACCCAACCTGATGGTAACACGATTCAAGATCGTCTGGAGAAGGCAATTGCCGTGTTAACCGGAGAGCAGATTAAAGTACACGGTTCAGGAAGAACGGATTCGGGAGTACATGCTCGGCGACAGATCATTCATTTTCATACCGCCTCTATTATTCCGATCGAACGCTGGTGCATGGTACTCAATCCATTGCTTCCTAAAGATATTGTGACTAATGAGGCCTATGAAATGCCTCATGATTTCCACGCCCGCCGTTCAGCTGTCAGAAAAACATATTGCTACATGATTAATACAGCCAGACATCCTGATGTGTTTCGTCGGGAGCTGCAGCTTCACTATCCTAGAAAACTAAACATTGCAGCAATGGAACAAGCGTTAGCCTGGATCCTGGGGACGCATGATTTCACCTCGTTTTGCAATGTGAGAAGCGAGAAGCTGTGCAATGTTAGAACGATATACCAAGCGCAAATGGATAAAGAGAATGAATATATTCGCGGTGACGTCGTCTACCCTGGTCTGATTACAATAACGATCACGGGAAGCGGATTTCTATACAATATGGTACGAATAGTAGTGGGTACTTTATTAGAAATTGGGGTAGGTAATCGTAAGCCTGAAGAGATGCCTTTCATATTGGAAGCAAAGGATCGCAGTCGGGCAGGTCCAACAGCTTCGACTCAAGGCTTGATGCTCTGGAATGTACAATATGCGCAAGATATAAAAACGTATAAAAAGACTCTTGATTCTATTTAAAGATTGTAGTACAATAATCTTTGGCTTATTGCAATGGCCCTCCCACGGCCCCACGTTGTGATAGTTAAATTTACGAACTGAAGATGAAGTTGCTTTGGAATCAAATAGGAGGAGTTTATCCAATGAGTACCACATATATGGCGAAGCCAAATGAAATTGAACGCAAATGGTATATTGTCGATGCTACCGGCAAAACGCTGGGCCGCTTGGCGAGTGAAGTGGCAAGCATTATTCGCGGCAAGCACAAACCGTTGTTTACACCGCACATTGACACTGGCGATTTTGTCGTTCTTATTAACGCAGAAAATTTCACACATACTAACAGCAAACATTTTTTTGTGGAAGGAGTAACGCTATGTTGCGTTTATTTATTCGTATGGGGTTAACATTAACCGTAATAAGCATGCTGGCCTCCTGTACTCCTCAAGAAACGAACTCTTCACCTAGCTACAAAGAAATGAAAACAATGGTGGTGGATATACTCGAGTCAGAGGAAGCGCAAAAATCGATTCAGAATGCACAGCAAAAAGGTGCCTATGGAATGCAGATGCTGACCGAGGCTGATCTGTTCCAAGTCGATCTAGCGGTTAAACAATATTTAACTTCACAGGATCAGGATAAAATGATGCGAAAACTAATCACAGACCCAAAGTTTGCCGGCGATTTTGCAAAAAGTATTGAGCAGCAGATGAAAGATTTGCACAAGGATTTAATGAAGGATCCTGAGTACCAAACATCCTTAATTAAAGTATTGAAAAATAAACAATTTGAAGAAATGGTACAAGAACAAATACAAAGTCCAGAGTATCGGAAACATACGATGACCATTATGCAGGAAGCAGTGCAAAGTCCACTCTTCCGAGTTGAATTAATGGACTTGCTTAAGAAGGTTATTGAAGAGGAAACAAAGCCTGAAACTGCGAAAAAGGAAAACAATGGCGATGGTGATGGCAGCAGTAACGGCGGTAAAGGTGGGGGCCAAGGCGGCCAATAAGCATACAAGGATAAACGGCTTTGCCGTCCTTTAAGGACCATCACGTTTACGTTGACATTTAAAAGAAAGTATCGCGAAAACTTATACTTTCTTTACTGTTAAATAAAAAGTGCGCTGCATTTAACAGCGCACTTTTTATTAGACGAGATTATTAGCTAGTTCGAGGTAAATTCGGCCTACAACAGAATCCTCCTTATATACTGAAGGAGAATAATCCGCTTCCGAGGGATGATTGTCCGGTGCCCCCAAAGGAATTTGCGCCAACAGTTCGGTATTTAACTCCTGTGCCAGCTTTGCTCCGCCGCCTTTGCCGAATACATAGTCTTTCACTCCGTTGGAGTTTTCATAGAAGGCCATATTCTCAATAACGCCAATCACCTCATGATTGGTCCTCAATGCCATAGCTCCTGCGCGCGCGGCAACAAACGAAGCTGTGGCATGCGGAGTGGTCACAATAATTTCCTTGCACTGCGGCAGCATCTGATGAACATCCAGAGCAATATCGCCAGTCCCCGGAGGCAAATCAAGCAGTAAATAGTCCAATTCGCCCCACTCAACCTCAACAAAAAAGTTGCGCAGCATTTTCCCCAGCATCGGACCTCTCCAAATAATCGGAGCATTATCTTCTACAAAGAAGCCCATGGATATGACCTTTACACCGAACCGCTCCACAGGGGTAATTTTGTTCCCGTCCGCCATCCCGGGACGATCTTCAATCCCCATCATATCCGGCACGCTGAACCCATATATATCACAATCCATTATCCCTACCCTTTTCCCTCTTCTTGCGAGTGCCGCAGCGAGATTAACTGTTACAGTTGATTTCCCTACGCCCCCTTTGCCGCTTGCGATGGCTACGAAGGTTACATTCGGGTCAGACATAAGCGATGACTGATCTCCTGGTTTAAAATGTGCTTGCTGCTGTCCTGTCTTCATCGTCTGCCCAGAGGTTGCCCCAGAGGGCTGGCCAGCCTCGCCCGATCGGCTAGATGGATTAAGCTTCTTCTGCAGTTCTGTCTTTTCGAAATCTGTGATTAGTCTTGTTCGGATATGAGGTTTTAGATTTTGTTTTGTAATTTCGCGCGTTGCAGCCTCTTTCCAGCCGCTTAGTTCCTGCTCGTCCCCTAACGAGACAACAGTTAAAGAAACGGTGTCGTCCTTTACCATTATGTCTCGAATCAGCCCCAGTTCAACTAATCCGAGTTTAAACCGTTCAGATGGCAACTTCTTCAATAGATCTATTATTTCATCCCTTGTCATGTTACACCTCGATTATGTTTAATATTGTTATTATACCAGTATGATCAAGGTGAACCAAGTTTGTCTCCAGATGTATATCTTAGAATGCCCCTGTAGATTGACTCTGCCATTTGTTTTTGATATTTTTCATCCTGCAGCTTCTCCGCTTCTTCTGGGTTAGACAAGAAACCAACTTCAACAAGAGCGCTTGGCACTTCGATCGTTTTTAACAAATATATATTGTCAATTCGATTCGCCTCACGCGTCGTATTCTGCAGATTGATTATGATTTCGTCTTGTATTAAAGCTGCCAACAGCTTGTTGTCCTCATGCTGACCCGTATAATAGAACGTTTGAGCACCCGACCAACGGCTTGATGGCACAGCATTCAAATGAATACTGAGGAATAGGTCTGAGTCTCGTTCTTTAACAAAGGTTGCACGGTTGATTAGATCTTGCGTTTTTCGTCGGCTTAACCCCTTCCGATCCGGATCAGCTAAGTCCTTATCCTCTTCACGCGTCATGACAACGAGTGCCCCCGCTTGCTGTAAATAATCTCTTAGATATAAGGAGATGGCTAAGGTTATATCCTTCTCGACGACACCATCCTTGCTCACAGCCCCCCCATCTGGGCCGCCATGCCCTGGATCAAGTGCGATGACTTTACCGGATAACGGCATTGTCCAATAGGTCCATGTCTTCGTAGCAGGCAGCTCAAATGTGAATACATACATCATGAAAGCAACGAGCAGTGCAGCTAATATAAGCTTCAGCTTTGCTCTAAGCTCCAGCCACACAACAATTCTTTTTCGCTTGATCATAAAAAACCACCTCATCTCCAATTTTATGGAATGAGGTGGACAAATATACCCTTTTGCCCCATCTTATTTCCTTGCAGACGAAACGATCCCTGACATGCCCTCGATGAGTACTTTAGCCACTTCAGGTCGAGAAAACTCAGCAGGCGGACTAATGCCGTCACGCAGCATCGCGCGAACCTTCGTCCCCGATAGATGGAGATGATCTGCAGCACCATGCGGGCAAGTTTTACTGGAAGCCATATTCCCGCACTTTTTGCAAAAAAAGCTGTGTTCAAAAAATAAAGGGGTAATGCCAATTTCTTCAGTAGAAAAATTCACGAATATTTCCTGAGCTTCATAGGTCCCATAATAGTCACCTACACCTGCATGATCGCGGCCGACGATAAAATGTGTGCACCCGTAATTTTTGCGCACTATAGCAT
>MWWI01000235.1_pt1 | contig 12175 bp, 17 predicted proteins | sample 1047321 | NCBI WGS metagenome assembly MWWI01 (sample SAMN06349966, study PRJNA376086) | soil metagenome | isolation source: FI-1 sample Antarctic (ecotone) soil | place: Antarctica | reverse complement strand
GGTCTCGATACTGCCGCTTCAGCGCATCGTAGCCGACCCGAGCCGAGCGCCCGCCGACAGGCCGCAGCCGGACGCACCATACCGCGCCATCAGCCCGCGTGCGGCCCCGGTAGGTCGTGAAATGCCCGCGCACGTCTACCAGCCCCGCCGCGCGTAGCTCAGGCAGCGCGCGATAGACCGTCGCACGATGAACCCCGAGCGCGAGCGCCACCGCCTCGACCGGGCAAAACAGCGAAACCTCCGAAACGTTGGGGGAGTAGCCTCGAGCCGCTGCCACCTCGACAGCGACCGTATGAAGCGCCCGGAACAGCGTGAGCGCCGCCCTAGACAGGAAATCCAAGTTTTGAGTAACGGATAAGGTGACATCTGCGGCAGACTCAGCCGCCATCGTGTAAGCGCGCACACTTGCCTCTATTCCGACAGTGCGCTAGTATCATCCTTGCAGGGGCGGTTGCTAGCGCAGCCGTCTTTTTTTATTGCTGTTTACCTTTGCACAAATTGCTACCTTTGCACAACCCTTGCTATCCAAAGCCTCTAACCTGATAGCAAAGCGAACAAGCACCCCAGGTTTCTCTCTCTCCTTTGGTTCCACCTTGGTAGCCGTTCCCACAAAACAAGCGAACAAAAAATAGCGCGACTAAAGAAGATGGTCATCTCGGGTGTCTATACACGGCGCAACCACTTAAAAGTTTAAACAGTAAGCAATGTTTGTGGAGATATCTTCGCGGACAGGCTTTTCAAAATTACTTCTAGTTCAATCTTCGCTTCTGCCTTTTGCCCTAAACCTATAGCTATGCCGTCAGCGTCGGTACTTCTACGTTCCTGAAGTACCAAACTGTAGGAGTTATCCTGTTCCATCATCTCATAGGAGTGGAAATGCATTGAATCTCCAATGCTACCATTCCCTAAATGACCAAAATCAAAATTTTTAATGAGGTTATCCATCAAACCTTGCTGGATAACTAGTACAAGATGCCTATTTAAATGTTCAAATGTCTTGATTTTGTGGTGTATCTGAATCAATATCGTTTTTGCTGTCATTTTCCAATTAATGCCGTAAGTACCTCTTTCGGCTTCTTGCATATTAGCTATAGACATCCCTTTTTCAAGCAAGAATCTTTGCCTGTCAGACCATAACGTTCCGGTTGTGTCTAACGTTTGAAACTCGATACCCACAAAGTCAATAATTTTGCCAGACTTCATCGAAACTAAGAAGTAATCGACGTTGCCCCCTGGTACTTTTGTCTCAGGCACAACATGCAAATCGTTTCCGGGTTCGTGTTGAGTTAAGAGATGTAGACAGTCAAGAAAAACTTTGCGCCTTTCCAAAAGACGATGTGGGCAAATCATGATAGGTTTAGAATTGCTTTTGCTTTGCGCTACAGAACAAGTACCTATCGTCAAATCAACGCTTTTTCTTCTCTTGACACACCTTCTGCCCAAAAAAGGGCAAGTTTCTTGATTTACTATTGCTTGCCAATCAATATCATCTCGTTTTGTAGATACACCGTACAACTCAGTGACATTACTCATGACAAATTTATTCTTATCGAAGCAGCATCAAGATAGTATTTGGAAATATCTATACCTACCGATTTACGATTAAGCTGTTTAGCTACCAATGAGGTAGTGCCTGTTCCACAGAACGGGTCTAAGACTATGCCATCTTTAGGACATGTGGCTACCATAGGAATTCGACATAAATCTTGTGGGTAAGGTGCAAAATGCAAATCTTTACGCTGTTGAGTGTCTTCAGGCATTATGTCCCAAACGTCTCCGGGCTTGCTTCCATTAGGATGGTACTTCAGGAAATAGAACCCTCTTTGAACAAGTTCTTTAGCGCGACCAGACACCTTTGCAGAATCTGAATGTGTAGTCCTATGCTGACCCCTAATTATCATTCTGAAGTCAGATATCTCTTGCTTGGCTATAGACGCTAAAACCTTTTCTAGTTCAGCAAATGCATTCTTCTTTTCCTCTTCAGTAAGAATTGTAGAAAGTTCGATTTGGCGTTTGTATCTAACCCCGCTAACACCTGTTGCGGAAATCACTGAACCGTTGGAAATTTTAGCGGTTTTCGGGGTGCTTCTGATGCTATCGGCGTCGTAAAAATATCCTTTTGGCATTTTCACGAAATGAAAGACCATCTCGTGAACGTTCCTAAGACGGTCTTTTGTGTTGTCGGGGCCACCTTTAACTTTGTTCCAAACAACATCATTCCGTAGAATCCATCCTTGCGTGTCAGTTAGGTTGAAAGCTACTCTCCAAGGAAGTCCAAGTAACCGTTTTTTATCGTAGCTATCTCCAATATTAAGCCAGAAAGAACCGGTAGGCTTTAGCACTCTGAAGATTTCTCTTGTTATGTTGCCAAGACTAGTTATGTAATCCCGGTAATCAGTCTCTAACCCTATACCCCCATCTTTATATTCTCTCTTTCCCCAGTACGGGGGACTAGTCATACAGAAATCTATGGACTCGCTAGGTAAGTCTTTCAGTACTTCATATGAATCCCCAAGCAGAAGTAAAGGGGCAAGAGAGGCATTTTTCGAGTACTCAGCAAAATGTTGCCTATAGCCACAAGAAATAATTTGGGAGGGTGAATCTAGAAAGTTAACTTGCATGGAATAACAGCATATCCCCAATTCACTGTCTAACTAAAAAGCCTCTAAGCTAGAAAATAGGATGAGTAAGCAAGACCTAAGAACGTCCTAGCCACTTCTCAACACGTCTAAGCGCGCACACTTGCCTCATTCCGACCGTGTGCGCTACTCTCTAAGGTGTCTAGTCTTTGAGAGGCCGTGCGCGTCACGGTCTTTTTTTGTGCCTTGACGCTACCCCGCGCCGCCTCGACCGCGCAACCTTTGCTCGAGCCACCGCGCCGCCCGCACCACTAAGCCATCCTCACCAGCGCCGACTTCGACCGCTGGCAACCGCTCAGACGCCGGGAGCACCCGCAGCCCCTCGACCTCCGAACGCAAAGCCCGCACCTCAGCCTCGAGCCGTGTGTTCGCATCCTGTAGCGCCTCGAGCCGGGTCGCCACCACCCCGAGCGCCGCCACCACATCGCCGCCCGCCGCTGTCATCTCGACCGGGGGAGCTGCCCCACCCTCGACCGCCACCAGCGCATCTCGCACGCTTCGCGCTTGACCCGCAGCCATCAGCGCCCGCGCCGCTTGCAGCCGCACCACCGCCTCTCGAGGCCAAATCCGCGACGTGCCGCCCGCGTCCTTTTGCAGCTCGCCGTACACCTCGCCGTAGACCACCGCCAAGCGCCGCAGACCGGACGGACTCACCCCGAGCACCCGCGCCGCCTCGCCGGGACTCAACACCACCTCAGCATCAGCCATGCCGCCACCCTACCGGGCGTCACCACCCCTGCGCTATGCGCTCAGGCGTCACCACCCCTGTCGCCACATCGCCACCACCCCTGGCGACTATCCCAAGTAGAGTTATGTTAAGTGGCTTGTAGCGAGTTTCACAGCTTTTTCAACCCGACCCAACACAGCTTTTCGATGGCTGCCGAACGGCTCATCTTGTGCTGTCTGGGCAGGGCAACTACTTAGACAACACGTTACAAAGACCGCAAGGCACTACTGAATATCGAAATAATCGGGATTTAGGCTGTATACCGTGCCTTTCTTTATGAGTAACCCTTCGTCTTTGGCACGCTTAATTTGTGTATACACAGCTGGTTTGCTCAGGTTCAGCTTTTCCATTACATCTTTACCTCGGAGGCTACCCTCACGCCAAAATAACTCGCAGAGGCGGAGCCGTGGCCCTACTAAGTTAAGCCGTACACCATCTCGGAAACTTAAGCTTTCACGTCGCCGCTGCATCGCCTTCGCAAGTTGTAGCGCCTTTTTCTCTGCGCTTAGCTCTGGTGCACCCTCACGCGTAATAAACAATCCGCCCTCAAGCAATTCGATTCGCACATGGGCTTCCTTATGTTTCCCCACCGGGATACCTAGATGCACTAGTAAATCATGCGTCAAGATTAGCGACCGACTAAAAAGGCCGCTTTCGTTGATTCGCTTAACGATTGCCATATAGCAGTCTAGCGAATCTGAACTGTTAGTTTTTTCACGTGCTAAGGGAGCCTATTGTCAGAGTTTTGTAAGAGCCTTACAGCTATCTTACTTTTAGCAAGCAGATAGCTTGCACCGCACTAAGACGAGCAACCGGCCAATCATTTATCTGTTATCCGGGCGCTTACAAGGAAGGGAAACAAAACCATGCGCAACACCCTCCGTAACCGCAAGGCCAACCAAGGTTTTACCCTCATCGAGCTTCTCATCGTCATCGCCATCATCGGTATTCTCGCTGCTGTTCTTATCCCGAACCTGCTTAACGCTCGTAAAGCTGGCCAAGATGCAGCCCTCCAGGCATACGTTCGTAACTGCGCCACCGCCGTCGAGGTCGTTCGTGTTGACGCTAACGCAGCAATGCCTGCTGGAGCTTGCTCCGCTGTACCTGGCATGGCTGCCCAACCTGCTGCCGTGACCTCAGCAAATGTAGCAGCCAGTGGCGACATCACTGGTGTGGGCACTACCACTTCAACCGCTGACATCACGGCTGGCAATTTCGTCTACACCAAAAAATATTAAGTCTAACCAGCCCCCCTCGAGGCGAGCCTAACCGCTCGCCTTTTTTTGCGCTAACATAGTCTGTTATTTCAACAAGAGCATTTTGTAACCGCTTGTTACAGCGCTGAGTTTATCTTCATCGAGCCCTTCTTGCCTCGAGGCCATCGTCGCGGGTAGCCCCTCTTGCCTGTACGCTCGCGAGTAGCTCGAGCCGTCGCAAGTAAGAACAAGAGACGCTGTTCAGAGGTTTGCTGAACAGCGTCATCACAGTAAGGTAAAAGTTCACATCTGGCCTCAGCCTCGAGGCCGTTGACGTGGGACAATATCCCACCTGACTCACCCTTGCGGCATACCATCCCCTCAGTAAAAACCATATAAGTATCATTATCTGGGGTTTTTTTGGGCCGCTTTCATCCCTAAAAACAGCAGCTTTTCGACCGCCGCCGAGCGGGTCAGCTTGTGCTCGAGTGCGTAGCCGTCTACCAGCGTGAGAGCGTCAGGACTGAGGGTCAGCGACACCCGCCTGTAAAGTTCATCGGGGTCGCCCTTTGGCCTACCTGCGCCTTCTCGTTTGCCGCCTCGCGCCATAGATATAGATATTACCCTATTCAGTTATCAACTAGCGCGCCTTGTTGAGAACTGAGCCCAAGACATATAAGAATGCGTGAGGCAAGGGTTAAGTGCCCTCTTGCGCTTCTCTGGATGACCGTCTAGACTCACCCTAACGAGGGGTGCGCCAGCAGCAAAAAACGCCCGTCGCCAAGGACGCCAAAAGGAACCCCGCCAGAGCCTGAGTGATGCAACAGGACGCCCCCGGCACGCTAGAGCCGGGGGGGATGGGAACTCTTGTGGTGACGCCATGAAAAAAGCTCGAGGGGAAACTCGAGCCAAACAACTTAATCGCAGCGGGCGATGTGCGCTTATCTTAGCGCAAACCCCGCCGCAGTGGTAGCCCGTGGGATGGGGAACGCAGAACCAGTGGAACGCTGCCCGCGCCCAGCTCGACCTCGAGCAAGAGGCCGCAGCCGACGCGCGCACCGCCGCCGCTGCCTACTTCGCAGCATGGCCAAAACACCCGCCCGACTACTTCGCAGACCGCAGCCGTGACCTCATGCGCCGCGCCTTCGACAGTGGCGACGGTTGGGCTTGCCGCCTTCTCAGTTGCCTCGAGACCCCCGCGCACTTTTCCTTGCACACAGAACACCTCGACCTCAGCCGAGAGGCCGCAGCGCCCGCCCTGCTATTCGACCGGGCAAACGTGCGCCGCTGGCGAGAGGCCATCAAAAAGCATTTCACCGGGCCGCACCGCTGGCGTCTTCAGTTGGGGCGCTCCGGTCGCATCCATGCCCACATCATCGCCGACCTCGCAGACGGCCCCGCCGAGCTACCCCGCTCCGGTCAAATCGTGAAACCTTGCGCCGCCTACTTTGAGGCCGCCGTGCGCTACGTTTGCAAGCCCCCGCTCGAGTACACCGCCGAGCATCTGGCGCTCTGGCTCGAGGCCAAAAAGCGCGGTCGCCTACCCCGCTTATCCGGGTCGCACGGCATCCCGACGCGCCGCCGTTGGCAGAATCCTAGTAGCTCCGCGTTTACTTTGCTTTCGGCCCTCTCAGATGCCCCTCAGCGCACCCCCAAAACGCGCCCGCTGCCACCCCTCCGACCAACACCCCGAAACCTCAGCCGGGCCGCCGCAGCGACCGCAGCCGCCTACCGCTCAGGTCAGCACTATCAGGGCAGCTCGTACCCCATAAGCCACCCCGAGCGCGCTAGAGGACCGCCAAGGGCTCGAGTCAGTTGGGGAAATTCCCCAACTGGATAAGCTCACTTGAAACGCCCTCACCCCTCACCCTTCGACAGCTGGCGGTTTACGCCACCTCGACAGCATTAGGAGACCCCTATGAACCAACGGGACGAGCTACACGAAAACCTCGAGCGCCTTCGTCTTCGCATCCGAACGTCTAGCCCCCGCAGCCACACCGCTAAGCGCGCCCGTGAACTCATCGCGCACCTCACGGGGCCAAACTGCCCCCTGACCCCCGCTCAGCAGCTGGCAGCGCTTAAGGACACGCTCAGGACCTACAGCGACGGGGTGAACTACTCCGACCCCGTGAGGTACGCACCGGACACGAAAAACGAATGAAGCTGCCCTACCGTGTTTGGTCAGACGACCACACGCCGGACCCAAAGCGCGACCTCGAGCGCGCAGGTGAGGACCTGATACGCGCCGGACTCGTCACGAATCCCGCTGCCCTTCGGCCCCGGCCCGCGCACCTCTGCAACCCGCCGCAACCCGCCCCGGTCACACCTCGCCCCGTGAGCCCTGATAGCCCATAGAAAATGGAGATTCAGCCTTCAAGGCTGTCCAACTTCGACAATATCGAAGTTGACCGCCTAAGCTTCGACCACCCGCCCCGCTACCCGCGTAGGCGGCCCCCGCATCACCTCATCCCACCAGGCCGCCGCCTTCAGCCTCGAGACGAACAGCGCGCCGGGTCGCCTCGCAAACCCCTCCGCAGCGTCTACAGCGGCCCGCTGTGCCGCCAAGTACACCGCATCAAAGGGAGCCGAGCCGCCCGCGTCGTGACGCCGTAGAAGCTGCCACAAGAGCCGCCGATAGAACCCAACCCCGGCCCTATCGCGCAGAGCCGCAGCGAGCGCCTGAGCGCCCAACTCGACCGCCCGCGCCCGGTCGCCTCGTTCGACATGGGGAGCGTCTAGCACCGCCTCGAGCGAGCGCCGCGCCGTCGTGCGACAGTCAGACCTTAACGGGGATTTTAGGTTTTGAGAGGGTAACGCCCAACGCTTGATTAGCTCTAAATCTACAGCTGCCCTCTTGGGTAGGTCTTTTGACTGTCGCATCGCCGCCCAAACCGTGCGGCCCGCCTCGACATCGCCGCCCAGGTCTCGATACTGCCGCTTCAGCGCATCGTAGCCGACCCGAGCCGAGCGCCCGCCGACAGGCCGCAGCCGGACGCACCACACCGCGCCATCAGCCCGCGTGCGGCCCCGGTAGGTCGTGAAATGCCCGCGCACGTCTACCAGCCCCGCCGCGCGTAGCTCAGGCAGCGCGCGATAGACCGTCGCACGATGAACCCCGAGCGCCAAAGCGACCGCCTCGACCGGGCAAAACAGCGAAACCTCCGAAACCGAGGGAGCGTAGCCTCGAGCCGCTGCCACCTCGACCGCGACCGTATGAAGCGCCCGAAACAGCACGAGCGCCGCCCTAGACAGGAAATCCAAGTTTTGAGTAACGGATAAGGTGACATCTGCGGCACAGTTTGCCGCTTCGGAGTAGCGCACGGTACTTGTCCTTTCGGACCGGGCGCGCTACCATCATCAGTGTCTAGTTGAGTCAGGCCGCGTTCGCGCGGTCTCTTTTTTTATGGTTTGACCTTATCCCGAACCGAACTAAATAAGCAACTTTCACCCGCCTCGGTACAATCCTGCTATGCAAATCGGCTGGCAAGAGATAGTGCAAACGGTTATAGGTGGAACACTACTTTATCTCGTCGTTGAAGGAATCAAGCTGTTTATACGCCGTCGCAAAAGCAAAAGGGAGCGCCTCGAGGAAAAAATAGCCAAGCTCACAGCCGAAATCAAACAGTACGAAGGCTGGCAAAAAGACAAGGTTGGTTTTTTGACAGGACAGGTATCTAAACTCACCTTTACTTTTGTTGGAGTCGCTCTACTATCCACAGCCTTTTCTTTAGCAACAGGCTTGTTGTACTTACTCGACTTTCTCGCACCTATCCCAAATAACCCAATTCTAGTCCTTAATTCGTTTCTTGTAATAGCTTTATGGATTGGCGGGAGTATCGCCCTTCTTATTGTCGCTAGCGGAGTTTTCTCTAGGACAGCCACCCTAAATCGAGGTGAGGGATACAAGAAGCAACTCGAGGAAGAAATTGCTGAGTTGAAAAAAGACCTCTAGCCATCCTGCCGCCGCAACCTCCGCTCGAGCCACCGCGCCGCCCGCACCACTAAGCCATCCTCACCAGCGCCGCGCCCCTCGACCGCTGGCGACCGCTCAGACGCCGGGAGCGCCCGCAGCCCTTCGACCTCCGACCGCAGCGCCGCCACCTCAGCCTCGAGCCGTTGGTTGCTGTCCTGTAGCGCCTCGAGCCGGGTCGCCACCACCCCGAGCGCCGCCACCACATCGCCGCCCGCCGCTGCCATCTCGACCGGGGGAGCTGCCCCACCCTCGACCGCCCGCAGCGCATCCCGCACGCTTCGCGCCTGACCCGCAGTCATGAGCGCCCGCGCAGCTTGCAGCCGCATCACCGCCTCTCGAGGCCAAATCCGCGACGTGCCGCCCGCGTCCTTTTGCAGCTCGCCGTACACCTCGCCGTAGACCACCGCTAAGCGCCGCAGCCCGGAAGGACTCACCCCGAGCACCCGCGCCGCCTCGCCGGGACTCAGCACCACCTCAGCTTCACCGCTCACGGTTATCCTCTTGTTTTCGCGGTTTTTTGGCCCTCAGCCATCCGAACATCTTTCGGGTTTCGTTACCAAAAAGCAGTTGGGACGATTCATAGAGGGCGACAGCCAAACCGACTAGAGCGAAAAAGAGCGCCATGACGCCACCATAGCTGGCGTCACCACCCCTGCGCTATCTGCTCAGGCGTCACCACCCCTGTCGCCACATCGCCACCACCCCGAGCGACCACCCAAGGGCAATACTACATAAGTAGAGTTATGTTAAGTGGCTTGTAGTAAATATTACAGCTTTTTCAACCCAACCCAACAAAGCTTTTCGACCGCCGCCGACCGGCTTATCTTGTGCTCGAGCGCGTATTCGTCTATCAGCGCAAGCGCGTCAGGGCTGAGCGTCAACGTGACCCGCCTGTAAAGCTCATCGGGATCGCCCTTTGGTCTGCCCGCACCCGGTCTCTTTCCACCTCTCGCCATTTAGATTCAGATACTACCTTATTCAAAGAGGCAGCTAGCGCGCCTATGGTGGGCGGTCTAGCGTTGCTTACAAATCGCTCTGTCCGAGGATTCAGACATAGCCCTGAGAGGCGCTGAGAGACGTTTTGAGGGGGGGCAAGCGTCCAGGCTTCCCCAAGTGCCTTAGCCCAGAATGAAGCCTTTGCAGAAATTGTTAGAAACGCTGTGCAGGACGGCAACAAAGAACTCGTAGAAGAGATGCGCCTTTTGCGTGCTAGTCTCGAGTCAAATAGTAGTCTAAATTACAATTTAGGCGCTTCAATATCAGCAGAGAAGCCTGAAAATAGATCGTTAGTATCTTTCAAAGATACCTATTGCAATAGCAACATTCAAAACTCCCACAGCCATCTACCGACGCACTGTCCAGAGAATTCGCGCCTAAAAATTTAGTAGAAAAGCTGACCTTCAATGAAAAAAAGTGCTGAAAATGCTGTATAAATAGCGTGCCACAAGGCTAGTAGAACTAATAGCTAAAGCAGACCTCTAATGCTTAGTACTCCGTAATTCAAATTTCTAAACATGCTCGAACTCTCTAATTCTTGGAGTAAGGTACCCTTATCGTTCCTGTTTTCCTTACCAACTGTTTGCCTTGAGGAAGTACTTTTTTAGCTCTAAAGAACACAGCTAAGTTTTCTGCATTGTAGGGAATCCCTTTAATTAGATATTTAAACAAGCGCCTAGGTTCATAAACAAGTTCAGAGTAAGCATCAAAGCTGAAAGCATCATGTTCACATACAGTGTGAGGATGTATCACACCCTTTCTACTTACTTCGATAGAAAACCAAGCCGAACCAGTTATTTGTTCTTTTAACGCCTCTTTAATTTCGGTAAGCAAAACTCGATCGTGATAGTTCTTATAGCTGCTATCTCTCACGGTAAAACCCAATTCTGTTATAGGAAAAGTGATGAAGGTCGGTATAAATAGTTTGTCAAAAAGACGCGTCATAACGCCATTAGGACTGACCGCTTGATCAGCACGCGTCCATTTAGCGCTGCCTTGATTGTAGAAACGTTTTAACTCTGAATGATTCCAAAGAATCCTGTCAAACTGATCGGGTGGATATTTAGGAAAACGTCTGTAATGTTCTAAAGCAAACCTATCTATGTCTTTCGCTTGTTGAAAACCTTTTGCCGCTTGTCGTGCGTGCTCCCATTCAGTTAACCAGCCAGAACCCTTATAATCCCTATTAGAATTCGTCACAATTCTAAACCTGTGGAAATGCCGTTTACGTCGGCATTTCTGCTTTCTTTTGAATTCGGCACTTAAGCCTAAAAGAAAGTTACCTCTGTGAGTCCAAGATTTCAAGCGGAATCAAGAAAACGCACAATAGAACTAAACATCTGGCAAAAAAACGTCATAAGTATCTTTGAAAGATACCTAAAAGTTACAACTTTGGCAGGAAATCTAGTACACCTAGTTTGGGGGGGTGCCTACCCTCGTAGGCGGCCCCCGCATCACCGCGTCAAACCAAGGAGCCGCTTTCAGCCTCGAGGTAAACACCGCCCCCGGCTTGCGTGCAAACCCTTCCTGAGCGTCTACAGCGGCCCGCTGCGCTGCAAGGTACACCGCATCAAAGGGAGCCGAGCCGCCCGCATCGTGCCGCCGTAGGAGCTGCCACAAGAGCTTTCGGTAGAACCCGACCGCGGCCCGGTCGCGCAGCGCCGCAGCGAGCGCCTGAGCGCCCAAATCGACCGCCGCGCCCCTCGCCTTACGTGGTGCATGTTGCACGTCTAGCACCGCCTCGAGCGAGCGCCGCGCCGTCGTGCGACAGTCAGACCTTAACGGGGATTTTAGATCTTGAGAGGGTAACGCCCACCGCTTGATTAGCTCTAAATCTACAGCTACCCTCTTGGGTAGGTCTTTTGACTGTCGCATGAGTTGCCAAACCGTGCGCCCCGCCTCGACATCGCCGCCCAAATCGCGGTACTGCCGTTTCAAATCGGAGTACCCCAACCGAGCGCGACAGCCCCCAACAGGCCGCAGCCTGACAGCCCACAGCGACCCGTCAGCCCGCGTGCGGCCCCGGTAGGTCGTGTAGTGCGCCCGGTGAGCGACCAGCCCCGCTTCGACCAACTCAGACGCCGCCCGGTAAACCGTTGACCTGTGGCAACCGAGCGCCAAAGCGACCGCCTCGAGCGGGCAAAACAGCGAAACTTGCGACGTGTTGGGATGATAGCCCCGCGCCGCTGCGACTTCGACAGCGACGGTATGAAGCGCCCGAAACAGCATGAGCGCCGCCCTAGACAGGAAATCCAAGTTTTGAGTAACGGATAAGGTCACATCTTCGGCAGACTCAGCCGCCCGCATGTAAGCGCGCACACTTGCCTCAATTCCGACCGTGCGCTACCATCATCTTGTCTAAGGATTGAGGGCCGCGCAAGCGGTCTTTTTTTATTGACTTGAACCTACCCCAAGCCAAACCAGATAAGCAAGCTTCACCCGCCTCGGTACAATCCCACTATGCAAATCGGCTGGCAAGAGATAGTACAAACAGTTATAGGCGGCACACTACTTTACCTCGTCGTTGAAGGAATCAAGCTGTTTATACGCCGTCGCAAAAGCAAAAGGGAGCGCCTCGAGGAAAAAATAGCCAAGCTCACAGCCGAAATCAAACAGTACGAAGGCTGGCAAAAAGACAAGGTTG
>MWWI01000234.1_pt1 | contig 12193 bp, 15 predicted proteins | sample 1047321 | NCBI WGS metagenome assembly MWWI01 (sample SAMN06349966, study PRJNA376086) | soil metagenome | isolation source: FI-1 sample Antarctic (ecotone) soil | place: Antarctica | reverse complement strand
TTTTTCACGTACACGCCTCAATTCAAAATATGGCTGTCGTCTAACTATCCAATCAAGGGTGACGTGGATGACGACGCATTTTGGGGCCGAGTCCGTGTCATTCGCTTTCCAAATTCGCATCTGGGCAATGAAGATAAAACACTGAAGCGCCGCATGGCGAGTCCGGAAAACTTACTAGGCATTCTTGCATGGGCTGTGGAGGGTGCCAAACGTTGGTACGCATCACCTCAAGGTTTGATTACACCAAAGGCTGTCACCGTCGCCACACAGAAGGCACGGGACGAACTAGACCATGTACAGCAATGGCTGGAGGAATGTGCAGAGCCAAGTATCGGTAACGAGGTGACGAATGCATTGCTCTATACCTCTTATCAGAACTGGTGTGAAGAGAACGGACACACACCCAAGAAAGCAGCCGCATTTGGTCGAGCAATCACGGCAAAGGGCTTTGAGTCCTGCCAAAAGAAAGTTGCTGGCAGACCAGTACGAGCTTACCGTAATTTGGCGCTATTAGGCATTATTTAGGAGGTATACGGTATACAGAAGTATACAGCAATACTAGGGTTTTTTGAATATTAAATTCTCATATAGAGAAAGTCTAATATTGCTGTATACCACCGTATACCGTATACCCGCAGTTTAGCATTGACGGAATGGCATCGGAGATATAGGAATGGCAAGAACAGATTACGGCAAACCAATACGTGTGTTCTATGCAAACTTACTGCACATGGGGCTAACCCTGCATGTAGCCAATAGCAAGCTCGTTGTAGACGGCAACGTAGACATATTAAGTCCTGTGCTCAAGGAAGAGATCATCAAGCGCAAGCGATTCTTGATTGACTTGTTGACACCAGAGCCGGTGGAAGAGTTGTCACCTTACTTTGGGCGACTGCTGCGCCTGGACGAATTGAAAGAAGCGCTGAGATTGGCAGAGCCGCTTCCAGCAAAGGTGGATGCCACACCGGTTAATGGTGGATGGTTGCTGACGACAGGTAAATTAGCTTAGTGGTGCATATCCTGTTGCAGCCCTCGCTTACCTATCACAAAAAAAGGTTGACATAATGGCAAGTTGGAAGGACTTAGAATCACGAGTGGACGCACTGGAATCGACAGGACGCACCGTCGCTGTGCAGTATCAGGGGCAAGGGTTGCCTAAGTGGTTGGCTGCGGCAATGACGGTAAACGTGCTTGTGGTCAACGTCAAGGGTGTGGGCGTCAATGACAGCCTGTGCGTGGTGAAGTTGGCAGAACTAGAGAAGTGGCTAGGTGGCGCAGCCGCTGCGCAATGGACAGCAGCACGCACGCACGACGATTCTCTAGCCGTGGCAGATTAAGTAAAAGACGCATGTGTGTATAGGGCAGGATAACTCGTGTTTAATGAACCTATTATGCCTTTTACTTGACAATAAGTTGCAATTACATTTGCATAGGGTAAATGGGTGCACGTAAATACACGAGGCTGCAACTTTTGTTACATGCTTTTGCAACGTGCAATCACGGCTCGGTATTTAATGAAGCTAATTAAATGGGTGAAATGAGTCTATTTTGAGCGAGAAAACGACGGCTGAAATCATGCTTGTGGGTGAGGACGAAATCATCACCTCGCAGCAGTTAACACGGGGCACGCCGCCAGGCAGTAAGTTGACACCTGAGATGGTGGCTACCATTTGTTCCTATCTTGTCAGTGGCGCTTCGATTGTTCATGCCACACGGGCGGCGGGCGTGACACCTAAGACTTACCGCAACTGGCGTGACCGGGGTGATGCAGATCCAAACAGTGCTTATGCTGAGGCGTTTGGCATTTTTGAGATGGTGCGCTCTCTGTCGATTGTGCAAGACATAGCCTATATCCGCAGCGGCAGAACCAACTGGCAATCACGGGCATGGCGATTGGAGCGACAATTTCCGAATGAGTTCGCACTGCACAACCGTGTGGATTCAAAAGTGGAAGCAGTGCACACACTCAAGGTTGTATTTGGCGACGTGCCGCAAGGGAGCATAGACGTTGACGACAAAGATATTAACGTTACCTAAGCCACACTCGGCAAAGCAAGCCGAGATCATCGAATGGGAAGGTCATGGCGTGGCGTTCTGTGGACGCAGGTACGGTAAGACACAGGCGGCTGTCATAAAGCTTGTGGTGGCCGTCCTGGCACGTCCTGGGCTCTACTTCTGGGTAGGGCTGAGTTGGCGTAGCGCCAGTCTCAAGCGTGCAGAACGTTTGCTGCAGGGCTACTGTCGCCAGGTATGGCGTGCTTTGGGTGAGAATCCTGAGAATCGAATTCGCATTTCAGACCACGAGATTATCTTCCCGAACGGCGGCGTGGTGTGGATGCGTACGGCTGACAACCCGGCATCCTTGGCTGGTGAGGGCGTCATGGGTGCGGTTTTGGATGAGTTTAGCCTAATGCCTGAATCCATCTGGAGTGAATTTGTCGCAGCGTCGTTACTGGACTATGGCGGTTGGGCGTTGCTGGTGGGCGTACCCAAGGGGATGAATTGGGCAAGTCGTTTGTGGATGCAAGCCAAGACACGGCCTGGCTGGAAAGCGTGGCAATGCAGCTCCTACGATAATCCGACGCTCAACAAGGAGGCGATTGACGAATTAGCTTCCGGCTTGCCTGAACGATTGGTCAGGCAGGAGATCAATGCAGAGGTGATTGACGATGCTGGCGCTGTCTTCCGCAAGGTGTCTGAGTTAGCCACGGCTGTGGGGCAGGAAAGCGCCATAGAGGGGCATCTGTACGTTTGTGGCGTGGATTGGGGGCGCTCACACGATGCAACGGTGTTTAGCGTTGTGGATGTCACCCTTCAGCACTTGGTGTACGTGGATAGAATGGTGGGAGTTGATTACGAGCTACAGCTAGGGCGCTTGACGGCGCTGAATGAGCGCTTTAGGCCAAACAGGATTGTGTGTGAGGCCAATAGTATGGGGCTGCCTCTGATTGAACGCTTACAGAAAGAAGGGGTGCCTGTGGTGGCATTCACCACCACGAATAGCACCAAACAACTGATTATTGACAGTTTGACCATGGCGTTTGAGCAGGAAACGATTCGCATTTTGCCAGATGAGACGCTCATTAACGAGCTATTGTCTTTTGAGATGGAAACGTTACCGTCAGGACTCATACGGTATGCAGCGGGTGGATCTGCTCATGACGACATGGTTATTTCTCTTGCGCTGGCCTGGCACGCCGTTAGCCAATCTGCAACGGCTGGGAGAGTGGTGCACGGGCATGTGAAGGGCCGGGCCGGAGGTGGCTATTATCGCAAGCCGTCAACACGTCTACGCAGAGTTTAGCAATCCTTATGCGCATAAGGATTGTTTTTGGCTACACCTGGGAGGCGCCGGTGGCAAACGGAAAGTGGAAAGGTCTTGAGCCGGAATACGTGTTGCTGGGTTGCATTGTGAGGCAGGCTATGTGGGATGCCAAACAAACAAGCGACAAAAAGTTACGCAGGGAAGCATGGCAATTCCTAGAGACAGTTGCGCCAACGGTTGCGGAACGGCTACGCAATCAACAGGCACAATCCACAGGGGGGGCGACGGTGACGAACTACAAGCAGCACGAACGCAAAACGGCGGCGCTGTTGGGCGGCAAGCGCAACATAGACAGCAAAGGCAGCGCGGCTGCTGATGTGAACCACGATTTTCTTTCTGTGGAGTGCAAGACACGCAAAGAGGTTCCCCAGTGGCTGTTGGGGGCAATGCAACAGGCTAGGCGTGCAGCGCAGGCGGGACAGCTCCCTATTGTGGTTCTACACCCACATGGCGGTCTGTATGCGAATGATTTGGTCATTATGCGGTTGAGTGACTTTGTGGATTGGTTTGGCGCCAACGGTGGCGATAATGGCTAAGGCCAAAGGAGAAATAATTATGCCAAAACATGGCGATAGTACAGGGCTTATACACTTTAACGAGATCATCGGCACGCATCCTGTCGTATGGGATGACGAACCAACGTACTTTGTTGTGCCTACGCAGGAGATGGTGGCACCTGCCAAGAAGGGAAAATACTTTGCAGTGCCTGCGCAGCCTGTACAGCAGGTGTCACCTGCCAAGAAGGCAACGTACTTCAATGTACCTGCGCAGGCGACTAAGCGTAACGTGTACTTTCAAATTCCATCAAACAACGGGGACAAATAACGATGGCTAACGCAACAAACGCAGTATCCGCAGTCAAAGATCTACTGACGGGCAAGGGGCAGACGCCTGCCGCCTGGCCCAACTTGCTGGGGACTCCAGTGCAGTTCGTTACACAATTCCGTCAGTATGTCGCCAATCACGCTATCGATTTTGGCCTGCCCAACTTACTAGGCAGCACGGGTTTGGACCCCAAACAGTCGTCGGATTATACCGGCGTTGAACTGTACGGGATTGTGCTGAATGCAGGCGTGCATCGCAGAACGCCTGCCAATAGGCTGCAGATTCTGTGTAAGCTGTCTCCACAGCGTCCGGGTCCCGACGGTCCAGTCTCGCATATATCGTTCCGCATGATTGAGGGCAAGTACACTGCCGAGATTGCGCAGCAGGTGGCTGGCTTCGAGGCGTACCTGCGTGGCAACGGGTATTTGGAATAACTTCGCTATTGTTACCTGGATTTATCCATGATGTACCTTTCTGTTCTAACGCACCTGCTCACCGTTTTTTTGCCTTGGCGGTGGGCAGGTGTGTGGGATGGAGCCATGTTCAAATCCATAAAATTTACGGATTCCTCCCCGCGCTCGCGGGTGTGTGGGTGTCTCATCTGTCCCGGGCAAATCATGCAAGGTCGGTAGCGCAAAACCACTGTGAGCAGCGCGGATAGCCTTTCATAATCTTTCATTTGCTCCCGTTCTGCTTTCGTTTTACTTTCATTTCTTGCATGTGCATGGTAGATGAGCCGGAATAGGTGTGCATACCTGCCAGAATCCGACATTTTCCGACATTTTCATGCATGGGCGCAATGTCAGTAAATGTCAGTGCTACACTGGAACCCGTTGCCAAAAACAGACATTTTTGACATGCAACCAACTCCCGCAGTGAACGTTCGTTGCGAGTTGGAAAATTCTGATTTTCCGAATGGAAATTCAGAAATCATTGCAGCCAACTCCCACAGTGAACGTTCGTTGCGAGTGCCTACCCACCCAGCAGTCTGCTCCACCACGAACGCTGCTGTGGTGCTGTGGTGGTGAGAAGCAACATCGCACGACGTAGATCCTCTAGCGCATCTTCTTTCGCCTTAATCACTTCATCTTTGGTAAGCAGCATTTCACGTAATAACTCAATTTCTCGCTGCATACTGGGTGTATTATCCGGTACATCATGGCGTTCAGTGCCAATACCCCCAGGTGCATAATCGTTGTTGACTGGCTTATACACCCGGAACAGTTCCACAGGTTCTAGCTTCCACTCACCGTTTAGGTCTTTCTCAGCGGAGAGCTTGCCTGCTTTGATGGCATTGATAACCGCACCCTTGGACAATCCTACCAACTCAGCCGCTTCTTTTGCTGATATACCCACCGTACACCTCCTATACACTAGCGTTCAGTCATGTATACACACAGCGTATATGACGGTGGGAGAGGACAATACGATACTATCGGCGTTGCTACCCTATTGACACAGGGTGTATACTGGGAGCAACTGAATATAAAACGGCCCTGCCAAGTGTTGATGCACCTGACAGAGCCTAGCCGAAACGCTGGTTCTAGCAGCGGACGACGTAGGGGGATTGTACCTTATGCGGCCTATGCTTGCACCTTGACCCAGCGGAAACGCTGGGATTTTTGTTTTCTAGGAGCAAGGTATGAACGAAGTACAGACTAGGGGTAGAGATACATTTGTTGCGCCATACAGAGAAACACCGGCGCAAGTGGTAGAGGTAGAAACAAACTGGCGTGAACTGCCAACGGCGCCCATAAGCGCACCAATGCCATATGCAAACCACAAGGATAGGGCAGTAGGCTTTAGCATTGCCACAGGGCCATTAGCAAGCGTTGTGGGCTTCATTGTGCTGCTGATTGGTATCAGTGCCTTTGGCGTACCACTGTTGAGTGTGGGGGCTTTGCTGTTGGCTTTGGCAGGCTTCGCAATAACCTGGCTGATCGCCTTTGGCTTGCATATCTTTGTTTCCAGTGACGGCGCTCTATTTCTGCACACCATCTTCGCATGGAATTATTTGAATCAGGAGGCCAAAGAGAGAAGGAAGCGCTATGGGCTGAACCGGGGGAGCAACCTATGAACGGGTTATCTGTGACAATGGAGCGCAAGCAAGCTTTGTCTATAGCGCAACCTGAGCGCTATAGAGGGCTTAGGGCGGCGGCTGACAACTTGTCTCTGAGGAACGTTGACCAAGCAACGTGTGAGTTGATGAATGAGGCTTTAGCTAGGCTTGTGCAACTTTGCTATGAGACTGATAGCGGGGGCTATTGCAACCTGGATTCTGCGACAGGGCGCATACTGATTCCTTTGCCTTGGGGACGCAATGGGCAAGCCAAGTGGGGATTACGTCCACAGGAAGCGAATATCTTGCGCCAAGTCTTATTTGATTGGGAGGCGGCAGGCTCCACACTTTTACACTATGACCGCACCCGGCGCAGTTGGTTTGTCAATCTACGTGACCATGCCAACTATCACATAGCAAAACGGTGGTTGACCCAGCATCAGATAGATATCGCAACCTATAGAGCAGCCCGTACAAAACGGGTAGATGGAGCCTAGCGGGTATTGTGGCTGGCCTGGTGGCGCTGTGTAGCGTTTGAACAAGCCGTGATTTATACTAAGTAGAATAATAAAAGAAACGCCAGGTGGATGGCTTGGACCCCATCGACCTGGCAAGTTGAACCGATAGTTGCGTATCGGCCCAGCACAGGCATTGTACCACAATTCAATTCCTGTCTACTGTGCACTTACCCGCTATCGGTTGATCCGATGGCGTTTTTTTGTTATTGGTGCAAGGAGGATGCAATGGCAGATATTTTAATAGACACGTTTGATGTCAACGGCATTAACGACGAAGATCCTGTGTACAAACTGATTAGGAAACACCGCCACGTTGCCTATGATGCACCCAACAGCAAGCTTCAATGGCGCAGTGACCACACTAAGGGTGTGCTTGCGACATTGATTGACGCCTACCCACAAGACGGCAATGTAGAGATCGACTTTACGGCACAGCCAAAGGGGATGCGCCTCCACGTGAGAGTGATTCAGACCGCTGCGAGCAATCGCCCAACGGACGCACCAGAAGTGACTGCCTACGCTAAGGAACTAGCCAACCTTATCAAGCAGGTGCTGTGGTGGGCACCCGTGACACCCAGCCCAGATGCGCCACGGCACGAATGGTACGAGTACAGGTATCAAGTTGTTGTGAGACTGGAGCAAGACCTATCTTGGGACGAGATGATTTTGATGATGGGTCTTGATAAAGGCAGGGACTATGAATCACTGCGCCAAGGCTATAGCCGGCACAAACAAAAGAGAGACGACGACGAAAAACTGTCACAAGATGTCACAGACTTGTGAGTATCCACAGCCCACGCAAAACGCTACACTGTAGACAATACGTAGCAGACAAACGAGTTGCTTTTATTCGGAGGGGAAAATGGAACGGAAAGATTATACGCTTCGAGTGCGACTTACCGAGATGGAACGTGCAGCAGCAGAGCGTTTAGCCAAAAATGAGGATTTGACACTGAGCACGTTGGTTCGGCGCGATCTCCTGCAACAGGCAAGGCGGCAGGGAATTTGGCCTCCACTGCGATCACAGGTGGCAGAAGCACGCCTGGACGCTGAATAGAAGAGCCACCAGCTTGCAGGCTAGTGGCTCCATTACTACGGTAGTTCCCGGCAAACGCCGGTCTACATATCTATTTTCTTTCGGCTATGCCACGGTATCGAGCCACTGGCACGCCACTAACCAACTTATAGGAGATGTAACATGGGTATCGATCTTAAAAAGTACAAGAAGAACGAATGGATGAAAGGCAGCGATTTAGAGGAAGGCGAACGCCTCACTCTCACGATTGACAAGGTGTATGAGCACACCTTTCCTTCCGGCCAAGAGAAAATCGTGTTTGAATTTTTAGAGCACGACCAGAAGATGCCACTCAACAAGACACGTCAAGACAAGATGGAAGATCTGTTTGGTGACGACACGGACGATTGGGCAGGACAGAAAATCGACGTTTATCAAACTGATGTTCAGTTTGGCGGCAAGACAGAAATTGGAATTGCGATTGGTAAGCCACTGCGCAAGAAGGCACGACCTATCGAAGATGACGTAGACGAAGACGTGGAATTCGTGCGCCGAGCCGCTTAACCATGATGCTGGCAGCCTGTGAACTGTGGTAGGACTCAGGCTGCCAGCAAATTCTATTTATTTCTGCGCCTATCCTATCACAAGCGATGGACGCAATCAAAAGGCAATTGCAATGACAGAACCAGGTGATTGGAGCGCACTCTCCAAGCTAACAAAATATACATGGCGTGGCGGGCAGTATGCTAACTATTGGTTCATGAGTGCAGATGGTGAGACAAAACACACACAATGGTTTGGTGTAGACGTAGCAGAGACACCCGAGCCGGACTTTGCACAGTTCCATCAATATTTCAGTGTACATCCGGCTCTACGACCGGGTAGCACTTCCCAACGTGCCACCAAGAACACGGTTTCAGTTATAAATTGTTTGTTCGCAGATTTTGATGCAAAAGATGAAGTGTTGCCGGATGAGTATGGGCCATATCTACCAGATGGGTATAGCGACCTGAAACCGGCTGAGCAGCGCACGGCTGTCAAGACAGCGCAAGAACATGCCATGATGCTGGATCTACCCGCTTACAAGGCACGTGCACTTGCAAAGGTAGACAATTGCAAGTTGCAGCCCAGCTGGTTGAATGATACCGGAGGTGGCTACCAATGCTTTTGGCTGCTGAACGATCCCGTGCCGCTACATGATGGTAATCGAGAGCGCATTGAGGCATTGCAGGCTGAATTTGTGCAGGTGATTGGTGCTGATCCCGGTGCAAAGGACCTGTCACGAGTCTTGCGCATCCCCGGCAGTCTGAATGTCAAAGCTTATTTTGCGCCAAACTATCCCACTGTGACGGTGCTAGAGGCTGATACAAGGCGACGGTATGACTTGTCAGAGTTTGAGACACTCACCGGCATTGATGAAACATACATGGCAGCACAGAAAGCGAAGCCACCACACCGAGAGGATGCAGATCCGGTATGGTCAAAGTTCAATGAGAAATTCAGCGTTGGCGAAATTCTCAAGGCGCATGGCTATAAGCTAGGGCGCAAATACCCGGCAATGGGCATTGAACGCTATAGCCGCCCAGGACGTGAGAAAGACCAAACCTCTGTTGTGGTATTCACCAACGACAATCGTAGCTACCACCATAGCAGCAGCGACCAGTTGTACTGCAACGGGCACAGCCGTGATGCAGGCGACTTAGTTACTCAGCTAGACTTTAAGGGCGACGCTGGTGCTGCTTACAAAGAAATTAAGAAGCAGATCGGCGCTTGGACGGAAACGGTAGAGGTGGACACCAAGGGGCAAGAGGCGACACGAAGCGAGACGACAGAAGAAGATACGGTATTGCTGGAATGGGCCGTACATGACCACGGCAATGCTTCCGTGGTGAATAGACTGCACCCAGACGCATTTGCTTTTTGTGATGCGCTAGGGTGGATGGCTAATGCTGGCACTCACTTCACCACAGAGAATGCAGAACGTTCGGTGAACCTCACCGTTACCGGTACTTTGATTCAGCGTCGTTTGGCAGCAGTCAAAGCCCAACGTGAGGATGTGGTAAAGGGTACAGTACCCACTACGTCACGCAAAAACGCTGTGAAGGACATGTATAAAGACTTGGTGGTAACAAGTCTTGGGGAGTTCGACAAAGATCCCGACGTACTGAATTGCGCCAATGGTGTGGTGGATCTTCGCACTGGTGAACTCGTTGCACACGGTTCCAGCAATCGCTTTACCTATTGCGTACCTACTCCCTACATACCACATGCCCAGCCTGACATGTGGCTGAAGTTCTTGTCTGAAAGTGTGGGCGACTATGACCAGATTGCAGAATGGTTGTGTATGGCCTATGGGTACGCAATTACTGGGCAAACCACTGAGGAGTGCATGTTTTACGCCGAGGGACCAACACGCAGCGGCAAAGGTACATTTGCACTTAGCCAGTTAGAACTGTTGGGATATCCATTGGCAACGTCGGTTGACTTCAGCACCTTTACCGCAAAACGAGACGGTAACAGTCAAAACTTTGACTTAGCAGATTTACGTGCGGCACGTCTAATCGTGGCAGCCGAGAGTGGACGATACAGCTCGTTGAATGAGGCTGTCGTTAAGAACATTACCGGCAATGATCAGATTCGTTGCGCCCATAAGCACCGTGACTTTTTCACGTACACGCCTCAATTCAAAATATGGCTGTCGTCTAACTATCCAATCAAGGGTGACGTGGATGACGACGCATTTTGGGGCCGAGTCCGTGTCATTCGCTTTCCAAATTCGCATCTGGGCAGTGAAGACAAAACACTGAAGCGCCGTCTGGCGAGTCCTGAGAACTTACTAGGCATTCTTGCCTGGGCTGTGGAGGGTGCAAAACGGTGGTATGCAAGTCCACAGGGGCTTGTCACACCAAAGGCTGTTGCCGTCGCCACACAGAAGGCACGGGACGAACTAGACCATGTACAACAGTGGCTGGAGGAATGTGCAGAACCAAGTATCGGCAACACGGTCACAAATGCGCTGCTCTACACGTCGTATCAGAACTGGTGTGAAGAAAACGGCCATACACCAAAGAAGGCTGCGGCTTTTGGGCGGGCACTTGCGTCCAAAGGTTTTGAGGCAGGGTACAAGAAAGTTATGGGCCGCTCTGTACGGGCTTACCACAATTTGGCATTGATTGAGGACAAGTAAAAGGCTGACGGTTGACAGAGCGTGTTCATGGATTGTAACGTATAGTTGCACGTTACAAATGAAAGGCAAAGACGATGACAACGCAGACAATGGATAATGGAATTGCAGAAACAACGGAAGAAATAACGCCACGCTGGCGTACGCTGGCCGAGCTGGCAGCTGTCTCGCCTTACCCTATGCTCGACATAGACGCGATGACGCGCGTAGTTGTGGCGCACCATTTTAGACATGGCGACTGGCTCTACCACGCTTTTGATTACGTGAATGATCGTTACTTTAGTGGTCAGTTGGCGCAGCCGATCATTATTCCGGTTGAGGTACACGCGTGGGGCCGCGCGATTGCAATGTGTGGACATACGGGGCGGATCACGATCAACAGGGCGCGCGCTCTCCCGAACCTGTATGCGGCGCATATAGTCCTCCACGAGTGCATTCATCACCGGCTTCTCCAGGTGTACGCGGATGCAGCACATGAGGACGATGCTTGGCTAGCAGAATGCCAGCGCATTGCGCCGCTCCTTGAGACGCCGATTGATCCCGAGCTCCTCGCGATGAACAAACCGGTGCGGGTGGGTAAGAGTGTACGTCGCCAGCAACCAGACGGCACGTTACCATACAAAAACGCCGTGGCGCGTTTTCCGCTTGGAACGTACGAGGAAATGGGATCTAAGCTTGAGGTGTATCAGCCTGGTGGATGGAAGCTGCCGTAACGGCATTGGCAGTGGAATAGTGTAACGCATAGTTTCACGTTACGCCGGTAGACCGATGCGGGGCACGTCGCAATTTGGCGCTAGTGGAGTAATTCAAAAAGTCTACGGTCTACAGCAGTCTACGGGTAATTCAGACTTTTTTTAAAATTAATTTTCTCGTAGAGAAAAGTCTAATATTGCTGTAGACCACTGTAGACCGTAGACCCGCAGTTTAGCTTTGACGCAATGAGGCAAGAATAGGAATTCATTAAGAAAAGTTTGCCGAATAATCGTCACATCGTCACATTCGTATAGGCAGAGACAGAGAACAGGGGCAACGGTGGCAAACGGAAAGTGGAAAGAGCTTGACCCTGAATTTGCATTGTTGGGTGGCATTTTGAAACAAGCAATGTGGGATGCCAAGCAATCGCGCAACCCAGCGTTACAGATTGAAGCATTTGAGTTCTTGCAGAACTGCGCGCCCACGGTAGCGGGCAAAGTCAAAAACTCTTTACGTAAAGAGTTTTTGAGCTGCGAAAGGGAGCAACTAATGGCAGCATGGTTTGACTTGATAC
>MWWI01000233.1_pt1 | contig 12195 bp, 15 predicted proteins | sample 1047321 | NCBI WGS metagenome assembly MWWI01 (sample SAMN06349966, study PRJNA376086) | soil metagenome | isolation source: FI-1 sample Antarctic (ecotone) soil | place: Antarctica | reverse complement strand
CGATAACATCCGTCTTTTGTCCGCATTCGTCGGGCGCTAAACGAACTTGGTATTTCGGCTTAACGGTTCGGCGGCAGTAATCGCAGAAAATCTCTTTGAGCGGCGTGTCTAAATTTCTCATTTCGTTTTTATTTATTTAACCATTTGATACTTAAATACCTTTCGAGAAGCGGCGTTATCATTAGCTACTAAACATTCTTTTCTAGCCTCACTTTTTTTGAGTGATAATCTCAAACGCCCGATTGATTTCAATCATCTTTTCGCTGTTGCCTCGTGCGTCCGGATGGTGGATTTTTGCCAGTGCCTTGTAGCTTGCTTTGACTACTTCCGGCGGCGCGTTCGGGAGCAAATAGAGAGTTTGAAACGGCGACGCAATGCTTTGCGGCGGCGGCGGTCGGCTTGGCTGTTCGTTGTCATATTCGGTTTCAACCGCATACACGCTCCGCATCTCGCTGATCCATTCATCGAGGCGTTCCCAATCTGTTATGAGCCAAGTTTTCTTCGTCGGTTCGTAATTACGAAAGGCAGCGGGAATGATTCCCTTTAATTCTGAAATTGCAAATGTGAAGGCGTTTGTGTCGGCAGCGAAAATCTTCACTCCGCATCCGCCATCGGTGGTAGTAATTTTAATTTTAATTGACGAAGTAGTGTTCATACTCTTTTATAGATTCGTTACGCTTATTTCAATTTCCGGGCTTTGCCTTAACCAAAATTCACGAAGAATCCAAGATTGAATTTCGTTGGCAGTGAGGTTTTCTACTCGCTCACCGTTCGCTCTAACCGTCAGATAGAACAAAGGCACGTCATCACCTGTCCACGGCAAAGAAACGCTGTTGGCGTGCAAATGTGCGTCAACAAACTGCTCTGTAAGCATCCTTAGTGCCGCATCTGTTAATTTGCCGTTTGAATGTTTGCCGACACCTTCGACCAATGCGCGTTCAGTGTCGTAGGCGTAAATGGTCGGCATATTCAAAAGAAATTCTTTGCTCGCTTCGTATTTTTGAGCGCCCGCAAATAAATAATCTACTGCCAACTGCCCGGATTCGTTCTCGATTGAAAAAACATCTTCGATTATCGGGGAAACGATTTCTGTTTTTTTAATGGCAATAGGCTTGCCGATACTAAAACTATCGGCTAATTGCTGCGCGATAAAAGCCCGCAGAGCGTCGCCGCCGTGTTTTTCGAGGTATTCTCCCCAGTCGTTGCAGTCTTCTGTGCGAAGCCGCACGGCACGCGCTCCGAACGCCTGAAAAGAAGCCGCCAACGTTTCTGCGCATTCTTCGCCGGAAGAATCATTATCAGATGCCACAAATACTTTTCGGAAGGCAAGCGCAGATGGCAGCCAGTCGCCTGCCGACGTGCCGATCAGTGCCGCGGCATCTAGCCCGCTTTGATGCAACGCCATCGTATCCATCGGACCTTCACAGATTGCTATAACTTCGCTTTCGAGCGTGTTCGGCATCTGAAAAAGTCCGAGAGATTTATCACCTTTTGAAATTTTCGGCGAATCAATAAAATCTTTATCAATCGCCCGCCCGTGAAACGCAATAACGCTGCCTTCGCGGTCCGTGACCGGAAACACGACACGCCGATCAGTGCCGCGTAATTGCCAGTTCCCTGCTTTGTCTTTTTCCCAATGCTCCCACGTCGCCGCATAACCGCAGCCGAACGTTTTGGCGGTCGCCGGGTCAATGCCGCGCGATTGTAAATAATCCTGCGCCGGTGAATTTTCAAACGCCGATTGAAACATTTTCATTTTCGATTGAAGGCGCTCTAATTTAGTTTGCGTCTTGCTCGATTCGCTTTCTGAGGCGTTTTCTTTCGTTGGCGTGCGGGATGGTAAGGTTTCGACGCTAAAAGCGCGAGCAATCGCACGTGCTGTGCGAGCTTTGCGCGGTGTAAACGTCTGCTTACTCCAATTATCTTTTAATAATCCTTTCTCTTTGCACCTGTGGCAAAAATAAGCGCCCGTTCGTTTGTTTAAAGCAAATGAGCGATGTTCTTTATCGCGCGGCTTGCCGTCGCCGCATTTCGGGCATAGAAGCCGCCATTCGTCGCCGTGCCGCCGTGCGTGCGGATCGTAGCTTTCTAGGTCTGCCAGTGATAGCGCTTCGTTCATAAATTACACATCACGAAAAGTTTGCAGTCTGCCGGAAAATGCAAAATCATAAGACACGCCCGGAATACCGTGCCGATTTTTTTGCATCGTTGCTTTAATGCGCGTTTCGCCGGTTGCGTCCGGCGTTTCATCTTTGCGGGTCAAATCAATAACTGTTTCGGCTCCATATTCGAGGTCGCCCGAACCTTTTCCGGCGTGCAGTCCGCCGTCTGATTTATTGCCCGCTCGATTTCTGTGTGAAATTGCCAAAATCGGACATTGAAGCCTTGAGGCGATACTCGAAACGCTGTCAAGTCCGGCGCTTATTAAGTCGTATTCGCTTGCATTTGCAAAGTCTTCACCATTGCGCCGCGCTGACTTTGCCCAAATCTGTAAACTATCCAAAGCAATCAAAACGTGATCGCTTTTATGTCTATCGCGTAAAGCGTTCGCTACGTCGGCGATCAACAGCGGCGATGCGTAAGCCTGCGTTGCGTCCATAAAAGCCAAATTTGGCAGGTTTTCGATTGTTTGCAAGGCAAGTTTTCTGGATTCAGCGCCGCCCAGTTCGCCGCTTTTTAATCGCCCTAAAAATGTTTTCGTCTGCCGTGCGATAAGTCGGCGGAAAAGTTCAAGCAATCCCATTTCGCTCGTTACATAAAGACACGGATAAACGCAGTCGCTCGCGGCTTGAAGAGCGAAAGCTGTTTTGCCCGCGCCGGGAGCCGCCTGCAAAATATGCACGCCGGGCGAGAGATAGCCGCCAAGTGCTTCGTCAAGACTGCTCAAACCTGTCACTGGTCCGCGTGGTCTGCCTGTTTCGCGGGCGAGTGCCGCAGCTTCAGCGTCGGCAACGAAGAAATCAACCAAATCGGCTAATTGTGTGACCACGGGTTTTTTTACTTCAGTCATAATTTTTAATATATAAAGGCGGATTCGGTTTCGTGAGGCGGAATGTAGCGCGATTTCCCCGTTCTCGAATTTTTCTCGAAGTGATGAAAAACCTGGAAGCCGTTTTCATCTTTTAAGTTCCGAAAGTTCCAGTGAAGCCGGTTTTTAATCAATCTTCCTAAGTCAAAAGCGAAAAACATTTCTTCCGTTTCGCCGCTGTCGCTGTATTTTATTTTCATTTCGAGTTCTGGTGTCGCTGCCGCATAATCCAAAAATTTCGGATGCCTTACGATGGCAACCGTCATTTGAGGGACCGTCGCGCAGTCGTGATTACTCACTTCAAGAAGCAGAGTATCGACAATATTGTGAATTTCAGTTTTGATTTTATTGTTCATTTTTTTTCATCTCCCACGCCTCGTCAATCGGTTGGCGCGATATGTCTCGGTAATAAACTCGGTTTGTGCGTAAACACGCTGCATCCTTAGTATGAAACAAGCGCAATGTTCCCGGAAGGGGACAATTTGCGCCTGCTTCTTATTAACTATTATTATTAAGGAAAGCTATTTATTGGAAGTAAAGAGGTTACGTGTCAAACTCCGTAAGTTTTTCGTGAAACTCCGTAAGTTTTTCGTAATAGTCCGTAAGTTTTTCGTGAAACTCCGTAAGTTTTTCGTGAGAAAGTTTTTACCCAAAACTTACGGAGTTTTTGTTTTCGGTCCGGTATTCTTAAATCTTTTTCGTTTGCTACTGGCTGACTTTGACAGCTCAACTGCGGCTTGCCTTTCGTCGCCGAACGGTCGCATTTCGATATTTTTTCCGTAAAGCCAGTTGTCTTGCCAGCCCTGCCGCGGCAAGGTTTTATCGTCAGGCGCTTTATAATATCCAATAACTCCGCGTTTTTTTAGTTCGGTTACTGCTTCATTCCAATACACTTGCGCCCGTTTCGGACGGTCGCTTTTTAGAATATCCTTTATCGGAAATTTCCCCGGTCGAAACATATTCAACAGGTCGAAGCGAGCGAGCGGTTTGTATATGACAGTTTCAACATTCTGCTCACCAATGCGCTTAGTTTCGCATCGTGTCGCGTCTTCGCGCCATTTCTGAAAAGCCGCTAAGCCAATGCAAAGTGCGTATTCGCCGCGCGGTTGTCCGGTCGGCAGTCCGGCTAATTTTCTTAGGTTGCCAAAATGCTGCAAAACTGCGTTATCGTTTTTATAGTCGGCAATCCATTTACTTGCGGTAATTGTCACGCGAAGAGGTATATCGCTATCTTGAAGCCGTTCTTTATCTGTAATCGCAAAGTAGCTGCTGGAAGTGACTATTTTACCCTTCTCTCTCGTGGTCGGGTTTTTATAAATTCCTGGTCTGGTTCCGTGAGATGTGAAGTTAGTAAAAACACAAAGCCAGTAATAAATTTGCCATCGCATTTGGTTTCTATCTTCTCGGTTCTTAGGTGTCCACCCAATTTCACGAATGAGATCGTCAAGTGAGAGAGTGGCGTGCTGATGCAATAAAACAGACTCCAACGCGAACTGAAACAGCAAGACGCCTTCAGGCGTTAGTTTGCGTAATTCTTCGCGCAAACTGTCGTATGTTACAGGTGCGCCGAACCAATCAATGTCTTTTCCCGCGGTCAGCTTGGTTTCTATTGGCTGCCCTTCTATCGTATGCCCTAAAGCAACTTCGCCGGGTATTTCTTTCCAGTTTTGAAGCGTTGCTCCGTCAGTGATCGCCTGTCCTAAATTGCGGACTTCTTGAAATGTGTGCTGTCTTACTATTAAAGGAAATTTTGAGTTTTCTCGTTTTTGTTCTTTTTCTTTTGTCTGTTTCTTGCGGTTTATTTCATCTCGTAAATCATCCCGAATGAAGTTAGGGAAAAAATGGCTAAATTTACCTTCGATCGCCTCGTTTCTTTTGAACGATTCTTCAATAAAGTCGCCTAAAGGCTCACATTTTTTGGCGAAGTCAAAGTAAGATTCAAGTTCTAGATTTTCTGGAATGTTCGCATCGGGAAACAGTATGCGTGAAAACTTAACAATATCTCGCTCAATACTTTTGAGAACTTCCAGTGCCGATTGCCCATATTGAATTGCATTGATTACTTCAGATGAAGCGTTATTCAAATCAATTACGTTCTCTATGAATTTGTCCGACAAGAAACCACTTCTGATAATTTTCAAGCGGTCATCTTCAGACATTTCATCCCAATGGTCGTCTTTAGGCATCTTTTCATCCCAATCATTTTTCTCTAAACTGCTTGATTGCCTCTTGTAAAAAACATTTCTCATTTTGGTTTTTTTTTTTATATAAAGTTATACCGTTACAAGGTTGCAAAATTTCAACGCTACAAAGTTTTAACGTTTGAGAAATTCTCCATCCATTTCTGTTAATTCAGCGATTGATTTTGCGCCGCGTGATTTGAAAAGCAAGTCCACCGCCTCGATTAGTAAATCGTGCTGTTTAACTTCTTCGTGAAAGGCGATAGCTCGCAACTGTCTGCGCACGGGTTCGGATAAATACAGGGAAGTGTGTTTCCTGCGCTTTGCGGGCGCATCATCGTTTTTTGGCTCAACTGTCCGCTCCGACGTTTCCGTGTCCGATAATTCAAGACCCTCAATTGTTAATGCTTTTCGTTTAGCCATAAATTTTATTTAATTTTCTTCTGAATCCATTGCCAGAGCCGCGCTGTTTCGTCGGCGGCTTTTCCTTCCGGTTCAAACTCAATCACGCCAAGCCCGACGCCTTGCGCGTCTTGATAAACGTTTCGGGTAACGATGTGAACCGGGCAGACATCGCCCAATTTACTTAATGCCGCGGACGCTTCACGGACGCGAAACGAACGCGGCGGAGTTTGTGCCAGCACGAAGGCAAAAGGCTTGCCTAATCGCTTGATAGTGGCAACGGTTGCCGGTGTAGCCTGCAGGTCAGTCGGCGACGGACGGCAGGGAACAACGCAGAAATCCGATTGCATTATCGCGGACGCTTGCGCCGGTTCGTCGCGTCCGGGCGTGTCAATAAAAGCAAAATCAAATTGTTTCGCGGCAATGCCTATCGCTTTTGGCAGTTCGGCGGCTGTGATAGTGACGAGCTGCAGCTCGCCCTCTTCGCGCTGCTGATACCAATTTCCCGCTGAACGCTGGTTATCCATATCGAGAATAAGGATGCGACGCCTTCGCCCGCGCACGGCAGCAATTGCGCAATTAATGCAGAGCGTCGTTTTCCCGCTCCCACCTTTTTGGGTGACAAAGCTGATTACCTTCATAACGTTATAGCGTTATAGCGTGATAACATCACAGTGTTATTTGTTTTTCGGTCTGCCCATTTCCGGCTGCTCGAAGTTTGCGACGGATTTTTGCGGAATATACCAAACCGCTCCTCGTGGTGTTTGTTCCTGAATTGCGTCGGCGAATTTCCCGGTCCTTACCCAGTAAGCGATAGTTGAGTAAGCAACGTTAATTCCACGCTCTTCTAAAGCTTTTTGCGCTTCTTTTGTGGTTAGCATTTTACTTTTCACAGAATCTTTATAGCACAGTATAAAGTTTATTTCAATTCATGTAAAAAGTCTATACTATGCTATTGACATATAAGTTAATAGCGTGCTATAACTATAAAAGTTAAGAAATTAACAAATTTAAATTACGGAGACGAACAAAATGCTCGAAATCAAAGACACAAACAAATTCGGAAAAGTTACCGCCGCCGCGCTTGCAAAAGTTGAATTGACCGTAACGGACGCGCAAAACAAAAAACGCTGGGTTAACGCGATTGCTAAAGCCGTTGTTGAGATTGAACAGAACGGCGCGTTTATGACCTACGACGAAAAAGATAATTACCTTGTTATCTGGAGCCAGAAATCAAACGAAGTTTATTCAGCCAACGGCGTGTGCCAGTGCAGAGCCTTCGAGCGCGGAATGGCTTGCTGGCATCGAGCCGCCGCCCGGCTGGTTCGGCTTTACCTTGAACTGCCGGAAAACAAAAAACCGGCATTCGCGGCGCAAAAGGAAACGAAAGAAATTCCTTATCTGCCGAACACACGCGAAGCGGTAAGAGTTGAAAAATACGGATCGGTAAGATTGCCGGTCTATAACTAAAGACGAAAGGCTTTCATAAGCGCGAACTTATGAAAGCCTCCCTTTAATCCCTTGACTCCCTTTTCAGGGAAGGAACTATCAACAATGAAAAATAATACAGAAGAAAAAACAGCTTATCAACTATTACTCGAAAAACTTGACGACCGGGAATTTGCTCGTCAGTTCACAGAAGAAAAACAAAAGGAAATTGAAGAACTAATCGCTCAAATTTTAATGGTAACAACGGGCGCGAGCGTCGTTCAAGGAACGGTTGAAGAGTGGGGACACGAAAATTTATTTAAGATTTTCGGCGTTCTTCAGATTCGGCACAAAAACTTTTCTGTTTGTGACTTACTCGAAAACTTACAGCATTATTTGTTCACCTGGACAATGAAACATAGTGAAGTCTATCGTGAATGGTCAAGCGCGTTAGAAAGCGACGGAGACACTGACGAAACGCAGGAAATGCCTAACGTGCGACTCGCGCCCGGCGAATCTCTCAAATCAAGCGACACGGCAAAGCAAGTGTCTGATTTGCTCAATAACACTGATTTGCCCGAACCGATTAAGGACGGATTAGCCGACGGACTTGTTGAACTTTTCAACTCGCACATAAACCAAAGCGAATTCCGCGATTACGAAAAAACGCCCGAATATGTCGAAAAGATTCTGCGCGGCTATGCGGCAAGGCATTCTGACGAATAACAATAAATGTTGAAATTTCGACATTTACAAAACAACAAAAGCCGTGGGTTTTAACGCTCGCGGCTTTTCTATATTTGCCGTCGAAGCCGAAAAGCGAAAAAGTCCCGGCACGAATCAACATTCGAGGTCGGCGCAAAAAACTGCGCCGACCTCATCGGATGAGCCGACCGAAAAAGACGACCCTGGGACAAAAATGTCCCAGGGTCAAGCCGCAGTCAAAGCCGCGAGCGTCAAAACTCACGGCTTTTTAGTTTGTCCGCGTGCGCGTGGGTGAAACGCATTTCTAATTCTGCAAATTTGCAGAATATGAAGTTTGTCCGCGTGCGCGTGGGTGAAACGCTTACGCTATTGCTTAAATTTAAGCAATTGTCATTTTGTCCGCGTGTTTTCTTACCCACCCTAAAAGTTTAGCTATTTCTATAATTGTCGATTCTTTACCACTTAAGTGGTAAAAATAATTTGACGCTGCTTCCCACGTTTCAAGCAGAACGGAAAAGGAAGTAAAACCCTGGGGAGTTATTTCCCCAGGGTTCTCTTCTGTTTGTCCGCGCGTGCGTGGGCAACTTCTATAATTTTTACTTCTTGCACACTTAAGTGTGCAAAATAATTTGTTCCCACTTAAGTGGGACAGATTATTTTCTGAATAATTTGTGGCAGCTTCCCACGTTTCAAGCAGAACGGAAAAGCCGTGAGCGTCAAAACTCACGGCTTTTCTCATTCCGTCCGCGTGCGCGTGGGTGATGATTATTTGTATGACTTAAATCATACAGAAGTGAAATTCCGTCCGCGTGCGCGTGGGTGATGAGTATTACTTAAGTAATACAGATAATTTGTCGCCATTCCGTCCGCGTGTGCGGAGGTTAAATGAACCCTGGGGAGTTTTTTGCCCAGGGTCGTCTAGTTTGTCTGAATGTTTCCGCCGGGTTTGAAGATTCGCGCCCGGCTGTTTTATTGGTATATCGCTTATGCCGCGAATCTCTCGGTCTCTCTTTCGCTCTGTGCCTTGCGCTGTCTTTTGTCTCCGACAAGCCTTTCGGCAAGAGCGACGACTTCGCCAAATTCAACCGGCGGAAAACTTTCAAACTCCGTCGCCGCTAAATTTCCGGCTGTGTCCGTCATTCCTATTTGACGAAGCTCTTTATAAGTTTGTCCGTCCGCGCCGGTCGATTTGCCCTCAATTTGTTTGACGGTGATTCGATATTCTCTTTGTTTGGAGCGAAACAAAACTATCTTATCGAGCATTTTTGCCGTGTGGCTGCCGATTAAAATATCAAATTCGTTTCTGGTTTCGATATATTCATTAAAAGCAGTTTCGGCTTCGATAGCGGTTACTTTTGCTTTTTCGAGCAGGGCTTGCCGCGATTCGGACAAACTCGCCTTTTGGAAAGCATCGCGCAATTCGCTTTGTTTGGCTTCTAACGCCTTTATTGAACTGTCTAAGGTTGTCAGCTTGCCTTGTTCGGCTTGAACTTCGTCGAGCGATGTTTTGCCGCCGATAAAGCCGTCCTGCAATGTTTGTAGATTGGCATTGATGCCGTCGCGCATTTCGGTTAATTCATCGAGCCGTTTGGTTGTGTTGTCGAGTTCGGTTTTGATTTCAATTGATTTTTTCATTTCTTTATTGCTCCTTTTATTTCGTCTGATTCTGCGTTTTCATCCATTCGTGAATGTCGGCGGGCTGCTCGTTTTGCTCTCTAGCCCATTCGTGAAAGCCTTTCGGCTGGTTAAACAATTCACCAATGGTTTTTTGTTTTCGTTCGATTTCGACTTGCTGTTTTTCGCGCATTTCTTTGCGAATTTCATCGTAAATATTTGTCGAATCTTCTTTCGCTGTTTCACTCATTTTGATTATTTTCTCCTTTTTATTTTTTCTACCAGTATGTTTGCTCACTCGTCGTTTCCTCTTCTTCCCACTCATAAACCGGCTGGCTGGCGATGCTCACAGCCAACGCCAACGCGCAAACCGCGTCATCGTGCATCCCGCTTGGGGCGGAGTATCTAACGCCGGTTCGAGTGTATTCATACTCGAATGCTTCAAGTTCGTTTGAAATTACGCCGTCGGGAAAGTGGATTTCCTGTTTTTGAATGGCAACGGCTAAACCTTCCATAAGCTGCTGTTTTGATGGAGCGGTAAATTTGAAGCCTTCAAAGTTTGAGCGGCTGTCCTTTTGCAGAGATTCAAGCACGGCATCGCCAACGCCGGTTGAATCAACTAATGCTTTTGTCTTGCCGCAGACGCGGCGAACGGTTTCAATCGTTTCATTCCAGGACTTTTGGAAACGCTCGAAAACACAGACGTTTTTATTTGCGTCAAGTCCGATGATAACCGTGTAATCGGTAGATTTTGCCAAGTCCACGCCGAAACAAACCGGCTGGCTTGACGACATCGGCGCGATACAGTCTTGAATGGCAATCATTCCAAACGGATTGCCTTCATCGTCTGACGGTTCGGCAAGGTAAAGCTCACGAAAAACATTGTCGGGCAATTGCCGCCGCGCATCTTCAATTTCATCTTCGCTCAATATGCCCGCGTCAATCGCGTCGTAAGCGGTAATCTTTTGATAACTCATTCCGGGTTCGCCGCTCTCTGCTTTTCGAGCAAGTTTATAAGCCCAGTTCTTTCTGCCTTTGACGTTGCCGATGATTCGCACTTTGCCGCGTGTCGCCGTCAGTGTCGAGCGGAGCGCGTGCCAAGCCTCTTCACGGGCGCGTGAGGCTTCGTCAAACACGGCTGCATAAACATCTTCGCCGTAAAGATTGTCGGGTTTTTCAGCAGACTTGCAGACGATTCTTGCGCCGTTTATCAAAGTTAAGGTAAGTTCGGATTCGTTCGGATTGTAAGATTCACGCGGCAATCCGGCTTTCAAACGACGAAAGGCAATGCGGGCTTGTCCATAGACGGGAGCAATCCACCAAAAATCTTGACCGCTTTTTCCTTGCAAAGCCTGTTCGATAATCCAAACAAGGCAAGCGGCTGTTTTTCCCGCTTTTGTAGAGCTTTCGACAATCGCATAACGGGCATCATTGAAAAGCGCATCGAGTTGATAATTTGCTAACGCCGGGCGATTGTAGCGAATAGATATTTTATTTTCGTTAGTCTTTATCATTGGTTAGCCTCACCTGGTTATTAAAATTAAAAGAAATGACAATCTGCTTTTCGATTGGTTTAGCGTTTTCCGAATTGCCGAAAACATTATCGAGAATCAGCTGCGCCGCTCTGATTTCGGCTTGCGGGTTATCGCAGGTTAAGTTCCGCCTTAAGGTTTCAACCGCTTCATTTGCTGCGTTCTGCAATCCGGTTACAGCACTTTCAACAATTTGCCGCCGGGCTGCTGCGTATTCGTCTGAAAATTCCTTTTCCTCTAAATATCTTCGCAGCGTCTTTTCAGACAATCCGCTTGTTTGCGCAGCTTCAATTATCGAAGCTGATTCAAGCAATGCGGCTAATGCTTTTTCTTTGTTGTTTTCTTTGGGCATAATCTTCTTAATTCTGGTCAAAATCGGACATCTTCGGACATTACTTAAATTTGCTTTAGGTCAATTTCAATTCGCCGCCCGTTTGTTCGTCGCCTTTATTATTCAAATCCGTCATTTGTCTGTTTTTTCCCGTCTCTTCTAAGCGTCTTTTATCGCCCGCGCCTTACCCTGCTATGCCTTTTCAGACGCTCAAAGCCACGCTTCGGACATTTTGCGGCTTCGTCGCGCCAATTGTTGACCTGAACATTTAAGTCAACCCGGTCGGAAAACAGTTTGTGATATTTACCCAACAGTTCGAGAGACTTGATTTTGTCGCTGAGTTTTAGAGTCGCGGAAATTATCTCGCCCTCTTTATCGCGGCGGATTTCCAGAAAGTCTTTCCAATCGGCTTTAGCAATCGCAGAGAGTTCCGAAAGGACTTCGTTAGAACGCATTACCGCCTCCTCAACGCGCACGCCGATAAGCTCCGCTATCTTTGGATTGCGAACCAACTCAAAACCGCGTTGCGATAAAGCGTTGTCATCGCCCGAATATCCCGCCATCCGCGCCGCTTCGCGTGCATTGCCAGCGGCGTCGCCGATATATGCTTCAACAAAAAGACGCTGCCTTTGGGTGAGTTCATTTTTCATATGTAAAACGTTATGACGTTGCGAGCGTATAACGTCGTAACGTTAATAATTATACACGGAAAGCAAAAAACTTACTATGAAAATTTCAGTAAGTTTTAGTAACTGTGGGTAATCAAATGTTTTCGATAAATACCGCGTCAAGAATTGATACATCGTCGGGCGTGGCGTGTTCATACTCGCAGTTGGAGCAAGTCCAGGCGATAACATCCGTCTTTTGTCCGCATTCGTCGGGCGCTAAACGAACTTGGTATTTCGGCTTAACGGTTCGGCGGCAGTAATCGCAGAAAATCTCTTTGAGCGGCGTGTCTAAATTTCTCATTTCGTT
>MWWI01000232.1_pt1 | contig 12217 bp, 16 predicted proteins | sample 1047321 | NCBI WGS metagenome assembly MWWI01 (sample SAMN06349966, study PRJNA376086) | soil metagenome | isolation source: FI-1 sample Antarctic (ecotone) soil | place: Antarctica | reverse complement strand
TAAGAGATGCTTGTAAGAAGAGCGAACTCCAAATCAACAAAAGGCCCTCTGCGAGAAAAGTATTCTCTCGCAAGGAAACGTTCAAAAGACAGAAAACATGGTAGGGACACTACATTGTAAATCAGTGCTTCAATCTCGACAGAGTCAGTGGAAGGGATATCATCGTGCTTCGGCATAAGTGCTGAGGCAGGATTTTAAGCGAAGCGCAGAAGCAAACCAAGCCTATATCATGATTTTCTTATTAGAACACGCCAATCTGCCGAAACCTCACCGACAAGGCGAAGATGTTCGACGAGGTGCAGTCCATTATCAGCCGATTCCCACACACGTTCTCGCCGAGCAAATCTTCAGGATTCTTATAATCCCGAAGCAGTTCATCTAAAATCTCTTTTCTTATTGTCATCTGTGTAATTTCCTTATTCTATAAAATTTGAATTACACAAAATTTCTTACAGCCCCCTCTGCTGTTGATGGCGCGGCAGCTCCGAAGCCTTTTCAAATAGCTGCTTCATCTTTCCTGTCGGTTTCGTTTCGCACTTGCGTTCGCGTTCCTATTTATCCTCGAGCAAATTGGAATCGAAACATTCAAAACGGCGGCACTTTTCCGCCGTTTCGGTTTTCAAAGCTCGCCCATTTTTGTTTTTTCCCAAGTTTGATGTTCGACTAACTCGCCTTCAACCCTTTTCAATTAGCTGTTTTGATTAGTGGAGGCTTGGGAAGGTTGAGCAGCATTATTAACCGCACTGGCTACTTTTTTATTTTTGCGTTGTTTATAGCTTCGGCGCAGAGTATCGACGAGTTTATCAGTCCATTGTTCGAGCAGGATTGATTTATCGATTGTCTCCCCCTCGTTTTTCATTTGTTCGATAAATTTATCAATCGCGCTGTTTGTTTCCTCGCTAATCGAAAAAGTGATTTTAACTCGTTTTTGCTGACGATTTTTTTGTAAGACCGAATCAATAATATTTTTAGCAGGCATTTATTTATTTTCCTTTATACATACAATACATACGTAAATACATAGACACATAAATATATCATTAATTTGTTAATTCATTAGTTTATTAGTTTATTTACCGGATTAATTTCGAGTTTATAAAAGATTAATTGATGGAGCAAAGAAACATCAAAAGAGATTTTAAAAATTTATTTATTCTTTCATTTATTTTTTGTTTATTTTTTATCTATTTTAGATTTATCTCATATTTATCTTTTATTTATTTCAGATTTATTTTGAGATTATTTTCCATTTATTTTGAGTCTATTTTTTACTAATTTTTCAATTTATTTCAGATTTAATTTAGATTTTTAACATAATTTTCAGGCGAGAATTTTTTTCATTTTTATTTTCTTTTCTTTCTCTTTATTTTTCTTCTTTATTTTCTCTGTTTATTTTTTCATTTTTATTGGCTTATATATTTCCTATTTTTCTTTTTTATCGGCACTAATAATTTAATTTTAACGGAGCGCGAATATCAGAGGAGTTAACTAAACTTGACAATAAGGGCGAAAGTATGTAGATATTTAGGTGTACTCACTACACTTTACGCGCGCTGTGCGCTTTGTAAAGTTCCGTTCGGGCGGAGCAGGTCAAGGATATAGTGAAACGTTATGGCGTATGCGATTATGAGGACGGCGAAATTAAAGGGCGGCGGTGTGAGCGCGTCGGATATGCACACCGAGCGGGAACGCGAAACTCCGAACGCGGATGAAAAACGAACGGAAAACAATATTTGTCTGGTTGGTGAAAAAGGGGAACGCCTGCGCTATAAGGTCGATGAAGTAATAGCCGAAGCACAGACAAAAACCAGCAGGAAAATCCGCAGAGACGCAGTAGAATGCGTTGAGTTTTTGATGACGGCATCGCCGGAACATTTCAGAAAAACAGAATCGGGAGAGGTAGACACGCGCCGGGAGTTCGAGTTTTACGATAAATGCGGCGAGTTTATGGAGAAGCTGGAAAGCCGCGGGATGAGATTTGTAAAGGCGGTCGCGCACAGAGACGAAACGACGCCGCATATCGTCGCCTACGCCGTGCCTCTGGATGAAAACGGACGGTTGAACTGCAAATCGCATCTCGGCGGAAAGCAGAAACTAAAAGATTTGCAGGACGAATTCGCCGAAATAATGGAGCCGCTGGGACTCGAGCGCGGCATAAAGGGAAGCGTAGCGGAGCATCAGACAATCCAGAAATACTACGGCAAAATTGAGATGCTGGACGAAGCGATAGCCAACAAAGAGCGAGCCGAGGCGATGATGGTGGAATCAAGCAGACGCTTGCAGACAAAACTCGACTTGAGGGAGACGCCGCTGGTTGATTTTGTCAAAGCGTTCGCCGAACCGAACCGGCTAGTTGAGACGAGCGGCGGCTTAACGTTAGTCGGACGCGACGACCCGACAAAAATCAGCGCCATCATCACGCCGGATAATAAAGCGTTCGCGGTGACGGGCGACAAAATTTCGGACGGTTCGAGTTTGATGCTGCTGACAAAGCTCTCCGGCAGAGATGCCGTCACGGTCACCAAGCTGATAGCGGACAGATTCGGAAGCGAGAGCGCCGCAATCGCAACAGAAAATTACGCAAAGGAGATTGTCGCCACAGCCAGCCGACCGGCGGAAGCGGCGGAAGAAAAACGAGAGTTTAATCAGGCAAAAATCACGCAGGAAGTCGAGCGGGCGGTTGCGCCGCAGCAGCAGCGGGAAATTAATGGAGGCAGAAGTTTGAGCCGATGAGCGATTTGAAATTTCAAAACAATTTGTTGCGGGCGCGAGTGACGACGCTGGAGAGCGATGCGCTGGAGACACGGGCGCAGCTTGAAGAAACACAAGCGGCATTAGCGAAAGCGGAAGACCGTCAAATTACCACCGCCAAAATCACCGGCGAGCGGGACAGACTGCAACGCGAAAACCGGAAATTGAACAAATACATTCAGGAAAACAAGATTGCTTTCAGCACCGCCAGGAGCAAGCTGGCGGAGATGGATAGAGTGAACACGACTAACAGTGAACTGGAGAAAAAGGTAAGGATAAAAGAACAACGGCTTGAGGAAATCGAAAGGGACGCGCCGCAGAAAGAAGCCAAGAAAAACGCGGCAATCAAACAGGCGCAACAACGACAAAGAAACGCCGAAAAAAACGAAGAGAAATACAAAAACCGGCTGATTACGGCGACGGCGGGCGCGGTTTTAGCGGTGATTCTCTCAATCGGTTACAGCTATGTAAAAACCGCTCCGCCGGAAGATTTTCCGCCCGAAGCGGTGGCGTGCTGGAATACGAACGCGACAGGTTTTAAGGACGCCTTTAATTATCGAGTAGAGACGCAGGTGGCTAAACAACTGCAACCGAGCAAGCCTATCAGAGCCTTTAACCCGAACGCCACATTTTTGGAGAGCGTATCAAACGATATAATTTATACAATCGGTCAATTATTTATGTTGCTGCTGAGGTATTTCGTAGATTTTGTATTAGGCATTGTGGGGTTTTTACTGGCTTGGGGAGTCAGGGGAATATACAGGAATTGAAAAACGGAAATGCTTGATGTAAAAATTGCAAAGGAATAGAGTAAGAAAATGAAAAGAAAAACGTCTGATAAAGACTCTAAACCAGAAGTTTCAGCGCTTGAGGAAACAAAACCGAAGCGATTAATGCTTACGGAAAGGCTGCTGGAAAGAATTAAAACCACGCCGCAAATGCGACCGCATCGCAACTGAGTTTCCCTGCTGCCGGACAAACGGCAGAGCGAACGCGGCGACACCTAAAATTATTTACGTCGAAAGCAGGATGAATATGTCGAAAACATTATTAAACGATTCGCCGGAAAAGTCGCAGCAGACGCCGAGCGGGAAAATTTGGGAGAATTTAACGGGCGAGCTGATGATAGCACGATACGAGAAGCAGTTTCCCGAATTAAAGGGATTGCCGCGCGAGGAGAAAATCAAACGGTTGTTGAGCCGTTTGAGACAATTACAAGCGCAGAGATAATCTTAAACACAGGAGTAATTACGAATGTCAAAAGAAAAAATTACCGCAAAGCGCGAAGAAATAAAGCGAATTGAAATTTAAATTTTCTTATCTGAATAATCTTTATTATAAGTCTTACTATTCTTACAAATCTAACAAGGATTAGATATCTAACCAATCTAACCAAGATTAGATTTGTTAGACATCTAACTTATATAACACAAATAACTTACAAGAGTTCAGCCTCGTAAATTTTCTCTTGCAAAATCTAAAAAAATATCGTAATTTGAAGTGTCTTTAAAGAGCGAAAACGCCAAGTGCTAGTCACACCTGACGTTTTCTAAACCTACGAAACCGATTCCGGCGGTTCGGGTTCTACAAAAAGAATACTCAAAAACTTCTTTTAGTTCAAGCCGAATCTGCTACACGCAGGCTTGAACTATGAAAAATTACCAACCGCTAACCGCAGACGAGCAGCAATACAAAGCCGGATTCATCGCCGCCCATCGCGCCCCTTACGCGATACAGCGACCGCGCCGCGAATGGCAGACCGTCCACAAACCAACCAACGATAAGTTAATAAAAGCGCATTTACAGCAGAAACTAGCGATTGCCTTACCAGCCGCCTGGTATCCGGTTTTTTGTTCGCTCGATATTGATAGCCCGACAAAGCAGACAGTCGAAAAAATCTATAATCGCTTTGACCGCTACGGAATCGGAAGAAGTCAGATGCTCGTAATGACCACGCCGAGTTACAACGAAACCCGAAATCACCGCATTTATTTGAAGCTCGAATACAAGGACAAGACGCCGACGCATAAACTCAGCCACACGGTTTTACAGAATTGTTTCGGCGATTTGTGCGAGATTTACCCGCAGACGAACCGAAAAGACCGCTTGCCGTGCGGCTTCGGCGCGGACGTAATAAAAGACGAGGTGCGAATGAGTTATCTGAGTTGGCAGGAAGAAATGGCGTTGATGATGAAGATAGACGCGACGGCGATTGAAAGTTTGCCCCGCCAGCCGCCTTTGTTTGAACAACCGGCAAGCGACCGCGACCATCCGCGAAGCTGGACGCCGCGAGCAACCGCTAAAGAAATTTTTGAAAACGGGTTGCAGGCAAAAGGAATGAGGCACGAAGCGCAATTTACTTTGCTTCTCGATTTTTGGCGGCAAAACTATTTTCAGGAAACAGCAGCGCGATTCGTCAAAAAGTGGATAAGAACAAATCACAACGGCTTTTCAAAAGCGGCGAAATCGCAAAATTGGCGGCAGATTGATAAGGAGGTTGACCGTCAGGCAGCATATATCTGGGCAAATCCGCGAACGTTCCCGGACGCGACCCATAATCTGCACGGACGCGCGACGAAAAAAGATTTAATTCTTTCGGCGAGCCTTTTTCCCGGCGATGCCGTCAGACAAAAACAATTTTTCAAATTGGCGAGTTATTGCCGAGCCAGAGAGCAGCACGAATGGATTTTTATTTCGTGGCGTATCTGGACGGAAGAAATCGCCGGAACGAGAAGCTACCGGCAATTTCAGCAGGAGTTGGAAGGAAAGGGTTTGCTGCGTTCGATACAATCCTACAAAACGGGCGAATACAGCCGCCGCTATCAGCTTGATTTGCCAAAGACGGGTGAATCTCCGTTACTGCGCGACGAGCGGCATATTGACGATTACTACGAAGCATTGAAAGTGGCGTTTAATTTGCGAGAAATCGCAGAATTGACAGGCATTAAACGAAAAACTTTGTATCGAAATTTCAAATGATTTTTATTGCAAAAGACAAGACATATAAACTTTTTTAGAGGCTGAAATTTGGGACAAAAGACAAGACATATAGATAACGCTTACCCTAGATTGTCAGACTCTTTAACCGACCAACAATCGTATTCCGGCAACCCAAAAAAATTTTTTTCTTGTAACTACATTGTTTTTCAATAAGTTACAGTCATTTAACCTTACCAAAAGTTCTATTAAAATATCACGCTGAAAAAGCGTCTCGTTTGGATTGAAAATATTTAACTGATAATATAAACCGTCTAGCAAAAGTATATCTCCAATATAGCAAAGGTATATCGTATGATTTTAGTAATCGGCGGAGTCAAGGGCGGTTCGGGAAAAACCACCGTTGCCATAAATTTAGCCGTGATGCGCTCGAAAGCCGGTTTCGACGTGCTTTTGATTGACGCGGACGACCAAGAGAGCGCGAGCGACTTTACAGCTCTTAGAAACAAATCACAGGACGCCGGCGCAGGCTACACCTGTATAAAATTGACCGATACCAACGTCAGAACGGAAACCAAAAGGCTTGTCGATAAATACGACGATATTCTTATCGACACCGGCGGGCGCGACACGACGAGCCAGCGCGCAGCTTTGACGATTGCAAATGTTTTAATCGTTCCCTTCGTGCCGCGCTCGCTCGATGTCTGGACGCTCGATAAAGTTTCAAAGTTAATCGGAGAAATCCAAGCCGTAAATGAACATCTGAACGCCTACGCATTTATTAACCGAGCCGACCCGCGCGGACAGGATAACAGGGAAGCGGAAGACTTTTTGAAGGACGCCGCGAATATAGATTTTATAGATTGTCCGCTCGGCAGCAGAAAAGCCTTTGGAAACGCGACGAGCGCGGGTGCGGGCGTTATTGAATTAAAACCGCCGGACGAGAAGGCGACCGAAGAAATTGAATGTTTGTATAAATATATTTTCGATAGACAATAGATATACTGTTGCCATACATTAGACATATTATGCCAATTGCAAAAAAGCCGACGCTGGACGAAGAACCGAGCCAGAGCGAAATAAACGCCGTAATTTCAAAAGGCGGCAGCGTAGCTAAAACGGACAAAGCCGGAAATCAAAAGATTTTGATTCGCATACCTAACGAACTGCTCGACCGAGTGGATACAGATTTAACAGCCAGACCGCTAAAAACACCGCGCAATACCTGGATTTTAGAGGCTATACTTGAAAAGCTAGAGCAAACTGAAAATCGTAAATAGCGAAAACCATCATTTTCTTTACGAGAATGATTCGTTATTCGGCATTTGCGGCTGTCCGGTTTTCATCGCCGATTTTTTTTATTTAGTGATAAAATGCTTGCGGAGGCTTGGGTAAAATGACACCGACAGAAGTTTTGAGTGAAATACAAAAGATGCCGCTAATTGAAAAACGCAAAGTTTTCTCGGAGTTGAACGAGCAGTTAGACCAAACCGACTCGGACGCTAAAGAAAAAAAGTTTGTCAACGGTTTGCGGCAAAAAGGGCTGATTACCGAAATTCCGCTTCGCCTGCCCGACGACGAGCTTCGCCGAAGCTTTAAGCGCATCGAAATAAAAGGCGAACCGCTTTCCGAAACCATCATCAGGGAGCGCGGTTAATGGCGGGCTTTTTCTGCGACAGCAGCGCGATTGTCAAACGCTATGTAAATGAAACCGGCTCGAATTTCGTTGACGGCTTAACCGATTTGAAGAGTGGCAATGTGATTTTATTGGCTCGCATTACACGAGTCGAAGTTACGTCAGCAATTGCTCGCAGATTGAAGAACGCCAGCCTGACAACCACCGCCGCGCAAAACGCGCTCGCCGCTTTTCAGCACGATTTAACGAACAATTATTTCACGGTTGAAATTACGCCCGTTCTTTTATCATCCGCGATGAGTTTAGCGACGAAACACGCTTTGCGCGGCTATGACGCCGTTCAACTGGCGGCTGCTTTGGAAACAAACGACGAAAGAATCGCCAACACGCTCACGCCGCTAACATTGCTTTCAGCAGATACGGAGCTTAACGCGGCGGCGCAAGCAGAAGGATTGAACATCGAAAACCCAAACAATTATCCATAAAAATGCGACATCACCGGCGAAGAAATCGAGTTTATCCAATCGTTCAAAAGTTAGATTTTTTTTGGAAGAAAAGATGAGACAGAATAGTTCCTAAACGTGCAATTGGCTACACAATATATTGTGTTTAATGAAAATACCGAAAAACGACCCCAAGAGAGTGTTTTTGAGGGCGCTTGAACAGAAGATATTGTGGTTTAACCCGAAAAAAAGCTGTAAACCTTTGAAAGTTAAGCAATCTGCGCCCGATAATAGGCAATATGTAAATTATCAGAGGTTTTTGCTAAAATTCCTTGAAATCACGCTCGTTTACAAAACCGTCAAAATTAGTATTATTTGTGTCATAAACCACCTATTTCGGGTTTATGCCACAACTTAACGGTATAATAATTAGTTAGCCGTCTCGTGGTAAAATCGGAGCAGTCCTATGAATACAAAACTAATAAACTTTTTAACGCTGATGATGTTTTTACTCGCTGTAATTTTTTTACCCGTGTCCGTTCTCGCCCAACAAACGCAAGATAGAATTGTTAAATATAATTCTTGGCGCAACGAGCCGGTAAAAATTTCAACGGTTAAAGTTGGCGGTTCTCCCGTTGAGTTCGCCGAAAAGTTTCAATCTGAAAATGATTGGTTGCGCGGTTTAACCTTTAGTGTCATCAACACTTCGGATAAAGATATTTGCTACATCAACATTGCGCTTGATTTTCCGAGAGCCACAAGTAAAGAGCCAATGACCAGAGAACGCCTTCTGTGGAGTTGTAAAACAAATACAGACGGTTCAACTAAATCTTCTAAGAAAATAAAGCCGCTGAAGCCCGGCGAAAGTGTGGACATTGTTTTGTCAAACGAATTCTACCCAGAAACACAAGAATATTTAAGACGGACAAATTATCCGGCAAGCATTAACATATTGGAAGTCAGTGTTGATGAAGTTGGTTTCGTCGGAAACAAAGACGTGCTTTGGATAAGCGGACAAATGATGCGGCGCGACCCAAACAATTCGAGTCGTTGGCTTCCAATGCGAGAAAAGCAGTAGCCTTTTGATGAAAGCGACGGCTAACAAATCAATGGACGTGAGGGCGAAACAGCGACTTTGTTTGGGCGTTGTCCGTTAAATTCTAGCGGGCTTGGTAGCGGTTTCGCCCCACGTCATCTCAGCCGTTAGCCCGCTTCGCGTTTGCAGACGTGCGGCGTATGATTGAGCGGTAATTGAATTATGATTTCGATTCGTCCAGCTGTTGAAAACGATGCAGAGATTCTTTGCTCGTTCGACCACATTGCAGAGGTGGAAGAGGAACGTCGTGAGTTTATCCGGCGCGAGGTTGCCGCCGGAACGTACTTTGTCGCTGTTCTTGACCAAGAAGTTATCGGTTACGGAGTGCTGAATTACACTTTTTTTCATCTCGGCTTTATTGATTTGTTATATGTTCGCAGCGAATATCGGCGGCGCGGTGTTGGCGAGATGCTGCTCCGACATATGGAGTCGCTGTGCAAAACGGCAAAGCTGTTCACTTCGACGAATCTCTCGAACTTGCGGATGCAGACGTTGCTTGCCAAACTTGAGTATGAGTTAAGCGGCGTGATTCACAACTTGGACGAAGGCGACCCAGAGATTGTGTATTTCAAGCGGCTTCGTTGACAATAACGGGCGGGCTAACAAGTTATTGGACGTGAGCGCGAAACAGCGACTTTGTTATCACGTTGCTTGGTTTCCCTTAGCTTGTCCGTAGCGGTTTCGCGCCACGTCAACGCCGCCGTTCGGCGGCTTCTAGATTCTGTAAGGGGGTTATTATTAGAGGCGAACTTTCAATGACAGGGCGAGTGTTCGGATGAGTAATAGAGATGAACCTTACCGCTGCCCTCTCTTTCACTGCTCAGGTTGGGTATCTTGTATCCCGGACATCGAGGAGAAACCGCTCTGGGGTTGTGGAGAGTGTGGCTCGGTGTAGTATGACAAGGGTGAGGTTGCGGCAAGCCGGCTTGCCGCAACCTCACGAAGGAGTGAGACATGAATGCTGAAATAATTGCAGTAGTGCTTAGCGTGGTTGCAATAGTATTAGCGACGCTTGTTGCTGCGGTGGCGAAGCAAATCCCAAATAGTTTTATTGGAAGTTTTCTTGGTAATTTATTTGGTGAGCGCGAAGAGAGGAATGAAATTAGAGTTCATAATGGCGTCGTTAGTAAAGGGAGTAAAGAAGCGCCCACAGACGGGTTATCAATTCGATTTACTGAAGTACGTGAAGTTTTGGGGAAACAAGAAATTGTATCTCGTGCATATCGTTTTGCCAGTTCAGTTCTCACTTTTGGGCAATTTATAGTAGGGGGGCTACTTGCCACATCTTTCCTCCAGGAAAGTTTATCTAAATCATTAGTTGGAGGATTAGGTCTTCTGGTTCTCGTTTCATCTCTTGTTCGCCAATATTACCGTCCTGAAGTACATGCCTTCAGAGCACGCGAAAAAGTAGCAAGGTTGAAAGCATTGGTACGGAAAGCAGAAGATCAACTATTTCTCATAGAAGAAAATGTGTCTGATGCTCTACCTAGACATAAAATATTGATGATGCTTACCGATGGATTGAATCAAATCGAAGAAGCCGAACTACGTTCAGCAGAACAAATTGATACGGACATACAAAAAACCCGTAAACATTTGCATGAAGGTAGCAACACAGCATAACAACGGTATGCAACCGACCGCAAAGAGCGCAGCCTTCATCTGCAAGATTTGAAGGGTTGATGCGTTGTGCGCGTGTCGGGCTATGCCTAGCGTTAGGCGGTAGAGGTACGATTCATAAGCGCCGAACATCGGACAACCGTACTGTGGTCCGAATCTCTGTTGCAGGAAAGAAAAAAGGACATTCTACTTTTGACTGTTGAAGCATAAAAAGGACAATATTTTCTTTTGTTCTGCTGTTCTGCCCAACAAGAGACAAACTAAAACTTTGAACATGCCAAACTTTCAACATCTGCTCTCTAGGACATTCAGTATGTGGCGTAAACTACTGTTTAGATTCAAAAACAGAAAATTTTCTAAAGAGGCGCATCACGGTATTCCGATCTTTGATGAACAATTAATATCAGAGTTGCAAAACAAAGAGACCCTGACTGAAAGAGAGTCAATAATCCTTCACGAAGCTCGTTTGAACACTTCGGAAACTGAGCTTATTACAAATTCTTACACAGTCAGAACAAAAGATATTAATGGTCAGATTGTATTTCATCATCCAGATGGTTCGGAGCATGAACCCCGAATTAACACCATATTGATGGGACCATATGACAGAGCGTTTTGGGCTAATTTGCTTATCGCTTGTGACGGACCAGATGTTAATAGAGGTTCACAATCCCCCGCCTCTCCCACACCCAAGAATTTTGGACAGTTGGTCAGTGCCACAAAAGACTTGACAGCTTTCTACTCATTTTACAGACCTATGATGATAGGTGATCCAGGAATTGTATACCAAAAAGCCGGGCGAAGTCCGGGCTATTTCGCCCATACGGAGAGGCTGGAGAATCCGAATCGATTAGAAATTAATCAAGCAATAAAAAAAATTAAAAATTGGATCGAATTAAATTCTAATGACCCTGAGTTTGTTTCAGTACAAATCAATTTTATGTTTTCGGGGCATGGTTATTCGAACAACGATGGAGAGAGCGGAATTGTTATCGCGGATGGATTGCTAAGTTCAAAGGATTTAGCCACGATGTTGCTTGAATCGCTTCCAAAGCGTGATGACGCGCCCTCTCCTAACCGCCTCGACTTCTACCTTGATTGTTGTCACGCGGGAGCAGTTGCAAGTGATATTCACCAAAACGTCATTATGCTCCAGGAAATGTACCCAGGGAAGTATGAAGGGAGAGGCCCGCTCGGACTTGGGAGAGTCTATTGTTCGTGTTTGGACGATGAAATCTCTTTCGAAGTACCTGAGATAGAGCATGGATTATTTTCGTTCGCGTTCTTAAATGAATATTCAAGGAAAATACCTGACAACGCCTCGAAACTAAAGCTGGCGATGAGAGACATAGGTTGGTACAGCGGTCTTAAGCAACATCCTGTGTTAATCGACTTTACAAATCCAACGATGCCAGAAGGAGGTGAAAAACCTTTACAATTTACCTTTCCTTCACTAAAACTGTTGACTATTGATGAGGAACTAAAGGTAAAAATCTTTAATGATGCTATAAATCAAGCCTCCACAACAATTGTTGAAAAGTTAAAAGCTCAAAACAGAGAGTTGGCAATCGAACCAATAGAATTAGTAACTAAAGCTTGCCGCATTTTAAGAGATGCTTGTAAGAAGAGCGAACTCCAAATCAACAAAAGGCCCTCTGCGAGAAAAGTATTCTCTCGCAAGGAAACGTTCAAAAGACAGAAAACATGGTAGGGACACTACATTGTAAATCAGTG
>MWWI01000231.1_pt1 | contig 12268 bp, 15 predicted proteins | sample 1047321 | NCBI WGS metagenome assembly MWWI01 (sample SAMN06349966, study PRJNA376086) | soil metagenome | isolation source: FI-1 sample Antarctic (ecotone) soil | place: Antarctica | reverse complement strand
CCGGACCGTCTAAACTTTCCCTTAAATTCCGTTTCCGGTATTTCTAAGGGCGTAAAGGTCGGAGTTAGCTCCTCCGGCAATTCCGGAAAGAAATTATCATCTGGAATTGTTCTATTTGATCTACTCATCGCTCTAAGTAATCTCTCCTGACTTTCTCGTAAAAGTCTTGATCTATTTCGATCTCCTCCGGGTCGGGGAAAACAAAAAACTTATTAAAAACTTCGTCTGTTTTTTCATCCGGAAACATTTCTAACATTTTCCGCTTGCTGTATTTTGGAGATATGGCTCTGTCTTTGTGTATATCCTCTAAAATTCCCTCTATCATTTCTTTATAAGGTTTTGGCTTAAAATCCGTCTCCTCCATATAGTCTGTCATAGCTTGAGCTATTGCTTTGGTTTGGCTGATAGCGGTTATTGTTTGTTTTGTCCAAAGTTCTAAAACTCCCTCCAGAGTAACGGCGCCGGAAGCGTTTTCTTTAGATTTACGGTTTTTAGGTTTATCTGTGGCAAACCTTATAAAACCGTCCTCCGTATCTTTTTCTATTCCCGCGAAAATATAAGAAGTCTTTAGTAAATTGTTCTCAATAAGCTTATTTTTTAACTTTTTGTCTCTTATCTCGAAAAGTATCTCGTTAAGCGTATCCTCTGATCTGAGGTAGCTTTCCCAGAGTAGAGAGTATGCGGTTACATAAGCCACAGCCTCCCGGTAGGTTAGTTGGTACTGTTTCAGCAAGTAAAGAGCGTGTCTTGTGGCTCTGTCGTATTGTATGGTTTTATTAAATAATCGTATCTCTTGAGGTGTTTTCAGACTGTCAATAAGTTCCTGAGCTTCTCTCTCGTTAAATAAGCCTTTACTGTTTGTATTGAGTAAAGCGAAATGCTCCGCTATGAGCTTTACTTTTTGCTTTGCGGATCCGTTTTTAACACTTTTAGAAATGTCTTTTTTACTCATCTCGTTTTAATGTGCTCTCTATTGCCTGTAGTCTCTCTTCTAAATCTGTAATCTCGATAGCTTTTAATATGCTGTTAAGTATGAATGTTTCCTTTTGCGCTTTGGCTTCTGTAATTTCTCCGCTCTGGTATTTCTTGTAAAGCCGGAGGAGTAATCTCTTTACATCTTTGGCTTCAATTTCTCTGGTTGTATTTAGCATAGTTTTAGGCTGCTTTTAGTTTCCTTTCTATCGGAGGAGCGGTTAGCTCCTCAATAATCTGCTTATCTATTCGCTCCTCCGCGATTTCCTGCGAGCTCCTAAATTGAGGCTCCGTATATTCGTCTCTGATAAAAGTTAAATACTTTAGCTGGAGGTCCAGTAGCTTGTCTGTCGGCACGTCTGAGAGGTTCCGGCTTTCTATTTCTTTTTGAAGTTTTGAGAGCGTGGCTCCAAAGGTTTTTAGCCTGTGTTCTTTCAAGAGATAAAACTTCTCGTAGAGAGCCTCTAGCTCCAGAGCCTTACGGTTGGCTATCTCCTCTTGGAGCTCCCGGCTCCAATCTACAAGCGTCTGTTTAGCCTTGCCTAACTCTTTGGCTATTTTGTCGAAAGAATAGCCTTGAGCGCGGAGCTCGATAAATTTCTCTTTGGTGTTCGTGCTTTCCATAATCTTAGTAAATAGGCTGTTTTGAGGCTGTTAACACGAAAGAGTAAGGCGCGTTTATTTTATCCGCTATGGAGCCTATATCCGGCTTTAATCTTGAAGTGTCCCAAAGCTCAAAGCGTAAGGAAACGGCGCGTTTAATGGCTGTTTCTTTGTAATCCTCCGAGACGTAGAAAAAAGAGGGTTTTACTTCCAGTAAATCTTTGTACTTTCCTCCAGAGCGGAGAATTTCTATTAAAGCCTCCTCGTATCTAAACTGCATAGCTTTAATAAAGGTTTCCTCTACCTGTTTATAAGCCTCCGCTTGAGCTTCTTTTTCCGTAACTACCGCGTTCTCTTTATAGGGTAGGGTTTTGCCTTGTTCCTCATCCCAGTAGCCGTATACGTGAGTTATCCCGGTTGCTTCTTGGAGTTGTTTTGCCGATGTTATTTTTACTTTTTCCTCTTCTTCGACGAGGCTTACAAAAATTTCGTGCATATAATCCTCGTTGACGATTTCGGTAAATAAATCCTGCCAAGATTCTAAATTCGCTGATAAGGCTTCTCTAAAGGCTTTATATGTTTTCTCGTAAAACGCCTGTCTTATTTCGTTAGTGTAAACAAGAGTCTCCATTTGCCCGGCTTCTTTCATAGCATCCAGAATCTCTCTTAAATTGAGTATTGATCCCTTCTCCGGCGTAATGTCTTTAGGTAGATTGCTAAGTATATGCGCGTTTCTAGCGTTAAGGACCTTTCTAGCGTAAGGTCGTATAAAATCCTCAGTCTCCCGGTCGAAAATAAACTCCCGCGTAACTTCGTCAAAGACTTTCTCAAAAATCGTTATGTGTTCTGTTTTCTTAGTCATAATTACTCTTTACTTCCTTGTTTGGCTTTTAGAATTACCGAGTAAGGAGCGTTTAGGTTTTCTGCTACGGCTCTTAGGTTCGGCTCTGCCGGCGCATCGTAAATAAAAGTTTGTATAGCTCTTGGTATGGTGTGCTCCCGGAAGGCTTCTATCAGGTTAAAACTCGCCGGATTTATATTTATTAAGTCTTGATATTTCCCTCCGTTGCTTAAACACTCCTCCAGAGCGGACTGGTATCTATATCTCATAGCGTTAAAGAAAGTAATCATTATGTGGAGCTCCGCGTCTGATCGTCTTTGTTTTTTGGTTAGGGGTGGCGTAGGTGTATTCTCCGGCTGGCTGGCTTGGTAGAAACAACTATCAATTTCATAAATGCCCGTTGCCTCTTGGAGCTTCTCGATACTGGTAATTGTCTTTCCGGTGTTTTCCTCTACTAGCTTTACAAAAACCGCGTCAAACATATCCTCGTCATCGGTTAATGCTTCAAACAGTAATTTCTGCCAAGATTGCTCTTTCTCGTAATACTCTTTGAGCCCTTTATAAATCTCTTGATAGAAAATGCTTCTAAAATGGCTGGTTTTGGAAACGTCCTTTAGGGTCCTATTAAAAGTTTCAACAAAATTCTCTTTTACCGAATCAATAAGCTGATCGTCGTAGGAGCTGCCGTCAAGCGGTGGAAGCATAGCCGGGAGATTAAGCATCCTTTTCCCGGCTCGCTTACTTACAAAAGATGAGGAGCCGCTAACTCCGACGCGTCTAAAAGTTTCATCTACTATTCTCTTGTGAAGCGGTGTTACATCTTTATCTTTCATAATAATTCTACTTCTGTAATGTAATGTTTATGGAAGTTCAAAATGCTTTTAAGGTTTGAATGTTTTCTTTTTCTCTAACTTTTCTCGCTCGTTTTCTTTTAACTCTTCGATATACAACCGTTTCGCTTCAAGAACAATTAGTTTTTCTGTTATCTTATCTTCAACATCAAGGGAAACGCTTTCAGGTGCAACAGTCACAAAAGCAGTAAAACCTGAACAATCAAGCAGTGAAACTTGAAAAACATCTCGCTTTGGCTGACTACTCCACAATCCTTTAGGCAAATTCATTTTCTCTTCATTGTCTCGTAAAAATTCTTTAGCAGTTTTCCAGGTATAATCCGGCGTATCATAGGTAATATTTACCGCGTAGAGAGAGTTTTTGAAAAAGCGTAATACAAGAGAGTATACTCCAGAAAGTTTCGGTAAACTTTCAGTCTCTTTGATATAAATCCGAGAATAAACGTTATCAATTTTACGTTCGTTTTTTGCATAAAGCGGGTCATCATAGGAAATCTCAACATACTCGTTTTTTACTTTTTTAAGAGAAATTGCCCATCCTTCGCTTGAAACCTCCAGTCTAGCTACTAGTACCTTTTCAATTTCGTTAATCGTCATTCCTAATTTCATCCCTCGCAAAACAGGAGAGTCTTTAATTTCTAATAGACAAGCCTTCCCCTGAGCAACGCAAAAAGAAGAGGTAAAAATCAAAAAAGCTAAGGTTAAAAATAATTTGTATTTCATACGTTTTCCTTTTCTCCGATAAACTCCCTGAGAGCCTTTTCTGTAATCAATATCGGTCTGCCTATCCGTTTCCCTCTGAGCTTTCCCTGTTTGATATACGCTCTTACGGTCTGAGGCGTAATGTTCAAAAGTCCGGCTGTTTCGGTTACGGTATAAAACTTAATGTTTTCGATTGTCGTTGGCATAGCGTTTATTTAGCCGGAGCCTGTTTGATCGCTCCGTTTTTCTTTTCGTACTTGGTTAAATAATCCTCCAAAGCCTGAGCTACTACGTCTTTGATAAGGAGCCGATCCCAGTAAGCGATAGATTTTAGTTTCTCTAACTGCTCCTCATTTACGATAAAGGTTGCTCTGGTCTCGCTCTGTTTGGTTCCCTCCTGAGAGGTTTTAGTAATCTCTTTTTCGGCGGTATTTGGTCTGCCTGTCTTTTTCGGCTCCTCCGGCGTTTCTCCTAATAAAGAGTTTAATCCTCCGGTAAAGTTTTTCTTACTCATATTATTTTGTTTACTCTAATTACTCGGTAACTAAAGATTATCTCCTTTCTTTTATAATCTCCTTACAAAGGGCTAAGTAATCCTCCGCTCCGTAACTCTTTGGCTGGTATCTGAATATATCGAGCCCGGCTGTCGGAGCCTCCGCTAAGGCTATGTTATCTCTTATCTTGGTCTTGAAAACCTTCTCCTTAAAATGCGTTTCTATTGTTTCTACTACATTGCGGTTTAATACTTTCCGGCTGTCGTACTGAGTAATAAATACTCCTCCGATCCGCAAATCTTTGTTTAGCCGTTTCTGTATCTTTTCTATTACCTCTACAAGTTTGCTTAATCCCTGCAGAGCCAAGTATTGAGCCTGTAGCGGTATAAATACCTCTTTTGAAGCCGTGAGAGCGTTTACCGTGAGGAGTCCAAGAGACGGAGGGCAATCTATCAATATGTAATCGTAATTATTTTGGAGCGGTTCCAGAAGCTCCCGGAGGATATACTCTCTTCCGGTCTCGGAGGAAAGCTCAATTTCCGCTCCGGAGAGGTCGAGCGTTGACGGTATGAGGTCCAATCCTTTTTTAATCGGCAAAGGTTGTAAAGGATATTCTCCTCTGATCGCTCCGTAAACGGTTCGCTCCGGCTCTGTTACCGCTAAACTCTGGCTTAGGTTCGCTTGTGGGTCCAAGTCTACAAGTAATACCTTTTTGCCTAGAGAGGAAAGTCCGGCTCCGATATTAAGAGCGGAGGTAGTTTTCCCTACTCCTCCTTTATGATTGCTGATTGTAATCGTATTACTCATATTACCTTGTTTACTAAAAATGATTAGCCGTTGCCGTCTTTTCCTTTATTACTCCGGTCCATTTGTCGAAAGTTAAAATAGCCGTTTGGTTTACTTCTCCCTCTCTGTTTTTGAGAGCCTTTATTTCTAAATCTACTTCTCGTTGTTTGGAGTAGCTGGCTCCGTCTGAGCTTTCGTCCTTTTCCCGGCTCTCGTTGTAAACAGAGAGGACCGTATTAGCGTCCTCTTCCAAGTTTCCGGCTTCTTTCAAATTCTCTAAACTTGGTTTCTTAATCCCTCCGGTTAAAGTCGAGCGGTTTAATTGAGCTCCGAGTATGAGCGGTAAATTATTCTCTTTGGCAATCTGTAAAACTTGATCCGATATATGAGCTATCTCCGTCCTTTTATCTTGCGTCCTCCGCTCCGTCCTCATTCGTTGAATGTAATCAATAAATACGGCTCCGATCTTTTCTCTCTGGCTTTGGTAAGCAATCAAAGAAGCTAACTCCTCTACCGAATAATTACGATCTATAACCGTGATTAGCCCGGAGTCTATAAACGTCCTAAAAGCCTCTTTGCCTTTTTCTATTACGTCTATGTCCGCTCTTCCGGCTTTTACGTAGGCTTTGAGAAACTCGTAGTTAGTCGGTCTGGCAAGAGCGGTAAAAGAGCCGTAATGCTGGCTTAAATCCGCTCCTACGAGACGGTTTAGCAGTTTAACGGAGAGATTTTTAAGCGGCTCTTCGTAGGTAAAAAAGTAAAACTTGTAATCCTCCGGCGCGTATGCCCGGCTCATCTCCAAGAGGAGATTAAACATAAAAGTAGTTTTACCGTGAGACGGTCTCCCGGCTACTAGCGTAATTGCTCCCGGAGTAAATCCGACAAACTTATCTAAATCCTTATAGCCTGTCTTAAATGCCGGAGCCGTTTCCGCTATGCGGCTTAAAATGTCCTCAGAGGTTAAAGCCGGAGGTAATAAGTCTTTGCCGGAGTCTCTTTTTTGCGCGTTGAGGCTCTCCTCTAGCTTGGTGAAAGCTCCTCTTACGTCTCCCTTTTCTTTGAGTTCGGTTGCCGCGTCTAAAAGCCGGGCTAGGTCCTTTTCCTTTTTTTCCTGTTCGGCTTTATATCGTAATTTCTCTTCCGTTGCCCGGAGGCTCTCCTCCGTAATGCCTAAATCTTTAACCGCTTCTAGCGTGGTAAATAGTTTTGTAAAACGGTCTCTGTCGGTTGGCTCCCGGAGGTTAGCGGCAATGGTTACGGCATCGGCTAAAAGGCTGTCTATGTCCTCCGCGTCCAAGCTGCCTTTATTCTCTTCTAGCTTGCCGTAATGCTGTAAAAGCGTTTGGAGTCTAAACTCGTAGGGAGGCTGGCTAGATTGCTTGTTTGTGAGATTTGTTAGGTCGTCGGTTTGGATTATGTAAGGCTTTGTTTCGGTTGCGGAGTCCAAGAGGTCCAGAGCCCTTAATACCTCCGCTCCTGCGTCCTCAGATTCATAATAAACATAAATTTTCTTTAACTCTCCGGCTATGAGCTTTTCTATTTTCAGCGTGTCTCCGGGCTTTGAGAGCGTGATTGTTTCTCCGATTTCGGTAATCGCTTCTACTCTTATTAGATCGGTTTTTACTTGCGTCGGTTTCTGCTTGGTTTTGCTTTGGTGGCGGTCTCCGTAACCTTGCTCATATAGTCTCCGGCTGGCTAGACTAAAGTCTCCGTTACACTCTAAAAACGTATAAACTCCGGTTGGATTGTAGCCTTTGCCGTTTTCAAATTCGGTAGAGGTGCTAAAGACATAAAAGGTTTTTAATCCGGTATGGTAGTTAGCAGATGTTTTGCTGCCGGTGTTTCCCGGTCTCTTAAAATAAATCCGGTCTCCGCTTCTGCCTACTTGTTTCCAGCCGTTAGCCTCCAAAAGTCCGGGTATATCCGCTCTCTGGTTGTAATCATCAAACGGAGAAAGTCCGTTATTTACATAAGGCTCGGTTTTTACATAATCGGTTTGTTTCGGCTCCGGCTCCGGGAGCTCGTTAAAACTTCGGGCAAGCGTGAAAAGTATCTCTCTCTCCTCCGGCGTGATCGTCGGTATTTGAGAAGCGTCTCCCTGTATAAATTCGTAGCCGGGCGTAGGATCGGCTACTACGTAGCCTCCCTCTCCTCTGGTTTCAAGTAACACTTTTACTTTGTCGTTTGCGGATTGCTTTCGAGCTTTCTCTTCCGGCTCTCCTTTTGCTATTGCCTGTCGGTAAGTTTCCGCTTTCTCTTCCGGTGTGGTCGGTCTGTTGGCTAGTTTTAAGTTTCCCTCTATTTTCGGGCTCCGGTAATAGATATGATAGCCTCCGCTTTTAGTCCGGGCGATAACTAAACTCTTTGCCGTGTCTTTCGGGAGATGTTCGTCTATGAGGCTTTTTAATTCGGTCCAAAGGCTCCCGGTAAGATCGTATTTACAATCTACGTCTATTACTTCCAAATTACCGGAAACGGCTCCGGTAATGATTCCTACGCCTTTTACATTCGAGTCCGTAAAAACGGTGGCTGCTTCTGATTCGGTTAGCGGATCGGTCTGTAAAGGCTTCCAAGTAAATCCCTTCTCTGGAGGCTTTTTCTGAAATCGCTCTTGAGAAAGATTTGCCGGAAACTTATCCGCTTTGGTTGGCATAACCGATAGTCCGGCGTTTAAGTATTGTTTTGCCTTATCTAGTAAGCTCATATTACTTTGTTTACTCTGGTTACTAACTTACAGTTTAATTAAATTAAATTCCGTCTCAGGATGCGTTCGGAGCCATAACTCCCGGATGATACAAACTTGAATATAATTACAGGTATAACTTTCTAATCTTTCTCCGTTTAATTTTAAGACAAAGTAAAAAAGCGGTACGTCTTTGCCTGTCCAGTCCATTTCTATCTCTCCTCTGTCGGTGTGCGTTTCGGTGTAATCGTTGAGCCTATCTTTGAGAGCCTCCTCCGTTGTTTCTCCTCTTTCGTATTTGTAAATAGCTTCTAATAACTCTGTCTCCGCTTCATAGGCTCTTGCCGTTGGCATATTGAGAAGTAAAGATAATCCAAGTTTTTCGAGTTTCTCACTCATTCCGGCGAGGTATTTAATAACTCTTTGCCCGGTTTCGTTGTTAAGATCAAAAACATCTACCGGAGCCTTCGCGCTTACTATTTCCTCTTTTTTCGGAGCCTCCGGTAGGGTAATCGTTTTAGTAAAGACTACCTTTTTTCTCTTTCGTAAATCGGTGGCTAGTAAGCTCATATTATTCTGTTTACTTTACTTACTTAGTAAAGGCTGTCTAATAGCTCCTCCGGCGCGTTTTTTATCCTCTGCTCTTCTTTGATCGTTGCCGTGTAGATTTGCGTAGTAGCCGGGTTAGCGTGTCTTAAAACTCCCTGAGCATCTTCTAAACGTCCTCCGGCTCTCAAGATATTTACGGCTGTCGTATGCCGGAGGCTATGAGCTGTAAAATCTCTTCCGTCGAGTCCAATAGCCTTTAACCCTTCTTTGGCTATGTAGCTGATTGTCCGTGTTGTAAGCCTGTCTCCGCTAGAGTTATTGCTGGTAGAAATAAAGAGAGGTTCTCCGCTTTTTAGCTTGCCTCTGGTTCCTAAATATCTGGCTAACGGCTCATAGGCTTTATCCGTCAAAATTACAAAATCGTCTTTTTCGTCTCTGCCTTTTCCCTGTACGAGTAATACCCGTTTACCGCTCTTAAAAGCTATGTCCTCTACGTTGGCTCTCCGGGCTTCGATTGTCCTTAGTCCGGTCCTTAATAGTAGATTTATTACCGCATAATCCCGGAGAGTTTTCCCTTGCAAAAAGAGAAGGAGCTCCCGGCTCTGCTCCGGCGTGAGAGATTGCTTCTTAAATTGCTGTTTTCTCTTTGGGCTCTTGATCCCTTTGGCTACATTCGGATAAAACTTGTTAGCCTCCGTCCATTCGTAGAAACGTCTGACGGAGGTAATGTAAGAGCCTACGGTAAGGCTGCTCATCCCGGAGGCTAGGAGCTCCTCTTTGTAAATTAAAAGCTCCGCTCTGGTTATATCGGAGAGACTATAGCCTTTCGATATTACCCAGTTGAAATACTGCCGGAGCGTCCTTCTGTAAAGGTCCTTTGAGCTTTTCTTTACGTCTTGTGAAGCTAAGAAACTCTCTAGGAGCTCATCTATCCTTTGAGCCGGAAGAGCCTGTATTTCGGTTTTATTTCTGGTTTGTAGAGCGGTTTCCATTAGTATTGTTTACTTGTCTTTATCTAATAGTAATCATTTATTACTTATTTTACTAATATTACTCTTGTTACTCTGTAAATGCAAGATTTATATCGGAGGGTTAAAAGAAAAGAGCCGTAAGTTTTAACTTTTACGGCTCGGAGGGTTTACATTTTTTTGTCGTTAAGAAAGCGTATGATTTTGCCGTAATCGTCGGCAATCGCTCTCAGGTTGCTTTTATGCTCTTTTTCTTCGGCAAGAGATTCTTTCCATAAATCCTCATTACGGATAGCTAGTATATTATCCCGGATAAGAGTATCTAAAACGGTTGGCTCCAGCGCGTCTAGTTCCCAGCTACTCTTTCCATATTTAACAACATAATCACGGGCGCGGCTGTCTGATAGTTTCGCTGGGTTCGGCGGCGGCTGGTATTGCCTGACTTGGTTAATATTTAAGGCAAGTCTGCGAAACTCTGGCTTGCCTGTTTTTGATAACAAAGTAGCTCGCTCCAGTATGTCCCGGCTCATATCAATACCGCTCGGATCGTGGTCTCCGAAATGGAGAATAAATGGAATTTGCCCGGAGTTAATATAACGACTAAAACGGCGATAACCAGCCTCAAACATCTCGGAGAGAGAAGCGTAACCTCGACAACTTAAAACCGGGACCTCCAGATCATTACAGGTCCTTTCAAAAACTCCTACCAGCGCGTCTTTCTCAATCCAAACCTCCGGGCGATAAACTTGGCTTGCCCACTTGTCTATCCTAAAGCCATTGTACGCGGCTTCTAGAACATCTTGCGGAGAATCCCAAAACGGGAGCCGTCTTAGCTCCCTTGTTCGATCTACTATGTAATCCCAATCAACAAGCCCGGCAAGACGCGCATCATTGAGAAGCAACTGTATCTTATCGTAGGACCTCTCGCTGTTTTCGATCTCGTCGGCGGCTACTAACTGGTAGTAAACTTGCCGGACCGTCATATCATAGCCGGAGGCGTTATAGCGTTCTAAAATAGCGTTACACTTATCAATTAAAACAAGCGTATTTTGCCGGAAGTCTTTACTCTGAAAGCATATCTTAGCCATATTTAATCTCCTTTTTTTATTTTAACTAAAAGCCGGAAGGTTTGAAGCTCCCGGCTTTTTCGATTTACTTAGACACTTGATACTTTTTTCCGGATAAAACCGCTTCTTTCCACTGGCTAAAGCCGTCTCCGTGTTCTCTGGTCCAGATGAATAAATAACGCTGTAAATCCTCTACCAGATCGCCTATCATTATGCTTGAATCTTTAACCGTGAATAGTTCGAGAAGCTCCATTAGGCTATCTATTACCGTGTAATCATTGCCGCAAACCATAGCTATATCGGTAATGAGATTTTTACCGCGTTCTAGCTTTTCGTCTTGCTCTCGTTGCGTTTCCTCTAATGCGGTCTCCGGCTCCGTATTGTTTTCCTTTTTCATTATTGATATTCTCCTTTTTGTAAAATCAAATCATTCGTGGTTTGAAAGAGAGGCTTAGACAGTTTGCGCTATCTAAGCCTTTCGCCTTTATGCCGTTTGCTGTCGTCTGGCAAGTCCGATGTGCAGACTTAACGCGGCTGCCGAATGGTAACAAACCAAGCCTTTTTCCGCGCCCTTACAGGTGCAAGCCACTGTTTTATAACCGCGCTCATCTTTGCGGCAAACGACCGTGTAATAACCTTTTGAACCTGAAACGCGATAACGTCCGAAGCGGTCAAACTCGACACGCGGGCGAAGTTTTTTAGCCTTTGCGATTGCTTTTTCTAACTGCTCGATTCCTTTCAATATAAACATTTTGTTGTCCTCCAGAAGTTGTTATTAGTTAATTACTTAACTTGAACACAATCTTACTATACATATTGTAAGATTGTCAATACAATATGTAAGATTTAATGTAAATAATTGTGTTTTTTTCTTACATTCTGTATAGTAATAGATATGGATAAAGACGAACTAAAGAAACGGCGCGAAAGGCTTGGATTAACTCAAAGCGAGTTTGCCGGAGAGATCGGAGTAACGGCTACGACTATCTCCCGGTATGAAACAGGATTAACTCAAATTCCAAAAAGTATGGAGTTAATTCTGGAGGCTTTAGAGAAGAGGCAAATTGAGAAATTGAAAAATCCGATCTAAGCGAAAAAAGGCTCCAGCGAGGAGCTTGATTTTTGCTTTTTCTTTCTTCTCTTTGAGGGAGGGAACGAGCCTTAAGGCTCGTTCCCTCTTCAATCAGATATTCTCAAAGAATATCAAAGAATATCACTCTTTTCTCTCTCCCTGCTAAGTGTTGAAAACAAAGAGAATAATAACTGTTTACTCTGTTTACTTTTGCACTCAGGTACGTAATCTCTGCACTCAGGTACGTAATCTCTGCACTCAGGTACGTAATCTCTGCACTCAGGTACGTATTTTTTAGGCTTATTCCCAGTTCGGGTTTAGCTTGAATTTTACCTTTGGCTCTCCGGTAGCTCCAGTACTTATTTTGTAGCTGAGGAGGAGTCCTAATGCCTTTACCGTGTCCATAGCTTTTTCCATAAATTCCTTTACTTTCTTTTTCCGTCCTTCTTTCATCCACTTCTCATTTAACAGGTAGTAAAGCCTCTCTAATCCTATCTCTGGTTCAAAGCGGTTACGGCTAAACTCCCTTATTAAATAATCCCGGAGCCGGAGAGCGGTCTCAGAAAGGTTATGAGAGCCGTAAGCTATTATTGTTCTCCGGTTAATCTCAGTAGGATAAAGAATATATTTACTGTCTATCTGGTGTCTGAAAATAGGATTAAGCAGTATTACGGTTTCCT
>MWWI01000230.1_pt1 | contig 12315 bp, 12 predicted proteins | sample 1047321 | NCBI WGS metagenome assembly MWWI01 (sample SAMN06349966, study PRJNA376086) | soil metagenome | isolation source: FI-1 sample Antarctic (ecotone) soil | place: Antarctica | reverse complement strand
TTTATTCGCAACCCTAACGGATCAGAGAACTCATGCGCACAAAGGAACTTAAAATAGGAACCGAGAAAAAAGAGGGTGTCCTAGTTGCCGGAGGTTCTGGTTTCAAGGTCTACGCCGTCTCTGGTCTAGAAGGCTGGGCGCTCGCCCTTGGCCGAAAGATTTCGTTTATTGAAGACAGCAACCCTGCATTTCAGACAGTCGCAGATTACGTAAACCTTAAATACCAGCCTGTGAAAGCTCAAGAAACTATCAAAAGCGAATTCGCAGCGCTTGTCTCCGCGCTGCAATCTCCAGCTCCGAGAGATTCAGAACCAGAACTCTAAGAGTTCAGGTACCTGTCGATTCATACTCTTCGATGAGTTCCAAGGGCGGCAAACTCGCAACAATCCTGTTGGTTTCCATGCTGACTCGAATTACCCGCTTCAACAGATCAACAATGTAGCGTGGGTCAGTCGACCAAGAGTTCGCATCATTTATGTTCGTGCTTTCTGTGTCGGCAGTGATGAGGTACCTCTCCATTACAGATTCGATTGCTGGCTTGCCGTTCACAACATATTGATAGGCATCTAGAGGAATACCTCTGAGTGTGACGTGTGAGTTAAATATGATGGTGGACCTATCCTCCTTTTTGTTGGCCCTCCCGAACCTCATACCTGCTTCGTTAACTTTATACAGCTTGTGTGGATCATTCGGAGCCCCTTCCTTGATTTCTTCAACGACCTCATACGGGGAAACCGTCTCATAATCGAGGTGCCAGTGAGCGAGCTCACGTCCGGCTTTACTAAATCTCCAGAAGTCTTTTGCAAAAGGGATTCTTGGGAGCATTTTCTTAAGGTCGTTGAGATACCGTACTCGATAGTCGTTTGCGTGAAGCAATCCGTAAATATAAAAGAAAATATCTTCTTTTGTAACACTTAAGTCGCCGTAGGTATCTCGAAATTTGGTCAATGCAATGTCGGTGATGGCATCTCGTCTTACATAGCCGGATTCAACGGAAGCTTCATGATCATCGCCCAATTGGCGCATAGTTCCGACTTCGACTTTATCGAAGTAGTATAGCGGGAAACACTGACTAGTGTCCAAGTAGTGCAGGTTAGGAATTTCGTTCGCCGCTAAAACTGAAAAACCCTTTCGTCCCACTACGCCTATAACAGAAATAATAATATTCTTGTGTTTTGGAGTTGGAAAAAGTTTCGGGATTAAAAATATATACTCATTAAACTTAGGATCGAAGTAGAGCTTCTGTTTTGTGAATGGACGATACGATGAAACGACAATCTTTTCGGCTTCAAATTCCCGGAGTCGGAGTTGTTTAACTCCCTTCCGTAGACCTCTCGACCAACTAATCAGCTTCGGGTCCGCCTGAACTACGTCTTCCACTTCGGGCCACTCTCGCTTCGGAAGGCTTTTTACAACTTCGGCAAATCTGGTCGTTTCATTGTTAAAGCTCGTGATCAAGCGGTCCATATTTTCAGTTAATGAGTCAGCTGAGAATGAATAGGCCCACGGGTCACGGTTGGTGACTACGCCCAGCGAATACGTAGAGAAGATAGAAGATTCTTCAAGATTATCTTTAGAGCCCATTGCGAAAAATAAGTTGAATTCAGGATTACGCTGGTTAATCCAATCACCTTCTTCGTTCGGCACGAGAACTTTCCATGCAATGTTCTTAATAGATTGAAGAGATTGAACGCGTGCGAGTTTTTCCTCTCTGGAAAGATAGTCGCCAATGTCGTGATAGTAAATTTGGCACTCGCCTGAGTGGGACGCATTCTTAACGAAGAAGGTGATTGCGACAGTCGTGCGGCAGCCCGCGCCGAATATTTGACCACCTTCTTTTAATGGCCCGCGACCCTGAATTCGTCGGTCACCACGCAAATTCAAGCAGTATATTTTAGAAAAATCTTGAGTCAGAGACTTCCGCAGTCCATCCATATTATTAGCTTCAATAAACGATCCATTCGTTACGAATCCAACAATTCCGTCTCCTGCGATTCTGTCGGTGGACCACCGAATTGCACGTATATAGGAGTCATACTGATTTTTACTATTCTTAGCTGACGATCCCACCACATATGTTTGCTCGATCTTCTGATCGAGTACGGGATAGTTGATATTCTGATTATTGTCGTTGCCGCTGTCTTGTTGAGCTGAATATGGCGGGTTGCTGACGATTACATTGATAGTTGCACTTTTTTGTTTTTGAACCCGCTCGCTGTTTTCCGGTAGAACGGCTTCGAACGTTCCTTGTTCCTCGCGTTCGTTAAGTTGAAAGGTGTCCGTGAGCACAACACCATCAAACGGTGTATATTCTCCTCCCACTATGCCGTGATAAGTTTCTTCGATGTTAATGGCGGCGATATAATACGCTAGAAGCACTATTTCATTCGCATGAAGCTCGTCTTTAAATTTTCGTCTTAGATCTTCTGGTTTGATCAAACCGCTCTGGAGAAGGCGCACTAAAAATGTTCCGGTCCCGGTAAAAGGATCTAGAATGTGAATATTCTCGTCGGAAAGTATTCTCCCGAACTCGTCGCTTAAAATAGCGTCGACACTTTTTAAAATGAAATCAACCACCTCGATCGGCGTATAAACGATGCCCAGACGTTCGGACATTTTCGGAAAAGCGATCTTAAAGAATCGATCATATAATTCAACGATGACTCGTTGGCGTCCCTCAGGATTATTGATGCCTCGAACTCGCATCTTTACGCTGTCATAGAAGGATTTTAGCTTTGCGCTATCGTTTCGGAAAGAGTCTCCGTCTAGTAAATTCAGAATTGACTGCATCGACTTCGAAACAGGATTACTCTCCGTGAAACGGTAGTGCTCGAACAGGGCATCGAAGACGGGCTTAGTAATCAGATGCTGCGAGAGCATCTCTACGGCTTCATCCTCTGAGATTGAGGGATTGATATTCATTCTGATACTATTCAAATATGAGTCGAACGCAGCCTTAGGTTTTGGGTCATCCGACTTAAGCAGCGCTTTAAGGTGGTCCGTATGATTCTCAGCGATCTTTGCTACATCAGCAGCCCAATTTTCCCAGTAGGGACGATTCCCGCACTTAACGACAATCTTCGCGTAGATCGCGTCTTTCCAATCTTCAATTTCGGGAAACGTGAGATCTAATTGTGCGTTTTCGTCGCGACCCGAACCTACTCCCTCAGTTGAGCTCCCTCCGCCGACACCAATCACCTGTATTATGTCAGACTGCTTCTTGTTGAGGTCGATCTTATTAATCTCAGCATCAAATCGGTCATCGTGGGCACGCAATGCCTGCAGCACTTGCCAAACGACTTTATATTTCTTGTTGTCCTTAAGTGCTTCTTCCGGCGGCACGCCGGCAGGGATGGCAACCGGAAGAATAACGTAGCCGTACTTTTTGCCTTCTGACTTTCGCATGATCCGACCAACAGATTGAACAACATCAACCATTGAATCTCTGGGATTTAAGAACAGAACGGCATCGAGTGCAGGTACATCGACGCCTTCAGACAAGCAGCGGGCATTCGTAAGAATCCGGCAAGTATTGTCTGGCATATCTGCTTTCAGCCAATCCAATTTTTTATTTCGCTCCAACACGTTATAAGTTCCGTCAACGTGTGCAAGCTCGCAATCTAAAACAGAGTCTGCATTTGCAGGATCTCTTTTTTGATACTCTTCAACAACACTTCGGAAGGCAGCTGCGATGGCCTTAGAATCTTTGATCGCTCTTGCGAATCCAACGGCCCTTTTCATTGGGACGCTGTCTTCACCGGGAGCGTCTTTGCCGAACTTTTTTGATAATCCATTCCAGCAACCGATAATCTTTGCGACATCTTCGAGGGGTAGCTCTTGGTCCTCGTTCGCAAATTTTCTTTGGAATTTTGGGTCGATAACACTCTCGTGCACTGCCAGAACTAAAACTTTGTAGTCAGTTAGCAAATTTTCGGAGACCGCTTTTCCGAATCCTAATCTGTGAAATTCTGGACCGTATAAGCTTTCATCTTCCATGGAGTAAAGTATAGCGTCTGCTTCATCTGCCTTTGTTCGGGCGGCATCGCTGAAGATTCTAGGCGTGGCCGTCATATAAAGCCGCTTTTTACTCTTTATGAACTCGTTACCGTGGACTTTTACAAAGTGCGAGTCGTCTCCCCCATCTTGAGTTACGCCGGTAGTTCTGTGAGCCTCATCGCAAATAATTATATCGAAATCGGGCAGCCCATTTTTCTGAGCTTCGCTGACGACGTCAATCGACTGGTATGTCGAAAATACGACCGTCATCTTCTTCAATTTATTTAGCTGCTTAATCCCAGCGATAAGAGAGGCGGTATCAGTTGTTGCCGGTATAGACAGATCATGTTTGTCCATGTCTTCGCTGTTGCGACCCACTTGACGGTCGGAACATACTGCGAACGCGTAAAATTCGCTTTCTGATTCAGCAGTCCACTCGCGTAATGTTTGCGACAACAACGAGATCGATGGCACTAGAAAGAGTACAGACCCACTTTTTTGCGCAATTTCTTCCGCTAGTCGGAGGGCAGTAAATGTCTTACCTGTTCCGCACGCCATGATAAGTTTTCCGCGATCGCTGGTTGCGAACCCAGATTTTACTTTCGTGATTGCTTCTGATTGGTGCGGGCGAAGTTTCTTTTTTTGCCTGAGAGACAATCTGGTTTGATTGCCTGAGCTGAAAGTTCCCCAATCGATTGGACTCTGCTCAAGGTTGACGATGCCGATCCTAGTTACAGGTATCGTCTGATTACCGATCGAGCGTTCGGCGTTTAGGCTCCAATAATCAGTTGTGGCTGCAATAATTCTGCTCGAGAATGAGACCTTCTGACCGTCGCTCGATTTGAACTTCCTGCCAGATTCTGTAAAGAACGAGTCGATATCGTCTTTGGTTATGGAATATTCCGAAGCAAAGAATTTACATTGAATCGCGCAATAATGGCCCTCAATATCCTCTGCAACAAGATCAATTCCGCAGTCGGGGCCCCACTTGAGTGGCCAATCCCTCCACATCCAGATCTTCTTAAATCTCATTGCATACATTGGGTCTTGTTCAAGGAAGCAGCGGATGAGTCGCTCGAACATTGTTCCTTGCTCGTGAGTACTGGTGCAATTTGCTCTGAATTGATCAAGTAGGTCGTGGACCGTCATAAAATCTCTTTCACATGTGTTGCCTGCCCCGGGGTAGAGCCATCATTTGATTGATCAAGAGCCTTGCCCGAAACGACCCAAGCGTCTACTTCTGCGGCTTGGAATCGCCATTGTCGACCAACCTTGTGAGCCGGGATCTTGGCACTTTCCACCCAGCGATAAATCGATTCTTTTGAGACGCCAAGATGGCGAGCGATTTCTTCTACTGAAAGCCATCGTTCGGGAACAGCTGCCACTCTTACCTCCGACTAAATCAAAATTCGCGTTTGGTCCTAAATTATGACGAGCTATTAACGGTGGTGACAACTCAATACAAATGCGGCCGGACCAAGGGCCTGAAGCGAGGTGGTTTCCATTTACTACGATATTAGGCGGCCACCATATGAGCGTGGGAAGAAGTCGCCAACCTCCCCTAACCCCGGCTTCCAAAAAAATTGAGTTTTTTCAACACAGCTTCACTTCGGGGCCTATTTAGTTTCTGAACGTCACGGTTCCGCTCATTTCGAGCGGTGGCTGAAAAAAAGCTGAAGTATCAGTTTGAAGTTCAGAAATAAAGGAGCTGCCCAATGAAGGCTGTTCAACGAAAGCGCATCTTGTCCTGCGCAAAGAAAGTGGACAAGAACGGTAAGAATTATTTCCTGATCGAGGAGCATGTCACCGGAATAAAAGATATGCCGAACGGTCTCCAGATTCCTATCTCGGATGTAGGCGTAATTTTCTCATCCTTCGAGGTCCCGGTCGGCGACCTATTCTGTGAAGTCGATTTCTCCACGTATAAGGGAGAGCTCTCGCACAAGATAGTGCGATTGATGACGGAGAAGGAAGTGAAGGAACTCCTCTTCCCAGAAGAGTTATCAACAACACCTAAGAAGAACGGCTAAGGAGCTTTAAAGGGAGGTGGGTTTCGGTCCATCTCCTTTTATCGAGATATTGTATGACTAATTTTATAAAAGAAATCGTGGCTGTAATTCTTATGGGAATTGGCTGGGTCCTCTCGCAAACGACTGAACGGCTGATTTTCATGATCGCTGGCGACAGTCCTAAGTTAGTCGACCTTCTGAAGCAGTCGGTCGTCTTACGAAACGTCTTATCCCTTGTTCTTTTGATCGTCATAGCTCGTAGTCTTTGGTGGCTATTGAGTAACGCCCAAAAATTCAAAAAATTGGAGAACGAATTCTGGCAGAAGACGTTTGGTGCTGACGCATATACAGTAAAGCGGAAATGGATTCGTAGGTGGTTTCGTAATCGTGGGCTTATTTTGACGAGCTACAAGCCAAGGACTGAAGCGGACTTCCGCAATTCTTTGACTTTAATTCGGGAACAAACTGGTCACGACTTTGTTGATGTAAAAGTCGAGCGTGGTAAAGCTACTTTTCTGTTTGATCCAATGAAGGGAAACCGTGTGACGTTCAATTCCCTTCAGCATGATCAGGGCCCGTTCAAAGCTAAAATTGGTGTCGCTTTTTTCGCCGACGTAATTCTTGATCTTGTTAATGCCACCTTTATCTGTGTTTTTGGCAGAATGGGGGCGGGAAAAACAACGGTTGTTCTTGCGCTCATCGGCTCGCTTCAAAAATTTCATCCGCATATGAAATTACTCTGGGCCGGAGTAAAGGGAAAAGTTGGTCTGGATGTTTTAGGTCCATCTGTAGATGCGAGTGTATTCCGGACGACGAAGCTTGAGCACTTAGAATTACTGGATCGGGCGCTTGGTCAATGGGAAGCCTATCTTGATCAAACAAGTCAGGAATTAGAAAGCTATAAGGTCGATCATATAAAGGACCACCCCGAATTTGGTCATACGCTAGACATCAGAGTATTAGTTCTTGATGACGCAAATTTGTGGCTTTCAAAGAGCAGCATAGACCCCAGTCACCTTGATGTAACGAAGTCGATTTTGAGAAAGGTGAATCGGTTTGCACGCGAAGGCCGCTACTGCGGAATCATCGTTGTGCTGTGTAGTCAGGGACAAGATACTTCAGAGGTTGATGTAAAAATAAAAACTGCTCACGTAATTATAACCGGCACAGTTCAATCGACGGTGATGTCGAAAGAACTATTTGGCGATGAACGTGGTGTAGCGGAGCATCTCCATTCCGGAAGAATGCTGGTTAAGGATCAAGTAGGCATTCGGGAATTTCAGGTTGCTAGTACAAACGCCGAAGGTGGTCCCAAATGACCAGAGTTGTTGACCTCGCAAGGCCAGTCTACAAATCGATTGATTGGATATCCTACATCCAGAAGGTCCCTCTGCCGAATGAAGCCGACCGTAGAGAAATGGTGGGCGCAGCTATCCTAGCTATTGAAACTGAATGGAGACATGCGTTTGAAAAAGCCATTTTAGACTATTGGGATCTCGCAAATGACGAGGAGAAAAAGACGTTCAAGAAATGGCAGAAAGCGCCGGTTGGGCCTGGTGCATTTGGGGTTGACTGCGACGTGCTTGGAGTTCGCATCGTCGCAAATTCGCAGTTTTGTTTGATCCAACAGCGATCTTTGGCTTGCCAGCGCTTGTCAGTATCAGACATGCGGCGGGCTCTTTTGTCTTTCGATAAGGCACTTCAGGCATACGTGCTTTCCCGATTTCCAAGCGGTCTGAGTGGGAAATTACTAAGCGATTGGAAGGCCAGTATTGCTCGTGCTGACGGTGTTCAAGATCACCTAGGCTTGACGGTTGCAGAAGTGCTGCCTGGTCTAAAAGATCCGGAGGCGCACTTTGGTTTTAAGACGCGGTATCGGGAATTCTTTAATTCAGTTCATCAGCTTACTGGGCGCGAGTGGAACATGTCGAAGTACGAAGTCGTGGTTTACAACAAAGCAGAACACCTCCATAAAGATTTGCCGCTCAAGCGGCAGTTCTACGCCAAGATTCGCAGCGGACGAGAAACTGATCCGTACACGCGAATAGAGCTCAGGTTTAGAAAAGATGCTGCTCGCATCTTTGAGCAGTTCTTGCGGGAAGAGCCTGGGAATTTTCCTTTGATGGATGAACGTTACGATGGATTTACAATTAACCAGATAGAGATGCACGTGCTGGTCGACAAGATGTTCAAGCATTTTGGTCAGAAGCATATCATCCGCAACCCTGATTCGCGCTTTGTAGATCGAGCTAGGTGGCCGATCGACAAAAGATTTGAGGCTGTCTTTTATGGCGAATCTCACCATTTAGCATCAGACCCAGTGCATATAGTGACGACGAAAGAGGGCGCGGCGGAAGCGAATCTTATGAACCTGATTAATCAGCTCGCGGTTTACTGCGCCAATCGAGGAGTGACTTATGAGCATGCGGCAAGAGCTTTGAAACAGGCGATCTCTAAGCGTATGACATCAGAGCCTAGGAAAGAAGAGGAACGCGCTACAAGGCTCGCGCGAACGCCTAAAGCGGGCGCGCGGTGAGCCGCATGGGGCCACTTCTGTATAGTGGACCCATGGTGTGTTCTGTGGGCATCAGGAGCTCGTAAATTGGATTTAACCATTAAGTGAAAGGAGAGAACTCACATGTACCTAGCTGATAATTTCTGGCTTGAGCTTCGAGTGGCTGAAAGGCTACGGCACGGTCGGAGAGATATTATTCGAACAGAACACGGCCGATATTTCCGAGTTAGACGAGCTACGGGAGGCAATGACGTAGGTTTGCTTGACGTACGTTTGATTCTCAATGAATTGCCTCAGCGGCAGACTGCGATAGACTATGAGATCGCGATACCAAGCTTTGATGTAAAGCTTGAGCATTTCTGTTTTCGAATGCGGGACAGGTGGAAAAACATTCTTGAAATCTTGGATGCTGTCTAACAAGGCCGAGACAGCGCTCTAGACGTTGTAGTTGGCTTTCTCTGCGGTACTCTAAGACGGGTCTTGTCTCTGTCGATGAGTAGTCGATCGCATTGTGGACAGAATCTCTTTAAGTTGTAGGTTTGAGCATTCGATTTCCACAACTTCAGTTCCGTTTCGGTAAACCACTTTTCTAGCTGGCGCATGCGACCGTGCAGTAGTCATTTGAACAGTCCATTCTAGAACTGTCGACAGTACAATGAGGGCAAGCGTTGCAACGATAATTAAAGTCATGTTATGGGCGATAGAATTAAGAACAGCATACAGGTACTGCATAAACGTGTTACCTCCGTTAGAGTTCAAAAGGGCGGCGCCTCTGTTCGAAGCGCCAGCAAATAAAGGTTCTGATATTTTCATCAGCGTCGGGACGATAATAGCGAAGGATGCTTTTCTGATGGCGATGCTGACGAGGATGCTACCGATGCTTTGCGAATCCGCGCTAGTGCGGTCTCTGTGAGAAGCATGAGCATGTTGGTTGATATCTGTAGCCATACTTCACTCCTACCGACTTTAAGCAAGATTCGGTCGCTCTCAATTTTCATTTCACCAATAGTCTGAATTGGCACATGCCTGATGCTATTCATTAGGCGCTCCTTTTTGCATTTGCTTTGATGGCTTCTATGTAAGCGAGGTTCAGCGCGATTGCTGCTCCGCCTTCTCCTGAGCCTAGAAAAAGTAAAAGTGTTCGCCCATCCCGAGTAAGTCTCGGTCTTAAGCTTGATGCTGGAACAAAGATCAAAGCGTTTTGTTCAGTACCCGTAATCTGTTTTTTCTGTTTCATCGTGTCCTCCATTTTTTGGAACCCATTTCGCTAGAAATATATGGGTTCAAAAATTGGAAGTGGAAGGCACCGAGGATATCAATATCGTTCGACGAAGTCGCAGAACGCAGACGTGAGAGAATCGAAGGTCAAGAGAGTGCTGAACGGAAAATGATTTATATAATGCTCGGAGCCTGAAGCGTGAAAGATGAAACGAGTTACAGATTCGGTATTAAACAAAATTTGCGGATCGGTTTCGTTCTAGCTGAATCTCGTTAAGAGACTTGCTCAGGTCGCAATTTGGACTTTTGGAAGTCGGCTTTGTATTCTTAAAGAAGGCAATCGCTTACGATAGTACGCGCACAAGAGTCTTCAAACCCAGGAAAGCGCTAGCGAAGGAGTGTCTCATAATTGAGACAGGGGCCGGCTATTGCGCGGAGACATTAACTACCGAGCGTATGAATGAAAGTCGTATTGAGTAGTAACCATAAACGAACAGCTGAGCTGTTCAGAAAGAGAGGCCCTCATGGGTAAGAAGAAAGAGAGCGAAATAGTAGAGAGATGCTTTGTGATCATAAAGGCGTACAATGACATGATCGAAACGTGCCGTAAATGCGGCATTGATCTAGAGGAAACAACCCACACGGTATTCGCAGTGAGTGGCGAAGCGGTTTTAAGATCGTTCGGGATAAAGTGCTTCGAAGACTCCGTCCAGTACATCCGGGATATTAATTCGGCATTCGATGACGACAGCGGATCTGAAAGTCACCTGCTCTAATTAAATCGTAGACCAGAGGCAGCCCCAGCCGGCGGGGTTCATCTGATCAAGTCTCCTCAATACGCTCCAAGCGGTAGATCCGCCCGTTACCGAAATACAGCAAAAAACATTGACCATTCAAACACTTAGACCTATTATTATGTTCGGGTTCGAGGACCGCCCACCCCGCCATTTTCGAACCCAATCTAAGCTCTAATAATATTAATAACTTAAAGCGGTCATGCGGGGTCTAGTTTAGGCCCGTTTGGGTGCAAGGGATCACCGTTTATTTTCAGCTGAAGCTCGGTTCAGCCGATAGGTGGTCTACTATGCGTGCAGAGAAACGTACCAACAGAGATGGGTCTCATTATTATTCATTCGTCACTGCTGATCGGAAGCGATTAAGCCGTGAATACGTTCGCAATCGGTTTGGCCGGGACATCACCAGTGAAGAAGACGCAAAGCAGACCTTGAAGCTTCTCGACGCCGAGTTTGAAGCCAAAAAATATCGAATCAGTCAGAGGCTCGATTGGGAGAAGCAGTTTTATAACTTCAAGGCTTTGCTAGATGACTTCGTGAAGAAGCAAAAGAAGAGAGCGCCGAATTCATGGCAGAACAACGAGTTCTACTGCCGTCATTACGTTCTTTACTACTTCCTTCAGGTAAAGAAGTTGAACAACATCGAGCTTTGGGTTGATCACTACGATGATTTCGTGGGCTGGCTTGAAAAGGCGAAGCGTGTGAAGTCAGATAAAGTAATTGCGGTGTCTTCAAAGAATCATGCGATCAAAGCGCTTAACATTTTCATGAAGCATCTGCATGAGAAGAACATCGTCACGACCTATCGCAAGTGCGAAGTATTCGGACAACATCTAGTGAATGAGCGAACATTGGACGACGTCATATCCGACGAAGAAATGGAAAGAATCTTTAAGCGCCTCCAAAAGCTTGGTTACGATAGCGAAGCCCTATATTTCAGATACCTGTACGTTTCCGGAATGCGCTTCAACGAGGGGCTGTGTATTAGTGCGGATGATATTTTCCAAGACGAAATTAAAAACGATTTGTTGAGACGAAGACTAGAGAATGCGGGCATCAAACCATTTGGTCACATCGTCTCTGAAGGGCAGTTCGGAGGAGTAAAATCCAGCGGGGAAGTAGTTCGATTACCTTTTAAAGGTAAGAAGAAAATTGAAGAGAAGCACAACCGGATTATTCCTATCTCCGATAAAATCCTCTGGAATGCACTTGTCGGACTCATACAGGAAAAGCTGGAAACGTGGCCGGAGAAAAAAACTTTAAAAGATTGTCTCTTGTTTGGCGGAATTAACGACGCGACCGCAACTCGTAGGCTGCAAGAAGCTTTTAAGGCGGAGAAACTCCGTTGGAGATCATGGCATTGCCTTCGACACAGCCGTGCGACCCATCTTATCGGAGCAACTGGGGACGAGATGTTAGCTCGGCTGATACTCGGTCATTCTAGCCCTCGTACTCTCGAAAAGTATAATCACATTTATCAGTCAATGGCCCGTACAGCGAGATCCGTCGGCAACAGTCGTTCCAAGCTGAGGTTACGCAAAGTCTAACTTCAAATTAACACGATGCCCCGTGTCCGGAAGTCGGAATTGGGGTTCTGGTGTGACTATGCCGTGCGGCCTAGCTTTTGGCTGACAAATTGCGGAAGCGTGAATAGGCTTTATTCGCAACCCTAACGGATCAGAGAACTCATGCGCACAAAGGAACTTAAAATAGGAACCGAGAAAAAAGAGGGTGTCCTAGTTGCCGGAGGTTCTGGTTTCAAGGTCTACGCCGTCTCTGGTCT
>MWWI01000229.1_pt1 | contig 12337 bp, 14 predicted proteins | sample 1047321 | NCBI WGS metagenome assembly MWWI01 (sample SAMN06349966, study PRJNA376086) | soil metagenome | isolation source: FI-1 sample Antarctic (ecotone) soil | place: Antarctica | reverse complement strand
AAATTAAACTCTCCACCATTATCAGAGACTTCGGACTAACGGCTTACACCTGGATTTCTCAAAATTTGCGCGACGTTGAGAGCGCGCTTAAAGAGATGAAAGAAAAAGATATTATATTGAATTATACAATTGAAAAACTGCTCAATACCGGACAGCGTAACAAGTTAATAGATGCAAAATTTACGATTATGCCGCACCCGAATTTTTCCGGCGGAGTTATCGCGGCAAACAAGCGACACGCCCGCATCGAAAAAGCCGTAGCCGACCAATCTCAAAAATAGGTGATTCTGAATTATAAACAGGTCGTCTTGGTTATCGGAAAAGAAATCAAAATATATAGGTTTGACTCCGTGAATACCGCAAAATATATAGGTTTGACTCCGTGAATACCGCAAAATATATAGGTTTGACTCCGTGAATATGTAGGTTTGACTCCGCGAGAGTCAAACCGGGCAAAATTGACACACTCAAAATAGAGTTTTCCACAGGCAAACCTATAGGTTTGACTCCGGTATATATAGGTTTGACTCCGTGAAGGGGGTCAAACCTATAGGTTTGACTCCGTGAAGGGGGTCAAATATATAGGTTTGACTCCGTGAAAATCACAAAAATGGTCAAATATATAGGTTTGACTTCGCGGGCTTATTGCTAAGGATCTGATAACAAAGAACTTACGCGATAAAAAATCTCCTTATCCTTTTTATCCTTTTATTTAACCATAAGAATTATCCTTACGCGGCGCCCTGTGGAAAACTTTGTAAAAGGCAGACAGCTGTTTTGTTTTATCAGACTCAAGAGAGAATAAAGAAAATCGCTCACGCGATTTAAGATTTTTTTAGTTTGTAAAAAAGCGGCTCGGCAACCGAGAGACAGATACCAGTTAAATGCCCGAAAACACGCAAATCTGACTTGTGGAGATAGTTTTAGCTGCTAACCCAGTAAGCGGCAACCGACACATCTAAAAACGCTATTCTTTGCCCGTTAAATCAGCAATAGATTTTAAGCCCCTGACTTTGAACAGCAAATCTATGGATTCGTGTAAGTATTCCTGAAGCCGCCGCCGTTTCACCTGTCCGCGCTGTTCTTCAAACATCAAAGACTGCAACTGATCATACACCGGCAGCGGAAGATAAAGCATATGCCTTACCGTATCGTGTTTTTCATCTTTCAGCACAGTTTGGCTTTCCGGTTGAACACTCACTTTTTCTACCGGCTTATCAACAGCCAGGACAGTTTTAGCAACCGAGCGACGCAATTCGGCGGGTTTTTCGCCCGCGCCAGTGTCTGTTGAAGAAGTCAGAAACGCATCAAGCGTCGGTCTTTTCTTTGCCATAATTCACCTTTTTTATTCGGCTGACAATCCATTGCCAGCACTCGGAAATATCACTTGCCGCCCGCCCGTCCGGTTCAAATTCGATTACGCCCAAGCCCATACTTTGCGCGTCCTGAAAAGCGTTTCGCATCACAATCGGCGACGGGCAAACCATTCCCAGATAACTCAAACCCGTCTGTGCTTCGCGCACCCTGAACGAACGCGCGGGCGTTTGCGTCAACACAAAAGCATAAGGTTTCTTAAGTCGTTTTATCGTTTCCACCGTCGAAGGCGTGGCTTCCAAATCAGCCGCCGAAGGACGACACGGAATTACGCAGAAATCCGCCGCCCGGATTGCCGCCGCCTGCGCCGCATCATCACGTCCGGGCGTGTCTATAATCACCCAATCAAATTTTTGCGCTCTTGCGCCCGAAACGGCTTTTTCCAAATCGCCCGCCGCGACTTCGACAAGCTGCGGGCTTTCATCGGTTCGCCGCTTATACCACTTTTTCGCCGTGCCTTGCGCGTCCATATCCAGAACGACCACGCGCCCCTTGCGAGACAACGCCGTTACTGCAAAATTCAGCGCCAGCGTCGTTTTGCCACTGCCGCCTTTTTGAGTGACCAGACTAATTATATTCATATCAGTAAGACAATAAAGCAGTAAGTTAGTAAAGCAGTAAATCATCTTGCCGGAAGTGTAGCACGGAAAAGCCGTAAAACAAAACTGCTTTGCTGACTTACTAACAAAGCAGCAAAACAGTAAAGCAGTATTTGATTTTCGTTATTGAGCGGACAAAAAAAACATTACTGATTCATTAACAATCATTTAACGAAAGAAAATGTTATTCTCAAAAACGTCCCCAATGCGGCGGAAATATTTTTACGACGAACACAGATGGCTCGAAATAATTGTTTTTGACAGCCGACGCAACGAAAGCAAACACTATATTTATCTAAATAAACTCTCACAACTTGAGAAAGAAGTAACAATCGCGCTTAAGAGCAATATATTCGCCGCGTCTTTCAATTTTATTTTTTTAACTTGTCAATCGCCTGCCTCCAAATTAAATTTGAGTGCATTCCATCCGCAAGATTTGATTGTTCTTTGGCTGGTTAAAAATTGTGATCGGTTTATCGAGAAAATTATTACTGTGTTTTTGCTTTTGTTTGGGGCTGACGGCGGCGAAGGCGCAGTATCGTTTTGATCAGTGGACGGCGAATGACGGCTTGCCGCAGAATTCCGTGCGCAAGATTGTGCAAACCGAGGACGGTTATATTTGGTTCACGACGCTTGACGGGTTGGTCAGGTTCGACGGCGTGCGTTTTACGGTTTTTAATCGAAGCAATTCAAAAAATTTTCCGAGTAATCGTTTATTTTCTTTGTTTGTCGAAAATGGCAAAACTCTCTGGATTATTACCGAAGAACGGACTTTAGCCAGTTACAGCGGCGGCGAATTTCGGTCGTTTACGGCTGCCGACGGACTGCCTCCCGATTTGGTAGAAGAGGTGATGCAGGACTTTGACGGAAGCATTCTGGCATTTTCAATCGGAGGCGTCGCCCGGTTTGACGGACATCGTTTTTCAATCATAAAAGGCGGAGAAAATTTCGATGTTCAGGCGTCGCGTCCTTATTACGCGCCTTCGGGGACGCTTTGGGAACTCGATAGAAATTTATTGTCGGCAACGAAAAACGGCGTAACGGCGGAATACGAATTACCCGCCAGTCTGAAAACGCTTCTCGCTGACGAAAAATACCGCCTTCTTCAAGATGTCAAAATGCTCGAAGTCGGCGACGGCGAATTGTGGCTGACCGCTAAAGGTAAAATTTGCAAATTGCAGAACGGCACGCTCGGCGAGGTTGTGGCGGAAGGAATGACGCGCAGTGAAGTTGCCGCTTTGCAAAACGAAGTTACTGTTATTAAGCAGGACAAACTCGGCGATGTTTGGTTTGGAACGATGCAAAGCGGTGCGTGTCGTTTCAGTCAAAACCGCTTTACCTGTTTCGATTCAAAAAACGGGATTGCCGACGATTACGTCTATGACATTTTTTTAGACCGCGAAGGAACGCTCTGGTTCGGAACCAATGAACGCGGGATTTATCGCGTTACCGAACAATCAGTAACATCAATCACAACTGAAAACGGGCTGGCTATAAATAAAATCTATCCCGTTCTTGAAACCCGCGACGGCGCGGTTTGGATCGGCGGTTACGGCGGATTATCAAAATACGATCACGGCAAAATTACCAACTATCTTAAACCTCCTGACGGCTCGGACATATTCTCTGTCCACGCACTTTTTGAAGACAATGCGCGCCGCTTGTGGATCGGCAGGTGGAGCGGCGTTTCATACGTCGAAAACGGTAAACTTTACGACGCGAAAAAGACGCTCGGTCTTGATTTGGGAGAAGTTGATCGAGTTTACGACATTCAAGAGGATAAAAACGGAGTTTTCTGGTTTGCCACAGACATCGGATTATACAAATATGACGGCGTAACGGTTAAACGTCTGACAACCGACGACGGTTTGCCGGGCAACGATGTCAAAGCGATTCTCGAAGCCCGGAACGGCGAAACGCTCTGGATTGGAACATACGCAGGTATTGCCAAAATTGAGAACGGAGAAATTACCGCTTTCACCGAGCAGGACGGTTTAGCGGGCAATCGCGTTCGCTCGCTTTACGAAGACGAAACCGGAACGCTCTGGATCGGAACTTACGAGAGCGGTTTATCCAGGTTCAAGAATGGAAAGTTTACCGTTTTCAGAAAGGAAAACGGACTGTTCAGCGACGGCGTTTTTCAAATTCTGGAAGATGCGCGGCGAAATTTCTGGATGTCGAGCAATCAGGGAATCTACCGCGTGACACGCGCCCAGCTTGAAGACTTCGCCGACGGAAAAATCGCTTCGATTGTTTCGACCGCTTTCAATAAATCGGACGGAATGCCCAACACCGAAGCGAACGGCGGCGCGCAGCCCGCCGGAACGAAATTGCGCGACGGGCAGCTCTGGTTTCCGACGCAGGACGGCGTGGCAATCATTCACCCCGAATCTATCGAACTTAATCCGCTGCCGCCGCCTGTCGTTATTGAAACTTTGCGAATTGACAATGAAAAGACGGCGGCGTTTCCGAACGGAATCCGGATGATGCCCGGACAGGAAAATCTCGAAATTGATTATACGGGTTTGAGTTTTATTAGACCCGAGCAAGTGCATTTTCGTTACCGCCTCGAAAATCTGGAAGAAAACTGGACGGAAGCCGGAACCAGGCGCACGGCTTTTTATCCGCATCTCGCGCCGGGTGAATACACTTTTCGCGTGATTGCCGCCAACAGCGATAACGTCTGGAACGAAACGGGCGCGACGCTCAAAATCACGGTTATTCCGCCGTTTTATCGAACCTGGGTGTTTCTTCTGGCAACAGCGGCGCTCGGTTTATTCGTCATTTATGTGATTTACCGTCGCCGTGTTCTTCAACTGGAAAATGCCCGCCGTTTGCAGGAAGAATTTTCGCGGCGGCTGATTAACGCGAACGAATCGGAACGCCGCCGGATTGCCGGTGAGCTGCACGATTCAATCGGGCAAAGCTTAGCGATGATAAAAAACCGCGCCCTTTTGAGCGCCGAATCCGCAGGGGACGAAAACATGCGGAAACAGCTTGAATTAATTACCGCGCAGGCAACGCAGACCATCGGCGAAGTGCGCGAGATTTCCTACGCTCTGCGCCCTTACCTGCTCGACAATCTGGGTTTGACGAAAGCCGTCAAGTCCTTGCTCAATAACATCGCCGAAACGAGCGAATTGATGATCGAAACGGAACTCGACGACGTTGACCATATTTTTGACAGCGAAGCCGAAATGAGCATTTATCGAATAATTCAGGAAAGTTTGAGCAATATCCTGAAACACGCCGAAGCCTCCGAAGTACAGGTTTTTCTAAAAAAAAGCGAAAGGAATCTGACCGTTTTAATTTCTGATGACGGCAAAGGTTTTGATATCCACGCGGTCGAAATCAGGGAGGCGGGCAAAGGCGGTTTCGGACTTTTGGGAATTTCCGAACGGGTAAAATTACTCGGCGGCACGCGGGAAATCGAATCGGAAGCTGGCGGCGGAACAACCATTTTGATTAAAATACCTGTTCCGACTGCGACAACACACGCGAATTAATCGTGTTGGCTTCATTTAGAAATGATGAATGACGAAATTAAAATCGTAATCGCCGACGATCATCCGATTGTCCGGCAGGGCTTGCGGCAGATGATCGAAGCCGACCGAAATTTGATGGTCATCGGCGAAGCGGGCGACGGCGAAGAAGTTTTGCATTTAATCGAAATTCATCAGCCGGATGTCGCCGTGCTGGACGTTGATATGCCGCGAATGGGCGGTTTCGACGTTGTGCGCGAGCTGAAGCGAAAACAAATCGCGGTCAAAATAATCTTTCTGACAATGCACAGCGAGGAAGAAATTTTTCAGACGGCGATGGATTTGGGCGTGGGCGGCTACGTTCTCAAAGACAGCGCGACGACCGATATTGTCGCCGGAATAAAATCAACCGCTGCGGGAAAACCTTTTATCAGTCCGGCATTGAGCGCGCTCCTGCTCAATCGCCGCCGCCGCGCCGAAAAATTAACGAGCGAAAAACCCGCGCTCGATTCGCTCACGCCGACCGAACGCCGCATCTTAAAACTCATCGCCGAAGACAAAACGAGCAAGGAAATCGGCGAAGAGCTTTTCATCAGCCACCGCACGGTTCACGCGCATCGCGCCAACATCTCAACCAAACTGAACTTGAGCGGCAATCTGGCGCTCGTCAAATTCGCCATCACTCATAAATCCGATTTTTGAGAAATGCCTGTCAATCAATAAATCCGCCACTTTCAGCAGATAAACTTCTATTTACCTTTCCTAAAAATAGGTAACGTTACCTAGATGAAAATAGGTAACGTGACGGATGTTCACGCCGCTCAATTTCCTTTACTGTGTCCTTTAATTAATTGCAGCACCGCAAAAACGATGCCGGAAGAAAAAATGAAGATTTTGATTGTCGGAGCGAATTTTTCAAAAAAAACAATTACCAATAAGGAGATAAAATGACTAAAGGAAATAAAATGATTAAAAGACTACGCCCATTAATGGGAACAATGTTTGTGTATGCGCTTCTGCTTTCTGTTTGCGCTTCTTTAAGTATGGCGCAGACGAGCGTGAAAAGTTCTGCAAAACTCGAACGTGAACGTATGAGCAGAATAATGAACCCGAACGCGAACGTCGAAGAATTTCGCACGGAGATGAAAAATTATTTAACTGATTTTGCAAATGCCATGAGCAATTTGGAAGCGCTTCCAGCTATGCGTCAGCAAAATAAAAAACACGGTATAAATCCGGCTGTCGCCCTTGACCGCGCCATCGCAAACATCGACAAAATGCCGGTGGAAGGTTTAGCGAGAATGAGGGATGCGTACGCACAATACCCAAACTGGCGGCGAGGTCCGCGAAATATTTATGAAATCAGCCAAAGATTGGGTAACAGCGCTTCTACGCAGACCACAAAGGGCAACAAAATCGGTGATATTACGCCTAATGTAATTATAACCGACGATTGCCCGGACATCTCCGGCGTTCCCAGTTTTGCCGACATCGCCGTTCTCAAAGCTTTTATAGTATTGAATGAAGGAATAATCGAAGCATTGCCAACCGACGGTTTAACTATTCTCCTTCGTGAAGCTCCGGTTGTTACCTACACCCTTGCACAGGAAGCTCTTGTTGTGGCGGAAACTCTGCGCGCGCAATACGACCTCTGCACTACGCCCAGCACTGAAGACGTGAGGAGTATTGTTGGCGGTGCGAAGACCGAAATCATTACCAAAATCGACGCCGGCACGACGGTAATTACGACGGCGATTTCTGCTTCTCAGACGGCAATTATCAATAATGACAACGCCAACAAGACCACAATTGTTAACAATGACAACGCCAACACGCTGGCTCTTACTAATTTAATCAATGCCACACGGGTGGAGATTCTCAACACCGTCAAAGACAGCAAAGAGGAAACGAATAATCTTCTTCTGCGAACGCAAATCGAGGCGGATTTATCTTCGACCGACGGTTCGACCTTCGTCGCGTTGTATGAAACGCCGGGCAATGTCTGTCTGCCGTCATTAAACCAAAAAGGATTACCGCAAATCGGCGCGCTTTCGAGTCCTGTCCAGTGCGGGCTTCTCGATTTGGTTCGCTCGATTGTCAGAGACACGATTGCCAATGTCGGCGAGGGAACAACTGCACAAAAGTTCTTCGCAACGGCAGAGGCACAGAGAGCTGCCGGTAAATATAAAGATGCTTATGCTTCGTATCGGCAGGCTTATAAAGCAGCCTCAAAATAAGCAGCAGAGTATCTGTGTAACGCAGATACAATATTCAAATAATTTTTTGTCTGGCTGGAATTGGTCGTTGCGTAATTAGCTGCAAATACTGTCAAACAAAAAATAGATAAAAAGCGAGCAGATAAGCCGTATCAGTTTTATATCTGCTCGCTTTTTATCGTCTTGAGTTTATTGAAAACCTACTGTGTCTTTGATTAATTATTTGCATCCCCACAAAAACGATGCCGACTGAAAAAATGAAGATTTTGATTGTTGACGACAATGCGGGAATGCGCGAGATGATGCGCTCTTTTTTGCCCGAATCATTTGACGCAATTTGCGAATGCGACGACGGGTTCGACGCTCTGGATTGTTACCGGGCGTTCCTGCCGGATTGGGTTTTGATGGATTGGGAAATGAAGCGGATGGACGGTTTGGCGGCGACGCGCAGCATTATCAACTCTTTCCCGACGGCGCGGATTTTGATGGTGTCGCAATACTGCGATAAGGAACTGCGCCGCACGGCAAGTGAAGCGGGCATCTCCGGCTTTTTCCCGAAAGACAATTTGCTCGATTTAAGGGACTTTTTCAAAAATCAACAATTAAACGCATAAATAAAAAACGGATAAATAAAAATATGAAACACAGATTAAAGATGATGATTACGCTGCTCGGTTTGAGCATCGGTTTTGTAATGTTCGGCGCGGCGCAGTCGGCGCAGGCGGCGACTTACACCGTAATAAATACGACTGACCGCGGCGCGAATTTGAGCTGGGCATCGGTGCTTCCGCTGAACCGCTGAGAAGATGTCTCATAAATGCTCGTTTTTGAGATTATAAACGACCCTTTTTAAGACAATTCAGCTTTCTTGATATTGAATTCAATATCTAAAGGGTTCATGATTAGTGGCGCTCTATTACAAGTGATACATCTCCTAGTCCCTAATGTCTTTAGAATATTGGGAGCCTAATAAGATGGAAAACATTTTAATAAAAACAGCTTTTTTATTTTTTCTGCTTGTAGTCGCAGTTAATTATTCTCTGCCTGCTTATGCTCAAACTAAAGATCAAAATGTTGACCGTATTATTGCCCGCATAAAACCGCGGAATTATGAGTATTCTGCAGGTGAAAAGGTAGGCATTTCTCTTTTAAAAAAGTGTGCGATGTTGGATGGAATTATTAGGGAAATAAATGGTTCTAGAATTACATTTTCAATCAAAGAAAAACTTTTAGGAGAGAAATCTACCGAAAAAACAATTGAGTTGAATTACAAAAAGCCGTATCTTAAATCCATTTCCGCGACACCTTCCTCATGGGCATATGTAGAAGTTAAAAAAGGTCAAGAATTAATCGTTTTTTACTGTGGGCAAGATGATAAAAATAAATCAGGAGAATATGCTTACATAACGTCGGATAAAAGGTTATTTCCAAGCATAAAAAAGTCCGTAGTTCATTATATTAGCTACAAAAGAAAACCAGAGATTCTTTTGGAAGTTCCTGATTTAACAAAAACTTCTAATGATATGACTTTTCTAGGCTATATTATTGAATTTTTAACTAGGGGCGGTGCATCAGAAAACAATGACAATGCGATACTGGTTCTCAGTCAGTTAATGGCAGCCGATAAGATTCCAAAGGAAAAAACCAATCTTGCGCAATCAACTTTACTTGCATCTCTGTCTGGAAGTAGATTCTTTTCGCTAACATCTGGAGCACAAGACAAATTACTCAAAACTCTAGTGGATTTAGCGAGCAGCAATAAGAAGCTGGCTAGTGAGGGAATTATTATTTTAGCTCAAGTAGCTAACAGAGAAACAGTAGACTTAAAACCTTACTTAAATAAACAAAACAGACTTCAAATTATAAAAAATCTTAAAATTTTGCCGAAAGAAAGAATTCATACAGATGCAAGAGAAAAATTCGGGAAGCTATTGGGAATCACCTAATCATCTAGGTTGTAAAACTTTTTCTCAAAATGTCGAAATTCCAAAACTTTATTCATTTGTGAATAAAGTTTGAACATTCCAAAACTATATAAAAAGCAGAGTTTTTTAAGACTATACTTAGCAAAAGAACCTCCCAATAACGATCGTTTTCTTTACCATCAGCAGCGACCCTTACCGACCGTCGGAAAATTGCGGTTTTCGGTCAATAAACCCGTTAAAAAAACAAAGTAAAGTTAGACTTGCAAAAAGCTGGGTTTTAAGAAAAAATCTTTTCATTGCCGAGCCAATTCCTTAGAAAGCGAAAATATGAAAATCGGTTACGCGAGAATTTCCACCGCCGAGCAGAATTTGGATTTACAATCCGACGCGCTGAAAGCCGCTGGTTGCGAAAGAATTTTCCAAGACATAGCCAGCGGCGCGAAGGACGAGCGCAAAGGACTTGCCGACGCGGTAGAGTTCGCCCGCGACGGCGATATTTTAATAGTTTGGAAACTCGACCGTTTGGGTCGTTCGCTAAAGCATTTAATCGAAACCGTCAACCGGCTTCACGAAAAAGGTGTCGGTTTCGCCAGCGTTCAGGAAAGCATAGACACGACGACCAGCGGCGGAAAACTGATTTTTCACGTTTTCGGCGCGCTTGCCGAGTTTGAACGCGAACTGATCCGCGAGCGGACAAACGCCGGATTAAAAGCAGCCAGAGTCAGAGGCAGGAAAGGCGGGCGAAAGGAAAAGCTCACGCCGAAGCAGGTAGAAATGGCGCGGGCAATGGTAAATGACCCAAATATTTCTATAAGCTCGATTTGCGAAACGTTCAAAATCTCAAAACCGACGCTTTACCGCTATGTGCCAGCATCTGGAAAGCAGCGGAAAGAACAGGAGTAGCCAAAACTAAAATAGTGTGGCGCAATGCCACACTATTTGATATAATGCTTTTGGGAGGTAATCATTATGCCAACAACAGAAAATATAACCCAAGACATTGCTCGTCTAAATATCCGTCTTCCGATGCACGTCAAGGAACGGATTGAACAAGCGGCGATGGTTTCCGGCGTGTCGTTAACAGATTTTACAATCGCAAATCTTTCTGAATCCGCCGACGAGATTTTGGAACGCCATCATTTTCGTAAATTATCAAACCGCGACCGCGACATATTTTTGGCGATGCTCGATGCCGACGATGAGCCGAATGAAAAATTGATTGAGGCTTTTAAAATTCACGATGAATTAATAGCCGAATGATAAAACCCTACAAAATCGAACTGCTTGCCAAGACGCACGACAGAGAGAATTTTGATTGCGGTGAGGAAAGCCTAAATGTCTTTCTGAAGCAGTATGCAAGGCAAAACGCTAAAAAAGGCTTGGGGCGCAGCTTTGTGGCGGTGAAGGAAGATGCTCCGAAAATATATGGTTATTACACGCTTTCGAGTAACTCGTTCGGCTATGAAATCGTGCCGGAAAACTTGCCCCGCTATCCTGTTCCCGTCGTGCATCTAGGTCGTTTGGCAATAGATAAATCAGCTAAAGGACAAGGATTAGGAAAGGCACTTCTGGCAAATGCCTTTAGACGTTCTGTAGGAATTGCCGAGCAACTCGGGATTTATGCCGTTGAGGTCTTTGCTCTGAATGAGCAAGCACGAAAATTTTACTTAGATTTCGGTCTGACGGAATTAAAGGATGATCGGTTTCACCTGTATATCAAAATTGATAAAATCAAGAAAATTTTAGAGTCGCAAAAATGAGAGATGTCTGTCGTAACAACAATAATAACGACGATCTTCTAAACATGTTCGCGCACCGAGTCGAAATGGATACTATTAAAAAGTAATACGGGAAGAACGCGATGAAGAATAAAAGCAGTAAAGCAATAAAACAGTAAAACAGTAAAGCGGTATGCCAAACCCTTTGAAAAAGAAAAAAGAAATACCTGCCAACTCAATGCCGGAACGGGAAGCCGCGCCGGAGTCAGCCAGAAAACTTGAGGATTACGCTCGGAGCGAGCCATTTCAGTTGTCTTTATTTCGGTTGCTCGACTTAAAGCCCGCCGAGCAGCAACGCTATTCAAACACGATAGAGCTTTACGATTTTATGCCCAAATACCATTGGGGAAAAGTGGAGCGTATCGGCGGCGAATTTTTGCGCGTTCTCGAACGTAAATTCGAGTGCAAAACCATAAAATACAAAATTGAGATTGCGCCCGCCGTCATCACGGACAGCGACGGCATTAAGCGCTATTATTACCCGTCCAAACGCGAGGAACTCGTCGAGGACGCTTTGCGCCGACTTGCCACGACGGAAAAAGGGGTTTTTCTCGACGACCGGGCAGGTGTAACCTTTACCCTTTATCAATTACAGCAGGAGTTAAAGCGAACCGGGCATAGTTATAGCATTAAAGAGTTGAAAGACGCGCTGTTAATCTGTAGCCGGACGAATATCACCGTAACCACAGAGGACGGCAGAGCGGTTTTAAGCTCAAATATGTTTGAGACACTCGGATTGCAGACCCGCGAGGATTGGAAAGGCGCAGGGCAAAAAACAAAAGGCTTTGTTCGTTTCAACAGTCTCGTATCGGAAGGCATTAAAACGGGCGCGTTCCGGCAATTAGATTATGAAAAAGCGATGAGTTACAGCAGCGTCATTGCTCGCCAGCTTCACAAACGAATGAGCCATCATTTCACGCAAGCCAGCATTTCAACCCGCTACGAAATTAAACTCTCCACCAT
>MWWI01000091.1_pt1 | contig 12337 bp, 12 predicted proteins | sample 1047321 | NCBI WGS metagenome assembly MWWI01 (sample SAMN06349966, study PRJNA376086) | soil metagenome | isolation source: FI-1 sample Antarctic (ecotone) soil | place: Antarctica | reverse complement strand
ATAAAAATCAATTTCCGATATTTTTAGAAATTCTCGCTCGGCTTTTTCATTCTCTCCAGTCATCAAGTAGATAACCCCTAATTTATAGGTTTTATATTTCCAATACACACTATCAGGAAAATTATCCACAAAGTATTGCCATACCCGCATTTTCTCTTTTATATCGTTACCTTTTTCAGCAGAAGCATAGTCATTTTTAAGATAATCATAAGCTTTGCGGTCTTTGCCTTTGGGTTCTTCGATCTCAATAATAATCGGATTTGACACAATTATATCGACTTGCCACTGATCATAGGTGGAACTACGGCAGATAAATTCAGCGCGAAGTTCGTAGCGTCCCGGTCGCGGAAACAATTGCTCAACCCAACCTTCATCAATCAGGTTGTGTTCTTCAATGTTTTTGCCTGGTTGCATTACTTTTGTAGACACAATCGGATGAATACTACTTTTGTTTCCAATCCATTGGATTTCAGCACCAGAAGTTGGGCGGATTTTCAGATTGATGTCTGGACTCAGACGAAAATCACCATTCCATGTAATAGGAACAGTCGTTTGATTCGATAATTTGAAGTGAAGTTCAATCGGCTCACGTTGCAGATATTTCTGTTGCGGAGTCGATATCTCAAATGTAAGCTGCGTTTGGCTTTGCGCTATAACTGGATTTGAGTTTAACGATTGAAACAAAGCCCACGCTGTGAAACAGACAAAAACAGAAACAAAACCAATAAGTACAGACGTTTTCTTAGGTATATTCATCATTATTCTCCTTGTCCGGGGCTTTTGACTCTCCAACGCATCATATTGATATGGTTAGATTCAAAACGCAAATTTCCCCTGTAACCCATCAATCAACTGGTATTTGAGAATCGATCTGCGGTATGCCATAAACCAAATTGATGCCCCAATTCATGTGGTGCTGGAAAACGAGATTAATTTTCAGTGCCTCAACACAGTGTTTCAAAACTCATTAAACGGATTATTTTTGAAATTTTGATTATGAAACGAGTTTTGAAACCGTTTCAGTTTAGCTGACAGATATAAAGGTGAAGTCTAAGTTTCTGTTGCAAAAACGAGCGTTTTTGAGACTAATGAAAATTGTAAGTTATCGTCCATCGAAACTTGATTGATTCATTGTCACAGGTTTTCTTTGGCGTATATGTTGACTGATAGGCTGCTTTAAGTACCACTCGGTTTAGAAAAGGATTACCTTGAATAACTTTTGCATAAATAACTTTGCCGTTTTCGTCTACTATTGTTTGAACCTTAACCTGACCTGAAATTCTTAGGCGTTTGGCTTCTCTCGGGTAATATGGCAAAACAATTCTCGTCGGACAACCATCCCAACAATGACCTGATATTTTCGGAAATACTTTGCCAAACTGGGATATTTGATATTCACTTTTTTTCTGTTCACATTCTGCAACAGTTTTTTCGTCTTCATCCACTTCACTAAGTAATTTGGATATAGAAGCCGAGTTTTTTATTTGCGCTGAACAACAACAACAAAATACCAAAGTAAATATTATTGTTCTGAGGATTAGTAGAAGCTGGTGCATTGATAGATTAGACAATCATTTATCAAAAAAGTTCCAAACATAACAATAAAATTTCGTCTCAAAAAGGGTCGGATACTGTTGCCCAATTCAATTTGGATAAAATATGTTCAATAAAAATGTTACAAATTGACATGTCCATTTTCAGTTTTTATTAACGCTTTTGAATTGGGCAACAGTATCGGGTCGTTTTTGAAACACATAAAATACAGCAGCGAGAAATTGACCATTTTTGAATTCTACTGCCGCCTAGCCGACGAATTTATAACCGAAGCCGTAAATGGTTAGAATAAACTGTGGCTCGTGCGGATTGGTTTCAATCTTCTGACGCAGTTGCGCGACGTGAACGTCGATGGTTCTAGTCGTCGGCATCGCGTCGTAGCCCCACACTTGATTGAGCAGGTCGTCGCGCGAAATCGTCGTTCCGCGATGTTCGATAAAATACTGCAATAACTTAAACTCACGCGCCGACAACTCTAAAATATCTCCGTTTCGCCGGGCTTCGGTGCATCTGAAATTGATTGATATTTCTCCGAAGCTGTAAGTTTCCGAAGATGCGTCCGGCGGAGACGAGGCAGGGCTTCGTCTGAGCAATGCTTCAATGCGCGCGAGCAGTTCCGGCATATCAAAAGGTTTAGTCAGGTAATCATCCGCGCCTATTTTCAATCCGACAACTTTGTCCGTCATCTGCCCGCGCGCCGTCAGCATCAGAATTGGCGTTTGTATTCCCTTCTGTCGCAAATCACGGCACACATCGAATCCGCCGCGGCGCGGCAGCATTAAATCAAGCAGAATAACGTCGAATGATTCTCTTGCCGCGCGAGTAAATCCCGACTCTCCGTCGCCCGCGCTTTCAACTTGATAACCTTCGCCTGAAAGACAATCCGTTAGAGCAATAACCAAGCCCGGTTCATCTTCGACGATTAAGATTCGCTCGTTCATAGATTTCTCGTAATGTTCGGCAGGTCAAATGTTTTCAGCCGGTATTGCCGCAGGTAAACGTATGATAAAACGGCTTCCTCGTCCATCTGCGCTTTCAACGAATGCTTTTCCGTTGTGCGCCTCAATAATTTTTTTAACTAAATTCAGTCCCAGACCGCTGCCGTGAATTTGCGCGTCGACGGCTTCCCGCCCGCGGTAGAACGGCTCGAAAACGTGCGGCAAATCTTCTGGCGAGATTCCATCTCCCTCATCTTCGACGACGATAATCACTTCCGGTTTATGAGTGTCCGCGCTCTTAAAAACCTCAACTTTTAACCGTTGATTAGCATTGCCGTATTTAATCGCGTTGTCGAGCAGGTTTTGAATCGCACGGGTCAAAGCCGATTCGTCAGCCGAAACGAGCGGCAAAGCGGATTCAATCCTTTTCTCGACACTCCACCCGGACTCTTGCAAGGATGAGACGTTAGCCGCCAGAATCTTTTCGATTAAATCACCGGCATCGAGTGGGTTTCTGTCATAAAAATACCTGCCGCGCTCGGCTCCGGCAAATTCCAGAATCTGCTCGACCATTTCCGTTAGGCGGCGAACGTCTTTATGAATCGTCGCCCCGTAAAGCTCGACTTGCCGGTTGTCTCTGATTCTTCCCGCCGCCAGATTTTCGCTTAACGAGTAAATCACCGCCAGTGGGTTGCGAAATTCGTGGGATACGCCCGCCACAAACGCTATTTGACGACGCGCAAGTTTCTGAGAGCGACGACTCAAAACGGCAATCATTATCACGCTGACCGCAAGCAGCAGCAGGATTCCGAAACTCGCCAGAAGATTCCACCGGCGCGTCCACTCGACCGCCGTATCGAGTGAACCTAGGCGGTGATTAACCTTTAGTTCCCACCGCGCGCTGTCATCGACGAGCAGAATTTTGTCGGCATCGTCGTCGCCGACGGCTTTATTTTCTTTAAGAGCCGGAATAACCAGTGTAAAACCCGACCCGGCTTGATTTGACACCGCTCCGGTAGAAGCGCCATCAAAAACGCGCTCGGAAGAAAAACTTTTGACTTCGCTAAAACTGATATTAAATAATTTACTGCTCGCGTCCGCTGCCGTTTCTTCCGCCACAGCAAGCGAATTTTCCGTATCTTCGGATTCGGGGTTCGATTGGTAAATCAATTTCTTCGGCTTGCTGCGACTTATAACAGTTAAGTTGTAATCAAGCACGTCCCCGGAGACGAAATAACTTTTAGCGAGAGCCGGGAAAAATTCCTTCCTGATGTAATTGAAATCGAGCGTGACAATGACATGTCCGACCGGATGCTGCCAATCCGTCTCTGTGCGGTTAGTTTTTGCGTCGATTATTTTAACCGAAGCAATCGAGCTGACGAGTGCCGGAATTTCTTCGGCGATAGAGTCCGCGCCGCCGCTAAAAAGTTTTTTACTCGCCGAATCGGGATTTTGCTGTTGCTCGAAATCTCGGCGCAGGCTCTCCAACTCGCTCGTCCAGTCGCTTGGCTCAAATCTCTTTTTTGCTTCGTCGAAATGCAAAAGATTAAACCGTCCGCCTTCGCCGCTCGCTTCTGCGAGAAACACGTTTTTGATAATCCCGGGATGAGCGGAATTTTTAGCCCATTTCTCGAAGCGCTCGGCATATCTAGTATTCCGGCTTTTGTCGCGCAGCGTGTCTGCGTCCATCTTAAAAGCCGCGTAAGTGCGGGTAATTTCGCGGTCGAATTCTTCGCAGAAGCCGCGCGCTTTGATTTGCAGATTCGTCTGCATCAATTTGCGCTCGCCGGCGCTGACTCGACCGAGCCAGCGGTATTGAAGCGTCGCCAGTATCGCCAGCAAAACGAGCAGCACTCCTACCAGAAGAGCTACGAGCGGTGGTTTTTGGTTAAAGAAATTCTGCGGCACGATTTTAACCTAACACAGCCTTGGTCGGTTGAAATCCTGCAAAAGGCATCTTTTACAATTTTTACAATCTTTTTACCTCGTTCTGATGATTCAGCCGCTGGAACCGATTAGTATGCGGTTATGAAATGTTTTACCAAAGCGTTTCAATTCTAAAATCAACGAGGACATATCAATGCAAAAAATATTTTCAACGGTTTTGTTTCTACTTTTAGCCGCTAATTTAATTTTCGCGCAGGAAACTGATAAATCTGTTCCCATTATTATCAGTAAACCTTCGACCGATTTGAAAACTTCGACGAGTATTGGCGATTTAATCGGTTTGGAAGGACAGACAGCTCCGGGTTTCTCAGCTTCGAGTATGGACGGAACCGAATACAAACTCGACGCCCTGCGCGGGAAAATCGTCGTCATCAATCTCTGGGGAACCTTCTGCGCGCCGTGCATCACCGAGATGCCAAAACTAAACGCGCTGACCGAAAAATACAAAAATCGAGACGTGGTTTTCCTCGCTCCCGCCGTCGATGACAAAACTTTACTCGAAGGATTTTTATTAAAGTATCCTTTCAAATACCAAGTTCTTCCGAATTCATTCGGCATAATCAGGCAATATGCCCCGAAGAAAAAAACGACTTCGCCAAATGACAAACCCGGCGGATTCGTGATGCTGCTGCCGACGCACCTTGTCATTAATAGAGATGGCACGGTTGTAAAACACTTTTGGGGATTTAAGGATACGACGGCTGATGACTTATTGAAAACCATCGAACAATTATTAGCAAGTCCGGCACAAACGACTTCGCCGATACCTGCAACACCGGTAAAAACTATCGGCAAAGCGAAAATTTACCGAATCAAAAACAAATTATCGATTGAATCTATTTTATCAAACAGAGACGGCAAATTCGTCAAGGTAACATTCGACGCTTCGACTGAGAAAATAACGAAACCGGGAATGGTGAAACTTGAATTCTACGGTTTTTGGAAAGGCTTCGGAAAGCCAACCGACCGGCGAACCGAAATCGTTTGGGGCGCAGGCGAAAGGTTTGCGGGTGAAGCGGACTTTATTATTAAATCGTGTTACTCATCAGACGGAATAGAATGCTACGAAATTTTGTTCTCTTTACCGATTGCGTATGAAACAGTTGAAAAAATTTCAAATTCCGGGAATGCAGCCATTAGTTTTGGTGAAATCACTATTAAACTATCGAGCGAGGAGATAAGCGGGCTTCGAGACTTAGAGCAAATTATCGAGAAACGGTGACGGGTTAAAGCGATAACAGTTCGCAGCCGACAGGTCGCTCTTTTATGGAAACTTGCGCGGGTTTGGGAATCAAGCAGGCATTTACCGCTTACAACAATCCGAAAGGTAACGCCGATACCGAGCGGATGATGCGAACGCTCAAAGAAGAATTGTGCTGGCTTCAGGAATGGCAATCGGTCAACCAATTGAAAACGGCACTCGATACTTTCGTCGAAGATTTCAACGAAAGTTATTTACATTCGGCTTTAGGGTATAAAACGCCGAACAGTTTTGAACAGGAACATTTTGAAAAACAGCAGGCGACTCTCAATCTGGCAGCTTGATTAACGGGGTGCATTACAATATCCTTCTTTTTCTGTGATTGTTTTTTCGCTACTGATTTTCATAAAACTATTTTAATCCGAGCGGATTCAAGTTGTGAGTCTAGCTAAATACCTTTCGATAATTAATATTTATAATGGTGATATCGCATAGAGTTTCGCAGTAAAAGAATCTCAAAAAAGGTCGGATACTGTTGCCCAATTCAAAAGCGTTAATAAAAACTGAAAATGGACATGTCAATTTGTAACATTTTTATTGAACATATTTTATCCAAATTGAATTGGGCAACAGTATCCGACCCTTTTTGAGACTATTTAATTTAATGTCAAATTTATCTAGAAGAAATAGAAGTTTTGGTATCTAATGTATTCACATCAAAATTAATTTTTGGAGATGATCTATGAATAGAAACCTTATCACTCTCATTTTAGTGGCAATTTTATCTACGTACATTCATGCTCAGGAACCTAAAAACGAGGCAAAGGAATTAACCGACAAAATCTTTGCTTTATATCAAAAAGGAGAGCTGGAAGAAGCAGTTAAAGCAGGGGAAAAGCTTGTAAAACTTGAAATCAATTCCAAAGATTCTGTGTCATACGTTAATGCAGCGATCAATTTGGCGAGAATCAAACGCGCATACTATGTTTCTTTACAAAATAAATTGATCAGCAATCAACAAAGCAGTATTGAGTCAAGAGAAATGTCAGAGAAGGCTAACAAAAATGCCGATGATGCTGAACTGCTTTTTCGTGAAGCGTTGGAAATTAACGAAAAAAATGGAAAAGGACAAACAGCACAAACTGCCGACATCAAAAAAGATTTGGCGTGGTTAGTCTCCAATCATACATATTCGGGCAAAAAAACAGTTGATAAATCACGAAGTAGAATCGACGAAGCGGAAAAACTGTTATTGGAATCGATTGTGTTGAGCGAACAGACCAGAGGCAAAGGTGCAGATGAAACCTCATTTGCAGTGTTGGATGCCGGAGACTTTTATTATAAATATGTTAATTTTGAGAAAGCTTTGCCCTTTTATGAAAGGTTTATTCAAACCTACGAACAAAAACACGGACCGAATAATGCGGATTTAGTCGTCGCTTTGCGACCTTATGCAAACATTTTATTTACCACTTTTCAGGAACAGGAATCAGCCCTTTTAGTCAAACGCATCGAATCAATAACGAACAAGAAAGAACCGATGCCAAAAGGAGAAATTAATCTGCATTTACGCTCGAAAGACGCGGTCGCATATTCTGCTCCAATAATTATGGAGCAAAACGAAAAGGCAGAAAACTTTCGCAATAAGCTTAAATCTGAAGGCAGGACTTTGAATACCGCTAACATTTCAACAATGCCGCGATTTTTAATGGTTCCCGTTGAAGTAGAAATCGATGAAACAGGAAAAATCACCAAAGCCGTTGCTAAAACTGGTAATGATAAACTTGAAACTGAAGCTCAAGCAGTGGTCTCAAAATGGTCGGTTAGACCTTTTTCATACAATGGAACAGCAAGAAAAATGCGGGGCATTTTATATTACAGAAAACCTAACTAAGTGAAATTGTCTCAAAAACGCCCAGATACTGTTGCCCAATTCATTTTGGATGAAATTAACTCAACAAAATCACTCAAATTTGCTGACTTGTTTTTTATTTTTAATGAGGCTTTTGAATTGGGCAACAGTATCAGGTCGTTTGTGAGATTCTTTACCGCAAGAAACATTGGCTTTCCACTTTTTGTGCAAGCTTCAAAGAATCTGCTTGGACAAACCAAAACTCATCACCTTCTGTCCAAAAGATTCTTGCCCACCCGTTTGGGAGAACCCAAACACCTCTCTCGCCAACTATCTGCCCCTCTTTATTCAGTTTAGAACCTTTTTCAATTAACCCTTCTCCATCCAAATTAGACTGAAACAAATACTGTGTTGTTACCACCGACGTGAACTCGTGATAAAAATCTATGTCTTCTCCAAATGATGATCTCGTATTGTAAATATCGTAACCAGCTTTACTAGCTACGCGCTCTGACCAATAACAACTAAATGATGAAACAGGTTGAGATTTCGCTTGGTAGTAAGCCGTGGTTATAACGCTAAAAAGGAAAGCAAAAAAGGCAACGGTAATGTATATGGTAGAGCGTTTCATAATTTCCTAGTTTAGTACCCGTCAGTTTCAAAAACACAGTCTCAAAAATGGTCGGATACTGTTGCCCTATTCAAAATCGTCAATAAAATTGAAAAATGAACAGGGGAATTTACAGGGCTTTTATTGAATAAGTTTTGTTCAAACTGAATAGGACAACAGTATCTGGTCGTTTATGACATAAGCATCTTATCTTAGAATAATCTAAAGTTTATTAATATATTCGTCAAAATAAAGCTGCTGGGCAATTCTAATGTTTTATTGGCTTTTATTTTTTATTTATTGTGCCGAAAAAGTGTCTCGAGAAGGGGCGTTTTCGAGACAAGATTAAAGTTTATAAATAAACTTGTCTTAATCCCTTTTGCTAATATCGCTTATCCCAATCAAACGGTGAGTCATCGAGTTTTACATCTCCACCCCAACAAGAAAAATACCTGACTAACCTGTTTTGAACTTTTTCATATTCTAAAGGGGTTAATTCTTCTACCTTTGGAAAACGCCACTTTCTAAAAGAGTTTGTATTAAGTATTACGTCATTAAGCCAAGTGAACTCGACGATAATTGGTATTTCCTTTTTATCTTCGCAGTAAAAGGTGTAAGCTTCATTACCTTCTTGTGTCCTTTTTATCCAATACCCTTCTTTCTTTTGACGTTCTTCTTCTTCAGTTAATCTTCTGTTTAGTAAGAACTGGTTTTTAATATATTTTAGAATCTTGAACATTGCCTTTGGTTAGAATTGTCTCGAAAAGGGTCAGATACTGTTGCCCAATTCAAAAGCATCAATAAAAACTGAAAACAAGTCAGCAAATTCGAGCGATTTTGTTGAGTTAATCTCATTCAAAATGAATTGGGCAACAGTATCGGGTCGTTTATGACGTAACCATCTTATTTTAGACTAATCTAAAGTTTTTTAATATATTCATCTATCGGCGCGTTTGATTCTGAACGCCTTGCCAATCATTTTTCCTTTTAATTTTGGTAGTGTCCTAATCTTGTGGTGCTACATTGTATTAGTATAGAAAAGACCTTTTTGAGACTGATTTTATGAAAAGTGCTATTAAGCGGTTAATACCGAAGCCAATTAAATTGGCGATGCGAAATGTTTATGACCGATGGTCGGATAATGTTGAATTGTTAAGCGGGCAACGCGACAGCCTGACTCCTCCAAGAAAAATGATTAAGGCTATCGGGGGCGGAGACTTCAAGAAGATTGGAGAAACATTTCTTCATCACTTTATAAATCTTTGTGATTTGAAATCAAACGAAAAAGTGCTTGATGTCGGATGCGGGTGTGGTCGAATAGCTGTGCCGTTGACAAAATATTTAAGCAGTGAAGGCTCTTATGAAGGTTTCGACATCACCTCGGAAGAAGTCAAATGGTGTCAAAAGAATATTACCCCAAGTTACCCAAATTTTCGTTTCCAACTGGCTGATATTTACAATAAAAAGTATAACTCGCAAGGTAAATTCAAAGCATCAAACTACAATTTTCCTTACGCAAACGAAAGTTTCGATTTCATCTTTTTAACATCCGTATTCACTCATTTGCAACCACTGGACCTGGAACAATATCTTTCAGAAGTTGCCCGTGTGCTGAGGAAGAATGGAAGATGCTTTATTACTTTCTTTTTATTGAATGAAGAATCGTTAGAGCTATTAGAAGCTAAGAAGAGTAATCGAGACTTTAAGTTTGATTTAGGTGAGTATCGTATCGAGAAAGAGGAAATTCCTGAATTTGCTGTCGCTTATAATGAAACATTTATCAAGGAGCTATACCGAAAATACAATTTAGAAATTAAGTTACCCATTCATTATGGTTCGTGGTGCGAAAGAACACCATTCCTTGATTATCAGGATATTGTCATTGCGTCAAAAGTAGCAGCTTAATTAAGGCGCATAATTATTACTTCAATATAGTGGCTCAAGAAGATTAATTTTCAATAGTTAAAAGCTATCTAGCGACGGACAGCCCAACTGGCATTTTTACCGCTAAAACCTACCATAAATTTACCGTTTCCCGGCTCTCTGGTAGCCCTGTAACCTCTTGCAACGAAAACAGGTTAGCAAAACCTATGGGTTAGTAAGCCTAACAGTTATAAACTCTATTTTTACGTCTGATAAGCATATCCACCCACCATATTTTGTGGTGCATAAATTTTTAAGTAAAACCGCAATATTTAGTGGTCTGAGACCGACACAGAATTTAGATAAATCAGTCTAAAAATACCAGATGTTGTATTTTGTAGCTCTAAACCCACTTTTTCAGTCACATAATGGCTATTATCGGACCCGATGACACCTTAGCATCAATAAATACAAGCATTCGAGGAGATATTTCGCTATCAGTCTAACGTCTTGTTCGATTAAATTACGATAAAGACTGAATTTTAATTTTCGCAATTCTCGTATTAATAATCTTTGTCATTTTTGGGGAGTCCTAATTAGTATTTTACTAATCCACTTTTTTTCCAGATTATTATAAAGTGTGGCAAGACTAGCCTCAGTTTTAATAGTGCTACTCTCGCCAAACTCGTTAGATACGATTACTTCATCAGGTGCAACCATAACAGTTGAGCTAATTTTACCTTGAGGAGCGATCGGTTTTTTTAATGTGACAAAAGTGTTTCCGTCTTTGTTAAAAATATCAGCTAATAACGGAGGTTCAAATGTAACCCCCTCAAGTTGTTTTTCATTGTATGATTGGGGGTAACGAAAAATTATTTGAACATCCTTCGCGGGTAGATTTCCAACATTTTCTATATCAAGTTTCCAACGTGGTAATGGAGCAAAATTTCTTTGGTCTTTTATTGTTCCTTTATCATCTTCTTCTATATTTTCTCTCGCAGCATCTTCAATAATTAATTTGCTTGGAGAACTGATTTGAAGACGCGCTCGATTCCGAAATGCTTGTAGTTGTGGATCTAGCCAATAATAACAGATTACGGGCGTAATGATTGAAAATGAAATAGCAACTGCACTTAAACCAAGGCTCCACTTTTCAGATTTGCTAAGTATTTTTTTTGGTGGCATATAAAATTAGCTTCTCCATAACACATTTTTGTCATTCAAAATCATCAAAGAAGTTACACTGCCCATGATGGCTTGCTATCAACTTTCTTGGATTTGTACTGTTTTCCCAGACTGTCATTTGCTACGGCACGAACTTTGCGCCAATTTTGAGAATATTTTTTTAAGTAGCCATTATATTGAGGAACTTTAATTTTTAACGGAGCACCCCCTTCCAACAATTGCTGACCAATAGGATTTAATCCATCAGTTAAAATATTTATCACAATATTCTCATTTGGATATTCAAGACCGACAAAGGTTACATAAGCTGGTCTGCGCCCTCGATTAGTAACAAAAATGTGTCCCCAAACTTGTTTGTTATTGTCTTGCTTAAATTGCTTGGTTTCTGCGTCCCACTGAAGACTTACGGCGATGTTAGGTTTATCCCTCCGGTAATTAAAAAAACTGACGACAAGACTTATAATTCCAGTGACTAAACCAGCAGTCCCAAAAATCATTCCACAAATTGCTGACCACTCAATCAAAGTCATATCTTTTCCTCACGGCTTGAATGGGCAGCAATATCGGCTACCTATCCTTCTTCCTGTTAGCCTGACCTACTTAACTTTTGCTTCTTTGTTTTATTTCATTCATTAACCAATTCCAGTCTTCTACGGTATATGAATCCTGCTGGCTCATGACAAACTCCGCTTGTCCTTTTCCAATATATTCCTGCATTGTTTTTAGAACTGCTTCCCTCCCCTCTTTTGGTAATGGTTCGGCTTGATAATCTTCGGCTGTTTCTGTTCCACTCGACTTCCCTACTTGAAGAGAGTTACTCGCTTTGGATTTTGATACGTTGGATTTGCCCAATAATCGACGGCGAAGATGTTCAGTTAGGAAGGCAGGAACATTTGAAACGGATTTTGTTCTTGCTGCGGCAATCTCTAGTTCCATTTTTAGCAACTCGGCTAACTGCTGCCAGTTCTCTTTTTGGTTTTCATTAGAACTTTTGCCAGAAATCTTTTCGCTCATCTCTTTGAAAATTATGAGCATGGGGGCGAAAGCCTCATCATCATTCTTCTCAATGTCTTTAAAAGAAGTATTAGCGGAACTGTAACTGTCTTTGTTTTCAATAGGTTGAGGTATACTAGGTATACTACTTTCTGGTATATCTAGTATACCCACTTTCTGGGTAGGGCTAGTAT
>MWWI01000228.1_pt1 | contig 12418 bp, 20 predicted proteins | sample 1047321 | NCBI WGS metagenome assembly MWWI01 (sample SAMN06349966, study PRJNA376086) | soil metagenome | isolation source: FI-1 sample Antarctic (ecotone) soil | place: Antarctica | reverse complement strand
TGGCCCTACCGGCGCCACAAGAGACAAGCCAAGCTGATTATGTGGCTCGGCTCGAGCAGCTCTACGCTGAGGCTGACAAGCGTGCTCAGTATGCTGTGGAGGAACTGAAGCGCCGAGATGAAGCAGCGCAACCTAAGCGTAGAAGCCTACTTGAATGGTTCAGGCGTAAACAGTGACTTCCCATGCTTCCGAGGGAGGGGAAGGTGTAGTTAGGTACGTGCTAAAGCATCTCCCTATCAAACAGTCGAAGCATTGCTCCGTCCACTTCCTCATAGCGGCCAATAGTAACGTTAAAGCCTTGGTCTTTTATTGCTTGACCAACTCTACGAAGGTAAGGGTCGTTGGCCTGAAAAGTAGCCAGTTGTAAAACCTCTTCCCCTATGATGGTAAACCTGTAGACCGGAACAGTAAGTTTTTTGCTAACATCTTCATGGTCTACAAAAATTGCTTTGTCATGGGAAGTAAGAGCAACACCAAAGCGATGCGGCGTACTTGAATTCCAGCTCATGTCCACCCCGGACCCCTCCACACCGTTTATCACTCCGAGTTCCTGCATACGAAACAGAAAATCATAGGATATACCGTGTTCTTCCAGAAGCTGCTTGTCACCTCTGAAAATGCCATTCTTTATGGCAAAAGAAGCGAGAGTCGCTATGTCGTTAGCGTTCTCTTTAGACAAATCGCGTAAGAAAGCTAAGGTTCGTAATGAAAACTTCCCGGGTGACTTTACTTCCCCAGCAAGGAGTCGCCCCCATAATTCTTGGAGTTCCTCTGACGAAATATCACTCACCGAATCACGCCATTTGTAAAGCCAATCTTCATCAACCCTGCTGGAAGGCGGTTCTTGAGGATCGCCCTCCAACACAGCCTCAGCTTGGAGAACGGCTTTAGCTACGTTTACCTCTTTACGGAGCGTATCAGCTACCAAATTATTAGTAATGGTTGTTACGAGGGATGGAGGCTCGGGACTCACTTGAGTAGTCGTATCGTTTTGAGGTGGCAACAGTCCACGGGACAACGGGACAAATTCATGTCTACCGTTGATTAACTCGTAACGTGCTCTCCCCAACCGGATGGCCTCAGCATCTTTTTCGGCCTGAGCAATAATTAACATATCGTTGCGTTTTACCTCGGTATTAGCTTTTCCCTCACGCCTTAGCTGCGTAGGCTTAAGTAGCCACCCTATACTCTTTCCTGTAACGGTTCCCCAAAACCATGCAATTAAGTTTTCATTCGTAGGATCCATGTCAATGCACTTTAGCAAACTACAGTGGCGCTTGCTATGATTGACCCCGCAAAACAAGCGCCTCCACCGCCTGAGAGCGGCTTATGCGGTAGCCGTGCTCTTTTACGTGCTGCGCCTGGTACGCCGCGATCCGCTCGAGCGCTGCCGGGCTGAGGGACACCGCTATGATCTTACGCTGCTTTTCTTTGGCTATCTTTGGTCTGGGCATGAGGCAGCATAAAGTATTCTTAATAGGTTTATTGTCTTCCTCATGTTTGCATAAGGCCTTGCATAGGCACCATGATATTTAGAACTGCCCGAGCGCTTAAGCAAGCCTAAGCTAAAGCATGACCACAAGCGATGATACGAGAGGCTACCACTACCTCGAGGCGTGCCGGATGCTGGGCATAAGCCCCACTACCTTGCGGCGCATGGCTCTCTTTTATGAAGCTGCTTTTATTCCTCTACCAAGCGGGAAGGGTGGCCACATCTATCCTGATGAGGTGCTTAAGCAGTTCCAAGCCGCAAAGCAACTCGTCGATGAGCGGCGCGCTGGCAGCCTCGAGAACGCCTTCCTCATCCTTGCCAAGACCGGCGTTGATGCCGACGAGGTGCTGGCGGTCCATACGTCGCCTCACGAGGTGCTGGGCGCGCTACGCCAAGAGCTACGCCTAGGGGAGCTGCGCCGGCGGGATGAGCAGCCACAAGCCAGGCGGCCATGGTGGAAGGTGTGGGGGGAGTAGACATTGAATTTCTCAAAGGAACAGCTCAAAGCCATACCCCCCTGGTTACGGGAAATGATGCCGTTATGGCTGATAATTCTCCTGATTCTCTCTCCTATTTTTTTGTTTATTATCGGAGTGACCGAGCCACGCATAAGGTATTTGGGGTTATTCCTTCAGATCGTTGGTCTTGTTATTGTTGCCCAAGGCCTTTTGAATATCTGGAGCAAGTTTGATCGGCCAGGTCTATGGGCAACCATTAAAGAGGGATGGGCAAGGGGGCCTTGGCACGTGAGGACGCGTTACGTCGAATTGGCCGGGACAAGTAACAGCATGAGCTCAGGCGCGGGATATATCACCACTGGGGTAAGGCCGGATGCATCTCCAGAGGAGCGCTTGGCCGCACTGGAAGAGAATGTCAATCAACTCCACAAGGACTTTGCCAACCTAGCAGGCCGTTTTGATACCGAGGGTGCTAAGCTGCACGAAGTGATTAAGCAGGAGCAAGACCAGCGAGAGAGCACGGATGAAGATATAAAGTCCACTCTCGAAGATCTTGCAGTAGGAGGACTACATCTTGAGGCTGTGGGCTTAGTTTACCTGATTTTCGGACTCATACTGGCCACTATCCCGGGTGAAATTGCTAGCTGGATCTTCGGCGCGTAGAAGAGACTGAGTCAACTTCGCAAATTGCGAAGTTGGACCTACCGCCCGCGCGCGCGAGGGATGAAAGCGACAGACTTGACACCTAAAAAGAGAGAGACGTTTTTCGCGCCCGCCCGCTCGTGCCAAGGACACGACGGCTGCCCCAGCCCATACCCTACAGGGCACGAGGGCCACAGTCCAGCAACTCGAGAACCAAAACGAGAAAATTTCTCGTTTTGCTCCCTCCGCTCTCGGCGTAAGCCACACCTTTGTCAACAACCTTCGCGCTTCACTTCATCTTGAAACGGTTTCAAGTCAGCCCACTCGTACCGGTGCCTACTCCGCACGTGCGAAGTCAACCAAGCGCAAGGGTGCTGACGGCCGGACCATCAATACCGGCAACATAGAATATTCTTAATAGGTTTACTGTCTTTCCTCATGCCCCGATAAGACTCATTATCGCCCTATGCCGGCCGTTGCAAAGTTGACAAAGGAAAAGCCCCGATCCTTGGCGTGCCAAGGACCGGGGCTGGTACTGCTGAGGCGCGCCTACTCTCTGACGGTCACCCGCTTAACCGTGACCTCGAGGGGTTGCCAAAGCCTATCCTCCAGGTCGCGCATCACTTCATACTGGCTTGCTGTCAAGCTGTAGCCAACTACCAAGGTGGCGGTCACGCCGTTACCCTCGATGTCGGGCTTACCTAAGCTACGATGGAGCAAGTCAAAGAACGCCTGAACGCCCCATATGGGCAGGTTTGGAACCTCGACAGTCACCCGATACTGGGCCATGGGGGCTTGCTCGACTTCCTTTACTCGAGAATTGGTGCTCATGGTTAGATGTCCTTTTCTAGTTCATAGGAGAAGCCCAACCGCTTGGCCTTAAGGTTGCCTCTAAAAGCGTCGAAGTCTGCTTGATCGTCGAAGCCTTCAAGCTCAACACAGAGCCCGCAAGTGGCGTTTGTCACTTCTAAGCCGTTGGCTTTGCTCTGTTCCTCGATGATCTTAAGTAACGCCTCGAGCGTCCACGGTTCGAGGCCCTCAAAGTTGATGATGTACTTGTGTAGCCGGTTGTTGCTCATGCTTTCCTTTCAAAGATCCTTGGCACGCCAAGGACCAGAACTAGAGCCAGGAGTGACCATAGGATGAGGGCGGCGATCATGCCGCCGTCCTACCCATCACGTTTGCTGCTGGCTGCCTGCTGGCTTGGCGCTTGCCTGCATTCCACACCGCCAGCGCTTCCTCTTCGGTCAAGACCGTGAAGCTCTTCACTTCCCGCTTGAGGACAGCGCTGGCGAGCTCGTAATGGCGCGCCGTGGCGAGGCCGAGCTTGCCCAGCTCCTTGTGCATGGCCGCGGCTCGCTCACGGCTGAGCGTTACCGGCTGCGACCGCGGCGCCGGTAGTTGGGGCACCTCGAGCAAGCGCTTCTTGTCAGCGTCATAAGCTACCCATGGCGCGGGCAGATCGTACAAATACCTCCCAAGGCCGAACTTGCTGCAAGCCCTTTTAAAAGCCTGCGCCTCCGCGGAGGTGCCGGGAGCAAAGCCGTCACTCGCCTCGCCGGTCGATGAGCGCGTCACGCCATGAATAGTCAGCTCGCAAATGAGCCGGTTGTCACCCCATGGTTTGAAGGCGACCGCCCAGGCGCCGGGGCAAATGGTGTTAAGGCGGTCCTCGTAGGCTCTGGGCTCAGCGTAGGCGAGGGCTTGCGCGCGCTTCTTATCCCTAGAGGTGGAGCCCGCCCGCCACTGGACCTGCGTGGCGGGGAAGGGCTCGCTTAGTTGAGTAAGGAGGTTGGCCCAGTCTTTGGGTCCCAAGGATAAATCCATTAGGCGGCCTTCTCAACTTTGTTGACGATCAGGTTGGCCGGCGCGGTGGTGATCTCGAGGCCGGGGAAGTCGTACCGGCCGGGGAAGCGCACGTCAACCGCGCCGCTAGGGTAGCGGTGAGTGATGACGCCGGCGGTGGTGTCAACCTCGCTGAGACGGGCGCGCTTGTAGTCGCTGTAGGTCGCGCTGTGAGGGATGAGGGTGAAGGTGTTATGCTCCATGGTGATCCTCTTTACTGCTGGATTTCTAAGCGGTTGAAGTTTGCCGACCGACACCGCTTAGATACTAAAGTATACCAATATGTCATAAAGCTGTCAATACCGTTTTGTCATAGACATACCTAAACCAATCCGGTATACTATGCTATGAGCATGAATAGGCACATAAGAGACACCGTGGTGAAGTTTGTTGACTTACGTGGGCTGACCCAGAAAGAGCTTGCTGAAAAGACAGGGCTTAGCCAACCGGCTATCAGTCGCCTCCTGGTAGGCAGCCGTAAGGGGGATCCTGAAACCTGGCAACGCATTTTTGATGCTCTGTCCCTGGAGTTGACGATCACACCCAAGGAGGGCGAGCGTTCCCAAGATCCAGCATGGAAACAACTCGAGGGCCTGCTGGACGATCCCGTCTTCGTGACTACCGAGCCAGGGGAGATAGATCGCATTCTCGGCGAGGCACAGGAGCGTGAACACCTCGAGGCACTTGCAGGCAAGCGTTGATCATCTACCTTGACACCACACCGCTTTATGGACTTATGGTGCCCGGTGATCAACACGAGGCACGCGCGAAAGACGCCTTTGCTTCGCTTCCACGTGAAGCTAGGGTGCTCGTGCCGGCGCTGGTGCTGCAGGAACTACACCAGCTCATCGTGCAACGCAAACCTCGCGATCCCAGTTTTGCTCTAAGGGCGGTGACCAAGATCATAAAGGCTTACCCTTTGGTCTTTCACGGCGAGAAAGATATACAGGCGGCCCTCGAGCTCCTTACGCAGTACCAGGACCAGACCATCACCCTGGCTGACGCGGTACTGGCCAGCATGGCCAAGCGGAACAAAGCTCAAGTGATAACGTTCGACGATCGTCACTTCGGATTGATGGGAGCTGAGGTGTACCAATGAAACTCGAGCTTAGCGCCGCCGAAGTGACCAGGAGGCGACCTAAGAAGTGAGGTCACCCAAACCCAATACCTCTAAGTTAAGCCGACAGCAAAAGGAGCTGCTGTATTGGATTGGTAAGGAGTTGCGAGTTTACCGAAGATACGCGAACGCTATAAGTGATTTTGAAAGCTTCAAAGAAGCCCTACCCTCTGGGATAGCAAGATTGAGTGCCGGATGGCATCCCGAGCGATTCCTGAAAAGACCCCCAGATCGAAACGAGTCAGCTGCAATCGCGAGGAACCTAAAAAGACTCGAGGAGCGGGGGTTGGTTTACAGAAGGTATTACAGAGGCAACGAGAAGAAGACGTCTCACGTGAGTCTGACGAAAGCAGGTGCATTATTTTGGTACAGCCTTGAGATGGACAGACAAAAGCCGCCTAATCCTGAAACTGTTAACAGCACCGATGAAACCCGCTGAAACTGTTAACACTCCTATAAACCCCGGCAAAAAGTTGTTAACACCCCTTTTATGTTAACAACTTTAAATCTAACTATCTTCGTGTATCACGCTGAAAAGGGACTTGCTAAGTACACAGCAGGTGTGTATAATACAAAAAGAAGGTGCTGGATCAGCGAGGGTAAATAAAAAAATAAGAGAGCGAAACTTTGGTCAGGGACGCTCTCCCATACAACCCCCCTGGAGGGTATGTGATTACTATATCGCAAAAAGCCAACCAAGTAAAACTCAAGGATCTCGTATCGATTGCCGATGCGGCTAAAGAACTCGGCCTTTCGTGGTGGCAGACACGACGCAGAATGGACCAAGGGAAGCTTCTAAGTGCCAAACTGCCCAATGGCCACCGCGCGGTGATTCGACCGTCGCTCGAGGCGTACAAAAAAGGGCCTGAAATGAAAAAGACCGCCCCGGAGGAGGCGGCGAGATGAAAACGCCCGGCATGGACAATCGGGCTGGCAGCGGGACGCTTGACGGCAGTATACCGCATGACACGCGCGATGCCGACGCCCTGTCGCACGCTCACCGCGAGCACCTTGTAGCATCGGCAATTGATCCTGACATCATCGAAGCTCGGGGCTACCTCACCGCGATCGGTAAGGCAAAACTCCTTGAGCTCGAGCCACGCTTTACGAGGGCCCAGCAGCGCACGCCCGGCCTTTTAATCCCTATCTATCGACTAGGCGAGCCCAAGCCGTACACCTACATCCTGAGGCCCGACCGGCCCCGCACACAAGACAACAAGCCGGTGAAATACGAATGGCCCACCGGGGTCGCCCCCTGCCTGGACATCCTGCCTCGTTATCGCGCGCAACTTACGGACCCTAGCAGCACATTCCTTCTTACGGAAGGGGCAAAAAAGGCCGACGCGGGCGGCAGCCTGGGCGGCTACCTTCCCGTCAACGTAAACGGCGTCTGGGGCTGGCGAGGCAAGAGCCCCGCGGGCGGCAAAGCTATACTCGCTGATTTTGAATATTTGGCGCTCGAGGGCCGACGCGTCATCCTTGCATTCGACAGCGATTTTCAAGTTAACCGACAGGTCCGGCAGGCTCTAAACAGGCTAGCGACGGTCCTGCAGCGCAAAGGCGCCGAGGTCATGATGCTTAATTTGCCTATGGCCTCTGACGGCACCAAAACGGGCTTAGACGATTTCTTAGCAAGCCTTCCAGAAGGCGGCCGACTACAACATATTGAAGCACTTCTCATGCCCTATGAGGCCGCTGGAGGGCGCAGCAAGGCCGGCACCCATCCCGTCACCCTCGAGGATCTGTACCACCCGCCGGGATTCCATATGCAAGGCGACGTTTTGATGTTTACCGACCCGCGCACCGAAGCGGTGAGTGTCGTCTATCCTGGCGGCATCACCATAACCGCACTGGGGCACGACTTAGAGACAAAGCAAGAGACGGCGACGGCTGCTTTTTTCGTGCGAGGGGAGCGGCGCACCGTCACGGCGCCGCGGCACGAGTTCGCAAAAGCCCGTACCCTCATCGACCAGCTAGGCGCGAGAGGTGCAGCTGTCCACGAGCGTAATGCTCGAGCGTTGGCCGCCTATCTTACGGAGTTTGCGAGCCTTAATGATGAGGCACTTCCCTATACCCCACACACCGCACGACTCGGCATAACCGGCGCCGGACTGCTGGCGCCGGGCGGATCCATCGGGACTGAGACGAGGCACGAGAGCGACAGGGCCCTGCGGGTAGGACACGACGCCGAAGCGTACCCGCGCGCTATTGCCGAGGCGCTGACCTGGGGCGCCGGGGCATCCCCTTTGCTGCTCACCTTAGGCGCCGCCCTGGCGTCCCCGGCAATAGCGCGGCTGCAGCTCCGGCGTAGTCCGGTCTTATACCTTTCGGGATCGAGCGGGATCGGCAAGACGACCGTTGCGCAGTTTGCTGTGGGCGTTTGGGCTCACCCTGAGGGGCCGCCCCTGCACGTCGAGGCCCCGCGTACTACCCAGGCCGGGTTTTTGCAGACCCTTGTCGAGGCTGGCGGGCTTCCCGTGCTGGTCGATGAGGTCCACGCCGCAAAAGATCCACGCATCATCGAATCGACCGTTTATAGTTTTGCCAACGGCCAAAGCTACTCCAAGGGCACGGTGAACGGCCGCGCGGCCGGAGGAGAAGCGTTGCACGGCGCGGTAATTCTCGCCGGAGAAGCTGTCGTCGAGTTTGTCAATGCAGGGGCCGCGAAACGCGTGCTGTACCTACCGGCGAGCGCATATGCACCCCTAGGATGTGAAGCTAATACCGAAGTCGGCAGGGCCCGGGCTAAGGCGCTCGAGGCCGCGTGGAGCGCCGGCGCTGGACTGCTGGGCCCGCGCGTAGCTGAGGCCATCTGGGAAGACTGGGGAGGCTTTGAGGAAGTTGTTAAAGAGCTAACGAGCGACTACGCCGTCCTGGGAGTCTGGGGCCCCGGAATCGCTACGATTGCCGCCACCCTGAACGTCGCCTTCGAGGTGCTAGGGCTCGAGGCCGACGTTCCCGACTTGCACGAGCAAGTGGCGAAAGCGCTTAAGGATGCCGAAGACTTCGCGGACCCGGCGGCCCTGGCGTTCGAGGCCGTGCTGAATCTTATCGGCCTTGCGAATCACGAGGCCGGGCAGGCGCGACTAAATGGAGAGCTTGTCGCGTGGCAACTTGCTGGCCAATGGCTGGTGCCGACTGGCAGCAAGGCTTTCAACGAACGTGTTGGCGCCAACGCCGTGCAGCTGCACGGCAGGGCCTGGCAGCAGAAGGGATTTACGGAGGGCGACCCGCATGGTAAGTCCACACATGTCGCCAAAACACCAGGCTCCACCGCATCCGTGCGCGTCCTGAGGCTAAAAAATGTTGAGGTGTAGAAGGTGTAGACAGGGTGTAGACGAAGGTGTAGACAAAAAAACGCTGTCTATAACAGTAAAACTAACTAATTCTACACCTCTACACCTTATGAAGGCCTTTTTATGTGTGGCAGTCTCCGAGGAAACACTAAATACTTTTCTCGGAAGTCGTGATACATTTTTGATGCCAAAAAGGTGTAGAAGGTGTAGAAGGGGGTCGTTTTTGCCGTCGCAGACGGCAAAAACTTGTCTACACCCTTGGTTACACCTTGTCTACACCTCTACACCTTGGGCCGGAAAGGGTAGGGCAAAACGCTATGGATAACACTGCCGTAAAGCGTGCGCTAAGCCGTGTAAGACGGCAAAAACAGGGCGCACGGGCGCAACAAAAAACCGAAGTACCGCCCGTCACCCTCCAGGCGCAACTCAAGAAGTCTACGCGCGTAGACAAAGAGTCTGTAGATTTTCCCGGCGACGGGCAAATTCAACCTGATAAAGATTTGCGGCGCCCAAAATCGTTTGAGCCTCTACCCTGGCAGCTCGAGCGCCTTATTGCCGCGGCGTCATCGACCCTACTGCCTCATGGCGTGGTGCTTCTTGCGCCTGGGCAATTCGTGGCCGACCTGAACGCCTACGTCACGGCATGGGCGCTGACCTACTACCGCGGTGGTGACCGTGAGCACGCGCTCAAATGCCTGTGGCAGGCTCACGCGGCGTGGCGGGCTGGAGAGGTGAACTAATGACCTTTTACTGGTACGTGTGCTCGAGGTGCAAAAAGACCGTAAGCACCCCGCTCGACCGGGCCGAGTTGTGGTGCATACCGTGCGGCCGTCGCATGAAGATGGCAGACGACCCGACGCCAAGCCCGAAGCCCGAAGCGCAAACGCCGCTCTTTGGGAAGGTAGGCTCATGAACCACGGCGATAAAGTCCATTATCGCCCCAAAAAGGAGGCGGCTTCCTTACCCTATAAGGAAGCCGCGCATGAATTTATTAGCCCCTGTATTGTAGCACAGGATGCCCGCCCATGAGCGAGCTACCGGACGGCCTCTACAAAGCCGTGAAACTCTCAAGACTAGCTGCAGCCCTAGGTTTGCCGGAAGGCACCGTACGCCGCTGGGCCGACCGCGGTAAACACTTCGACCTGATGCCCACCCCCCCAGGCTGCGCGCGCTACATCGCAGTTGACGAGATCGCGCGACTCGAGCGGGAAGGCTGGCCGGTTGATTGGGCGGTGCTTTTAGAGTAAGCCTCCTGTGGCAGTTTGCACACTAAAGCGACTTTAGGCAACATCATTCATGGCGCCTGCGCTACCTTAAAGCATGCCCACGGCCACCCAGCTTAAGCAACAACTTCTGGAAACACGAGGTGAGCTTGCCGTTGCGCAGCAGGCCTTACCGAGGATCCAAGCGCTGGCCAAGCAACACGCTGACACCGCGGCCGCCGCCAGGCGCGGCGGGGCAAACCTCGAGCAGCTCGCTGACTTGCAGAATCGGGCCGACTCCTTCGCAAGCGTTCTCTCGCAACACCAGGCGGACCTACGGGACGCCGAAGCGCGAGTTAAGGACCTCGAGGCGCAACTCGTCGACGCCGAGCGTCAAGAAGCCCACGAAAAGATCACCGCCCAGATGAATCAGGTAGTGGACCAGTTTAACCTCGCCGGCGCGGTGCTTGGCCAACAAATCTGGACCGAGCTGGAAGCCCTGAATGAACTCGAGCAGCAAGCCCTAAAGCTTGATGAGCAGCGTCAAACCTATGAACTCAAGCACCGCAACTTCTATGGTGGCCTCAAACTTGACTTAACCGCGGCTGTTTCTCAGGGGCTGGGGCTACGCCAAAATATTACGGGGTCCGCCCCCGGTGATATTTACGGCGGTTGCCTCGCTCGCGCTGCTCGAGCCGTGAAAGCAGGCCGAGATGCCCCATCTTAAAGACAGCCTCCAAAACCTGCTCAATCAAGTTGAGCGCATGTCGATCACGCCCCAGCAGAGGACTCTACTGGCTCACGCTCGGGAGGTCGTACTGGCCACTTCCGAGGACCAGTTGCAGGCCCTTCTTGGTCAAATCAGCCCACCGGCTAGCATTGACCTCGAGATGGGGGAGCCCCTGCTCTTAACCCAGAAAGGAAAAGCGCCCATGGCCACTGTCAGAGAGCCAACACTCCTAGAAAAATACCTCAAGGATTCCCTCCTGGCTGCGCTGGGTGCAATTGACCAGCACCCAGCCAAGACCAAACTAACCGCGGGCGAGCAGCAAACACTCGAGGGCGCCCGCCAGACCCTGAAGACGAGCAGCGACCAGGCGACACTACAAACTGTAGCTCCTACGCTCCGGGCGTTACGCGTCAGCTTGCAGCGTCACCCCACCGCACCTGTGGCGGCTCAAACCCCGGCTGCACCTGCAAAGTTCGTTGTTATGCGGGGAGGCTGGGGAGGCCGGGCTAAGGACCCCCCCGGGGGGGCTTAGGCGTTTCATGTCGCAGACGGCTAAAACCACCCGCAAGCGGCGCCGTAAACCCGGTGACATCGGCGCTTTACGCCGTGTCCTCTGGGACGCCCTCGTTGAGGTGGAAGGTCTTCTTGGGGAGGGGAGTGTCGATGCGAAACTTCGGGCTGCCCATGCCCTCGCGACGCTGAGCGGAAGTTACTTCAAGGCGCTCGAGCATTGTGATTTTGAGGCGCGCTTAGCTGCCCTAGAGGCTGTCCAAGAGGTACGCGCACGCACCGGATTGCGGAGGGCAGCGTGACCTTGAAACGGCGCCTGAGTGCGCTCGAGCAGACGCTCCCAAGCGCTACGGACCCATCAACGTGGACAGACGAGGAGCTAGACGCGTTCATGCAGGATTGGCAAGAGCGAGATCCGGAGCAGTATGCCCGCGTCAGGGCCATGAATCGTGATGAGTTGCAGGCCCTCCGTGATGGTGATTCAATATGAGGCTAAAACGCCGCCTGGAAGCGCTCGAGGTGGCCTCCCCACCGGACGGCCCGCGCCTGCTGGTTAATCACAGTGAGGATGGGCCTCTAAGATGGCGTGATGCCCTGACCGGCCGGACGCTCACCTCCGGGGAGCTCGGATCCCTAGCTGACCAAAGACGATCCATCAAGGTTTACGCGGGCTTCGCGACTTGGGAGGCGTGATGGCCGAAAAGCGTCATTACTATGTTGAGGGCGTTCGCCTGCCTCTGCCGCCCATGGAGGACTGGACCGCAGAGGAACTCGAGCAATACATGGCAGCCTGCGCCCTTCTGGATCCGGAAGGCTACAGGGCAAGCAGCAAAAGACGTGCGAGCCCATGCGGCTAGGGTAGACGTGAAGCTCCCCGCTTTCAAGGAAGACGTGGAGGCCGCGATCCAAAACTTCACGCAGCTCACAGCGTGGTTAAAGCAGCCCCATGGTGAGGAAGCGACCGGGAACTATAAAGATGCCTTTGTGGACTTGTCGGGAAAGCTGCAGTTGGCCATCGACGGGATAGCAGCGTTTGAGAGGTCTTTTGTGCAGCTCAGCCAGCAAAACACCAGTAGGGAGCTAGCTGTGGCGGCGGAGCGCGTAAGCCTGCAGCTGGAGGACATAC
>MWWI01000227.1_pt1 | contig 12440 bp, 17 predicted proteins | sample 1047321 | NCBI WGS metagenome assembly MWWI01 (sample SAMN06349966, study PRJNA376086) | soil metagenome | isolation source: FI-1 sample Antarctic (ecotone) soil | place: Antarctica | reverse complement strand
CACTCGCCTTTTACGTCTTTGGTGGCAGATACTTTACCTGTCTTGATTGCCTTGAATATCCCTGCTTTACTTAACCCCACTAAATCTGCGGCTTCTTTCGTGGAAACTCCCATTGTGTACTCCCTATGTTCTATCGCACACTTGTCTATGGACTGTACGTACTGACACTGTGTACGACGTTACACATGTCTTTTTGGTACTTTAGCCCTAGCAATTAAGTATAAATTGATACTTTAATATCTAATTTAGTATGATACAATATAGCTACGTACTAATTGACAGATGGGAGAGGCAATGGCTGACACTGATATTATGACCATTGAGCAAGCTGCTGAATATTTACAGTTGAACAAACAAACAGTAGCACGCATGGCACGACGTGGGGATCTACCTGCGGTTAAGGTAGGTGGGACTTGGCGTATTAGCAAGTCTTTGCTCATGGCACGCTTTGAAGCAAAAGAAGACGAAGAACGTAAAGAAGTTCAGAGGTAAAAAAAATAGAGAAGCGCCCATTGCCAGTGTTGCAACCACTGACAATGGGCTAAGTAAACCGCTGGTAGGCAGCGATCAACCTGGGGCTTATTGTACCATTGCGCCCTGGTTTGGTTAATGCTTGCACCTTAACCCTAGCGGAAACGTTAGGGATTTTTGTTATAAGGGGAGCAAGACATGAGTAACGAAGTAAACCACAAGGGGCGCAATACGTTTGTTCCTGCATTGCAAGATCCAAAGCCACAGATAGTTGAAGTTGAAGTAATGAGAGAACTGCCAAGCGCACCTGTTAGCGCACCAATGCCGCATTCTGGGCATGTAGACAGAGCAAAGGGCTTTAGCATTGCTACTGCACCTCTGGCAAGCGTCGTAGGGCTGGTAATGGCGATTGTAGGAGTATTGGGCTGGCAAGTACCCATAGCAAGCCTGGCAACGCTTCTGTTAGCACTAGCTGGCTTTGCGTTAACCTGGCTGACAGCCTATGGGCTACACGTTTTTGTATCGAGCGATGGGGCTTTGTTCGTTCACGTTCTCTTAGCCTGGCGATATCTGAACACAGAGCAAAAGGAAAGGCACAAGAGATATCGTGAATAGCAACAATGGAATTATCAAGCTGGTAGAGCGCAAGGGCGACATTGCCCAAAGCGCACCACAACGACATACGACGCTGCGAAGGGCGGCTGATGTATTAAGCCTACGCAATGTAGACCAAGCGATTGCAGAGCTGTTTGGAGAGGCTGTGCAACGGCTAACGTTGCTGGCCTATGAGCAAGACGCAAACGGATATTGCAATATAGATCCGATCACAGGAAAGCTATTGATACCTGCACCCTGGGGCAGAGCTGGACACAAGCGATGGGGCATTACTCCAAGCGAGTCTGTTGTTCTGCGAGAAATGATCCTTCAACGGCAGATTGGCCGAAAGGGGCGATCACCTGGCTTATGGCGATACGACCAAAGCCAAAGAACTTGGCGACTGAATTTGTACGATTTTGATACCCTGGCTAACGCCCAACAATATTGGGAAAGATGGCCGTTGACAGTGGCAGAGTACAGAGACGCCAGAGCCAAAAGACTAGGCACGTAGATAGCCTACTGCCTAGCAACAGGGTAGCGGTAAAGGTAGGCGCAAGGGTAGCACGTTGGTAGTCTACAGGGTAGCAATCAAGGTAGGCGAAGGTAGACGTTACAGATGCAAGAGTTCAATTGAGACGCACATAGCAAGGAAATAGGGCTTATGAGAAGTCTGGACAGACACGGCAGAAACCGCAGACGCACCCAGAGCGACGATCTGACCTACATTGAGCTGATGACCGAGCTGAATAATGGCAACGTGACCCTAGATGAACTGAGCAACATTCACCTGTGGTGGATTATCAACGGCAGCGAGATAGATCTACCTGGCGATGATGCCGAGACACTAGCAAAGATAATGTCTCGGCTATGCAAAACTGCTGATTCCTACACGTAACGAATTGCTATTGATACTCACTATTATCTACTAGCTGTTAGTGACAGTCACTAACTGTCAACAATTCCTGTTGATGATTATATCACGTTTTGCAAGTCCTATTGCATAGTAGGGCCACTTCTGTCATAATGTAAGGGTAGCGTTTACAGGGGATAACAGGGGAAAGAAGGGTAGAAGAAAGGTGTTTTCCATGAGGACGGAAGTTAAAAAGAAGTTTGTAAAACTGAGAGTCACCAAAGAGGAACACAGATTCTTGAATGATCTGGCGAAAGAGAGGAATACACATCTCGCAAAACTGTTGCGAAAGCTATTAAACGAGAATCTTCTGGTGGGGCATACAGATGATGCCAAACAACGTGAACCGTAACAAAGCAAAACGCCCTTTATGGCAGGAGGGCGTTTGTGACAACATTTTGCTTTGCAGAAACAACAATTCATCCACTAACAGAAACAACGATGCACGCAGTACAACAATTCTTTTACCTGGAAAGAAACAACTTCTCACCATTTGAAAGGAACAACCGTGAAAACTTCTCACCAATTGAAAGGAACGAACGTGAATAGTATACAGCAAAATCTACTCCAAGACAACCCCCAAACCGAGGATGGAGCCGAGGTTCAAGGCTGCGAACTAGGGCGTGAACTCGCTGATTGCCCGTTGAAGAAAGCTGGTTGCGGAAGCTTGTATTCGGCTGTCATGTACGTTATGCCACCCTGGTTTGTTCGAGCATACGCCAGAGAAAATTTAGGGGATGAGAAGGAAGTACAAGCCTGGCTGCAAAGACTTGAGGATGTAACGCCTGGCGGGAAGGGGCGACGGCTATGAAAGTCAATAACGGCACAAGCAAGCCGAGCGAACTAGATTCTGATGATGAGTTCGACCGTTTCATGTCACTAGATGCAGAGGCGGCTGTACAGGTAGAAGGAATCGAGATCCAAGCAAACGACGTGCCAAGATTCAAACGAATGACCTGGGCTGATGTAATGGCGTTACCGCCGAAAGAATGGATGATAGACCAAATTCTAGGGCGTGGTGACTTGATTATGGTATATGGCGCACCCGGCAGCGGCAAGACCTTTGCAACCGTTGATATGGCGGTATCTGCCTGTTTGGGAAAGTCCTGGGCGGGACGCTTTGAAGTAGATAGACCGTTGACCGTCGCCTATGCTATTGGTGAGGGTGGAAGTGGCTTTGCACAAAGATTGCAAGCCGTTGGCGAGTATCACAACGTTACCGATATACCAAACCTTCACATCTACATGACTGCACCCCAACTATACAACGCCAGTGATCCTTGCAATGCTTCACAGTTTGCAAACGAATATGCTGCGGCACAAGCTGCGGGCGAAGTTGCACCTCTTGACGTTCTGTTTCTGGATACCCTTCACAGTGTAACGTCTGGGGCTGACGAAAATTCTAGTCAACACATGGGACAAGTATTGCACCAGGCGAAAGCCATTGCAGACCGTCTGGGCTGCGCTGTATGTTTAGTCCACCACACCAACAAAGCAGGAACAGGGGAACGGGGATCTTCTGCCTTACGTGGTGCAATGGATTGCATGATTGAAGTCAAAGAGGTTGGCAGCAGTCGGCTGATGACCTGCGAGAAATTAAAGGATGGTGAGGCATGGAAGCCACAAACCTTTGATCTGGTTGCCAAAGCTGATTCTGTACGTGTGGATTGGGGCATTATCGGGGAAATGAGCAGAACAGACGCCGCACCTACAAAGGTGGTTGCTGTGCTGCACAGATACGCAGGGAAACGATTCACGGCAAAGAGCTTAAGCGAGGCAACAGGGGCATCACCTGGGGCAACGGCAGCGGCACTAAATCGGCTGACTGACAGGGGCGAAATCAACCGAGAGTTGGAAGATTCAAGCAAGCCTAACAGTAAGAATAATGCCTGGTTTTATTGGGTTTCAGAATCTTGATAATTCATTCGTTCCATACATTCATTACATACACACTCCCTACGGGAGAGTGATGTATGTAATGAATATCTGAATATGGATTCCTTACATGTAAAGAACTGTAAAGAACTGTATGTAATGAATGTTTGAAGGAGTATTCCACTTAATTCTATATGTGCAAAGAACTGTATGTAAAGAATGTTTGGAGATTGGTTCCTTACGCATGGTTCCTTACATGTAAAGAATGTTTGGAAATTGGTTCCTTACATGTAAAGAATGTTTGGAAATTGGTTCCTTACATGTAAAGAACACATGTAAGGAACTGTATGTAATGAATATTTGAAGGAGTGGTAATGCAAAAAGAGAAGATAGACACCAAGATTCTGAATAATTCTGTTGACTTGATTGAACTTGCTGGAAAGCATACGCAACTTACCAAAGAATCAAGCAAGGAATGGGCGGGAGCCTGTCCTAAATGCGGAGGTGACGACCGTTTTCATGTAACGGCTGATTGGTTTACGTGTAGACAATGCCATGCCAAGCGGGGCGATGCCATAGAGTTCATTCGCTGGCTGAATGGCTGTGATTTTGCAACGGCAGCGGCTTACTTGTCGGGCGATTCACTCATTCACATACATTCACATACATCTTCACATACAGACGCCTTGACCCACAGCAAACGTGCTGGTTTGCCAACATTGGCAGCGAAGCACCTGGCGGCAGCGCAAGACAGACTGATGCTCCTACCTGCGGGGCAACCTGGGCGAGACTATTTGATTGGGCGGGGCTTACTGCCTGCAACCTGGCAAGCTATGGGCATGGGCTTTGATTCTGCGGTGGCTATTCCGGGTACAGAAGGCAGATGGCAGGATCGGCCAAAAGCACCTGCGATTGTAATCCCCTGGTATAGCGAAGGAAGCGAGCTGGTGGGCGTTCGTTACAGATTCCTTACAGAACAGAACGGACGAAAGCTAACGGCAATGCAAGGTAGCAAATTCGCTGGAAACGTATTTGGGGAACACCTTATGTATCCATCCAAGCTAATGACTTTGGTTATCTGCGAAGGGGAGATCAATGCTGCGTCAATTGCACAGGTAGCAGGTAACACACGTGTTGACGTTGTAAGCATCGGTAGCGAAGGGGGATCTATCCCAGACCGCATGATAGAGCAAATGGCTTTGTATGGGGCTGTGATTGCCTGGCTTGACAAGCCTGAACACGCAATTCGAATTGCAAGCAATTTTCCTGGGGCGTTGGCAAGGAAGTCTGTTGAGGGCAAGGATGCTAACGACTGCCTGAGAGCTGGCGATCTTGGCGGGATGGTTGCGGCAGCACGTCTAGTGCTTTGCAGAAACGACGCTGACAAGCTTGCATTGCTATGGCATCTCTATGATGGGGGCATGGTAAGCCCTGGGCTGGACAATGGTACAGCAACCTTTGTGAAGCGTTTAGCGGCTGACCTGGGGCAATCTGTGACCCTGCGGAATGTTGACGGAGCTTGGTTTACTGGTAGAGAAGAGTAACGTTTGTGTAGAGAGGGCGAGAGAGCTGGTGGGCGTGATAGCTTCCATCAAAAAGGGAAAGAACTGGGACGATCTAGATCCTGAATACATTCTGGTGGGGAGAATCGTCCAACTCGCATGTAAGGATGCATTGCAGACGAAGGATGAACGTCTACGCATCGAAGCACAAGAGTTTTTATTATCATTCGCACCTGAGATCGAGCAACGACTAAGAGCATTACTTATCGAGGAAAGAGAAAACAACTATGACAACAATTGAAGCACCCCTGACAGAGCAAGAAGCTTTGCGGTTTGTAACGGAGTGGGAAAGCAAATTAGCCTTAGCCAAGCGCACCTTAAACGATTACGAGTCGCAAATGGGCAATGCTGCACTTCTGGGCAAAGCTGGCGAAGTGGCGACTGAGCTGCAACGTCTTGAGCTGGAAGTTAGAATTGCTGAACAGGCACTTCAAGCGGCGCAACGGCAATCGAGCAAAGCAAAAGATGGGCGCTATGTCGAGATGCTTGATCAAGCGAAGAAAAGGGCTGCGGAAGTTGAGGGCTATCTTGCTGCGGACGAAGCATATCTAGCCGAGTGGAAGGAAGTAATTGACAACGTTGAAGCGGCACGAAAACGAATCGACAATAACGCAAGATTCCTGATGAGCGTTGAAGCAAACATCATGGATCTCCAAGCACGTATTCGAGAGCAGAAAGCAAAGGAAAAGGCGAACAATGGACAATAAACGATTTAGAGAACTGGCCGAACTTGTGAACACAGGAACGGCAACGGTTTTTGATGAATTTCTGTACGAGCAAGAGAAGCTGGTTCGAGAGTCTGCACCCAACGTTCTAATGACTGCCAAGCCGAATATTTTCCACAAGCTAGGCCGTAGTGCTGATGACAAAGATACCCAGTGAACGTTTGGACACCCCATGAGGGGCTTGACACCCCATGAGGGAAACTAAAATGCAATGCACAGCCAAAAATAAATCTGGCAACCCATGCAAGCAACACGCTATCAACGGCACAACGAAATGTTACTTGCATGGGGGCAAAAGTCTAGCGGGGATAGCGTCTCCAAGCTTAAAGCATGGGCGATACTCTAAGCACCTACCAGAACGATTAGCGGGGCGTTACAACGAAGCTTTAGCCGATCCTAAGCTAATGGAGCTTAGAGATGAAATAGCGTTGATGGGCGCACGTCTGGCCGAGCTGGTGGGGCGTGTGGAAGCTGGCGATTCAACGGGGCGTTGGAAAGCACTGCAAGCGGCTTTTGCTGATCTGAGAGATGCCACACGAAGGGCTGATAAACCTGGCGTTACTTTTGCGATGGCGGCTTTAGAGAATGCAATCAAGTCTGGTGGGAACGATTACGCAACCTGGCGAGAAATAGCCGAACTTACCGAGCAACGGAGAAAGCTGGTTGAGTCTGAACAGAAAAGACTTGTGGCAATGCAACAGATGATTACGAGTGAACAGGCAATGATCCTGTTGGCAGCTATAACGGATACGGTGAGAAAGCATGTTACAGACAAAAGCGCACTGGCGGCAATCAGTACCGAGCTTAAACAACTTACTATTATCAATCCTGGCTGACAGCCTGAGCGCACCCATCGATCCGATTGCCAACGATCCAACCCAGTTGATGATAGCGGCTGGACTTGAGCCGGATGCATGGCAAGCGGAATTGCTGCAAAGCGATTGGCAAAGGGCGTTATTGCTATGTAGTCGCCAAGCTGGAAAATCGACCGTCACAGGGGCTTTAGCGGCACACACGGCACAATATACACCTGAGAGTCTAACGCTTCTCCTAAGCCCTGGATTGCGGCAGAGTGGCGAGTTATTTAGGAAGGTGAAAGACTTCTACCATGCGATACCGAATGCTGTTGCTATAAAGCAAGAAAGCGCATTGCAGATCGAGCTGGTGAATGGATCACGGCTGATTGCATTGCCTGGCAAGGAAGAAACGATTCGCGGTTACAGTGGCGTTGACCTTCTGATTGTGGACGAAGCAAGCCGGGTGAAAGATTCCCTCTATTATTCTGTTCGCCCCATGTTGGCGGTAAGCGGTGGGCGGCTGATTGCACTTAGCACCCCATTTGGTAAGCGGGGATTCTTCCATCAGGAGTGGACAGAGGGCAGCGCAGACTGGCATAGAACGAAGATCACAGCGTTACAAGTACCAAGAATTAGCGCAGAGTTTCTTGAGGAAGAACGTAGGGCATTGGGGCAATATTGGTACTTGCAAGAATATATGTGCGAGTTTATGGAAACAACCGATCAAGTGTTCAGTTACGACTTGATCCAAGAAGCTATAAGTAGTGACGTTAAGCCGTTATTTGGAGGGCTATGAGCAACTTTATTGTTGGGCTTGACCTGGGGCAAGCGCAAGACTACACAGCGTTAACAGTGGTCGAGAGAATGCCACAATGGGCGATGGAAGAAGTTATTCGCAAAAGCGGCAACATGACGCAAACTGTAACGCAGAAAGTAGAGAAACCTTCTCATTATCACATTCGCCACCTGGAACGCTATGAGTTGGGGACGCTATACCCAACGATTGTAGCGAAGGTAAAAGGGCTACTACAGACGCCACAATTACGAGGGGCAAAGCTGGTAGTTGATGCCACTGGCGTTGGGCGTGCTGTGGTGGATATGTTTCGAGCTGCGGAGCTGAAACCTATTGGCATATTGATCACAGGAGGCGATATAGCACGATTCGAAAAAGGTTACTGGCGAGTACCAAAGCGGGATCTAGTTGGTTGCGTACAAGCACCCTTGCAAGATAAGAGAATCATGTTCGCTGAGGGGCTACCATTGGTGCAAACGTTGGTAACGGAGATGATGAACTTTCAAGTGAAGATCACCGAGTCTGCCAACGATACATATGGAGCTTGGCGAGAAGGGCAGCATGACGATCTGATCCTGGCTGTTATGTTGGCGTGCTGGTGGGCGCAACGCCCAACGCCCAAACCTACATCGAAATCTTATTCTTTTACTGCATTAGATTATTCACCCCCAACAATTTGAGAACTCAATTTTCTTTACGTAAAGAAAAATACCCCATTGTGCAACCTGTTGAAAATGGCGATTCACTTGACAATAACAGTGGTAATAATTACTAAATAGATACTAATAATAGGGATTTATCAGTATATGTACATATTATCACGCTATTTTTGGTATCTATCATGGGTAGTTAAAATAGGGGTATGAAAACACAATCCAGTAAAACCACCAAAGTTGCAACCACACTCCACATTACAAAAGAGGCGCAAGATGTCATGCTTGACAATGGCTATTGCGGTATTCGGGGCATGGGCGAATTCATTAGCCAGTTGATAATGGATTATCACGCAAAACAGACACGCAGACCCACCAAGGAAGAAATTGCTGCGGAGCTGCGGCAACTGGCCGACATGTTAGAGGAAGTCAACCAAGTTGCGCCCATAACATGTGAACCAATGCCACTAGCCAACGTGATAGACGCTCCGTCTGATCTTGTGGGCGTTACTGTTATCAGTGAGGAAGATGGCACAGGTGGTGAGTAGCGCAGGAATTGCACCCCAAAAATCGACGATAATGCCTAACACACATCATATGTCACTATTAAAGCAATGTGCTCGGCCTGGGTTATCCAACCCTCTATTTTACAGAGTATGCTATCGTTGCGAGAGAAGGGTATAATCGAGAACAATTGAACATATATTCTAAACTAGGGGTAGGAGTATAGTAGTGACAGTTATCCCATATCGTCGAACAGTTGAACAATTACAACGTGTTGCGTCAAATTTTTGGCCGACAGAACTTTCTGAGCAACAGGTTGTTACCAGTGTCCTTCCAAAATTACTAGAAACTCAGGAAGACTTTCTGGCGATTCTAAAGGTTCCTGTGGCTGATGTAGAGAACATCTTCCGCATAGTTGACGAATCTAGTATGCCAGCTAATTTGTTCCTTAAGCACCTTGCTGTGTTGGCTGATTTTGGTGGTGAGCCGCTGAAAAATGTAAGTGCACATTTTAAACGATGGTTTCCAGATGGTATTTTTACCTATTTGTGGACAAGAAATGACACTGTAGAAGAGCGTTCTTACAAGTTCAAGGTAGTACCGACGAAAAGTCTGTCAAATGACACCTTAGGTCTTACAGGAAAAAAGTTACTTAAAAAGGAGAAACTTTCTGATCTTCATAAGGATGCCATTGTTCTCCTGTTGCTGGGTGGAGCCGCAACAAGTGAAAATGTGGCAAGTGCTTTGGCACGATGTGAAATTAGCGACTACCTTGGACAGTCAGAAAAACTTGATAAGTTTGTCCGGCAGAGATACCTATGGGTTAGCCGTGCAACAGGTGGAGCAGAAGCCAATAGCATGGGACAGCTTGCACAACAGACAGTTCGAGCCCATCTCGAACAACGTCTAGGTATAACTGGTGTAACCATTAAATCGAATGGGCATATACCAGGGATCCAGCATACAGGAGCTGACGACGAGCGCGAAACAACTTTCGACCTTGTTGTAGCAAGAGGGCAGAAGTTTGTTGGGGTAGAAGTAAGCTTTCAGGTAACTACAAACAGTACTATTGAGCGCAAATCTGGACAGGCACAGAGGCGATATGAGCAGATCGATGCAAAGGGATACAAAATTGCATATATCCTTGATGGTGCAGGTAATTTTCGTCGGGTAAGCGCTTTAAGAACTATTTGCAACTATAGTCATTGCACCGTTGCTTTTTCGGCATCTGAGCTAGATGTCCTATGCGATTTCATTAGAGAATATTTCACAGGTAGCTAAAATGGCTCATCTTTCAGAATCAAGTCAACGTCTGGCTATAACTACACACTGCCCAAAAAACATAGATGACGCATTGTTTTCTATTAATGACTTTTCAGATGTTTGTTTTCTTCGCCTGCCAGTGTGTGAAGAACAAGGTGTTGCAACTCCGCTAAAGGGTGTCGGGGAGCTTGTCACTAGTCTAAGTGATCGCCTAAAGCCAGGCGCAACATTAATAGTTTTCGGGGATGTTATTGATCTGGCGCGTCTAAATTCGACCATCTCCCAAAGTACACGTTATCAGCTCTGGATAGCCATTAAGCGCGAACCTGTAAATTCTGTGTCAGCTAATACTGCACTGCCAAACCAACATATAGGTGCTGTCGTTTATACAAAATATGATGGGCAACTCAAGCATACAAAGACAAGGTTAGCCTACACCTATTGTCCTGCCTGTAACAAGACAACTAAAGATTATGGCGGGAAGAAGCACACTTATCATAGCTACGGCACACTTGTTTCTGATGTTTGGAGAGACATATCTGTTAAGCCAAATGACAACATTGATATTGTGCTTGAGCGTTTTGCTGACCTTTTTGGTTTAGATAACTATCGAGAACTACGCTTATGTGACCTATCCAGCTTACTTGAAGTGCGTTTGCCTAATGCCGAGCCGACTGTACAAATTGAGTCAGGTATAGAGTCGCTGAAAAGTTATTTAGTACATGGCGATTCTCTTGAAGAGTTATCCAGACTTCCAGATAATTCTATTGATTTTGTCTTTGCTGATCCCCCCTATAATCTCAAGAAAGAGTATCGGGGATATGCCGATGATTTAGATATTGCTGATTACTTTTTGTGGTGTGACAGGTGGATTACTGAAATTGCGCGAATTCTGCGGCCGGGTGGAACGTTCGCACTTCTTAATATTCCACTGTGGTCAATTCGACATTTTTTGCATTTAGAGACAGTTCTGCGGTTTCAGAATTGGATCGTCTGGGATGCACTGTCGTTCCCTGTACGCATGATTATGCCAGCCCACTACACGATCTTATGTTTTAGCAAAGGTGATGCCCGTCGATTACCTGGATTAGTTGGGGAGGCGGGAAAAGTTGAAGTTGCAAATGATTCACTTACGTTTAAAGCGCTTTCTCCGCTTGAAGAAGGTTACTGCCTGCGTTCAAGCTGTGTCTCTAAACGTATGCGTGCACGGAAAGATGACCGAGGAGTTCTGTCCGATATATGGTGGGACATACATCGCCTCAAGCATAACGCTCGGCGAGTAGACCATCCATGTCAACTACCACCACAGCTTATGTACCGTTTAATCGCTTTATTTACGCAGCCAGGAGATATAGTTCTGGATTGCTTCAATGGTGCTGGCACGACCACTCTCTCTGCTCACCGACTTGGCAGACGGTACATTGGTATTGAGCGTGAAGAGCAGTATTACCAAGTCGCCCTAGAGCGTCACCAAGAAATTGAGCAGGGAATCGACCCTTTCAGGAAGGTAGATCGTGTTCTTACGGCTAAGAATAGCCCTGTTGCCCGGCTCAAGAAACAGCAATACGAAGTTCCAAAGAAGACATTGCAGTTAGAAGTACGCCGCGTATCACAAGTTCTCGGGAAATTGCCAACACGCGACGAAATGATAGTTCATGGAAGTTATCCAATTGAGTATTACGATGAATATTTTAGCAGCTGGGGTGAGGTTTGTGCAGCAGCACGTACTACGGGTATGAGTGAAACCCGTGATGAGTTTCCTGTAGAAACTTACTCTCAAAAGAGGCTATTTTAGCAACCCGTACAAGAGCAATGCAGCCACAATAACCACAAAGTCGCCGGTGGGCAGCACGTTAGCGACCAAACAACCGTTGCCAGAATCCCTTAGGCTTTTCGACATCTGCCTGAACTGGTGACGGTGGGGCTGCGCTATGTACTTCTGTTAGTCTCAAAGTGAGTTTACGACGTTCCTCTGTTTCTGCCTCTAATCTCAAAGAAAGCCGTCTTCTTTCCTCTGACTCTGAATCCAATCGAGCGCGCAGATCCGTCACCATTTCACGCAGTAAATCTACTTCACGCTGTAAACTACCTGTGGACTGTGCTATGTCCTGTTGCACACTTGGCGGAGCTGGTTGGTGCTGACTATTGCTGACTGGTGGATAGACCCTAAACAATTCAACCGGTTCTATACGCCACTCGCCTTTTACGTCTTTGGTGGCAGATACTTTACCTGTCTTGATTGCCTTGAATATCCCTGCTTTACTTAACCCCACTAAATCTGCGGCTTCTT
>MWWI01000226.1_pt1 | contig 12464 bp, 12 predicted proteins | sample 1047321 | NCBI WGS metagenome assembly MWWI01 (sample SAMN06349966, study PRJNA376086) | soil metagenome | isolation source: FI-1 sample Antarctic (ecotone) soil | place: Antarctica | reverse complement strand
GTCTTAGAGGACTTCATCCACCACGTGCATAAGGAGTACGTTATTCATCATATAGCTAGCTTAGGAGCACTAGATGGCCTCACCAGCCGTGTGGAAGAGGAGGAAGATCGGCATCCAGAGCTGTATGCTCGCACCAATAGGAAGGCTACCCATTGGACTTTCTATGATTCTGCCGATAAAAACGCTGTCGCTATCGGCAGAATCACAACCGGCACCATTTCGTGCCGATGGCACGGCACCTACATACAGCAGGGATTTACGCCGATGAACAAACGCTACGGGCAAGGTAAGAGCGATTTCATCATAGAAGCAACCCACTACCGACGTGACCAATTGAACGTGGTTATGTGGGAGTCGCCAAAAGACGAGCCAATACTTGGCGACTATCTTCTAAGATGGATGAAGCAATATTGGCGTGATGGTGTAGTGAATTTAATGGAGAAGGGCTTGCCGTCACCATCACCACCGCCAGACCGTGCCCGTGGGAATCCAGTTGCCCGTGAAACGGTGCGCAAATATCACGAATTGGCGCAGACAACCACGCACAGCGCCAACGCCATTCAAGACAATTTGAATACGACAACAGACTCCTACTACCAATATTGCAAGATGTACACCGGGAAACCGCCAGTAGACATGGCAGACCGAGCACAAAAGATAAAGCAAGGGAAATGGCCACCGGCTGAGTGAGTTAGTGATGGAGTGACCGAGCAAACCGAGCTTCCCGCCCATATACTGTGTTCAAGTCAGCAAGAGGTGAGTGTTCAAATGTTCAGCCAGGAGGCGACATGTTGGCTACGAAAAATGAGATACGACGCAAGCCGAATCGTTCACAGCCTGCATATGTTGGTGGCTTTGTATCACCGGAGCAAAAGGCAAAAGCCAACATCGGGATCATCCTCCTATTACTGATAGATAGTTGGCAATAATGACCAGAATCAGTACTAGAAAGACGCCCACAATCACACCGAGCGCAAACATACCAGCACGGGTGCGTCCTTCGCTGACCTGTGCCTCCTGGCGACGCTCCATTGCGTCCATACGGGCAAGCATAGCCGACAAGGTAGTTTGGGCCATCTGTAGGGCTAACGCTGTTTCTGGCGCGACCTGTGGGTTCTCGTTGTGTTCTGTAGGGCTTGTCTGTGGGGGTTCGGGCGTAATGTCAACGATGGGAGGAACGTCACCATCTTGCACGCGCCGGATGATTTCTTCAGCACGCAGACCAGTTTGGCGCAAGCTGGCAATGGTCTGCATGGTGTGGAGATCTGTATCATCAAAGAGGCGCGCACCATTCTCGCCACGAGCTGTGGGGGACAAGATGGGCGCATACTGTTTCGTCCAGTCGCGCACCCCTTGAACACTGATGCCGATGAGTTTTGCAACCTGCGCGGGCGTGGATGGCATGGCTAAACTACTTTTTCCTAGCTAAAGTTTTAGCTTTAGGCCAAAGTCTTTAGGGTAAATGTAGGAACTTGTTGTCTTTACTTTGGCCTTGAAGTATAATATGTAGCAACCGAATATGAAAGCGGCTGTAGCCACGTCTGGTAAACGTGACCACAGCCTAAGCCGACTCGCTGGTGTTGCAGCGGTTGACCTGAGAGCATTGTATCTTAGGTTGGCTAATGCTTGCACCTTGACCCAGCGATTAACTCGCTGGTTTTTTTGTTTTAAGGAGCAAGGTATGAACAAAGTAAAGAGTAGGGGAAGAGACACATTTGTTGCGCCATACAGAGAGGCACCGACGCAAATCGTAGAGGTAGAAACCAACTGGCGTGAACTGCCAACCGCGCCAATCTCTGCGCCAATGCCATATGCAAGTCATAAAGACAGGGCAGTAGGATTTAGCATTGCCACTGGTCCACTGGCTGGAGTTGTGGGGCTTGTTGTGCTGCTGATTGGTATCAGTGCCTTTGGCGTGCCGCTGTTGAGCGTAGGAGCCTTGCTGCTGGCTTTGACAGGGTTTGCTGTGACCTGGCTAATTGCGTTTGCGCTGCACGTCTTTGTGTCTGCAGATGGCGCTCTCCTTATCCATACAATTCTGGCCTGGCGGTATTTATTCCTCGAAAGTAAGGAACGAAGAAGCCGTTATGGGCTGAATCGAAGGGGCAACAAATGAACGGGTTGAATAGAACGATAGAGCGCAAGGCCGGACTATCCAACGCGGCACCACAACGCCACACAGGGCTCAGGGCAGTGGCTGAGAGTCTAAGCCTGGCCAATGTTGACCAGGCTATTTGTGAGCTCATGAATGAGGCGCTTTGCCGTGTGGCGCAACTCGCCTACGAGACTGATGCGGGTGGTCTGTGCAACCTGGATGCTGCTAGTGGCAAGATCCTCTTTGCACTGCCATTTGGCCGGAATGGGCATAAGCAGTGGGGACTAAGACCAAGTGAAGCCAACATTCTCAGGGAGATCCTCTTTACCTGGCAAGCAGCTGGCTCCACGCTCTTACAGTATGACCGGACCCGGCGCAGCTGGTTTGTGAATCTGCGTGACCATGCCAACATCCACCTAGCAAAGAAGTGGCTTAAAGCGCATCAGATAGATATCGCAACCTATAGAGCAGCCCGTGCAAAACGGGTAGATGGAGCCTAGCAGGTATTGTGGCTGGCCTAGTGGGGCTGTGTAGCATTTGAAGGAGTGTAAGGGTGCAGGGCAGGATGAGAAGGGGTAAGAGAACCTGTTTCAACAACTGGCCGCTTGTGATACTATTCAATCAAACAGAACGGCGCCCTAGTCCTTCGCCAAGGACCGGGCGCCCAATCAGATCCATCGCAATCCTCATCGCTCAGGAGATCACCATCATACCACTGCACAGATCCACCGTCAACCCACCACTTGTCAACCCGCACTGCCTCGCACAGAGGCAGATTTTGCCATGCACCGGACGCCCACTCACATGAGAGCAATATTGCAACTTTCAGTGCAGGTAGGGGAATGTCCTATCTTTTGCGAATTAGAGTAGGGAATAGAGCACTTGTGCGTCTAGTAATGAGTAAACAGTTGTCATTACAGCCCAAACACAACCACAAGGAGCAACACGTGAACACACGCGCACGTACCGTAGCAGTCCGATTCAGCGATCAGGAGCTTGAAACCGTTGAAGCACTGGCACGCAAGGAGAAACTGCTACTGGCGTCCTTCGTTCGGCGCCATGTCCTGCTGGCAGTTGACGAGATGCTTGCAGCAAAGCCGGTGGCAGCAAGTGAGTGATCTGGGAGAAAGGAAGGGCAGCTGTGCTAGCTACACAGCTGCCCCGCGGGTACTACATTCTATTTCTGTACATCATCTAGCCCTAGGGGGGCTAACTCATGACCAACATCATACCAGATCCGATTGTTAAAATCAACTCCAACGGCTCTACTCCTCATGACGCCGAGAAGCCCGAAAAGCTACGCCCAGAAGCAGCCTACAAGCCCTACGTAGGCACGCCAGAAGAAGAAGAGCTCATGAACGGCACGGACCCCAGCTACGGCAAAGACGCTAAGCAGGGTGACGATGCGGATGCGGAGGAGAGCCCAGCTGGTGAAGATGCCCAACTCTTTGAGTTCCTTGAGTGGGGAGAAGCCGCGGCACTTCTACCTAAGGCTTGGCTTATAGACCAGATTCTAGGTCATGGTGACTTGGCTATGATCTATGGCGCACCTGGCAGCGGAAAGACGTTCGTAGGCCTTGACCTGGCCTTCTCTGCAGCCATGGGCAAGCTCTGGGCAGGACGGTTTGAAGTGGCGCGCTCATTGACTGTCGCCTATTGCACTAATGAGGGTAAAAGCGGTTTACCACAACGCTTGCAAGCTGCTGGCAGCTACTACAATGCTGGCAAGCTCCCCAACTTGTACATCTGCATGACTGCGCCCCAACTATTCGACACCCAGGACCCATGCAACGCGGCAAAATTCATAGGGGAGTATGCTGCGCGCCAAGCAGCGGGTAAGGTCGCGCCCCTGGACATACTGATCCTAGACACCTTGCACAGCGTTTCCTATGGAGCTGGCGAGAATGACACTAAGGACATGGGCGAGGTGATAAAACAGGCAAAGCGCATTGCGGAGCGCCTTGGCTGCGCCATCATCCTGGTCCACCACAGCAACAAGGCCGGAACAGGTGAGCGCGGATCTTCTGCGTTGCGCGGTGCAATGGATTGCATGATTGAAGTCAAAGAGGTTGGCGGTGGCAGGGTGATGAGCTGCGAAAAGTCAAAGGATGGCGAAAAGTGGAAGCCACAAACCTTTGACCTAATGGCTAAGGATTACAGCGTTCGCGTGGAATGGGGACAGATTGGAGAAGTGAACAAGGATTCAGGGTATCAAACAATCGATAAGGAAAGACTCATTGATGTAATGCTCAAGACTCCTAACACCAAGTTCACTGTTTCCAGCTTGGCAGAGGTAATTGGCAAGGGGGAGAATCACACGCGCAATCTTCTATCGCAAATGGAACGCGATGGACAATGTGTTAGAGAACTTTCTGACCCCGAAAAGACCCATAGCAGCCGTAATCCATGGCTGTATTCACTTAGCCCTTTTGGACAGCGCATTAATATTAATTTTTGACGTGTCACATCGGTCATTATCACCACACACACCACACATACTAAGAGTATATGTGGTGTGTGGTGAACTTTTATGACTTCACACATTGGTTACACATTGGTGTGTGACAAGTGTGTGATGAACTATGAAAGAAGATTTATAACCTGCCAAGCCATATTTTGCCCGGCAATCCCGATGAAAGCGATCACATAATGGTCACAGCGACACGCCCGACAACTGGAAAGATTGACCCGCAACTTATTCAGCAAGCCAAAAGGGTAAATATCATAGACCTGGCCGCGCAGGTAACAACCCTACGCAAAAAGACTTCGCCCGAATGGATGGGAGCTTGCCCCAGATGCGGCGGGACGGACGGAATTGCTGACCGCTTCTACTGCACAGCGGATTGGTTCACATGCAGGAAATGCCGCGACAACGTGCGCGGTGACGTAATCGAATACACGCAGTGGTTGCATGGATGCGACTTCAAGGAAGCAGTTGGGCGCCTAACCAATGGCAGCACCACAGGCATATCCACTGCACAGCCAAGGCAGGTGACACAGCCCAGGCAGAAGGCAGCACAGCCGCAAGAGTGGCATGATCAAGCTGAGAAGGTTATCCAGCAAGCAGAAGCAGCATTGTGGGAAAGCCAAGCGGCGCAGGAATACTTGCTAGGCAGAGGACTGGAGCCCGACAGCTGGCAGCGATTCAGACTAGGGTACAAGCCAGATGTGTTCGTGCCGGGGACAGAAAGCGCGCCACAGTACGCAGGCGCGATTGTCATCCCCTGGACAGCCAAGGGTAAAACCGTTGCGATTCGCTACAGATTCCTGCAGCTGCAGGAAGGCACGAAGCAAACATCACGCAAAGGGAGCGACTTCACGAACCGCATATTCGGCGCACAGGCATTGTTTGGCTGTGCAGAGCGTAGGCGCTGGCTTCTGATTGTAGAGGGAGAGCTAAATTGCGTTTCAGTCTGGCAAGTTTGCCACGATGCAGGTATTGACGTGGTGTCCATTGGCAGCAGATCCAGCACAATACCTGAAAATCTGATTGAGCATGCCAAGAAGTATTTAGGCGTTCTGGTCTGGTTAGATGAAGGTGACGACGCACATGCACTAGCGGCAAGGATACCCGGCGCAGTCGCAATCAACTCGCTTAAAGACAGCAGCGGAAAAGCCCTCGATGCGAATGATTTATTGGAAGCTGGCCGACTGGCATCGATGCTGGCACTCAAGCGCGAACGCCATGCGGCAGACAATGCCGAGCGCATCGAATTGATGTACACCCTTTTAGATGCTGGTCTGTTGCCCAACGGCATCACAACTGGTGAAGCGAACCTGGCACAACACCTTGCACGGCAGCTAGGCCGGACTGTACTGCCACTTTATCAGCCACAACCTAGCCAGGACCGTTGGATCATGAGCTGTGCAGGTTGATGCGGATGCAGGTTGAGAGCCAATCTTTCACCTGCACAGAGCAGTTGTCGCGGCGTCGGCAGGGCTCCGCTCTAGCGTCGCTACCTAACAGCACCAGTGCCACCGCGTGAAGCTGCGCGTAGTAGGAAACGAAGGCGAACCTGCCGCCGCACAAGCTGCCCTTCTGGAAGGCCGGTCGGTGACCAATGTTTTGCGACTCTTGAAGCATAAATCGATGGCAATCACGACGATCTATCTTCACGTCACCGACGAAGGCGAAGAAGAGACCGTCGGAGCCTTGGGGCGACGCTATGGTCGTATTAGTACTGGTGTTTAAGTGCTAGATGCTGGGACATTGAGGCAATAGTTATGGCTAATCAAGAGCATATCGATATCCTAATGCAGGGATTTCCGGTCTGGAATGAGTGGCGAAAGACCAACAGTCCTATGCAACCAGACCTCAGCGACGCGGATCTTAGCAGGGCGAATCTTAGCAGGGCGGACCTTAGCAGGGCGGACCTTAGCAGGGTGAACCTTAACAAGGCGAACCTTAGCTGGTTAAACCTCAGCAGGGCGAATCTCAGCAGGGCGAATCTCAGCGGAGCGGACCTCCGTATGGCGGACCTCAACTGGACGAATCTCCATAGGGCGAACCTCAGCGACGCGGACCTCCGTGAAGTCCGCCTCAGCAACGCGGACCTCAGCAGGGCCGACCTCAGCAGGGCCGACCTCAACAAGGCGAACCTAAACGGGGCGAATCTCAACGGGGCAAACCTCAACGGGGCGAACCTCAGAGACGCGGACCTTAGCAGGGCGATCCTCCGCGCCGCGAACCTCAGCGAGACGAACTTCGATAGTGCCAATATTGGCTGGACAGTTTTTGGAGACACAGATCTTAGTGTTGTAGAAGGGCTAGAGTCCGTAACGCATCGTGGACCTTCTACCATTGGCATTGATACCATTTATCGTTCTGGTGGCAAGATTCCTGAACTCTTTCTGCGTGGTGCTGGTGTGCCCGATGAATTTATTACCTATATGGCTTCTCTGGTCGGTAAACCCATCGACTTTTACTCTTGCTTTATTAGCTATTCAAGCAAGGATGAAGCATTTGCCAAGCGACTTCACTCTGCACTACAGAGTGAAGGAGTTCGCTGCTGGTTTGCGCCTGAAGACCTAAAGATTGGTTCGAAGATCTGGGATACCATCGAAGGATCAATTAAGGTATATGACAAACTGATTATCATCCTGTCACAGCATTCAATTATAAGTAAATGGGTAGAAAGGGAGGTTGAGGCAGCATTTGAAGAGGAACGCAACCGCAAGGCTCAACATAGAGAAGATGAGACAGTGTTATTCCCAATCCGTTTGGATGAAGAAGTAATGAAAACTACCAAGGCTTGGGCAGCTGATATACGACGCACGCGGCATGTCGGCGACTTCAGACATTGGAAACAGCATGACGCATACCAACAAGCATTTGAACGTCTATTGCGAGATCTCCGTGCAGAAGGGAGGAAAGCGGACTATGACCGTGGCAGGTGATTTCCTCGTTAACTTAACTGCTGCATTAACATATGAACTGCTCGAGACTGGTGGCTCGCTTCTCCTGCGCTTTGCTGTTGGAGATCGACAACAAAAGGCATTATCTCAAGCTTACGAGGCTGGCTTCCTCAGCATGCTCATCCAACTTCGGCAGGGTCTGAGCGATGCCGAAGTCATAGCAGCTGGCAATGTCCTGATGCAATTTGTACGACAACCTGATGTAGCTGATACGTTGCTGAGTGTAGTATTGAGAGATACCGAACCGAATCTTATATGGCTATCCAGCCGATTTGACCAAACCCAGGAGCAGGACAGCTTGTATGGAATTCGCGTCGACTTTAAGCGCAGCATGCTGGCCTTCCACCAGGGCTTATCCACTGCGTTGATAGCAGAAGCGAGCAAAGAAAACAGCCCCCTAACAAACCTGGTGAGCGTAAGTGGGGTGAGATCCCTCCAGCAGTCAGTCAAGCTAATCATCCAACTACTTCAAACTAAGCCATCTGGGGCCACATCGATCGTGCCAAATTCCCCTGTACTGCTAGAGCCGGCTCATCCTCCGACACCCTCCTATCCATCCTGCTTTATCAGCTACTCACCCGCAGATCATAAATTTACCGAGCAACTCTATGCAGACCTTCGCAGCGCGGGCGTGCCCTGCTGGTTTGCGCCTGAAGATATGCGCATCGGTGACAGGATACGCCAGACGATTAACGATGCAATCTACCGGTTTGAAAAGCTTTTGATCGTCCTCTCCGAGAACTCAATTGACAGCATGTGGGTAGAAGCAGAAGTCGAGACGGCGATTGAGTTGGAACGTAAACGCAAGCAGGCGGTCTTGTTTCCGATCCGCATAGATGCAACGGTGATGGACACGAATCAGGCATGGGCGGCCTACATCCGGCAGCGCCTTCACATCGGCGACTTCAGACGTTGGCGAAATTCGGAAGCATACCAGAAAGCCTTAGGTCGACTGCTGCGCGATTTGACGACACAAACGAGGCCGGAGTGATGAACTTCCGCTAATGACATATTAGCGGCAGGTGATAGCAGCAGGATGAGAGTCGGAATATGTTTTGGCAAAGAGAGTGACCTATGCCTGATCAACCAACAAAACAGACCATGCGCATACTTGGCGAGCTTATTATTGCTGGCGGCTTAACTGCCATTGGGTTCTTGTCGGGTCAAGGCCCGTTGCTTGCCCTCGCTACCTCCCTCGCTGGCGAGATTGGTGGCAATTGGGCCTCTGATCTATCCAAACGGGGATATGATCAGTGGGCGACTCGATGGCTTTCCCATGAGGGGGTGCTCAACCACGATATTGCTCGCGCGTTAGCTGGTTCTTTAAGCGCTGCAGTGAAACAGGTGATGCCAGAGCTAACCCAAGATGAACGTTACCGCCGTCTACAAGCTCACGCCCCTCAGATGACCAAAACACTGCTGGAGAACTTAGCCGCGCTGGGCGATAACGCCAGTCAGCTTCTGCAGCGATCGAATCGTTTGGCCCAACTGGAGGAGCAAGATAGACTTGTCTCCTTCATGCAAGGGGATGAAACAAAAATATGGGCAGGGTTGGACCAATTGGTAGAAGGCAAATTTCATGGTCACGAGACCGAGTTGGTCAGGGTTGTGCAGACGCGGCTGGTTAGCGCATGGCTATTTCACTTTAAGGAGAGTGTCAAGGAAGACCCGAAAGCACAATGGGCACTTGAGCGTCTCTGGCAGACCAGCCTGAGTGAATCCGTCAGGACTCTTCAATTCGATGTCGCCCGAGTCGCGGATATGAAGGCTACAGAGGAGATGGAGGCTCTCAGCAAGATGATGGATTCGCTGCCGGCAAGTGGACTCGACATAATCGGCTTTAGGACATTAGAACAAGCCGTAAACCGGGCCGTAGACCAAGCTCATGATGTGTTGCTTAAACGTCTGGATGATATCAAGCAAGATACCCTCTTGATCCCTGCCGTCAAGGAAGATACTAGCCTGATCCCCAAAATATTGGAAAGGGTAAGCGGACAGCAAACCTTCTCAGAAGTAGATATTCAAGATCAAAAGAACCGGCGTGTTTTGCGCCATATGGTAAGGAAATTCTGGATTGAGGGTGTTCTTGCACATTCCCTAAATCACGAAGTGGCAATTCGGCTGAACATAGCCGACTACTCCCACCTGATTGAGAATCGCCTTTGGAAGCTTATTCCCAAACAGTTTGGTGAAACAGCCAAACTGCTGCCATCGGGGACGCATATTACAGACGTTTTCGACCAGATGAATCAACGGTTGCTCATTCTTGGCGAACCAGGCGCAGGCAAGACCACGCTGCTGCTGGAGTTGGCTGACGTTTTGCTGAAGCGGGCGGACGAGACACCAACCGAACCCAGCCCGGTCGTGTTCAATCTCTCCTCTTGGATACAGCGGCAACTACCTTTGGCTGATTGGTTGGTTGATGAGCTTGGCATCCGACACAGCATTCCTAAGAAGTTGGCACAAGCCTGGATAGAACGTGACAACGTGCTCCCCCTCTTGGATGGACTGGACGAAGTGAAGTTTGAACATCGTGCTGCTTGTGTGCAGGCAATCAACCATTTTCACGAGAATCATCTAGTGCCTCTGGTCGTCTGTAGTCGTACGACCGAATATGAGCAACTAATTGTGCCTTTGAAATTGCAAGGCGCTGTTCTGCTCCAACCGCTCACGCCTGACCAAATTAATGTCTATTTAGACCGATCCGGCCCTTCATTAGAGACAGTGCGCATTGCCCTCCAACATGACACAGAACTCCAAGAGCTTGCCCGCTCCCCACTTATACTCAACATTATGACGTTGGCTTACCAGGGCGTTTCTACAACTGAACTTAGTTTAGAGAGTGCGACCCAGACACGCCGTCAACACTTGTTTGACACCTATATCCAACGCATGTTTGGGCGGCGCGAGGTCGCTCCCATCTACTCAGCCATCCAAACCGTGCGCTGGTTACAGTGGTTAGCTACTCGTCTGATGCAATCTGGGCAGACCGTCTTCTTGATTGAGAGGATGCAGCCTAGCTGGCTACAGTCTAGACAAAAGCAGTACGCTTATAACGTAGTTGTACTACTAGTTTTAGGGCTGCTTCTCGGGCTGGCTTTCGGACTGATTTTGGGGCTGATAAGTGGGTTAGTTGTTGGGCTGGCTTTCGGGCTGCTCGCAATGAGAAGAGACATCTACCTAGTTGTAGTTGAAAAGTGGTCATGGAAAAAAGCAAGACAGAGGCTGGCTGCCGTATCACTTTTAGGGCTGCTTTTCGGGCTGGCTTTAGGACTGATTTTTGGGCTAATAAGTGGATTGGTTGTTGGGCTGGCTTTCGGGCTGATGGGTGCGCTGACTTTCGGACTATTTATATTGCTGCTGGGTGGGCTGGTTAGAAATGTAGAAATTGACATCCCACAGTTTTCCAATCAGGGTATTCAACTGTCCTTAAGAACTGCTATAAGGTTCGGTCTAACTTTCAGTCTGGCTTTCGGATTGACAGGCGCGCTAGTTAACGAGCTAGTTGGCGTGTTGGCTTTCGGCCTAAGTGATAGATTAGTTAATGGGCTAAGTGATAGGTTGGCTATAGGGCTAGTTAACTGGTTACCTATAGGGCTAGTGGTCGGGCTATATGCTGGAGGTGAGGCATGTATTAAACACTTAATCCTACGCCTCTTACTATTTGTGAATGGCCACATCCCCTGGGACTATGCCCGGTTCCTCGACTATGCTACTGCACTTATCTTCCTGCGTAAGGTCGGTGGCGGATACATCTTCGTTCACCGACTGGTCATGGATCATTTTGCAGCCATGACTGACGAGGATATGGATCAGCTGGTGAAAGAGGTTAAATAGATGCTTGATCAGAGGAAGAGGAACAGACAAGGAAAATGACCATGATCAAAGAACAGGCCGCCTATTCCGACGATAGTAAAGCCCTTGCTAAGCCTGGCGAAAACTTTCCCGTTGTCATGACCGTCGACCAAGTCGCCACCTATCTTCAAGTCGGGAAGCGAACCGTCTATAACATGGCAGCCGCCGGGGAGATGCCCGCGGCGAAGGTCGGCGAGCAATGCGGCAAAACCAGAGCCAACACGAGGGCCGTCAACTGCAACTTCTGCGGCATCGGCACGGCAGGTCGGCGCTGGAGCGCCTCCACTCAACTCACGGACCACCAGTCGCCACTTGCCCAGATGTGCGGAGGCAGGCCAAGGCGTGCCACTCATGGCAGAGATGCGCGTGAGATTGAACAAGGCCGTCTGCGAGCATCCCCCTGCGGTCTGGGGGTGGGTGGGCGGCTTTAGCAGGGGGATGCTCGCAGACGGAGGCTGTCGCCTAGTGCAACCTGGTTGACATCTGGCCCAATTGTCTCGTCGAGCTAACAGGCTGCCCGTTGCGCTATCCCCCCTACTGACCCACCCGCCCACCAAGATCGTAGGGGGATGCTTACGGGCAGAGCTTCGCCAGGGACCACCAGTCGCGGCGAAGGCAAAGTTTCGTGTAGGATGGAGGGACGGAGGCAGGGAAAGAGGCCTTGCAGGAGTAAAGGCGCTTGATACTGCACCTGGCGCAACAAGCCACAATGCCCCTAGAACCACACACAGCCCCGCTACGCTCTTTTAGCGCGAAACAGGCAGCAGACCTACCCGCACTCATTCTAGCCCTTCTACAGAGCCCACGCCATTATCCCACTGCACAGCTACCCTATCTCCACCGTGCGTCTTATGTAAACATGATTGCAATTATCTTTGCGGCGATGCAAAGCGCCCCCCATGCTGCGGGTGCATACACGAAGCCCAAAACCGTGATAATAATGGCTAAAATTAAAGGTAAAATAGGTTCATTCTGGCACTGTTGTTTTTGTCACCTATGCTTACAGACAGGAAGCGAAAGGTAGCTGCTGTGATCCGAAAAATGCTTGATGCAAGAGCGACAAGCTATGTCCTTTTGTTGCTAATTATGGGGTTATTTG
>MWWI01000225.1_pt1 | contig 12490 bp, 17 predicted proteins | sample 1047321 | NCBI WGS metagenome assembly MWWI01 (sample SAMN06349966, study PRJNA376086) | soil metagenome | isolation source: FI-1 sample Antarctic (ecotone) soil | place: Antarctica | reverse complement strand
ACTTCAACCGACGGATTCTCACAATTTAAGTTTCTCTCCAGCGCGTCAACCGCGCCCGTGTGAAGCGATTGCAAACGAACGATATTTTGTTCAAACACCATTCGCCGCGCCGATCTAAACTCTTTTTGAAATTCGGCATCGTCTAAATATCTTCGCAGCGTCTTTTCGGACAATCCGCATTTTTGCGCCGCCTCGGTTATTGAAGCAGAGGCGAGCAAAGCATTGAGCGCGTTTTCCTGATTTGTTTTCATAGACATTTACGGACATTTTGGGACATTTTAGGGACAATCCAATCGGCAATCCGCCAAACAAACCGACTGATTACCAAACGATTGTAATTTCCCGATAATCGAAACTTTTGCGCGTTTGCGAATTTTGCGTGTGATAACGGTTTCTTCGTCTCCCAAACAATCGGCAAAAACGGTTAGCTGAACATTATCGGGCGCAATTACCAATTTGCATTGCTCGTTTCGTTTGACTCGTTTCAAAACCACGCCCGAAACGTCCACAGATGCGCCAATGGCAAAGGCGAGCGATTGCCGCGCCGTTTCAATGTCGGACCGGGTTACACTCGTTTGAATTGTTGCGAGTCCAATTGTTTCAATTTTCTTTTGTTTCATAATCTCACCTGTGTTTGCCGAATTCGATATTTTGTTTTTGAGATGGTTTAAAATACACGGTTTTTACTACCTTTTGCCTCTTTTGAGTTTTTCAAAACTGTCTTACTAAACCTACGTTTTTGGAGTCTCTAAAACTGTTTAACAAACTTCCTTGCAACATCTCGAAAATTAAACTAATCTCATTAGTACGAGTAGAAAGAGTTAGCAACCTTCCTATTCGATAGAGCATTTTTCATATGACTCTCTCCATTTATGTTGCCCGACTCCGATGAGTTGGGCGTTTTTTATTCCTAACTGCTCGCTGCTTCGGTTCTGAGGTCGCAAAAGCTATTAAAAATGTCCCAACTAGACAAGCGTTTTGCTTGAACATTCGGCACGGTGTTAGGAAGTCGATAACGCGGGTTTATTGATTTGGACGGCGTGCGCACACTTGCGTCCGCTTCGAGCGGTGCGATCTGCTCAAAATATAATTCCTGATACCATTTGAATTTCCAATAATCGTCGGTTTCCGGGTTGTAGCCGGGTTGTTTTTCCTTTTCCCTCTGCTTTATTTCCTTGACCGTTTGCCAGCCGTAGTAAGATTTTCCGCTCAAATCGGTAAATACAGAGTTCGGAAAGCGTGTGAGCAATGCTTCGCGCCGTTTGGCTATGATCAAATCCTTGTTTACGTCCAGGTAGCGTAACCACGTATCGCGTAAGCCTTGCTCACAGAGGCGAATCCCGTATGTTTTTAATGGCTCGTTTTCGCCCCGCAAGACGTTATCAAATAAAGAGTTGTAGGAATTTGCGCGTTTATTTCCACTCTGCTGTGTTGGTGGCTTAACCAGCAGCATCGCCGATATATGCTTCAACAAAAAGCCGCTGTTTCTGGGTGAGTTGTTCTTCTTTCATAATCAAATAACGTTATAACGTTTTAATGTTTTGACGCTATAACGTTATTTAGTTTACCTTAAAAACAGTAAACTTACTAATAAAATTCGGTGTTTTTTAGTAAGTTTTAGTAATTTAGATACCTTTTGATAAAGAACGTTATCATAAGCTACTAAACAATCTTTAACTACCTCACTTGTTTTGAGTAATAACTTCAAACGCACGGTTTATCTCAATCATCTTTTCGCTGTCGCCTTGCACGTCGGGGTGGTAAATCTTAGCCAAGGTTTTGTATGCCGCTTTGACTAATTCGGGCGGCGCGTTCGGGAGCAAGTAGAGAGTTTGAAACGGCGATGCAATGCTTTGCGGCGGCGGCGGTCGGCTTGGCTGTTCGTTGTCATATTCGGTTTCAACTGCATACACGCTCCGCAGCTCGCCGATCCATTCATCGAGGCAACCCCAATCTGTTATGAACCAGGTTTTCTTCGTTGGCTCGTAATTACGAAAGGCAGCGGGGATAATTCCCTTTAATTCTGAAATTGCAAATGTGAAGGCGTTTGTGTCGGCAGCGAAAATCTTTACTCCGCATCCGCCATCGGTGGTAGTGATTTTAATTTTAATTGACGAAGTAGTGTTCATACTATTTTACAGATTCATCACGCTTATTTCAGCTTCCGGGCTTTGCCGTAACCAAAACTCACGAAGAACCCAGGATTGAATCCGGTTGCACGTTTCGTTTTCCAACCATTTGCCGTTCGCTTTAAGCGTTATATGAAACAAAGGCACGGCATCAGGCGTCCACGGCAAAGAAACGCTGTTGACGTGCAAATGCGCATCAATAAATTGATCTGTGAGCGTCTTTAGTGCCGCATCTGTTAATTTACCCTTTGAATGTTTGCCGACGCCTTCGACCAGTGCGCATTCTGTTTCGTAAGCGTAAATCGTCGGCATATTTAAAAGGAAGTCGTCGCCATATTTTGCTGCGGCGGCAAAAAGATAATCAATTACCCGTTGCCCGGATTCATTTTCGAGTGAAAACACATCTTCGATTATCGGAGAAACGATTTCTGTTTTTTTAATGGCAATAGGCTTGCCGATATTAAAACTATCGGCTAATTGCTGCGCGATAAAAGCCCGCAGAGCATCGCCGCCGTGTTTTTCGAGATATTCCCCCCAGTCGTTGCAATCTTCTGTGCGGAGCCGCACGGCACGCGCTCCGAACGCCTGAAAAGAAGCCGACAAGGTTTCTGCGCAGTCTTCGCCGGAAGAATCATTATCAGATGCCACGAACACTTTCCGAAACGCGAGCGCCGATGGCACCCAAGCGCCCGCCGATGTTCCGATTAGAGCTGCGGCGTCCAATCCGCTTTGGTAAAGCGCCATCGCATCCATCGGACCTTCACAGATTGCTATAACTTCGCTTTCGAGCGCATTCGGCATCTGAAAAAGTCCGAGAGATTTGTCACCTTTTGAAATTTTCGGAGAATCAATAAAATCTTTGTCAATTGCCCGTCCGTGAAACGCAATGACGCTGCCTTCGCGGTCCGTCACGGGAAACACAACACGCCGATCATTGCCGCGCGGCTGCCAGTTCCCCGCTTTGTCCTTTTCCCAATGTTCCCACGCTGCCGCAAAACCGCAGCCGAATGCTTTGGCAGTCGCCGGGTCAATGCCGCGCGATTGTAAATAATCTTGCGCCGGTGAATCAGTAAATGCGGCTTGCCAAGATTTCATTTTCGATTGAAGACGTTCTAATTTTATTTGTGCTTTGTTCGGTTCGCTTTCTAAGGCGTTTTCTTGCGTTGCTGTGTGGGTTGATAAGGGTTCGACGCTAAAAGCGCGGGCAATCGCACGTGCTGTGCGAGCCTTGCGCGGTGTAAACGTCTGCTTAGTCCAATTATCTTTTAACAATCCTTTCTTTTTGCATCGGTGGCAAAAATAAGCGCCCGTTTGTTTGTTTAAGGCAAATGATCGGTGTGCCGTGTCGCGCGGTTTGCCGTCGCCGCAGCACGGGCTTAAATATCGCCATTCGTCACCGTGCCGCCGTGCGTGAGGGTCATAGCTTTCTAAGTCTGCCAGTGATAATGCTTCGTTCATAAATTACACATCACGAAAAGTTTGCAGCCTGCCGGAAAATGCGAAATCATAAGACACGCCCGGAATGCCGTGCCGATTTTTTTGCATTGTTGCCTTGATGCGCGTTTCGCCGTTGGCGTCCGGTGTTTCATCTTTGCGGGTCAAGTCAATAACTGTTTCGGCTCCATATTCCAAGTCGCCGCTTCCTTTCCCGGCGTGAAGTCCGCCGTCTGATTTATTGCCCGCTCGATTTCTGTGTGAAATTGCCAAAATCGGACATTGAAGCCTTGAAGCGATACTCGAAACGCTATCAAGTCCGGCGCTTATCAAATCGTATTCACTTGCGTTTGCGAAATCTTCACCATTCCGACGCACTGACTTTGCCCAAATCTGTAAACTATCCAAGGCAATCAAAACGTGATCGCTTTTATGCCTATCACGTAAAGCGTTTGCAACCTCGGCGATCAGCAGCGGCGATGCGTAAGCCTGTGTTGCATCCATAAAAGCCAAATTTGGCAGCTTTTCGATTGTTTGCAACGCAAGTTTTCTGGATTCAGCGCCGCCCAGTTCGCCGCTTTTTAACCGCCCTAAAAATGTTTTCGTCTGCCGTGCGATAAGTCGGCGGAAAAGTTCAAGCAGTCCCATTTCACTCGTTACATAAAGACACGGATAAACGCAGTCGCTCGCGGCTTGGAGCGCAAAAGCTGTCTTCCCTGCTCCCGGCGCTGCTTGGACAATATGCACGCCCGGCGAGAGATAGCCGCCTAGTGCTTCGTCAAGGCTTCCTAAGCCGGTCACGGGTCCGCGTGGTCTGCCTGTTTCGCGTGCGAGTGCCGCAGCTTCAGCGTCGGCAACGAAGAAATCAACCAAATCGGCTAATTGTGTAACGGTGGGCGTTTTTGTCTCGGTCATAAACTCAGTGTGTGCGTAAACACGCTACATCCTTAGTATGAAATAAGCGCAATGTTCCCGTAAGGGGACAATTTGCGCCTGCTTCTTATTAACTATTATTATTAAGGAAAGCTATTTGTTGGAAGTAAAGAGGTTGCGTGTCGTATTCCGTAAGTTTTTCGTATTATTCCGTAAGTTTTTCGTATTATTCCGTAAGTTTTTCGTATTATTCCGTAAGTTTTTCGTAAAAAAAGTTATTACGAAAAACTTACGGAGTTTTTGTTTTCGGTTTGGCATTTCTAAATCTTTTTCGCTTGCTGCTGGCTGACTTTGATAGTTCAACTGCGGCTTGCCTTTCGTCGCCGAACGGTCGCATTTCGATATTTTTTCCGTAAAGCCAAGTATCTTGCCAACCCTTACGCGGCAAATCTTTGTCATCAGGCGCTTTGTAATATCCAATAACATCGCGTTTTTTTAGTTCGGTTACTGCCTCATCCCAATATGCTTGCGCCCGTTTCGGACGGTCGCTTTTTAAAATTTCCATTATCGGAAATTTCCCCGGTCGAAACATATTCAACAAATCGAAACGCGCGAGCGGTTTGTATATGACAGTTTCAACATTCCGCTCACCAATGCGTTTAGTTTCGCATCGTGTCGCATCTTCGCGCCATTTCTGAAAAGCCGCTAAGCCAATACAAAGCGCGTATTCGCCGCGCGGTTGTCCGGTTGGCAGTCCGGCTAGTTTTCTTAAGTTGCCGAAATGTTGCAAAACTGCGTTATCGTTTCGATGTTCGGCAATCCATTTACTTGCGGTAATTGTTATGCGTAGAGGTATATCGCTATCTTCAAGCCGTTCTTTATCTGTAATCGCAAAGTAGCTGCTGGAAGTGATTATTTTACCCTTCTCTTTCGTGATCGGGTTTTTATAAATTCCCGGTCTGGTTCCGTGGGATGTGAAGTTAGTAAAAACACAAAGCCAGTAATAAATTTGCCATCGCATTTGGTTTCTATCTTCTCGATTCTTAGGAGTCCATCCAATTTCACGAATGAGATCATCGAGCGAAAGCGTAGCGTGCTGATGCAATAAAACAGACTCTAACGCGAATTGAAATAGTAAGACGCCTTCAGGCGTGAGTTTGCGCAACTCTTCGCGCAAGCTGTCGTAAGTTACAGGCGCTCCGAACCAATCAATGTCTTTTCCCGCCGTCAACTTGGTTTCAATTGGCTGCCCTTCTATCGTATGTCCTAAAGCAACCTCGCCGGGTATCTCTTTCCAGTTTTGAAGCGTCGCACCGTCCGTGATCGCCTGCCCTAAATTGCGGACCTCTTGAAATGTGTGTTGTCTTACTATTGAAGGCAGTTTTGAGTTTTCACGTTTTGGATCAGCTTGTTTTTTTCTTTTCCGCCGCTCGACTTCATCGCGCAACGCATCTCGCATAAGGTGAAGGAAAGGGTTTCCTCCTACAAAATTTTCAGATGGTATCAAAGAATTGTTTGAAGGTTTTAAATCTTTTATTAAGCCTGACTCGGGAACTTTTCCTCCTTTTGGAGAATTATTCAATAGCTCCACAAGCGGTTTGCAGCTATTGCTGACGTTCAGATAAGCGGAGAAATCATTATCTTCCGGTAAATCTAATTCGGGAAAAAGCACCCGAGTAAATTCGATAATGTCTTGTTTTATGCTTTTAATAACATCAAACTCTGCCTGTAACTCTCTTGACGCCTCTAGTATCTCGTTTGAGACATTTTCAAGTCCGACAGATTGCTCCAATAAATCTGGCGTGATTTTTCCCCTTTTAACCCAATCTGTCTTCCCGTCTTCTGGAAGGGTGTGCCACTGCTCCTTAATTGCTTTAATAAAACGTTCCTTAAATTCTTTGTCTGTTGGTATTTTCATATGAGCGCTCTTCAAATTATTGAATTGGCAAAATATAACTTTATAAAGTTCTGACGGTTTGAAAGCATAAAAGTTTAATTTTATGAATCATTCTCAACGAGCTCGCGGATTGATTTTGCGCCGCGTGATTTGAAAAGCAAGTCAACTGCCTCAATCAGTAAATCGTGCTGTTTAACTTCTTCGTGATAAGCGATAGCTCGCAACTGTCTGCGCACGGGTTCGGATAAATACAGGGAAGTGTGTTTCCTGCGCTTTCCGGGCGCACCATCGGTTTTCGGCTCAACCGCCCGCTCAGACGTTTCCGTGTCCGATAAGGAAAGCTCCTCAAGTGTTTTTCGTTTAGCCATAAATTTTATTTAATTTTCTTTTGAATCCATTGCCAGAGCCGTGCTGTTTCGTCGGCGGCTTTTCCTTCCGGCTCAAACTCAACAACGCCAAGCCCTGTGCCTTGCGCATCTTGATAGACGTTTCGGGTAACGATGTGGACCGGGCAAACATTGCCCAATTTGCTTAACGCCGCGGACGCTTCACGCACGCGAAACGAACGCGGCGGAGTCTGCGTTAGCACGAAGGCAAAAGGCTTGCCTAATCGCTTGATAGTGGCAACGGTTGCCGGTGTAGCCTCCAAGTCAGTCGGCGACGGACGGCAGGGAATAACGCAGAAATCAGACTGCATAATTGCGGACGCTTGCGCCGGTTCATCGCGTCCGGGCGTGTCAATAAAAGCAAAATCAAATTGTTTCGCGGCAATGCCTATCGCTTTTGGCAATTCGGCAGCTGTAACAGTAACGAGCTGCGGCTCGCCCTCTTCGCGTTGCTGATACCAATTTCCCGCCGAACGCTGGTTATCCATATCGAGAATAAGGATGCGACGCCTTCGCCCGCGCACGGCAGCAATCGCGCAATTAATGCAGAGCGTCGTTTTCCCACTTCCCCCCTTTTGAGTAACAAAGCTGATTACTTTCATAACGTTAAAACGTGATAACGTGATAACTACACAACGTTATTTAGTTTGCTTTTTGGTATCGTTCGTAACCCATTCTTCTATTGCTTTACGGACAACGAAAGACAACGATACGCCGGTGTTTTCTGATTTGGTCCGTGCTTTGTTTCGAAGCGCGGATGGGAGCTTAATAGTCAGGCTAACATCCATTTCCTTTTCCGTTTCTGTGTTTGTTTTAGCTTTTACCATTTCTTCAAATTACACGAAAAGTAAATACTTTGCAAGTATTTTAAGTATTTTGCATAATTCGTGTTTATGGTGTTGCAAAGTAAATACTTTTATGTAATAATAATTATCAACTTAAGCAATTAAGTAATAAACATCGAGGAGCAAACAAATGTTAGAAATCAAAGATACAAACAAATTCGGAAAAGTTACCGCCGCCGCGCTTGCAAAAGTTGAATTGACGGTGACAGACGCGCAAAACAAAAAACGATGGTTTAACGCCATTACCAAAGCCGTTATTGAGATCGAAGAAAACGGCGCGTTTATGACCTACGACGCAAAAGATAATTACCTTGTTATTTGGAGTCAGAAATCAAATGAAGTCTATTCAGCTAACGGCGTGTGCCAGTGCAAAGCCTTCGAGCGCGGTTTCGCTTGCTGGCATCGCGCCGCCGCCCGGCTCGTTCGTCTTTACTTGGAACTCCCGGAAAACGTCGCGCCGAATTTTCCGAACGCGGAAAAGCTGGAAACGGAAGTAACAATTTATCTGCCGAATACCAAAGAGCCGGTTAGAGTCGAAAAATACGGATCGGTGAGATTGCCAGTTTATAACTAAATACGAAAGGCTTTCCTATAACTTGGCGGTTTAGGAAAGCCTCTCATTAGAATCCCTTTTGGGAAAGGAACTACTTACAATGAAAAATAATACAGAAAAACTTACAGAAACGAAACTGACAATATCACTGCGAACAGGTTTGATGCACAGCAACAAACAGGAAGAAGCGCATACCCAAAATGACTACACTTCTTATTACATTGGCGCAATCAATTATTTCATAAGAGTTGCGCTCGAAGCTGAAAGTCTTTTGGAACAGCAAACCGACTCGAAAGCCTTTCGTAACGACGCGCAATTTCGGGAAAATATGCAGTTTCTCGTTCAAATCAGTGAAGCGTTAGCCGAATGGCTGCCGGATTACAGCCACGCGATGCACAGTGAAGTCTTTGGTGTGAACGAAGCCAAAGAAGCTAAGAAAGCCAAAACCAATCAAGCGGTCGAAACTGAAAGTCTTGAAACTTTGGCAAAGCAGATTTCAGCGATTATGAAAAATCCTTTGCTGCCGGAAAGGGTGTATAACGCAATGACGGATGAACTTATCGAGAATGAAATTGATTCGGATTCGCCGGAGTATATTTTGGGCAATTTGAGAAAGCAAATGCAGAAAGGTTAATTGAAAGTGTTACTTTTTCAACACTCTAAAAAATACACAAAAAGCCGTGAGTTTTGACACTCACGGCTTTTCTTCTACAGTGGGGATTAGAGTGCTGGTGTCTGGAAAAGAAATCTTGAATAACTTTTAGCTTTAAGGTATTATTGCTGCCAGTCATATTTAAATTATAAAGAATCTTCCATATAAAAAGACGAATTTTTCTACGCTATTTTTGCTCTACATTAAAATTAAGGAGTGTATTTTTCTTTATGCTAACAGCTGTATCAACATTTCGCTCATTTCTTCGCTTCTATTCACAACCAGTACGGACTCTGGTTATTGGTGCCGTCTTCGGTTGTCTTTTGCTCGGCATCACACCGAATAACAGTTTTTCTTTGATACAATCCGTGCAGGCTGCTGAAGTTAGAATCGCGGGTTATACTAATGGTGCCTTTAATACTGGTACCCCTCCTAATACTTCAGCCACGCAAACAGCAACATTGCTTGGTTTAACATATGTAAATTCGACATTCGACGGAACGACAGCGGGAGGATTTCGAGGTATTGGCGGCAATCCAACTGCTCCTCCTGCACAAAGTGTAAATAACTTAGGCTCTATCAGTCTGGCTACTACGCCAGCCACATATACTGGTAACACATTTACCTTACGAGTAACTTTTACTGCTCCGCAGGGAATAACCGGTTCCAATACAACAACCTTCACCGCGACGCTAACCGGTACTGTTATCAGTGACAATTCAGGTGGAGTACTCCTTGATTTTAACAATACTCCGATTCTCTTTACTTTTAATGATACGAATTGTGAGGCGAACCCGACCGGTGCAATCCCCGGACAACAAACCACTTGTGGTAATGGCAGCTTTCTCTTCAGCGTTAATGATGTATCCATTGATCCAGGGCAAACTGTCGCCATCACCGGACAAATTACAAGCGCTCAGCAGTCTCCAATCACAACAGCAGCAACTGTTTCAATCAGCGGGCGCGTGATGACGATGAGCGGGCGCGGAATTATGAACGTGCGTCTGAGTTTGACTGATTCAAGCGGAGAAGTTAGAACGGCAACGACAACATCGTTTGGTTATTACCGTTTCGATGATGTCCAGGCGGGCGAAACTTACATTCTTTCGGCAACCGGCAAACATTATACGTTCAGCCAACCGCTGCAGGTGCTGAACATCAATGAAGAAACCGATGCGGTTAATTTTATTGCCAACTCGGAGAAGAGATTTAGAAGTTTTTAACTGTGATTAAAAAATAGAAACAAAAGCCGTGAGCGTAAAAACTTGCGGCTTTTTAGTTTGCGGTTTATTATTCGTGAACGGTAACAGCTTAATTTTTTGCATGGAGTTTAGAAAATGCCGTGGCAAAGAAACAGACAAAGAATCAGGAAAACTAAGAACCGCACGAAATCCAAGTGGAAAGAACATTATATCTTCGGCGGGCTGTTTATACTTATCCTTGTGGTGGCTTATTTAGGAAGTTTTTACGGCGTCTGGCAAAAGCTGGACGAGCTGAAAACAAAAGCTAACTCCAACACTGGAATAAAAATTGTGCCGTATCCCACAAGCAACCCGTAAATCTCAAAAAAAGGTGAGATTTTTCGTCGGTTTTTATTGAGAGCCATATAGACTACCAAGCGGTTAATAATTTGCCGGGTTTGAAGATTCGCGCCCGGCAAAGGTGTTTTCTGGTTTGGTTATACCGTCGCGCCTCTCGCTACTGCGTCCGCCTTTCTCGTTTGCACTTCTCTGACAGCATTATCAAGCGATTCCGGCAATAAAGCGGGCAACCCATTATCAATTCGGAATTGAATAACACGCTGCCGCTCCGCTTCAAACTCACGCGCTAGAATTGCTTTTTCTTCGTCTCGTTTAGCTTTTTGAGCGGCTTGCGTCTCCGCTCGCTGCGCTTTAAATTCCTCTTTTTCAATCGCGTGCTGTTTCCATTGTCTTTCCTGACCGACAACACTTTCGGCGATAACTATGGCTTGACCGAATTTGCACGGCGAAAGATTGACGTATTCGGTAGTTGCCGATTTGCGAGATTTTTCGGGAAGTCCAAGCCGTGTAAGCTCATCATCAATAACAATGCCGGAATTTTTTGCGTCGAGTTGACTGCGAAGGGCGCGAAACTCTTTTTGTTTTCCGTAAAACTCCGCGCTTTTGCTGAAAATATCGTCAACAAATTTGCTGATAATTCCGTCGAGTTTGACGCGCAAACCGTTCCATTCATCAAACGCTGCGTCTGCTTGCTCCGCGATGGTTTTCAAGTTGCCGATTCCGGTTTGAACGGTTTCGACATTTTGCGCGGTATTGAGAGCCGTTTGGAGTTCGCTTTGTTTCGCTTCTAAAGTCTTTATCGAACTATCTAAAGTCGTCAGCTTGCCTTGCTCGGTTTGAAGCTCATCGAGCGACGTTTTGCCGTTAATGAAGCCAGCTTGCAAGGTTTCAAGATTGGCTGTGATGCCGTCGCGCATCTCGGTTAATTCATCGAGCCGGTTGGTTGTTTGGTTAAGTTCGATTTCAATTTGTTTTGATGTTCTTTTCATATTCGGTTATTTTTCTCCTTTCAATTTGCTTATTACATCGTCGTTTTTCGGACGGTTAAACAGTTCATCTACACTTTGCGCGTGTTCGCGCCGGGCTTGCTGTTTTTCGCTCATTTCCCGGCGAATTTCATCGTATGTGTTCGTTTCTTCGTCTTTCGGTTTTTCGCTCATTTTGATTGGTTTCTCCTTTTTATTTATTTCTATTTGATTTCCATTCGTCGGGAAAGTTGGCGGCGGTTGTGCCGTCGCAAAGTTGAACGGTAATGCTGTTTTTTTCGGTTTGCTTGCGGCATACCGGGCAAACGTCCGGCGTTGGCTTGCCTGACAAAACAGGCTCGTTAGTCTCTGCGTCCGCGCCCAAATCTTGAATAAAAACTGAAAAGTGCTGCGGATAACACGCGCAAAAGGTTGAATCGTCGGTTACTCTTTCGAGCTTCTTTAGTCGGTTGAAAATGTTCATTAGGCTTCTCCCGTAAGTTCTACATTTGGGTTAATGGTAAAGGTAGCGTGAAGCGGTTCGGCGTTTGGTTTGCCGCACGTCTGGCAAAACTCCGGCGGTTCTTCATAAGGCTTGCCGTCAAGCGTCTGGTTGCTGCCGTCTGCGGTTGGTATAAGAATTATTATTTGCGGTTCTTTTTCACAGCCGCAAAAATTAGAATCGTTTCCGATTATTTGGTTTTGCAGTTTCCTCAATCTGTTCAAAATGTTCATAGTTTTTCCCTTAAAATGTGTGCTGTATCAAAAGACCTTCATCAATTAACTTTTTCGTGTATTTAATCACTTCGGCTTCATCGCCACTCTCGTGCAATGTTATGAGATTCTCCAATTGTTCGTCTGTCAGTCGTGAAAAATCCCAAGCTATTTGATTTTTATCTTCTTTGATTATTTGACTTTCCATTTTCTTCAATCTGTTTATTATGCTCATTTTCAATTGCCTCCAGTCGCTCTAAAATGTCGAGCGTTTCAAAATCCTTGCGATTGCCTTCGATAATAATTTGCGCGGCTCTGACTTCAACCGACGGATTCTCACAATTTAAGTTTCTCTCCAGCGCGTCAACCGCGCCCGTGTGAAGCGATTGCAAACGAACGATATTTTGTTCAAACACCATTCGCCGCGCCGATCTAAACTCTTTTTGAAATTCGGCATCGTCTAAATATCTTCGCAGCGTCTTTTCGGACAATCCGCATTTT
>MWWI01000224.1_pt1 | contig 12503 bp, 8 predicted proteins | sample 1047321 | NCBI WGS metagenome assembly MWWI01 (sample SAMN06349966, study PRJNA376086) | soil metagenome | isolation source: FI-1 sample Antarctic (ecotone) soil | place: Antarctica | reverse complement strand
GACCAGCTCCAGAACATTGCCTTCGCGGAGTGCCAGCCGGTCGCATTTACATCCGAGACGGATCTTCAGCCCTCGAAATTCAATGACGAAGCTCATATAAACTTCGGTTCCCAAAGTCTCGTCGGTCTCCCGCCTTGCTGTCTCGTAGTAACTCTCAAACGCCCGGCAGCCTCTCGCAAAATAACTTCTGCCCTCTTCGCGAGACGCGTAGCCGGCATCGTTCCAAAATTTTTTGAGCAGCTCTTCGGAATTGAACCGACCGGCGGCAAACATTTCTTTACCGTGCAGCTCTTGTAGAGCGCGGTGCATGGTCGTGCCGAAGGAAAAGGCGGCAGAAGAGGCAGCCCCGCCAGATTTGTCAATATGCTTCAACTTAAACTTAAGCGGGCAATTCAGATAGTCGGATAATTTCGTCGGGGTTACAGAAAGCATCAATCTCACCTCTTCTTTTGTTTCAACTAAAATACAACATCTTATAAGCGAAACACAAGAAAAAATCTGCAAGTTTAGTCATTGTTGGACTATTCCAAGACCGCCTTTTAGAATCACTTCGACCGTTAAACAAAACCGTCCGCCGCCGTTCAATTTGATGGAAAAAAGTATAATTTCAGCAGATTACCGTTTATTTTTGGATTTCTTAAAGAAGACACGGCAGGATGTCGGGTTAACGCAGATCGACTTGGCTAAAAAGCTGAAGATCACACAGTCACAGGTGAGTAAGATCGAGCGCGGGGAGCGCCGACTTGATTTTATCGAGCTTAGAAGGTGGCTGCGGGCGTTGGGCGTGCCTATAATAGACTTTGTTACGGGATTTGAGTCTTATATAAGAAAGAATAAAAAAAGCCGCCCAGTGGAAAGATAGTAGAATATACCCACTTAGGGGATTGATCCTTATCCTTATAAAGCCGCGACTGCCGCCCGGCGCTTATCTTTCTCTTCGACAGATGCCCTCACTAAAAAGGTAAGAGAATGTTAATAAGTAATCTTGTGAACGTCTGGAAAATCGGTGTCTCCTTCTATTTTAGGAATCAGATCATTTAACGCTTGTTTAAAGATTCCAATTGACCAACGTGATCGATTTTTTATGCAGAAGATAAAATCTATTTCCGTAGGTTGCCACGTTGTTTCATATTTAGAAGTCGCACCGAAAGCAACACCGATTAGAATGTTTCTGAGTATTTTGTCTTTATCGATAACTTTGGCTACGACAAGCGTTTCTGTCAGTGCAATATTTACTTCCGCTTCGGTTTTGTATCTGATTAACTTTGTAACATCCTTCATTACCGGAGCCGCCGAGTACATTCCTTTGCTTTCCGATAAAATAACGTCTATATCACTCTTCTTTTCAGCCGGTGGTAGCGCAATAACGTCAGGATACTCGCGTGGCTGAGATTTTCCTAAATCCGGCTTGGGCAAGACGGCGCCGCCGCCCTGTGAACCCGGGTAGGAAACTGAAACGATCTGAAAGCCATTAGGAATTAGAATTCGATGTATTAGTGCATAGGTTACTTCGTCCTCATCAACTAATATGCTTTCTTGAACGGTTAACGACGGCTTTGATTTCGTTGCAAAATGATATGCCTTTTTCAACTGTGATAGGAATTGTGCGTCTTTATCTCCAAGCAAGGCTCGGCGATCCCAATAAAGTGTAATGCCGTTGTGGTTCAGCTTGATTCCATCTAGGAAAAAAGCGAGGGTGGCGACGACCTTATGTTTAGCGATTTTATCTTTATGTTTTTCCCAGACGGGTTGAAAATTAATTTGTTGATCGAGTGTGATCGCGCCTAGAATAGTCGCTTCTAATTCTTCAACCAACCATGCTGGAATTCCGCCTTCATCTTTAGCGAGCGCTGCCGTAAACTTTTCTTTTAACGAAGCCAAATCGGTTACCGGCTTTTTCATTACATCTGAGCCGCCTGGTCTAACAAGCGCGTAAACGCCGTAAACTTTTTTGGTGTCGGAAAAAAGGAAGGAAATAAAAGTCAAGATGCCGCGGTCCGGATCCATTGCGTGTGAGAGGCGATTAATTTTTGCGCCGACCCAATCAGGACGAACGAAAAATCTCAACTTGTTTAAGTTTTTGTTTCTCTCTTCACGCTCAGACCAATTTTTTAGCAGTGCCTTTGCATTACTGCCTTTATTAAGCTGCTTTTGAAACTCTTTGTAAGAAGGAAGTTCTTTTAGACTTTTGAGTGACTCGGCAAACCATGTTTCTTCAGATTCTAAGAAAGCCGATACTGCCTGTTGAATTGTATCGACGAGAATTGCTATTTCGGGAGGGCAAGCGGGAAACGATTCATGTCTAAGCAAAGTGTAGGTATTTTCTACTTGAGTTCCCCAATCGGCGATGATATAGCCTTCGTAGTTGAAATTTTCAACTAATATTTTAGCTGTTGTATACGGATCGTATTCAGCTCCGCCGAATATTTTTTCCGACTGTTTATTGCCGGAAATTTTAACGTAGTATATACCTGCCAGATATGCGGCGACTGCTCCGTAAGTTCTTTGCAGCTCATGATCTTCCGTTGAAACAGCCTCGGAAAATTCTATTAGTACAAGCGGATACTCTATTTCGTCTTTAACTGCGGTAATAAGAATATCGGAGGTCGTCAAGAGCTGGATCGCCCGAATAACACCATCCGGCATACGCTCAGCACTTTTCGGGCGTTTAATTAACTTTACCGGAAAATTTTCCTTTGTAACAAAATTAACGATGGGATGAATATAATCATGCGCCTGTTCAAGACATTCGTAATAAATTCTAAATTCGATCATATGGTTTTCCGCAGTTTTATTAAATGTTCTTTTTTCCCTTTTTTAGCAAACAAAGGATTGAAAATACGTGAATGTTTTGCTAGATCAGACGAAATAACTTCATCAACCGAAAACCCGATTGATGGCGCAAATTCGATGATAATCTCGTCAATTTTTATTAATTCTTTATTAATGATGCTGTCGCCGATAACGATAAAAGCAAAGCCGCCTGGTTTCAAGACAGTATTCATTTGAGAAAAGCATTTTATTAAATCTTCATTCCACTTGGAAGGACTTTTCTTCAAACTCGAAAACTCGCGTCGCGAACCAATTTCATTGTTTTGGGCAAATCCCACGTCTAATCCTAACCATCGTTTCCGAAACTTATGGTAGAGGTAATAATCATAAGTATTTGCATAAGGCGGCGATGTGATAATTAAGTCGATCTGATTCTTTTCGAGAAAAGATAAATCACGACTGTCGGCGTTTCGCACTTCCAGAGTCGTTTCGGTTGAAACAAGTGCTGAGAACTCTGCCATCTTTCTAACATACTCGGTCGCGCGCGTCACAAACAATTCAAAGGTTAAACAATCCTTTGTTTCTTTATCAATAGCTGCAAATCGGGTATCGCTCTCTTGTTTGGATATACGAACGATTATTGAAGACAAGATAATTTTTAGAAAGTCTTTAACGTCTTCGTCCGGGTGCAAATCGATTTTATCGAGTAAGAAGGAGATTTCATCAGCTACATTTGCCTGGAACCAATGATTTAATCCTTCAATCTCTCTCACTTTAATGACCGGTTTGTTTCCGAAAGACCAATAGAATGTATCATTTTTAACTTCACTGACGAAATTTTCAATTTCCTTTAATTGAGCGGAGGAAAGAGGAGTAGCTTTAACTTTAGACAAAAGAACGGACAACCCATTTACATCGACACCGATTGCATTTATTCCGGTAATTCTTGCTTCGACCAAAGTTGTGCCGGAACCGCAAAAAGGATCTAAAACAGTCTGCCCAGGATGAGCAAAATGTTTCAATAAGTATCGCGGCAGCGGCGGCGGAAATTTTGCTGGATAAGGATGCAGGGAATGTGTTAAATAAGAATTTTTATTCTCATTCTGTTCAAAAATATCTTGTAAATTAATCATTAAATTGCAAAATCACTTGCCGGCATTTACTGTCACGGATTTTTATTTTTCCTAAAACTTCGTCGAGGCGCACTTGGTATGTATAGAACATATAAGCACGTATTGAGTCGTATGCTTTTTCTAACAATGTTTCCGTTTAATTGTTGTAATCGTAGATTTTTACAGTCGTTTTCTAAAAACAACAATAAACGAACAGTTTTGGTTAGTGTATAAAACGGACGGATAACCCAAAAGGATTAACCTTCTTTGGGCAGATTGATCCCAAACTATCAAATCGTGATATGCCCATCCAACTTCTTCGCCCGCTCTTGCGAGGTCGGAATGAAACGGAACGTAAGGAATTTTGTTCTTGGTGTCTCTGTAATCCTTTACGACCCACGCAGAGTATCCATTGATTTTTGTTACCTTTAAGTTCTCTTTCAAAACTTTTTTAATTGATTTCAAAAAATCTTTATAAGGCAAATTACCAAAGTCATTCTCTGCTTCGCTATAAGGAGCTACGGTGCTGTTATTTTCATGTTTAATAATCGACGTTTTATGAACAGTGTTTCTGTCCTCTATCGATTTTCTAATGAAATTTGCATAAGGCGGCGAGGTTACCGTTAATTGAATACTATCTGCTTCAACGTGCCTTGCTAAGCTTCGACAATCGTCATTAATGACACGGTAATCAGCTTCCTGATTCAGCAGTGACCGCGATTCATTCAGCCATTTCTCTGCAATAGCAGCAAACTTGGGGTTTAATTCAATTCCCACACCTTTACGGTTTAACTGTGTTGCCGCAACCAACGTAGAACCGATACCCAAAAATGGGTCTAACACCGTATCTCCTTCCGCGGAATACATTTTTGTCAGCCTCTCTGCCAGCTTTACCGGATAAACTGCTCCATGTGCCAACTGATGTTCGTTGCGGGGCGATGATAGATTGCTCCAAACTTGGTTAAATAAATCATCTTCGTTAATGACGTTTTTTGATAATAAAGCCCACTCACTGGCGGTCAAGCCATTGAACCCTAGCTTTCCCTTGTTGCCGTTTGTTTCTTTCACTTGCTTTGTAGTAGCCATATTCTTTGTACGATAATTAGCCGTTCAGAATTAAACTGAACTATGTAAAATTGATGGTAAAAATGCGGTCGGTCGCAAAATAAATTAGTTTTGCTTTACTATCCATTCAGATACCAAGCGCTCCAAAAGCTCCGAAAAATCTTCCTTTTCCTGATCCATCAGAATCAACGCAGCTTTTTTGTGGGTCGCCTTCTTAATATAAGCGGTAATCTTCGTAAATTCGGGGTTACTGCTTTTGCCGCCGCGGGACTGCGCTGTAACAGGCACCGGAGAAACGACGGGATTAACCTTCTGCGGAGCAGCTGCATTTTTCTCCTTTGCCGGCTGTTCGTCTTTTTTAGTATCAACCGGGCGCTGCTGCAATGACTTTAAGTTGGAAAATCGATTGTTGTCTTTCATTTGAGTATCTCCTTACCGAGCCGCACAAAGTCAGCCCAGGCGTTTTCACCGTCGCGCACTTTATCGACCGTTACACCGCGGAGAGCAGCGTGCGAGCAGACAACCCGACGGGTAATCTCACTTTTAAAAAACGGCGCACCCATTTGGTCGAGCATCTGCTTGGCATCGCGGGCGGCGTTCGAGCGCGGCGGCACCATCGCCAGTAGGACCCGATAATTAACCAAACCCTTCGACTGCATGGCGTTTATGATTTTAGCCAATGCCGCAAGGCTCAAGGCGTCCGGCATCGTCGGGAAAATCAGCAGATCCGATTGCTCGGACAAAGTTTCCAGCTCTTCGACTGTCGGGCGCGCCGGCGTATCGATAACCACATATTTAGGTTGCGGTCCGGAATCAAGACCTTCGGGCGAAGAGACGGCAAAAGAAAACCTTCCGCTCTGAACCCATTCGGTCGCGCTCTCGTTCGGGTCTCCGTCGACGAGCAAAGTTTTGCCTTTACCAGACAAATACTCCGCCAGATGGACAGCGGTAGTAGTTTTGCCCACACCGCCTTTAAAGCTAACAAGCGAGATTATCATTTTTACTCCGGTTAAACACTCAAACAGCTAAACATTTAAGAGTGCAAACGTCTAGCTGTTTAAACGTCTAAATTTTTAGCATTTATCTGTTTGACGGATGAGCGTCTAACTGTCTAGCCGCTCAGACACTTAAACATTGAAACGGTTAAAAGTCAAACAGCCGATACGCGTGTGTTCAGTAAAAGAAACAGTTTCCCTGTGCATAATTAGGCATTACCTTGCCAGAATAAAGCTAATGATTTTTGTGGTTACTGTGGTTATTACTACCCGCCGGACGACGCTGCTTCCCTTCTGCTGCCATCCGGTTTTCCATTATCGGACAGTCTGCCGTTCTATATCGGCAACACTCGCACCCGACGCAGAAAGAGGTCGGCGGCTTTTCTAATAAATCCGCGGGCGTTTTGTTTTCACCAAGAACCTCCACCAAAAAATGCTCCTTTACAGGATAGATACGCAGCGATTTGCCGAAAAGAAACTGTCGGGTAGCCGCAGCGTTTGTCTCAATAAAATCATGGTTGCGAAGCTGGCGTCCGACCCATGCCGGATCTTCCCACGGCAGAATCTGGGTGGTTGCATCCCGGCTCGAGTTTTGGTCGATTAGCGTCCGCATTTCCATTACGACATGCGTCGTCGAAAGCTCGCGGAATCCTTCACGGATAAGCTTTGTTAGGGCTTCTTTCATGACCTCAATCGGGTCGTCGAGATCGGTCGAAACTTCCGATTTGGTATCGAGAGCGCGAGTCAGACCATCCGTTAATTCCGCATGTTCAGCGATTTCGGCAAAAACCCGTAGCGGCGCGGAAATTTCCGTCGCCCGGTCGGTGGGGTGCGGAAATAACCGCTTATACGTCTGGGCGATGAGTTCGACGTTTGAAAAAGTCCAGGTATGAAATTCGTCGCGGAGACGCTCAAGCCGCGGCAAATCGAAATCCTCTTTGATACCCATCGCCGACTGTAACTCCTTCGGAATTTTTCGGGTTTGAACGCGGAGCATTCTCGATCCCAGAATATTGTCGGCGCCGCTTGTATTGTTAATCATTTTGACGCCGAAGAAATTCAGCTTTTCGACGCGCATCCCGCGTTTGACGTCCGTCCAGATCTTCCAGCTTGTATCCTTGTTGTAAGAGAGCTTTAAGGCTTGAATCAGCTCGTTAAACTGTGGAGCGTCGCGCCCGGCGCGATTGCCGACCGATTCGAGATCGTCGAGAACGACGAATCCTTTCGTTTCATGAATTAACCGGGCGATGCCGGCGGCGGAGATTTGCCCGACGACTACGGCGTTGGCGCTGACCTTCCCCATCGCCCCGCCGAGCGCGCTTTTGCCGCTTCCCGGCGGTCCGACGACGAGAACCATCGGAACCGACTGAAAAACTGCCTGAGCGAAGGTCACAGGCACGAGCAGCGTTAATAGATCGTAATCGTAATCGTAGGGCAGCCAAATCGATTGTTTCAGAAATGATTTCACCTCGGCGAGCATTTCTGAAATGGGTCGAGTCTTCGATTGCCCGTTGTTATATGCCTGCACCGAGTTCCATGACCAAGTAGAATAGCCCGAAGCTTTCGGCTGCGAATCGATTAATGTTCCGTCTGTCAGGCGCAACACTCGGTCTTCGGACGGCGTCCCTTTCGGCGCAGGTTCTTCGACGACCGCATGAATTGTTCGGTCGCTTCTGACGATTACCGTTTCGATTCGAGTGGCGAGCTGTGTTGTTTCTTTGCCCTGAAAATCTTTAGTCGTCTCTAGAACGTTGCTGATAGTTTTTATCGGGTAATACAGAAACCCGCGGTGGAAAGCTGTCGCGATATCGACCGGTTGATAAGCAAATCTGCCGGCTTTATTTTTATTATCGACAGCGTCGCTGACTTCGATGCTAAGGACTTCAGCTTCCGCAAGTAACGCCTTAAACTCGTCGACGGTTCCGCCCGCTTGCCAAAAATCCGCCCAATCTTTCCCGTGAGCTTTCGGGGGGGAAACACGCAAAGTTTCGTGACCGGCGACGCTCGAGATTTTAATCGCCATCGCGACGCCGGCTTTGTCATTGTCGTTACCCAGAAAAACCAGATCGAAGCGGTTCCAAAAATTCGGCTGCTTCCATTCTTCCGGAATTGCGCTGCCGTGCGTCGAGGTAATTAGTAAAAGGTCGAGTTCGCCACGCCGCTCGCCGAGAGCCTGCCAGTGCCGCCAAAGGTCTTTTAGTCCTTCGCAAACGAAAACCGCAGATTGGTTTGTGTATTTTTCGGAATAATAAGTTTGCGGCGACCCCTTCATCCAACCGTTTTCCGCCGTCGGATTGACGGTTACGGACGGAATGTTGTAATAAGCCGTTTGATTGGTATAAATACCATTTTCGTCAAGAACCGGAGCCACCAGCGCGTTTTCGTGCAGCAGCTCGTCCTTACCGACATACGGCTCGGACAAACCCAAACGGAAGGTCTCGATGGTTGCGTCGGTTAAGCCGCGACCATATAACCAATCAAGCGCGGTTTTATTATCCTTCAGACGCTTTTGCCGGCGAGCCAAGTATTCAAGATTAGCTTCCCGTTTTTTAACAGGAGGTTCGGAGACGACGACTGAAATTTTTGGCGTCTCCCCAAGCCATTCAAAAGCCCAATGTAGAGCCTCATTAAAATCTAAATTCTTGACTCGTTTGATAAGTTCAAAAATGCCGCCGGAACCATCTCCGGAAGGATTGTGGTCATGCCACAATCCTTCCTTTCCGCTTCGTCGGGAAATAGAGATGCTCGTTCCGCTGTCACCGGAAAGGGAACCTATCCGATACTCATTAGTCGTGCGTTTAGCCGCTTTGCCGAAAAGCTCCGAGACCAAACTGTCAATTCTTCCCGCCAGAAGTTGTTTGACCCGTTCAATTTCATCCGGCGAAATTTTTTGAAATCCTTTTTTGTCCGTAATCATTTGCCGTTACCTCCGTTTTTAGCGGTAACGGAAATACTTTGACCGGAGGGACTGATAACAGTGCTGAAAAACCCGGAAACATACCGGTTGTACGGCTCAAAGAATTCAGTCGTTTTTAAGTGATGATAATTGTTCTCAACCGTTTCAAGTTTGTCGTACAAAACTTTTGAGGCGAGGAAAAAACCCATTTCAGGGTTATTTTTAATGATGCTTGTCGTTATCAGATGGCGAAAAGCATGCGGCCGAAAACCAGGAGAAATTGGATCGTATTTTCGAGTAATATGAAATATTCTCTCAGCTAGATTGCCCTCAGTATATTGATACAAGTTCCTCGACGTTTTTCTTTCGTTACCATTTGAAGGCAACCCAAGAAAAACGTAGTCGGACTCTTTGGCACCGACAAATACCTCGCGAAATTCGGCGCGGTAACGTTCTATTAAAGGAATTATTTCAGGTGCAACACGGACTTTGTAGTCACCTTTAATTGAGTGTCTATTTTTGAAATCTTCCCGTTTGAAAGCAATCCACCATGAACCATCTTCTTGGCGGAGTAGATTCCGGTCGAATTTCATAATGGAAAACATGCGAACCCGCAGAGGATTAGCCATCAATAACGCAAAAAGTAAAATATCTCTGTAAAGAACTGCCCGAGTTTCCAATGATGTCTGTTTTTCAAAGTCAACCAGCATTTTGTTGAGCAGCTCTGTCAGATAAGAAACAGGACTTGGTAAATCAAGGATTTCGGAGATAGCATCGTACGGGTCACGGCCTTTGGCATACTCATCGCTGCCGCTTTTTTCCGCTCGCTCGATGTCGTTACAAACGTTTTGCAGCCGATTTCGAGTGTTTATGCATCGTTTCTGCCACTCGTCGACACTGCCGCTTAGACCAAGTTTAAGAGCAAACTCCGGCTTTTGGTAAAGGTAGCCTGTCTGTGGTCGCAACAGTGAAATCGCAAAATTAAGAAAATTCAAATGACCGTTATTATATTTGCCGCCCGACCGCGCTTTACGGAAGGTAGTAATGTACTCCTCAACGATTTCTTTACTGGTTAATAGTCCGATCGTCATATCATCAAGCGACAAACCCAGACCGCGCAGATGCGGGTCGGGGTTATCTTTCTCCAAGCAGCAAAAACCAAAGAATTGCTTTAATGTCTCTTTAGCCATTCCCGCCGTTGGCAAAACGGTGCCTTCCGAACTAGTCCAACCCGCCGTGTTGGAGCGGTTAAATCCCTCTGGAACAACCGGGTCACTCATAAATTTGGTTAAACCATTGAATTCTTCTTCAACAGCGTCATTCCAAACGCCATAGGGTTTTGAGCTTAGTTCACGCATTTTTTCGCTAAAAGCTGATATTCTGCGCGAATCTTTTTTGCTTAGATTGGGAACTCTTAACAGAGAGGAAAGGGTTCCTTTTGCGACTTGGAGAATACTTTCAATTTCATTAATAACCGGGTATAACCTTTCAGTAGGTAACTGCCCCTTCCACCAGTTACTGAATGTTGAATGGGCAATTTTTCCTTTGAGATGAGTGTGCCAAAAAGACCAAATCTTGTACCCTTTGGAAATTACTAAATATATTAACCGGTCCCCAAAGTTATCGGGTAGATTCTGCAAAACAACTTGTTCTTTTATGAAGCTGTTAATGCTTTTTAACCTGGAAATTTTAGAAGCCAGTGTAGACGACTTAACATCGTTTTTAGCTTCGCTGTCTTTATATTTTTCCAGGCAGGCGGAAAAGTTATTTCCAAAATGCGACTCAATTTTTGAGTTGGAATCAACCTTGAAAACCCGCTGCCAGCTGCTCAGAAGTGAGCGGAAATTTTTAACGTCCTGTTCCGATTTATTGCTCGATTGTAAATTTGCGATATATGCAGCATCGAGATCTGCATAAGTTTGAAGCGGCAATTCTTTTTGCGGCGAATTGGCAGTTTTATTATCTTGCATCGTTTTCCCCTTATTGAATTTACTTGCGACAACATCAGCGAATCAGTCGCAGATATTGACAATCAAAGGTATAAACAGGCAAGATAGAGGAGCATTCAATACGTCGCTAAACTTTTGATGCACTCTATCCAAAGGCCTGAGCTGCTAACTCAGGCTTTTGCTGTTTAAACCCAACATTTCAAAACCATTATTTAGTGGAATGGTTTAATATCAATCGTCATTCCGTCTACTCTCCATTAATTTAATTTTTTCTAAAGCCATTTCCGTCAATCTAATATTTCTCGACGAATCTGCATCATTAATAGTGATGTAACCTTTTTTTTCGAGTGGGGTTAAATAGGGACGCATATTAGTCGTATTGACTTCAAGCGCATCTGCTATTTCCCGGTGTGAAGGATAAAATCGATTGCTTTCGTAGAAGTCGAAAATAAACCGAAGACAGTTATTCTGCTTGACGGTTAATTTCGGCAATGCCTCAGCGATTTTTGTCATATATTCACAACACTCAAAACGTAAATAGAGCATATCACAAAAAATATTATATGTGAGCATAAAGTAGCGCAAAATATTACGCATTTATTTTTAGTAAAAAAATTTCGGTTTTCCGGAGGGAAAAGGCTCAGACAAAATGACTCAATTCTTTTGAGAAAACACTTTCACATTATTTAGTGGATATGCTGGTATTTAGCCATCTACTGGTCAAAGAGAGGGCGGATTGTTGCAAACAAACGTATTTACGGGTTGTTTATATCTACCAGTAGAGTAAACCAGCTATTACCGCGAAAGAATTGCTGGTTTGCCTTGCTGGTACAAAATTGAATTTGCCGGAAGATTTGCCGGTAGCCTGTATATATATATACTTCTCAATAAATAATAATATGCTGGTTTAGGTGCTGGTTTGTATATAAACTCTATTACTGCATCATTTACAAATTTCCTTACCAGCAAATCTGCCATCAGTTCTTATAATTTTCCAAAACTATCTTGAACACAGTTTTCTCAAGAATTTTAAAGAAATAACAAGTGGCATATTCTAAAATAACAAAGACTATCTGTAATCCCTTTATTTGCAACAACACGTAGTGATACTCTATCCTAGGACGTGGCGGACTACATCCTTGTTAAATTGTGACATTTTTGTTATTTGTAAAAATGCTAGATATGCTAATTGTTGTTATTAAAGTAGATAACAAAACAACTCAAAAACATATTGTTACTTTTGATTTCTCAAAAATAACAAAAATGTTTTCTCAAGATTTTTAAGGAAGTTAAATTGCTCCAAAATCTACGATCTTATTAAACAACGGGCAATTCTCCTGGAAGTCACACCAACTGCAACACTCCGAGCTGTGCGGCACAAAGTTTCCTCCGGCAATCGTTTTCAAGCAGTTCCAGAGAGCCTTTTTGTTTTCATCCACCAAACTTCTGTCATACTGAACCGTGACCTTTGCTCCCGACATAACATTCAAATACGTGAATCGTATTTTTGGATACTGCGGGTAGCTGATTCTCGCCAGAACGTAATACATAAACGTCGGCAAATCGGCGCGCACGAATTCGGGCGTCGGAATTTTGCCCGACTGCGATGTTTTATAATCGACCAGCTCCAGAACATTGCCTTCGCGGAGTGCCAGCCGGTCGCATTTACATCCGAGACGGATCTTCAGCCCTCGAAATTCAATGACGAAGCTCA
>MWWI01000223.1_pt1 | contig 12561 bp, 20 predicted proteins | sample 1047321 | NCBI WGS metagenome assembly MWWI01 (sample SAMN06349966, study PRJNA376086) | soil metagenome | isolation source: FI-1 sample Antarctic (ecotone) soil | place: Antarctica | reverse complement strand
TTGCAAAAGAGTTAGGCGTTGGCGACCGCACGCTACGCGACTGGACAGTCCGCATGGGCATGTCATGGGAGAGGGTTAAAGGGCGATACCAGAAAACAGAAATATGGTGATAGACAAAGGTATGCGGCGGAAATCGCATTGCTTTCCGCCGCATAGTTAAGTTACAATTTGCACATAAAGCCAAAGAGCGCGACCAGTCCGCCAAGACAAAGAATCGCGCTCAATGATTTTCACCCGCGTTTGATAGCGGCTTTCCTACATTTTAGATACACGCCGCTATCAAACGCAACCCTTGAACTTAAGGAGATTGCGTAATGTCTTTTGATTCTTCCGCTTCCGTTAATCAATTTCGCAAGGTGAACGATGTCGCCGCGCAACTTGGCGTGTCGCCTCAGCATGTCCGAAATCTCATCACTGAAGGCAAACTCCAACCGGCTTGTCGTTTTGGAAATGTTTTTCGGATTCCACAAACCACAGTTGATTTATTCGTAAGACGCGCGGTTGTTGAACCGTTAGCGAAAGCGGCATAAATAGCGAAAACCGCCACGATGACGAGTCGCGACGGTTTCCTTAATCCTGTGTTGTTAGGCGGCACAGGCGCAAATAGTGAAAGACAGTTCACCAATGCAGACCGAATCTTACCACACCAACCGACCGGACTTTCAACCACAATCAACTTATTTCCGTTCACCTCTCCGGCGCGCCACGCGCCGCCAACCATGCGAAGTCTGCGGTAAAGCGGATTGGTGCAGCATCCGCGCCGATGGTTCGGCGGTAATCTGTATGCGCGTCAGAAGCGACCGCCCGACACGCAACGGCGGATATTTGCACATCCTACGCGATGACGATTTCACGACGCCGCATACATCGCCGCAGCAACCACGACCGCAACCGCCGCCGATAATCAAAGCGACTCCGCCGCTTGCCGATGTCGAGCGGGCGCATAGCGTTTATGTTGATTTGCTTCGCGCACATCTCGTGCTTGCCGACAAACACCGCGAAGCATTGCGGGCGCGTGGGTTATCAGACTTGGCGATTGAGTTTGACGGTTATAAGAGCGCGCCGACAAATATCTTTGCCGCGAACATCGCCCGCGCGCTCGCCGTCGAGTACGACCTGAACGGCGTTCCCGGCTTCTATCGTGACAATGGCGCGTGGCGATTGAATTTTACCGAGTGGTATCAGGGCATCATCGTTCCTGTAAAAGACACGCGCTCTCGTATTCGTGGCTTGATGATTCGCCGTGATGCGGACGACAAGCCAAAATATGTTTGGCTATCAAGCAAGGATAAACCGGACGGTGCTTCGCCCGGTGCGCCGCCACACTTCGCCCGTGTTGACGTTGCCCGCGCGACCGGAGCGATGACTGTCACCGAAGGCGCATTAAAGGCGAGCATCATCGGTGAACTGACGGGCGAAGCAGTTTGCGGCATCGCCGGAGTTACGAGCTTCTCCGAAATATTTGGCGCAGATTTACGGCGCGCGATACCGGAATTGAATCGTGTCATCGTGAGCTATGACGCGGATTTCAGAACGAACAAAGCCGTCAGGCACGGCATGGTGAAAGTTAAAAAGAACTTGAGCGATGCCGGATTGGAAGTGCTAACGCGCATCTGGGACGCGAGCGCGGGCAAAGGGTTCGATGATGTTCTAGCGAATTTGAAAGGAGCGGCATAGGCAATGAGCGTATCCTTTCAAGATTTGCGAGAAGCAGACTTCAAACGCTTTGACCGTGCCAGCGAACAACGTGCGCGCTTGACGCTTCTCCGCAACGCAACGGCGACCGATGAACCCGACAATGCCGATGACACGGCAGATGTTAAAACCCGCGACACCGAACGCAAACAACGATTGATTGCTGACTACGGACACACGACCGATGCCGCAAGTTTGCTTCTCGCCGGTGCAAACTGCCCGCCGGAGCATCGCGGATTTATTGATGCGGTTGTCGGGATCGCGGGCGGGCGCACGGATTGGTTTTCCGTTACCGATGGAATCATCGCCACGCGCGGCGGGCGTTCGACGAAATGGGTGCAGATGCACCGCAAAGAACTTCTCGAATGGGAAGCGGCGCACGACACGACCTTTATCGAGATTGAAGATTCGTACACGGACAAGGACGGCAACCGTCAAGCGCATAAGTACCGCGTGCATCTCGCCGCGTTCGCCGCCGACACGAAACTTGACGCCGAACATTCGACGGAGTGGCGCATGAATCCCGGCAAAGCACTTGAGGAAGCCGCCAAGACCTACCGCGACAGCATCCCGACGATGCCGCCGCGACGGAAACGACGACGCGCGTACACGCCGAACAGCGAACAGCTAATCGAGCGCGAACTAAAGCGGGCGCGAACGTGTCTTGAGAAAGCATTAAGCCTTCAACCGATGGACGGCAGCCGCGCGGAGATGAACGCCGACCTTCTCGCCACGCTCCAAGCGCAGTTGGCGCAACTTACAGGCGCATCCACTTACGCCGAAAGCACCGTGCAGAGTTCCACTACCTTAATGCAGGGGGCAGTGGAAACCGGACACCGCGAACAACCGACGGCGGAAGCCGAACGGGTGGAAGTTGGCGAGGTGGAAGCGCGTGACGAGGGGCTACTGGAAAAAAACTCCACTAGAATAGAATCAACAACTTACAGGGATTTTGACAGTGAAGATGATTATTTCGACGCTCCACCGCCGGATTTCGATACGCTTTTGACCGCAGACGACCTTGAGATTATCGCCGCCGAGCGCGCCGCAATCCAAGACGAAGCGAACAGCTTGCCGTTAGAGCCTGACGAAGTTTTGGCGAAATCTTCAGGTTTGAAGGAATCGCCAAAAGTCACGGTTTCAACCACGCAACCAACCGACACGCCGCCAACGACGACGGCAACCATCACATCATCACCGCCGATTGACGCTTCGCCGGGTGAACCCGCACCAAAGGCAGAACCGCATGGTTTCGGTGGCAAGGGTTGGCAATGGGACTTCCCGACCGCGAGCGGCGCATCGTCTTACGCGCCAAAGGACGGATGAGCGCATGACGACAGATAACGCGATGATTCAAACAAACGAACACACGGCGACGATGCCGCAACCGACAATCATCAAGCCGCCGACGGGCGCACAACGCCGCGCGGCAATCGTCCGTGAAGCGCGGCGGTACATCGGATGCCCGTTTAGATTGCACGGGCGCGAGGCGCGAACCGGGATTGATTGCGCTTGGCTGATTGTCACGTCCGCGCGCGCGTGCGGTTATCCATGCACCGGGCTTGATGAGATGTTCACGGTGCGCGGCAACGCACGGCAGCTATACGGCGCAATGATTCACCGCGCCTTTGAACGTGTCCCGAAAGCTGAAGCGCGCGCGGGCGATGTGCTGTTACTTACATCGAAGCCGGGAACGGCACACATCGCCTTGATGAGTGAGCGGACGCCGCAAACCATCATTCATGCTATCGGGCATCCGTACATGAAAGTCGTCGAACAACCGTACAGGATGCCGCTTGCGCGTGCGGTGTTCGGATGCCAAGCCGTTACTTGGGAATCCATCACGGCGGAAGTTTTCCGCTTTCGAGATGTGGACTAACAACCATGAAGGGGAATTATGAGCGAACAACAAACCGAAACAATTTATGAACGCATCCGCCGCGAAGCACGCGAGCGTGACGAACGCGAAAGCGAACGCCAACGACAAATAGAGAAGTGGAAACAGGGAGAGACAAAGAGCCATGAGCAATGGAATAAATAACAATCCGCACACCGAACTTAGAAGCTTGGAAGCACAGCACCTTGCTTTATCCAACGAACTGACATCGGCGCAAAACACGCTTGCAATCGCCCGCCGTGAGCTATCCGCCGATGTACGTCATCTCGAACAGGCAACCGCAGCGCAAGCCCGCGTAAGCGCGATTGAAGGCGCATTAAACGCCCTGACGGGAAACATCACCGCGAAGCGCGCGGAAGTCGAAGCCTACGATGTCATCCAAGAGACAACCGCACGGCGTGCCCGGATCGCTGAAATTGAACATGAACGCGATGCTTGCGCGAATGAGTTTAACGACGCGCGGCAACAGGCAAGCGAAGCATTAAATGAACCGCTAACCCGGATGCGCCAAGCCCTTGAGTCGCGCGCATCGCTTGCTCGTGAAGCGCAAACCCTTTTGCGCGATGAAGGCATCAACGCATCCGCACACCCGGCGACGGCGCGCGACTTCACACGGGCAACGGTTGAACACGGCGAAGCGGTGGATGTCGCTTGGACGGCATCGGCTCACCGTATCGAACACGAGCGGCGAAGCAAGGAAGTGGCGGATATGTCCCGCGCACGAAACGAGCGAGCCGCGCAAGCCGAACGAAACCGGCAAGAGCGCGCGCAACGTGAACGCGAAGCGCGCGAGCGGGAAGCTGAACGCATCGAGGCTTGGCAAACCGGAGTCGCGGCGTGAACCTTAACGACTGATAACGAATGAGGAACTTATGACTACATCGGAGATTCAAACCAAGATTGACGAACTGACACATCGCCGGGAGCGTCTCGCGGCGGAAACCGCACAGGCGAAAACGGTTGTCACGGAAGCCCGCGCCGCGCTTCTCGAATCGGACTCAAAGCGCACAATGGAAACGGCGACGACCGCACAGGCACGGCTAACGATGCTTGATGCGACGCTTGCCGCGCTTGATGAACAGATTGCCGGACTTAACTCACAGCTTCGCCAAGCGGAAGCCTACGAAGCCCGCGAAGCCCGCATTGACACTCTCATGCTTCACGCCCGCGAAGCCGACGGCGCGCGTCACGATTATGAGGCGGCGCAAGTTGAATTAAACGAACACATGACAAGTTTGATTGCGCGCATGGTTGACGCAAAAGAGCGTTGGCGCACGGCACAAACGAGTTGGATACGCGAAGCCAAGCCGCTTGCCGAAGGCGTCACCGATTACGCTTTCATGCGCTCCGATGCGCGCGACCACCGCGAGCTAGAAACGGAAGCCGATGCTTTGCTTGTCGAACTTGAGACACGCGGCGCAAACCTTGATGCGGTCTTAGCACGCGATGTCACGGCGCAACGGTGGCTTGCGAACCCGCGCCCGTATCCGGTTGCCACGCCCGCGCCGTTTGGCGTTGACATCGAACGTCTTGTGTTGTCGCGTGTTGACAATCAGTTAATCGCGGTCAGGCATGAAGGGGAACTAAGGCGCGAACACCCGGAGCGATTCACCGCGACCAAAGGATTGTTGCCTGTGGAGTTGAAAGCGGCGTAAAGGCTTGACGATGCGAACCACTGATAAACAGCGGAAGAACAGCGGGCGGCGCAATCCCGGCATCGCCAACTTGAAACCCTTTCAAAAGGGCGTGAGCGGCAATCCGGCGGGACGCCCGAAGTCGCTCACGCTCTCCGAAGCTTTCCGCCGCCAACTCTCGCAGCCTGTACCCGGCGACGAACAGGGGCGCACGTTCGCGGAAGTAATCGCGCTTCGCGTGTGCGTCGCGGCAGCGCAGGGCGACATAAGCGCGTCGCGCGAGATTGCAGACCGGACCGAAGGGAAACCAAAACAAGCACTCGACTTGGATTTGAAAGTTACTGATTGGCGAGAGCTATCAAAAGCGCATGGCGTGAGCGAAGAAGAAGTCGTCAGGGAAGCACAGCTCTTGATTGAGCAGGCTACTTCTGATGGTGAATGGGGCGAGAGGTGAATATGTGCCGTTGATACGAACTGACACGACCATGCTCACGAATATCCAAGACACGAAGATTCTCAATTCTGTTATCGCTCCGAACACGGTTGATATGGTCAACCTGTTCGCTGGGCAGCAATCTTCTGCCCAAGTGTTGCTCCATTATCCATCGGTGCTCAAGCATTCTTTTGCCGTCAACCGTGATTCGCACGTATCTATCTTTACTCTCCAGCGGCGGCGATACGCCCCCGCGCTGTGTGGTCGAGAAACAAGATTGAGAGCAAAACCGCTTCGTGCGCAATCTGCTTGGGGGCACAAAAAAGCGTGTCCCGCATTGCTCGCAAACAATCGAAGTTCCGGCAAAGTTTGGCGGCTTCCTGCCCTTGCTAGCAGCGTTAGCTTTAGGACGTATGGCGGCAAGTTGGATTTGTGCGGCACAGAGACGCGAACAGAATTTAGCAGTGCTTTTTCGATAGGCGGGAACGTAAAAAAGTTCGTCACAAACGCCGCACAGTAATGTCACTCCCGTCTTGCGCATGATCCTATTTTACTACAAAGCAGAGCGTTTCGGATTGGCGCGCAATGGCGAGGCAAAACGGAATTGACGAACACGATGTTATACGAGAAGCACAACGACTCATCGAATCCGTTACTGATTCAAGCGACTCATAGCCTACTCGCCAAACGCGGACAAGCGGAGTCGTTTGACGCGGTTCTGCTTGCCCGTCGCACCGGACTTGAACCGGATGCTTGGCAGGCGGATTTACTACGAAGCGACGCGCAGCAAATGATTCTGATGTGTTCGCGTCAAGCGGGCAAATCAACCGTGACATCGTTCCTTGCCCTTCATGCCGCAATCTACCGCGCGCCCGCGCTCGTGCTTCTGCTTTCGCCGTCGCTTCGGCAAAGCCAAGAGTTATTCCGCAAAGTAAAAGATGCTCACGGCGCACTTGGCGGTGAACATCCGGCGACGGAAGAATCAGCGTTAAGAATGGAGTTTGCGTCAGGCAGTCGCATCGTTTGCTTGCCCGCCAACGAAGCGACGATCAGAGGATTCTCCGGCGTCGCATTGCTTGTCATTGATGAAGCGTCACGAGTCCCGGACGAACTTTATCAAGCGGTGCGTCCGATGCTCGCCGTTTCCGGCGGACGCATTGTTTTACTGTCAACTCCGTTTGGTGCGCGCGGCTTCTTTCATCACGAATGGACGGAAGGCGGCGCAGAGTGGCATCGGACGCGCATCACCGCTTACGACTGCCCGCGCATCTCGCATGAGTGGTTGGACGCGGAACGGCGAACCATCGGTGACTGGTGGTTTGAACAGGAGTATATTTGCGTGTTTAAGGACAGCAACAACCAAGTGTTCGCCACCGAACACATAACCCGCGCGCTTGATTCGAGCATCGCGCCACTATTTGGAGATTAAGATTATGTTTGAACCCGGTAATGCTATGTCGCCGTCGAAAAAGGCTACCGATTATGTCATTGGGCTTGACTTGGGGCAGCGACAAGACCCGACTGCGCTTATCATCCTTGAAAGTCAGGGTGTAGGAGCTGAAGCCACGCATGATTGTCGGCACATTCAACGCTTCCCGCTTGGGACTTCCTACCCTGACATCGTAAGAGAGGTTAGCGAGATGTTGACGAAGCCGCCGCTATCAACCGCGCGCTTGGCATTGGCGATTGATGAAACGGGAGTCGGCACGCCCGTTGTTGAATTGTTTCGTGCCGCCAAGTTGCGCGCGGCGATTACCGCCATTCACATCACGGGTGGCTCAACCGTCAATGAAGATAAGGGCATCACCTATGTTCCGAAACGTGAACTTGTCGCTACGGTACAAGTTGCGCTGCAAACTAATCGTCTGCGTATTGCGTCGCAATTACCGGAAGCGCAAACACTCGTGAGCGAGTTGCAAGATTTCCGCGTCACCATTACCGAGGCTGCCAACGACACATACGGCGGGCGGCAAGGTTCGCATGACGACCTTGTGCTGGCTCTCGCGTTGGCACTGTGGGTAGGGGGCAAAGTGCCGCCGATTCGCACCTTGCCCGTCGGTTCTTACATCATTTCTTAGCTGGCAGAAGCCAACGCAAGATGTTGTGGTCGGACGCACATCTATTTACACATTGAAAACGAACCGAAAAACCGCCTGACTTCGCCCATCGTTCGCCACTACATCTTGACGCGCTTCATTATTTTGAGGCGCGTTTTCATTATCAGTGAACATATTGTGGCTAATCGGACGCGGGCGAAACGCTATGCCTAAAGTATGCCTAAACTAGACGTTGATTGAAGCCACGCGCGCACGGGCGACATGCATTCTTTCGAGGATGTATCTATAGATACATCCTCGAACCCACACGCGAACGGGCGGAACTTTTGCGAAACGCCATAACGAGAGAAAAGCCGCGAAGATTGAATGCTTCGCGGCTTTATCGCTTCCTATTTACTTCCGGTTTTATAGGCTATCCGTTGCGGTCAATCACCGCGTCCATCATCTTGTTTCCGTCGCCCGTGCGGTCTGCCCTAAGCGCGTCGCCGTGCATCCGCAGTTCAACGTAGAACTTAGCGATAGTGCGCGCGTCGAAGAAATCAGCTTGCATCATAAGGGCGTCGAAGTGTGCGAGTAACGCATCGTCAAGCGTGACTCTCTGCTCCGTTCCGGTGTCAATCTCGCATCCTTCCACCAGCATCGCGCGCACGTCCATCATCGCCATGAAGCCTTCCGCGATTCGTTGATATGCGGCGCGTCGTCGCGTGGCGTCATCCCGGGATGACGGTTCGTTGTGCGGTTCGCCGTCGTGCGGCTTCGCGGCGGCGTGGCGGGCTTGCGTCGTCGTTTCCGATACCTTGCCCGCGTTTGTCTCGCGGTTCGCGCTGGCGGCGACGTGCGCGGCTTCCGTGCTTAATCTTCCGCCTGTTTGTTGTTCGATATTGTTCATCGGTTTTCCTTTCTGCGGGCGTTCATCGAACGCACCACGAAGCGAACCCGCCCGACTATTTCACCGGGCGTGATTATGTTCTCAACTGCATCTTCAACTTGAAAGCATGGCGCGCCGTACTCTTTGACGATGAACTCGCCGTCGCGTTCAATGATGATGATGTCGCAGGGCTTTAGCGCGTCGGTTTTTTCAACTATCAATACATCGCTGTCATTTAGACCGAGCGGGCTAGGCGCATCACCCTGATAAGTCATGATGCGGTCGCAGTTTTCGCCTGTTATCAAGTTGCCAAGTTCCGAAACGGTTATTTTGCTTTTCGTCGAAATAGCATCAAGCAAGTCATTCCGGTTGCTCTCATCGGGCGCACCATCGGCATCATCGCCGCTTCTTATGAAGTGGGCGGCTTCATCGTCGCTGATAATTTCGGGGAAGCCATAATCATCGGCTGCGGTGCGCTTGGCGGGCTTCCGGGCGGTTTGTTTTCGTGTGGTCATGGTTTGGTATCCCTTTCTTAATAAGTGAGGCTTTCAAGTGTGCCGATTGAAGCGGCGAGCGCGTTTAATTCCTGACGCGCTTCATGGAGCGCGCGGGCGATGGTGTCTAAGGTTTCGTAGTCGGGCGCATCGTCGCACGCCGCACGATACGCACGGTTGATGAGGCGATTGACGGATGCTAACCGGGCTTCCGGCGCATCGCTTACGGTTTGCGATTCGTAAAGTCGTTTGCTAAAACTCATGGTGTGTCTTTCCTTTTTCTTCATTGTTTGAGGACTGATACAGGCGATTAAAGAGGCTAGGCGAGTCAGGGACGGCTCACCTAGCCTTTCGCCTTTAGAAGTTCAATGCCGCGCGTTCTGCGGCGAGTTGAAGATGAGCGGAGACGGCGGCGGCGACGTGATAGCAAGCTTTGCCGCGCTCGCCTGCCACGCATGAGCATGAGGCGAATCGTTTGCCGTCGCGCTTCTCGCATGTGACGGTGTAAGTCGCGCCCGTCGCCTTGTTCGTGACGGTGTATGAACCGAACTTGACGACTGCGACGCGGGGCTTAACGGTGCGTGCTTTGTTGATTGCGTTCGTCAGTTTGGCGGCTGTGGTGAGTTGAATCATGTGCGTTGTCTCCGTGTGAAAGTGAATTGCTAACGTGATTGCAACTATACATCATGGATAATAGTTATGTCAAGATAAATAGATACCTTGATACACATTTAATTTTCGTGTATAAGTTTGATTATGGAAACACTGACTACTAAGGAAACGGCGGAGCGGTTAGGCGTGACCGTGCCGCGAGTTCACGCACTTATCAAAGCCGGGCGATTGCCCGCAGAGAAGCGCGGGCGCGACGTGTTCATCAAGGAAAGTGATTTAGCACTTGTCATCAATCGCACGCCCGGCAGACCGCCGAAAGCTAAAGCGGAAGTTTCCACCATTGGTGGAAAGCCAAAGCGCGCGCCGAAAAAGGCGACGGCGAAGAAAGAGGCGAAGCGATGAGTGATGATGAGACCGAAGAACGGAAGATGATGATGATGTCTTACGTCAACGTAGGCAGGGATAGGTTTTATTGGGTTGTCGGTAGCTATGAAGCCTTCCGCGACGAACAAGAGCCGGAGCATAGCGGTTATGTCGAATACGAACACGAGGCTTGGAGTAAGTGTCTTCACCTTAAAAAGCAGTTAGACCCGGACGGCGACATCGTGTGGATTGCGCCGCTTAATCACAGACCTAACATCATGCGTATGAAAATCCCGGCGAGCTGGGCGCGTGAATGTCACAAAAGAAAAGCGCAAGCAAAGCGGCGAAGCAAGCCCGCTTCTGGTTCACCGGATGCCGCGCCGGTTGAGTTTGTTTTCAATCGGCTGTGGGACTTCAAAGCGATGCGCCCAATCTGGCTTCCGCATCAAGTGGTCAAGAAAACACCAAAGCGCATATTCGTGCGACAAGAACCGCACCAGCAAGACGCGCCGCCAAGAACAGAAGCTACCTACTCGCTTAACAGAAAAGAGTTTGAAACACGCGGACAAACGTGGAGCGATAGCTATTTCTTCTTTGCGACCATACCTAGCGAATCAACATCCGAAACCGGAATGAATGACGCGGAATTGCTAGGCATTAAATTCCCGTGCAGTAAGGGCGAAGTGGTACGGGCTTTTCGACAGCGCGCTAAAAAAGCGCACCCGGACGCGGGCGGCGAACGCGAAGTCTTTATAAAACTGCGTGATGCTTATAACCGCCTAATGGACACCATCTGACATCATGACCGACACACCGCCAACCGAAAACAAACACGCTTACATCTGCGCCGGATGCGGGCATGAGCAAGCGACGTGCTTCAAGGGATGTGAAGCGTGCGGCGAATCGCGGATGATGTCACAGGACTTCGCGCGGATGATGTACGGCAACGGCTACCGCGAACTGTTCAAAGATAAAAGCAAGGTGAGCAACTAACAGAGAAGAAAGACGGCACACAATGAATGCACGAATCATCACCAGAGCGCGATACGCGACTCTCACGCCCGCCGCACGCATCTGGAAACGAAATAACGACATCGCTTGTCTCTATTGTCGGCTTATGTCGTTATTAGATTTTATTCAGTAAAAGCGAATTGCGACGTAAAGAGACAATAGCGACCGCCGATGTCGTTATTCGAGTAACGACACAAAACGACATGCCGCACATCACCAAAGAGCAAGCCGCCGAAATCCTTAGCATGACGACGCGCGCCGTCGAACGCTACACGAAACAGAACCGCTTGAGCGCGACTTACGAGCGCGGGCGGACGCGACCCGTGCCGATGTATGACGAAGCGGAAGTTAAAGCACTCGCGGCATCACTAATGCAGCCGTCCTTCTCCGGTTCGATAGTAGCGACACAAGGCGACAATAACGACCGCGATGTCGCTATTAGCACGAATCAAGCCCTACAACGCGCCGGAAACGATAAAGCCGTGACGATGTTAGGGAAGGCGATTGCCAAAGCTTTACAGGCGCACCAGACGCGCGCAATCGCGGCATCCGACGTGCCGTTGCGCGACAAGATGACGCTATCGTTTAAGGAAGCGGCGAGACTCTCCGGCGTGCCGGAAAGTAACTTGCGCGCCGCCTTTGCCGATGGAAGTTTGCGCGGTGCGAAGATCGGGCGCGGAGTGAGAGTGACGCCGGACGATGTGCGGAAATATGTTGATGTAAGGATGAAGGCTAAGAAATGATGAATTACGATAACTGTCCTTTCTGTACTGATTCAAACTTTCTCGCATCGTTCACCAAAGGCGATGCGGAGATGGTTAAAGTTTTGATTCCGGCTTATATGAGACAGGATAAGTTTTGGAAGAAAGGCAAGTTCAAGCGAGCGGATTATACGGTTAATGTAGAAGCCGAACGACGCGGTAATCGCTTGCGAATAATCTTCGATAAGGAAAACTTAGATTATCGTTGGCGAGATTTCACAATCGAAGTGCTTGGGATTCAATCCGTTGGCGGTTTTATTTTGCCGCGCGATGATGCTCGCGTTGTTTACTCACCACCGCCGCCCTTTTTTTTCGTTTCGACTGCATTTCAAGGCGAGGGTCAGCCGTTCGCTTATCAGCAGTTCTTCGTATGTCGCATTACACACAAGAACAGCGACGCTTCAATCATCGTGCATTGGTGGACTAATCACGACAGAGTGATGCGTGTTGATAGTTCGTTGTCACTGGATAGCGCAAACGACTCTCTTTCGATAATCAAAACAGCTTGCGACTTGTTTCAACGTGAAACGCGCGGCAATCCAAAAATCAGTGAGGTCGAGTTGATTAAAGCGATTCAGAAGCACGGAAAACGCGCAACACAAGCGAATGTTGCAAAAGAGTTAGGCGTTGGCGACCGCACGCTACGCGACTGGACAGTCCGCATGGGCATGTCATGGGAGAGGGTTAAAGGGCGATACCAGAAAACAGAAATATGGTGATAGACAAAGGTATGCGG
>MWWI01000222.1_pt1 | contig 12569 bp, 20 predicted proteins | sample 1047321 | NCBI WGS metagenome assembly MWWI01 (sample SAMN06349966, study PRJNA376086) | soil metagenome | isolation source: FI-1 sample Antarctic (ecotone) soil | place: Antarctica | reverse complement strand
CGGGCGTGACGGAGAAGCTTGAGGCGCGGCCTGCTGTTGCTGCTGCCACATCTGCGGCGGCGGCGTCGGTTGTTGGGGCGCAGGAGGCGCGGCGGACTCGGCGGGGCGCTGCTCCTGCTGCTGCATCGCCCTTTGCCAGTCCTGTTGTGGCCGAGCGGCGGTTGGCTGCTGGAAGTCCGGCAGCCTTTCGTCCATCGGGGCGCGTCGCTGTTGATGACCGCCGCCGATGCGACGAGGTGTGCGCGTGAAGTTGGCTAGGAAATCAGGGAGTGGCATAGTTCATTACCTCGTGGTCAGTTCAAACCTAAGATCAGTTGTCCGTAAACGGAATTCTTCATCTCATCGCGAAGGCGACGGGCGGCATCGTAAGTTTCGTATATCAGGCAGATCGTGGTGACCCGCTCGCGCTCGTCGGGAGTCAGGCCGACGCCGCGCAAGTCTTTTTGTTCTCTGCTCATCAAACCTCTCTGGAAAAAGTGAAGCCCGCCGTCTGTTTCAAGGTCATAGCTTGAATGCAGACGACGGGCTGAAAGATTGCCCTCTAAATTTTCAACGGTTGCGCGTGGTGCGCGCTCCGACGGCGGCGAGTATAACCCACCCGCGCCGGTGTGACCCTATTCAAACTTCAACAGGTGGCGCGCGTGTCGCCCCTCGATCTCTTTCGTCTCGGCTTCGTTGCGCTCCACTTGTGCGAGCAGCGCGCGGCGGTCGCTCTTCAGTTGACGATAGCGTTGCTGGTCGGCGGTGAGTTGGCCCTGCTTCTTCGCTTCGGCCAGCACGAGGGCTCGAAACTGCTCGCGCTCGCGCCTCTCCAGCACCTCGCGCGGCTCGGATGCGCCGCGCGGCGTGATGACGACGGCAGCGGGGCCGCGCGGCGGGGGAGTGTCGTTGATGTGTGACTCGTCATCGTTCAACCCTCACATCATGCGGCATCCGGGCGTGCGCTTCAATCCGCTTCAGTAAATCTTTGACCTCACGCCGGGCGCGCATGAGTTTCGAGAGATCGACGAAGGGCATCCCGGCGGCCAGCGCAGCGTCATGGGCGAGCTTCAAATCCGTCGCCGAGCGTTCGGCCAGGTGGCGCGCGCGCGAGAGTGCCGGCGGCGTTTTCTGTGGCTTCTCTTCCCTCATCTTTCACTCTCGCGATGCCGCGCCTTTTGCTGTTCGTAGATAACGAGTGCCCGTCTGGTGGCTTCTGACGTGCGCAGCATGAAATTATCGGGCGAGTCTTGAAGCAGTTTTATCAGACGTTCGTAGCTCGCGATCTCAAATGTGCCGCCGCCTTCATCGGTTGCCACTTCGTCTGACTGTGCCGTGTCGCTCATGCGAATGTCGCCTCCATTCGTTCGAGAAAATCGGCGGGCGGTTGCCACGTCGCCGCGCTTTCAGGTGCAGACTTGAAAGCCCGATCATCTTCGACGGCTCGCACGCGCTCTAAAGCCTCTTGGGGAGAGAACACGGACGAGGTAACGGGCGCGGACGAAACGACGAGCGAGGGCGACGAGCAGCCGTCTATCTCTTGAATCGCCGCGCGCTCCTCTTCCTCGAAAACAAGTTGCAGAAGATCGTCGCGGTGCTCGTGCAGGAGTTCGGTTAGCTCTGCGGTCAGGACGCCATACGGTGCTTCGAGTTCAAGCGTGTGCGCGCCGTCGCCGAGCGCGACTATGATGCCCAACTCTCTCAGGTGATAGAGCAGCACAGCAGCGTTCATAGCGACACCCGTTCCCTTCCAGACGAAGGCGACGCGGCTACAAACGAGGTCGCATTCTCGACGGTCTTACGCGCGTAGTCATCGCGGCGGCCTTGCGCCTTGCCGCTCATCGTTTCGAGCTGCGCGATCACGGCATAGTGCGGGAAGCCTGCGCCGAGCGCGGCCATCGCCCACCGAATATCGGCGCGCGAGCGATCACCGCCAGCGTCCGCCAGATAGTTGTTGTAATCGGGCATCGCGCCTGCTGGCAGCTTGGCAGAGGTAGGCATGATTGGCGGTAGGGGACGCTCGACCGGCGCGGCCAGCAAGCCCGCTTGCTCAAGTTCGAGTGGCGAACAGATGCGCCCAAGTTCAACGTGAGTGAGCGCGACGCGCGGGAACTCGCCGAGCGATTGCTTGTATTTCATCTTCGCGTTAAGAGTGCCGGGCAGACGCACCGCGCCATTCGCGCCGCCGTTTGCGCCTTCACCATTCTCTTTGAACTTCCGCATCAGACGCTCGCGCACATCGCGCCGAGAGTCGTCCGACAGGTCAGGCTGAAGCGCGATCCATGCTTGAAAGTTGTCGGGCGAGGTTTCAGCCGCAAAGAACGAGAAGGGCAAAAGACGCTCCAAAACCTCGCGTGTGCAATCGTCCACCTGAATGATTGAGCCGCCCCAGACCCGGAGCGTGACGCTCTGCGTCCTGCGCTCGCTTCGCTCGACGAGCGCAGCGCAGGAGGCGAGCAGGGCGTCCACGTCCAATTCCTCATCGCCCAAGCATTCTGACTGACGGCCAACAGCCGCGCAGCCCAGAAAGACCAGTTTGAAGCGGTTCGCGCCGACCGAGCGCATGGCCTTGATTGTGAGCCGGGCGGCCTCCGCCGGAATATGCACTTTTTGCACATTCCGGGGTGGGGAAAACATCGAATTTCCGGCGGAAATCGGCACTTCCTGTTTTTCGTTAGCGGAGATTTTCCTCCGCAAAGAGTTGGCCTCCACCGGGGCGGTTTCCGCCGCCGGAATGAGGGCATCGGGAGACCGATCCGCCATAACTAACACAGCGGGGGAACTCCTATAGCACGGCGGGCGCGGATCGGTGGCTTCGTCGAGCGGATCGGGCGGCGGGGGCGCGTCAGCCGTCCACCGCGTTTCAATGTCCGCCTGAATTTCTGCTCGCAGCGTTTCGGCCTGCTCATCGGACAGGCCGAGGGCTGCCATCTCTTCGCGCGACTCGCTGACGGCGCGGCGAAACTTTGCCTTGAGTTTTTTGCGCGCCTCCCCCATCGGATCGGCGACGGCGACGGGCGCGGACGTGGAAGTCGTCGGGCCGGCTCCTGCGTCAGGGTTAAACTCCGGGGCATACATGCCGAAAGTCTCTTGAAACTCTTTCAGCACTTCGACGGCGGCGCGGTTGTACGCCTGAATGTTTCCCCGTTTGGCGTTCGCCCGCTCCGCGATCTGGCCGAGCAGGTCACACATGCGCTCGGTGTACTGAGCCGCCTTTCGCGCGCGGTCGCGGCGCTCAAAGGTGCGCCGCTCGCGCTCGACGAAAGGCATCTGTGTGTGACACTGGAAGAGATGCACCATTGCCCATCTCTCGCGCCACGCGCGCCCGTAAGCTCCGGTTCGCTTTTGATAGGCTTCTGGATTGTTTGCTTTCAGGCTTCGCGGGATGAGTTTGCGCCGGTAGAATGTCTCAGCCATGAATGAGGCGCACCGGAAGATGCGGCGCACGTCGGGCGCGTGGCCGTCGGCCTTCGCCTGATCTTCGGCCTGCGTCGCCATCTCCATGATCACAGAGTAGAGGCGGCGCAACTCGTCGGGTTTGATCCCGATGCTCTCGCATATCTCGTCGCCGCGCACAGCCCACCACAAGGCATTGAAGGACGCTTGCAGCGCGGAGACTTTCTGGCGCGTCTTGATGGTGCGCTCATCGGCGGGCGAGTAGTTAGAGATTTCATCCGGCGAGGCGGGCGCGAACGAATCGGCAGAGCTGTAGCCGTCGGGCGGCTCAACAGGTTCGATGGGAGGCGGCTCAACGTATGCGTCGCTCATGCGGCACGCTCGACTTCCCCGCGCTCGCGGCGTAGTTCGTCGAGTTCACGACGCAAACTATCAATCTCTCTGCGCTGTTCGTCGCACGTCTGCGAAAGGTGGGTGTTGAACACTTCCATGCGCTTCAAGCGCGGCATGTGGCAACCGGGGCAGGAGCAGAGAAGTTTTAAAGGCACGGGCGGGCGCGTCGGCGCGGAAGCGGTAAGATTTTTGTGCATGACCTGAAAAGCTGAAGGCCGGAACCCTCACCCTAGCAGTTGCGAGAAATTCCGACCTCACGCTTCCCGGAAGGTGATATACTGCCTCCCGGAGCAAAAAGCTTCTTATACGGCTGCTAGGCCCGTGTAATTTAAGGGGTGCGACTTAACTCTTGCCCGAGGGTCGCGCCCTTTTTCTATGCAGGATTAAAGCACGGAAAAACAAAATAAGCGTGGGTCACATGTGACCCACGCTTAACTATTTTAGTTTCAGAGGCTTACCAAATTGCCACTTGCTTCATTCTTTGACGCTTCACGCCATTGATGCAACTTTCTTTTCAGCGTGCCATAAGGGCTTCCATAGCGGTCGCGCGCTATCTGTTCGCGGGCGCACTCGCTCGGCTTGTCGGTAGGCAGTATTTTGATAACTTCGGGTACAAGATCGGGGAAAGCTGAGTGTACGACCCTATACAGGTCTTCATAGAGCGTGACATCCGCTAACTTTTGAGCCTCTTTGATGCGCGGCGTTATCTCATTAGTCAGCCTCTTGAAATCGCTCAGCGGGGGTGTTTGATCTGCGCTTCCCTTCTCCTGCCCGTTGCCGTTCTGAGTAACACTATAATTCGCTGTAGGCTGTGCATTCTTGATGAGAGCTAAGGGATTTAAAAAGCATGCGCGACATAAGCGTCCGAACCGTCGCCGTCTTTTCCTGTGTGCCGATATTCGCGTTGAGACTGTCCTTTTAGGGAAAGAAAGTTTATGTCCACAGCCCAAGAACTCGACGAGCGCCTGCCATTGACTGTCTTCATCAGATAACAAAATCTTTACGATGGGCGTGCCATCATCCCAATCATATAGCGTCACGTTGTCTGTGTTTTTCCTACGGTGTCGCCAAACGAAAACGCAGTTCTTGCAGAGACCCTTCCATTTCGAGGAATGAAAGCGGCTCAACCAGCCAAAACTTTTCCCCATACAGTCGGGGCGTTGGTCGGGATTGGCACAAATGAATGCTGCCCTGTATTTGGGATTGTCTGGATCGGGCTCGTCAATCAAGAGGATGGCACCTGAATCGTGTTGCTGGCCGTGCGTTAACTTTCTAAGGCGGCGATGGGCGCACGGCAGACATCCCCCGGTGAAGTTCTCAAACTCTTTCGACCCATCAGACGGGATGTCGATATATCGCTCTTTCGGTTCGTCGCAAGTAGGACACACAACCCATCCGAATTTAGAGTTCTCGGGGTCGCGCCTCGCCTTCCCACCGCCAGGTAACTCAATGACTCGGCAACGATGACGCAAACGACACTCGGTGCAGCGGCCCTGCCACGCAGAATCCGCAGCATCTAGCCGGATGAAATGCTGTTGCTTACAGCCGGGGCAACAGTCGGGACAAATGAAAGCCACCTTTTCGGCGTCCTCTGGGTGACGAACATCGAGCAGGAGCATAGCTCCTGATGAGTGCTCTTGAGTTCCTGTCTTTCTTTTCGTCGCCGTTGCTAACACTGCCTTACTCATGATTCACAGTCCCCTTTCCGTGTCCCTGATTTTGGATTCGACTTGCGGTCGCGCAGGGTTTCGCGATGTGTCTTCCCGCCTGCGGTAGCTATCCACGAAGCGAGAATGAGCAAGCCGAAATTGGAAACTATATTTGCGGCTTCCCTTCCAACTCCGCGCGCAGCCGCTCGTACTCTTCCACCTCTTCGGCTGCGGGCGGCTCGATCTGTTCGGGCGCGAGCGGCGCAGCTTCCGTCACCACCGCGCGCTTCCCTTCCCGCTTCCCTTCGGTCGAGCGCGCGAACTTGCGCCGCAGGTGTTCGGCGAGAAACGACGGCACGCTCGAAACAGTTGTCCGGGCGGCGGCGTTTCTGAGTTCGGCGACGATGATGTCGGCCACCTCAGACCACCGCTCGCCCTCGGCAGCGTCCTTGCCAGTCAGCTCGCGCGCCGCTTCCCTCAATTTTCGAGTCAATTCGGCGAACGTCTCATCATCATCTTGATCTTTAGTCTTAAAAGAAGTCTTAGGATCGGTGGAAGTCTCTTTGTTTTCAACAGGATTACTCGACTCAACTCGCATCAGTTTCTGAGTTGAGTCATGTACCCGATTCGGCGTTGAGTTATCTTGAGTCGAGTCAAGTTGAGTTGAGTCGAGTTGAGTCGAGTCCGGCAGATTCAATTCTTCGGGTATTCGCACTTCATAAACCGCGCCCTCTTTATTGCCGATCTCGAACCGGCGCACGATGAGGCCGACCCGCGTTAAATGTTTGATGTGCGAGAGGAAGGTATTCAAACCGCCGATGCCAGCCCACCGCATGACCTCCGTGCGCGTCGCCTGAATTGAGCGCACCGGCACGACCGCACCGCGCGTGCGCAGATAGAGCGCGTCATAGAGTTTCTTCGACGTACCCGGAAACAGACCTTTTGGGAGTGCATCGCGCTCCAGTGAGTTTGGCCGCCGGTTGAAATCGCGCTCCGGTGCAATCGGCCTTTGCGCTGGCTTAGCTCGCGGCTGACTGATGTGAGTTGAGTTGAGTCGAGTCGAGTCGGGTTGAGCTGAGTTGAGTCGAGTGGCTTGAACTTCGTCGGGCGACGGCTCAGGTGGCGCTGCCGGCGGCGGCGCATATTGAGAAAGAATATCGTTGAGCGCGGGCGAAGGTCTGCGCTTCGGAGTCTCCAGCGCCTTACTTAGAGATTCGCTTATGGCCTGCCGCTGTTTCTTTTTCATCGCCGATCAAGTCCTTTATCTCACGAATGAGTTGATAGAAAGCGAGGGTGGCCGGGGAGGATGGATCTATCTCCACGACCGCTTTCAAGCTGGCCGTCGCTTCGCCGATGGAGACGAGGCGGGGAATTGTCGTGCGGAAAACAAATTCCTCGGTGAATTTATCTATCACTTCCGCGCGCACTTGCTTGTCGAGGTTTTGCCGCGCCGCGTGAATCGTCGAGAGCGCCATCACGAATTGATCGGGAGAGTGCGCTTGTCGCACCTGGGCGACCACTCTCAGGAGTTGCGTCAGTCCGAGCAGCGCGAACAGGGAGGTTTCAATCGGGATGATGACGAGATCGGCGACGACGAGGCCGTTCATCGTCGGCACGCCGAGCGCGGGCGGCGTGTCAATGACACAGTAATCGTAATGGTTGAGCGCGGGCGCGAGTTTGTCTTTCAGCCTTAACTCGCGCGAGACGACCATCGAATCGAGCGCAGGCGCGACTTCGGAATCGAGGGAGGCGGGCAGGACATCGAGCCGGGGCCGCGAATGATAGATGTATTCGGAAAAGTCCGCGCTCTGGTCGAGCATCAAGCGGTGGACGGTCTTGCGCGTGCTTTCCAGTTCGGCGAGGTCTGCGCCGAGCGCGGCGCTCAGGTTGCCTTGTAAGTCGAGATCGACGGCGAGCACACGCGCGCCCTTCGCCGCCAGCGCGACGGCCATGTTGAGCGCCGTCGTCGTCTTCGCACAGCCGCCTTTGTGGTTTGCCAGGACGATGGTCTTCATGTTGTTACCCTCAGGCGGCTTTGAGCGGCTTAATTTGCCGATACACGTCCCGGTTAGCTTCCATCGCGTCCCACAGATCAACATCCTGTTGCAGTCCGAGCCACACATCGGGCGATGTGTTGAGCACCCGCGCGAGCCGGTGCGCCATGTCCACCGTCACCGGACGCTTCTCCTGCAATATCTCATTGACCGTGCGCCGCGAGACTCCGATCAGGCGGGCGAACTCACCTTGCGTCAGTCCCGTTTCCGGCAGCACGTCTTCGCGCAGGACTTCACCCGGATGCGTCGGCCTGCGCTTTCTTCCATTCAACATAATTGTCACCTCTTAGTGATAATCTTCAAGATCAACGTCATATGCGCCGCCCTCTCGAAAGGAGAACGTCAGCCGCCAGTTCCCGCTCACCCTGACGCTCCATGTGCCTTGCCGCTCGCCCCTCAATTCATGCAGTCGGTTGCCCGGCAGATTCATGTCCGCCGGGGAAACCGCACGGCTCAGGAAGTCGAGTTGTCGGATCAGGCGACGAGTCAGATCAGCAGAGACGGCGCGCGATCTGCCGGTCTCAAAAAGCTGTTTCAGCCCCCGATGACGAAAGGTTTTAATCATGCGCGCCTGTTACGTATTATGTAACAGAAGGAATAGTAACGCGAGATGTTACATTCGGCAAGCGGAAAGTTGCGCTATCAGTTCGCCGCTTCGCGCCCATATTGAATTTCCCACGAGATACGCAGTTCCTCACGCTACGAGGGGCGCGGCGCTTACATGTTTCTCGCGCCGATCTTCCCCAGTTTCTCAAGGGCATCATTCAATTCTTTCTCTGCGTCCTTCGTTTCTTGAAAGCGTCGCATGTGCAATTCGCTGGCCTCGCCCTCAAGCCGCTGGGCTTCCTTCACTTTTTTGGCGGCTTCTACCACTTCGGCAACCGTCGAGAAGTAATCGTCAGGGGGTTCACCGCTCACTCCCTCCCGTCTCTCTTCGCCGCTCATTTCTTCCCGCCTTTCCTACGCCGCGTCGGGCGTGTCGTCTCCGGTTTCAACTCGCGTGCGCTGGACGCGGTAGCGACGATTCATGTCATCCAGCGTCGCTTTCACTTCCTCAGATAGCTCGGTGATGCGGCTCGTCGTGCTGCATTCGGACTTCGGCTTCAGGAGTCGCAGCGCGGGCTTTTGTTTGGGGTAGGCAGGCTCACCGGCTTTCCGTGTCTTGGGAGATTTGTTTGTGCTCATTTCTTCCCGCCTTTCTTCGTCGCCGTCTCGGCCTTTCGCCCCGGCTTGTCCTTCTGGAAGTTCAGCACGTCGGAACGATTCAGCAGCCGACGCCCGGCGATCTCCACAGCCGGGAGACGCCCGCGCGTAACCAACTCGTCAATGGATTGCGGAGTCACACCGCGCAGCCGCGCCGCCTCAGAAATTGATACCAAGTCTTGTGCATCCTGCTTTTTATTCACCATATTTATCTTGAAATTCTCAGGACATTGAAGTAATATCTACCTTGAACTTTTCAGGAGATTATCACGGGAAGGGAAGAGAGCGCAAGATGTTTGATCCGAGGGCAGGGAAGCCACAAGATACGGGTGAGCAAGTCACCCGTTGCTGCTTGGAAGGCAGCAGCAACAAGGACACGCTTCACAAGTTCAGCGTGCGATCCGCTCTATTCGCTACCGCTATACCGAATATTTATTAACCTACATAGTTCGCCTCAAGATGGCATGACATCCCGCAAGTCAAGGCAACCCGCTACAAATATTTTTGAGGCAAAAATATTTCTATCAGGGGCTTTCAGTTTTGGCGGGAAAAGACGCCCGCCAATTCCTTCAAGCCGCCGTTGACATAGCGGGAACCCTGTCATGCAGGATAAATAGCGAACTACTCGGTTTCCTTCAGTTCACGGAAGAAGCCGAGATGCACAAATCCACTGCTTAAACACAAAGGAGAATGAGATGTTATTGAACTTACAGATACTTGAAGAAGTCGCACAGGCAGCGTTTGACTTGGCAACTGAGCGAGGCGGGAAAGATGCCCGACGCTGGCAGACCGCGATTGCGAAAGCGAAGCGTCAGCTTGAAGATAATCCTTACATCCACGACGAGGGTGACGCGCTCTTAATTCTCTCCGACTCAAACGAAATCTATCACAGCAACGGCGTTTGCCAGTGTCAGGCTTGGCAGAAAGGGAAGTTCCCCTGCTGGCACCGGGCAGCGCACCGGCTCGTCAGACGCTATCAAGAATTGTCGCACTAAACGAAGCGAGGTGCGGGAGTAGTTCACACTCCCGCGCCTCAGTTTTTAACTTAGTCCACCGCTTAAGGAGAACAAGTTATGCCGAATCTACAACACCCCGCCACGCCCGCGCAACCCATTCTCAATCTCCAACCGGCGACCGCCGCCGCCTCGCAGATCGCTGCCCTCAAACGCACGCTCAATCTCTTGTCCCGCATCGCCGCGAACATCATCACGACCGACTACGAAGACCTTGACGCCCTCCACCGCGCGCTGCGAGATGCCCACGCCGACCTCGCCGAACTTGAACTCGAATTGCAGCCCGGAACGGACGAGGACGCCGCCGAAGCAATCGTCATCTGTTCCCGGTGCGGCGCGGAAGAGCTCGCCGATCAGGTGATACGCGGCGAGTGTCAGACCTGCGCGTACTACGAAGCCCTTGCCAACAGTTACTAAACGAAGCGAGGCGGGCTTGAGTCTTGAACACTCAGCCCGCCTTAAACATCAACTTCCATTCACCCGCAAAGGAGAACAAATCAGATGATGCAGCCAAATTCTAAACAGAGCGCGCCCGCGTGGTCAACGCTACTTTCCGAGGCCGTCACCAAGCCCGGCCTAACACTCGCCGCATATCACGCTTTTCACAACTACTCACTTGGCAATCAATTGCTGGCAGCTTTCCAATGCTTCGCACGCGGGATTGACCTCGCGCCGATTGCTACCTATCCGGCTTGGGTAGCCAAAGGCCGCCAGGTCAAAAAGGGCGAGAAGGCTTTAATGCTCTGCATGCCCGTCACGTTCAAGGACAAAGTTGACCCCGAAGCGCGGCGGCTCGGATTCATCTACCGCTCGCGCTGGTTCGTCATGTCACAGACCGAGGGCGAGGACATCGCACCCGTCCAGATACCCGAATGGTCGAAACTGGATGCGCTCTTTGAACTCGACATTGAGCAAGTTGAGTTCAGCCTATCGAACGGCAACGTGCAGGGCTACGCCAAGCATCGGCAGCTTGCCATCAACCCGCTCGCGCAGTTGCCAGGTAAGACCCTCTTTCACGAACTCGGACACATCATCCTGGGACACACGGCAGAGTCAGACGTGACCGACACGGACAGCACGCCCCGCAACTTGCGCGAAGTCGAGGCTGAGAGCGTCGCCTTGCTGTGCTGCGAATCGTTGGGACTCGACGGCGCGGACTACGCGCGCGGCTACATTCAGAATTATTTGCAGGGTGAAGTCATCCCCGACGAGTCCGCGCGAAAGATTTTCAGGGCAGCCGACCGGATTCTGAAAGCCGGTGCGCCGGTCGAGGAAGGGGAGTAAGGGGAACTAACCGCAAATAGAAGCGCGCGGCGTGTGCCGTCCTGACAGATTCGCACGCCGCGCATGGCATCAACGCAACTTACAAAGAAGGGTTAACACCATGACGAAGAATACAGCCACGAAGCGCGGGCCGGGAACTACCCGCAAAGGGAACGCGCATCAATCGGCGGCGGAGGTTATGCCGACGGTTGATTACGAGAACGTCATCGTCGCTCGCGGAAAGGAAATAGCCGCCACGATCACAGTCGAACATTTAGCCCCTCAATACCGCACGCCGGAACACCGCGCAAAGCTCGTCGCACAGGCCCTTGATGGCGTGCGGGCGCGTTTTGAGGAATACCGGGTGCTCGGTAACTTCTACGCCGACCAACTGGAGAACCCGGAGACGCCGGCGGATGTTGTCAACGTGCTCGGCGAGGAGTTATTGGACTTGGCCGACCGCGCCAACCTTCACAACACGTCGCCTGTCGTACTGCGGCTCCTGTACCCGCTGATGCGTCACTACGCGCGGGAGAGGGAGAAAGGCCGCCGCGCCGCCGATTAAGGCAGAGCATTGCACACGGAAGCGGGCGCGGCTTGTGGTTGAGACACAGACCGCGCCCATCACCCACAACCACACACACCACGAAAGGACGAGATGATTATGAGCACGAAAAAGACTACCAGCACCAGAGCGCGCAAAGGAACCGCGCGCCAGAGCCGCCACCACGCCTCGACCCAACCGCCGCCAGAGAAGGCCAGCGACACGCGCGATCTGCGCCGCCGGATGCTCGCGCAATACGACGAGCAGGACGAACGCGGGCACGTCCTAGCGATGCGCCTCGTCGAGCGTATCCTTGAGCCGACGAGCGCAGACGACGCGGCGAGCGCGTTGTTCGACCTCATCATGCTCTCTGACATGCCCGTGAGGGGCGACCGTGCCATGTTCTGCTGCATGGCCGGTCTGATGGCGACGCTCCATCGCCGCGATTGGATGAAGACCATCGAGGGTTTTTCCGATCTCATAAAACCAATGGTTCGGACAGTTTTTCTAACTTGTTGATAACAAAGGAGTTAGTAGATACTATTATGAAAAGTTAAGTTGTTGATTTCATTGGACTTAGCTTTCTGAGACAGCCTCAAATGCAAAAAGTGTCCGAACCATTGAAAACAGGACGCGGCGAAACGGCGCACGCAGCAGGACGCCTAACCGGACACGCGGGCGCGGCCTTCACCGTCGCGCCTATCCCATCACCGAAAGGAGCACACACATGAGCAGCAAACGACCAACGACGAAGAAGCAGCGCATCGAGCGACACGCCCGCGAGCAAGCCGCCCGGCGCATCGGCACGGACCCGCACCACTTCGGAGCGAGCGCCTACATCGCCGCGCTTCGATACTTCGCCGAGCATCACCGCAACCCGCGCGCCCTTGAAAGATTCATGCGGCGACTGGCAGCGTAACCGGATGAGGGATGAAGGATGAGGGGCAGGGAATCAACCCTAGCCCCTCTCTTTTTTTGGTCGGCACATTCCCGCGCAACTTGCCGAGATTGACGAGAACCTTGTCAGGAACGAATTGAACGTCCTTGAGCGTGGCGAGCAGCTGGCGCGGCGCAA
>MWWI01000221.1_pt1 | contig 12589 bp, 8 predicted proteins | sample 1047321 | NCBI WGS metagenome assembly MWWI01 (sample SAMN06349966, study PRJNA376086) | soil metagenome | isolation source: FI-1 sample Antarctic (ecotone) soil | place: Antarctica | reverse complement strand
TGAACTCATCTTGACTTTTTTCAATTGGTTAAAAAATTGCTCTTTTGAGTCTGCTTTTCGTCTTTTTCTCCTTACATATCTCTGCTATGCAACTCAAAAAAGCCTTCAATCAGACTCAAAATAGCTAATTTTCATTTCAATCAAAAAAGTCAAGATGAGTTCAATATAAAAAAACCCGACGTATTAGGTCGGGTTCAGAAGATTATTTTCGCGAAAGCTTATTGCTTTGCTTCAGCGGTAAGTTCTTGTTTTTTGAATTCTTCATTTACCTGAGCCAAATCTTGACCTAGTTTTTCATGTTCTCCTTGCATTGTAGTTTGTGTGTTTTTGATCTCTTCAAGATCAGCAGTCATTACATCAATCTGAGCCTGCATTTCTTCAGGAGTCAGGTTGTTGAAATTAGCTTTTAGTTCTTGATGACCGTTCAATAATGCCTCTACTTTTATGATTTGGGCATCGTGGTTTTTCAATACAACCTCTGGCGGGTACGGATGAAAATGTTGGAATAAAATTAAAATCTAAAAAACGCAATTAACCAATAACAATTATGATAAATAACAACAGTGGAAATATTTATAGCTACGCTCAGATTACCAATCAGGATGCACGTGAAAAAGTTTTTGAAGAACTACAAAAAGGCATTGCAAGATTTGGGAATTGGGATCAATCCAAATCATTGAAAGACAAGTGGTATTGCGCACACCAAGCATTATTAAGAATACAACCCGGGGATTGGATTGTTCACGTTAATATGCCATCTTATGGACAATGTACAACGACAAAGGTTGTAAGTGAATACCAATGGGATGACGGTATCTCAGTCAATTATGGTAATGGAAATGATTTCGGCAATCATTTTAACATCGATAAGGACACGTTACTTACCTTCAATAGGCGAGATAATAATGTAGTTCCTTCAATTAATCTTGAACCTAGAAGAAGAATTCAAAGAGTTTACCAAGAGCAGGATTTTTTTACCTCGCTGGAAAATTTAAAATCGAATAAGCACAGGGATATTGCTGTCAATGACACAAGCATTATACATATTCAAGAAAAGGCAAACGCATTATTAGAGCCTTTCACTATTCTTATTCAACAAATGAATAAAAGCAAAGAATTTGAAAGGTTATTACATTGTGTTTTTGAACAAATAGCAAACACAACCGCTGTCTTAAATGGGTTTGGTTGGAAATCTGATTTTGGCACATATCTATTAGTCGAGTTTCAAAGTCCGCTTCCTAGTATCAACATTACCAAAAAACTTGTGGTTCAGGTAAAATCTTATGAAAATAAAATTTCAGATTGTAATGCTATCGATCAAATCATTTTAGGAATTTCAAAATTTGAAGCAGACGGAGGTCTTTTATTTACAGCAGCTGAAAAGACTGAAAAACTAGAAAATTATATTGTGAAAAAAGCAGAGGAACACAAAACAAATATTGATGTTATTTCCGGAACTGATGTGGTTAGATTTATTTTGAGATATGCACCAGCATCCACATCACATTTTTACTGTCTGCAGACCAATGTAAATTAATACCAGCATCTTTTGCAATTTGGGATACAGGAACCGCCGTGGTTTTGTTGTCCAGATCTACTTCCTGACCGTTCATGTTTAATGGTGCAACATAGGCCTTGTGCAACAGGGAAAACGCAATCCATTGGTTGTCCGGACTTGGCACCAGACGGTTGGCATATTTTGATTTTATATGCGTGCGCTCGTCTTGCCCGTTAAGATCCACACTCTTCAATTCTTTAGTTAAACTACCGAAGAATACCCCGCCGGTCTGAAAGAAAACACGTTTGCCGTCTTTGCTAAACATTGGGTATTCCCCGTCTTTGGAAAGGAAGATCTCTTCCCCGCCAGAGCTCTTCATCGTGTAGATACCCGAATTTTTAGTAAATGCCCTACCTTGATCGTTGTTTCCATCTTCCTTCGTGAAAACTAGACTTTGGCCATTCGGCGAGAAGGATGGTGTTCTGTATATCCCTTTTTCCGTGGTGAGTTTTGTTGCAGTACCACCTTTAACAGCTACTTTTCTTATTTCCCCCAGTTCGATATCGTTCCAGCTTACGTAAATAATTTCCATGCCGTTTGGCGAAAAAGCGGGTTCGGCTTCAAAATCATTACCCATGGTGAGACGTTTTGGGGTGCCGTTAGGCAGGCTCTTTATCCATAAATAACCAAGCGCCCTGAAAACAAGTGTTTTTCCGTCAGGGGAAGTAACAGCATCGCGAATCATCTTAGCGGTAAACTCGTCGTTGTCAATAGGGGTTTCAAAATGTACACGTTCGGCAATAGCTATCGCCACATCTGCCGTAAAGGGAATGGTGGTTACTGTGGTGGATTTTATATTCACTTTTTGAAAGGTTCCTTTTGCCCAAATCACGATATCCTCATTATAGGGCATCCAGCTAAAATTAGGATACACCCCAAAAAGAGCCCATGCTGTTTGCTGGTCTTTGTTCAAGGCATCATATACCGGCCATTCTTCCCCGGTTTTGAGATCGTGGATATATAATACCGTTTTGGTACGCACCCGTTTTATGAAGGCCAGTAAATTTCCGTCACGGGAAACCTGCGGACGTGCAGCGCCACCGGGACCACCGGTAACTTGTTCGGTTTTGCCTGTTTCAAAATCATAGCGTTTAATGGCATAAATTTGTTTGTTTGCATCTTTATTGTATTCAAAGACACTTCCGGAAGTCACATCTTCACAGTAATACATGTATCTTCCGTCAGGGGAAATCACGGGTTCATTAACGTCTTTCTGATCGTTGCTGCGTTTGGTAAGTTGGATGCCGCTGCCGCCGCTTATATGATACTGCCACATTTCTCCGGCACCTAAAGAGCGTCCAGAAGTAAAGTGTTTTCTGGCAACCAGATAATTGCCATTTGGCATCCACGTTGCATTGTTTACCAGTCTGAAATCTTCTTTGGTGATTTGTTTGGCATCGCTGCCATCTGCTTTCATTATCCAGATATTATCCCCGCCGCCCGCATCACTGGTAAAGGAAATATATTTGCCATCGGGACTGAACCGCGGTTGTATTTCAAAAGGGATACCGCTGCGCAATACTTTTGCCTTTCCGCCGGTAATGGGCACGCTGTAAATATCGCCCAGCATGTCAAACACTATTGTTTTTCCGTCAGGGCTAACGTCCAGATTCATCCACGTGCCTTCATCGGTGGAGAAAGTATGGGTATTGTATGTAAAATCGTGACCTGGGTTGGCAACATCCCATTTGGTTTCTTCTTGAGATTGTAAAGAAATAGTTATTGCAAGTGTGAAACAAGAAAGTAAAAATCTGGCGGTCATAAATATTCGAAATTAGATGGTGTGGCTTTATAGAAAAATGAAATCCTTAATTTTTGATAAATATACATATTTTTTATAGGAACAAATGCGGCCTTATATGGTTAATAGATAAAAATTTATGTAAAATTGACGGTATAAAAAAGATGGTTTTATGTTTATAAAAAAAGACCCTAAAAGTCAGATATTTTAACATAAAATTAATTTGTATTATATTTTTTTAACACAACATTAAATTACCTTTGTTTAAAATTAAAAAAAAACCATCATTATGAATTTTAAGAAAATTGTATTGTCATTGGCTGTAGTAGGAATGCTTTTTGCTTCTTGTGCAGACACAAAAAAAAATGATGCTGAAGCAGAAGCTGCAGCACAAGCTGAATTAATGCAAGCGGAAGAAGCTGCTGCAATGGAAGCTGAAGAAACTTCAAGAATGCAGGCTGAGTATGAGTCAAATACTATTGCCGCTATCGCAATGGGGAATGAGAATTTCTCTACTTTAGTATCTGCCGTGGTTGCTGCTGATTTAGCTCCAACATTGAAAAGTGAAGGTCCTTTTACTGTTTTTGCTCCAACAAACGAAGCATTCAGCAAAGTACCTAAAGCGACATTAGATAACTTAATGAAGCCGGAAAACAAAAAACAATTAAGTGGTTTATTAACTTACCACGTTGTTGCGGGAGATTGGAAAGCTGCTGATTTAGTAAAAGCTATCAATGAAAACAACAACAAATATGAAGTAGTTACTGTGCAAGGTGAGAAATTAACTTTATCATTGAAAGATGGAAAAGTGATGATCAAAGATGCTAAAGGTGGTACTTCTACTGTAGTTATGGCTGATGTTAATGCTTCTAACGGAGTAATTCACGCAGTTGACAAAGTAATTATGCCTAAAGCATAATTTTTTTTAAAACGTACTTATTTTAAAAGACTCTGTTAATCGGGGTCTTTTTTTTTGATATATACACTACCATCAGCGATTAAATTATTTGTAACTAATCCGTTTGTGTTAGTTTGTTATTACTTTATAATTAATAGAATTTTAACCGCAAGGAACGCCAAGCCTAAAGCAAGGAACGCCAAGCCTAAAGCAAGGAACGCAAAGAATAAAGATATTTATATGTTATACTTTGCGAACTTAGCGTATTTTTTTTGCGTGTTTAGCGGTATTTATTTGTTGAAAATCAATTAGATGTGCCAACATATTTGTTACAATTATTTAAATAGAAATAAGACAAAAAAAATAAGTCATAAGTTTTATATCCTGAAGTCTTAAGTCGTAAGTAAACTTAGTACGTCCATTATTTTCGGTTTACGCTTTGCCTTGCCAGTAGCTGCCAGTTCCCGTCTTCATTGATCCATATTTCCAAGACATTCAGTTGAACTTTAAAAGAGGTTTCATTTACAATACCTGCAACATCAATATCCCTGCGGGTGGTAAGCAAACTATCAGAATAGTATTTGATTATAGGGGTGCCGGTAATTTCAATACTGTGGTATTCCACACCATTGTTTGCCAGTGTCTTTAAGAGATCAGGTTTGTTTTCTATCCAGCCGTTAGAGTGTCCCAGAGTAAGATCTCTATGTAAAAGTGTACTCAAAGTCAAGGTGTCTTTTTCCATAAGCCCCTTGTCCAGAAGGAGGAAGTAATCCCCAATCCAATGGGGTTCTTTTTGTTCTATATTTTGTGCTTGAGTAAGCATACCCAATAAAAAGCAAACCAGTACCGTTATCTTTTTTTTATCCATAATTTATCGTAGTAAGAAACCTTCCACTAAAAAATTTGCATCAATACTTATATTTTCAACCGGATAGGTCAATCGTAATTCGCTCCAGTCTTTTTTGGGAAAAATCCAGTGGACTTCCTCATTGACTAGAATTTTTACTGGCATGTCAAAGTCTTCCACGGTTCTGGTATAGCGAAAAGAAAGCTGGTTTTCTTCCGCCTTAAATTCCACCATGGGAATGTGTTGATCCCGTAAGTACTGATTGAAAAATGCTGTTAAATCAATACCGGTTTTTTGGCTGAGGTAGTCTTCAATTTGTTTTGTGGTCACCGTTTGATGTCTGAAATCGGTATTGAGACCACGTAAAATGGCACGCCACTTTTCATCATCTTCCAGCAGTTGTCTTAGGGTGTGCAACATATTAGCACCTTTGTAATACATATCTCCTGAACCTCTTTGGTTTACATCATAGATTCCGATAATAGGTTTTTCATTTTGTATAATATGGCCGGTTCCTACCACATATTCAGCGCCCGCCTGTGTGCCATAAAAATATTCCACAAACAAACTCTCGGAATAGGCGGTAAAGCCTTCGTGTATCCACATATCTGCAATGTCTTTGTAAGTGATGTTATTAGCAAACCATTCATGACCGGTCTCGTGGACGATAATAAAATCAAATTTTAACCCCCATCCACTGGCAGAAAGGTCATTGCCTAGGTAGCCCTTTTTATACTCGTTACCATAGGTTACCGAGCTCTGGTGTTCCATGCCTAGATAAGGTGCTTCCACTAATTTGTAGCTGTCTTCGTAGAATGGGTAGGGTCCAAACCAGTGCTCTAAAGCTTCGATGGTTCTTGGTGCATCCTTAAAATGTTCCTTGGCTATATCGAGATTATATCGCAATACCCAGTAATCCATATCCAGAATACCAGCTTCTCCATCATAGGTTTCCCCAAAGTGCACATAATCAGCAATATTGATGTTCACTCCATAGTTGTTAATGGGGTTCTGCACATACCAGTGCCAGGTTTTTGTTTGGTTATCGTGTTCTTCTACTTTTTTAAGCCTTCCGTTCGAAACATTCACTAGGCATAAATTTGTTTGTTTGCATCTTTATTGTATTCAAAGACACTTCCGGAAGTCACATCTTCACAGTAATACATGTATCTTCCGTCAGGGGAAATCACGGGTTCATTAACGTCTTTCTGATCGTTGCTGCGTTTGGTAAGTTGGATGCCGCTGCCGCCGCTTATATGATACTGCCACATTTCTCCGGCACCTAAAGAGCGTCCAGAAGTAAAGTGTTTTCTGGCAACCAGATAATTGCCATTTGGCATCCACGTTGCATTGTTTACCAGTCTGAAATCTTCTTTGGTGATTTGTTTGGCATCGCTGCCATCTGCTTTCATTATCCAGATATTATCCCCGCCGCCCGCATCACTGGTAAAGGAAATATATTTGCCATCGGGACTGAACCGCGGTTGTATTTCAAAAGGGATACCGCTGCGCAATACTTTTGCCTTTCCGCCGGTAATGGGCACGCTGTAAATATCGCCCAGCATGTCAAACACTATTGTTTTTCCGTCAGGGCTAACGTCCAGATTCATCCACGTGCCTTCATCGGTGGAGAAAGTATGGGTATTGTATGTAAAATCGTGACCTGGGTTGGCAACATCCCATTTGGTTTCTTCTTGAGATTGTAAAGAAATAGTTATTGCAAGTGTGAAACAAGAAAGTAAAAATCTGGCGGTCATAAATATTCGAAATTAGATGGTGTGGCTTTATAGAAAAATGAAATCCTTAATTTTTGATAAATATACATATTTTTTATAGGAACAAATGCGGCCTTATATGGTTAATAGATAAAAATTTATGTAAAATTGACGGTATAAAAAAGATGGTTTTATGTTTATAAAAAAAGACCCTAAAAGTCAGATATTTTAACATAAAATTAATTTGTATTATATTTTTTTAACACAACATTAAATTACCTTTGTTTAAAATTAAAAAAAAACCATCATTATGAATTTTAAGAAAATTGTATTGTCATTGGCTGTAGTAGGAATGCTTTTTGCTTCTTGTGCAGACACAAAAAAAAATGATGCTGAAGCAGAAGCTGCAGCACAAGCTGAATTAATGCAAGCGGAAGAAGCTGCTGCAATGGAAGCTGAAGAAACTTCAAGAATGCAGGCTGAGTATGAGTCAAATACTATTGCCGCTATCGCAATGGGGAATGAGAATTTCTCTACTTTAGTATCTGCCGTGGTTGCTGCTGATTTAGCTCCAACATTGAAAAGTGAAGGTCCTTTTACTGTTTTTGCTCCAACAAACGAAGCATTCAGCAAAGTACCTAAAGCGACATTAGATAACTTAATGAAGCCGGAAAACAAAAAACAATTAAGTGGTTTATTAACTTACCACGTTGTTGCGGGAGATTGGAAAGCTGCTGATTTAGTAAAAGCTATCAATGAAAACAACAACAAATATGAAGTAGTTACTGTGCAAGGTGAGAAATTAACTTTATCATTGAAAGATGGAAAAGTGATGATCAAAGATGCTAAAGGTGGTACTTCTACTGTAGTTATGGCTGATGTTAATGCTTCTAACGGAGTAATTCACGCAGTTGACAAAGTAATTATGCCTAAAGCATAATTTTTTTTAAAACGTACTTATTTTAAAAGACTCTGTTAATCGGGGTCTTTTTTTTTGATATATACACTACCATCAGCGATTAAATTATTTGTAACTAATCCGTTTGTGTTAGTTTGTTATTACTTTATAATTAATAGAATTTTAACCGCAAGGAACGCCAAGCCTAAAGCAAGGAACGCCAAGCCTAAAGCAAGGAACGCAAAGAATAAAGATATTTATATGTTATACTTTGCGAACTTAGCGTATTTTTTTTGCGTGTTTAGCGGTATTTATTTGTTGAAAATCAATTAGATGTGCCAACATATTTGTTACAATTATTTAAATAGAAATAAGACAAAAAAAATAAGTCATAAGTTTTATATCCTGAAGTCTTAAGTCGTAAGTAAACTTAGTACGTCCATTATTTTCGGTTTACGCTTTGCCTTGCCAGTAGCTGCCAGTTCCCGTCTTCATTGATCCATATTTCCAAGACATTCAGTTGAACTTTAAAAGAGGTTTCATTTACAATACCTGCAACATCAATATCCCTGCGGGTGGTAAGCAAACTATCAGAATAGTATTTGATTATAGGGGTGCCGGTAATTTCAATACTGTGGTATTCCACACCATTGTTTGCCAGTGTCTTTAAGAGATCAGGTTTGTTTTCTATCCAGCCGTTAGAGTGTCCCAGAGTAAGATCTCTATGTAAAAGTGTACTCAAAGTCAAGGTGTCTTTTTCCATAAGCCCCTTGTCCAGAAGGAGGAAGTAATCCCCAATCCAATGGGGTTCTTTTTGTTCTATATTTTGTGCTTGAGTAAGCATACCCAATAAAAAGCAAACCAGTACCGTTATCTTTTTTTTATCCATAATTTATCGTAGTAAGAAACCTTCCACTAAAAAATTTGCATCAATACTTATATTTTCAACCGGATAGGTCAATCGTAATTCGCTCCAGTCTTTTTTGGGAAAAATCCAGTGGACTTCCTCATTGACTAGAATTTTTACTGGCATGTCAAAGTCTTCCACGGTTCTGGTATAGCGAAAAGAAAGCTGGTTTTCTTCCGCCTTAAATTCCACCATGGGAATGTGTTGATCCCGTAAGTACTGATTGAAAAATGCTGTTAAATCAATACCGGTTTTTTGGCTGAGGTAGTCTTCAATTTGTTTTGTGGTCACCGTTTGATGTCTGAAATCGGTATTGAGACCACGTAAAATGGCACGCCACTTTTCATCATCTTCCAGCAGTTGTCTTAGGGTGTGCAACATATTAGCACCTTTGTAATACATATCTCCTGAACCTCTTTGGTTTACATCATAGATTCCGATAATAGGTTTTTCATTTTGTATAATATGGCCGGTTCCTACCACATATTCAGCGCCCGCCTGTGTGCCATAAAAATATTCCACAAACAAACTCTCGGAATAGGCGGTAAAGCCTTCGTGTATCCACATATCTGCAATGTCTTTGTAAGTGATGTTATTAGCAAACCATTCATGACCGGTCTCGTGGACGATAATAAAATCAAATTTTAACCCCCATCCACTGGCAGAAAGGTCATTGCCTAGGTAGCCCTTTTTATACTCGTTACCATAGGTTACCGAGCTCTGGTGTTCCATGCCTAGATAAGGTGCTTCCACTAATTTGTAGCTGTCTTCGTAGAATGGGTAGGGTCCAAACCAGTGCTCTAAAGCTTCGATGGTTCTTGGTGCATCCTTAAAATGTTCCTTGGCTATATCGAGATTATATCGCAATACCCAGTAATCCATATCCAGAATACCAGCTTCTCCATCATAGGTTTCCCCAAAGTGCACATAATCAGCAATATTGATGTTCACTCCATAGTTGTTAATGGGGTTCTGCACATACCAGTGCCAGGTTTTTGTTTGGTTATCGTGTTCTTCTACTTTTTTAAGCCTTCCGTTCGAAACATTCACTAGTTCCTTAGGCACCCGCACACTTATGGCCATACTGTCCACTTCATCATACATATGGTCTTTATTAGGCCACCACACACTGGCTCCCAAGCCTTGGCAGGAAGAGCCAACAAAATGCTTTCCGTTTTTGTCTTTCTTCCAGGAGATGCCGCCGTCCCATGGTGCGTTTTTGGCTTCTTTTGGAGTACCACTGTAATGCACTGTTATTTCTTCAGAGGCGCCTTTTTGTTGATTCTTCATTAATGTAATAAAATGGGCATTGCCTTCTGAAGAGACCTGCAATGCTTTGCCATCCTGTGTTACTTTCTCTATTTGCAATGGTGCTTGCAAATCTATTTGAAGGGTGTTGTGTGGTTCTAAAACGGTATATCGGATGGTATTTTTACCACCCAGCCATTTTTCATCGGGTTTTACTTCAATATCGAGATGATAGAAAGTAAGATCCCACCAAATTCGCTCCGGGGTGATGCTGCCGCGCAGGGTATCTTGTTTGGTAAAGGTTTGCGAGCATAGTGTTATACCGTTAAACAGGAATAAAAACAGCAGGACAGTTTGTTTGTTCATGTAAGATTCTTTGTTGCAAAAATAGCATTGTTTTTTTAATAGGTATACTATGTCTAAACGCATTATGAACATTTCTATTTCACGAAAAGACACAAAGGGTTTCACGCAAAGTGCGCAAAGGTTTTTACGCAAAGTTCGCAAAGGGTAATGACATTGATTTTATAAATTAATGAATTTCAATTGGAAGCTTTTAAGAACCGGAATTCTCAGAAAGTCAATAATTTATAAAGAGAGTTTAAAACTCTTGGCGGTCTTTGCGTTTTTACCTCTTTGCGTCTTTCCGTGAACCTTTTTAAACCTCATTTGTACGAAACTAACGTCGGTCAATAACAAATATCGAACACAGAACTTCACATCTTATACTTAATACCATTTTTGGAATTTTCCCCGCTACTCTCTTTTCTTTTCTCTTCACTAAAACCCTGTCCTACGTCCTAAGTCATGCAGTCTTAAGTCAACGTAAAAGTTTTCAAGCAAATTGCGTAAAGGGTTTCTCGCAAAGGCGCAAAGTCGCAAAGAGTTTGTATCCCTTCATCCTTCATCGGTCGTCGGTCAAAAAATCTCACCACTCATCACTCATCACTCATCTCTAACCCCTACCTCATAATCCCTCCCAGAAAAACAACCACGCTCTCGTGCCCGTCTTTTCCAACGACAGCCACGCCAAAAAAGTAATTGTCGATGACAACGCCCTCTAGGGTGTGTGCACTGACATCGCCCACATACCTACTGTAGTTTCAGGTGGGGGAGGTGGTGTCCCGCCAGTAGATTTTATAACCTATTGCGCCCTCGACTTTGTCCCATTTCAGTCTTGCCGAAGGTTCTACAATACCACCAATCACAACATTTTTTGGTGCCGGTGGAGCCCATGAGATTGCTGCCATAGTAATGGCATTTACGGCAGTGAGTTTAGCAGCATATTTAAAATTGACATGCTCCAAGACATCGCCATAAGCAATACCATCTTCCACACGGATGTCCTGATGTTGTTGGTTATAATTCTCGTGCGACTCCATAATGCGGATACCCGCAAAGCCCGCATCGTTAAACGGACGGTGGTGTCCGCCGCGACCAAAGCGATCCAAGCGGTAAATGAGGGTAGGGTTCATTTCCGGCATATATGTTTTTGTGGTTGTATGTCATAGCGTGCCAGCTGCCGCGAAATGCCATCGACTTCGCCACCATAAAACCTACGGCTATTGCGTTGTTGTTCGGTTTCAGTAGGGGGAACGGGTTCTGAAAAAATACGGAAATCGCGGTTGCTGATGACGCCGTTCACGCCTTCAATATTTCCTATCATATCATTGTTCAATACCCCGATGATTTCCCAGCCTTTTTCTTTCGCGTAAGCAGCAAGCCCGGCACCGCCAAAAAGCCCTTGTTCCTCTCCGGAAAGTCCGGTATAAAGGATGCTGTTTTCAAATTTGTATTTAGAAAGTACCCGTGCCGCTTCCATAGCTCCTGCCATGCCGGTGGCATTGTCGTTGGCGCCGGGCGCATCGGAAGTATAATCATTGGGGTCACTCACGCGGCTGTCGATATCGCCGCTCATAATAATAAAGCGGTTTGGGTATTTGGAGCCACGCTGGATGGCCACCACATTCACCACCCACACATCAAAGGGGATGCGGGCATTGGCGTCTTTTTTGACCACGTCTTTTTGATAAAATACCTCCAGACAGTTGTTGCAGTCTTTGGAAATCACATCAAATTCTTTTTTGATCCATCGACGTGCTGCGCCAATACCACGAGTATTCGATACCGTATCGCTCAAGGTATGCCGCGTCCCAAAATTAGCCAGCATTGTCACATCTTTTTCCAGCCTTTCCGCGGAAACGGATTGGATGATGTCATATATTCTGTTGTCTGTTTGTGCTTGTGAAATGGTTACTGCAAACAGCAGGAGTAGCGTACTATATTTCATAAAGTGGATTTTTTATAAATATAATCAAAAATTAGAGATAATAATCAATGATCTCTTGCCTGGTTACTCACTTACTGAGATTACTTAAACTTATAGCACCATTCCATTTTTTGAGTTTTGTTGTTAAAACAATACCAAAGAGTTCCAAAAAAGAGAAAAAAACCACAAAGACAAATGGTGAAAGTTTGTCTTACTTCTTATGCCTTATAATCCTACTAACTGACCATTGTCACTCCCAAAAGCCTACAGGAGTTACAGCGTTCAGGGGTCAGTTGTAAGGGTTGTGCTTTCCAATAACGATAACAACTAAGTTTGAGAGGTATTATTTTAATGCACTAAAGGGATTTCTTCCCAGGATATAATGAACTCATCTTGACTTTTTTCAATTGGTTAAAAAATTGCTCTTTTGAGTCTGCTTTTCGTCTTTTTCTCCTTACATATCTCTGCTATGCAACTCAAAAAAGCCTTCAATCAGACTCAAAATAGC
>MWWI01000220.1_pt1 | contig 12608 bp, 8 predicted proteins | sample 1047321 | NCBI WGS metagenome assembly MWWI01 (sample SAMN06349966, study PRJNA376086) | soil metagenome | isolation source: FI-1 sample Antarctic (ecotone) soil | place: Antarctica | reverse complement strand
ACTTACGTGCTTTGCAAGTTGTGATACTTTGATAGTGTAATGAGTTATGAAAGAGAGGCGTACACTGGTGAAGGGGAAACTGGAGAGACATGAAAAAAGCATATCAGAAACGGACCTTTCTGAAACGACTTTTCCCTCCTTTTGGCACATAAAAATAGAGGGATGCAGTTGGCAAGCTGTTTTGTAGCAGCATAACTGACATAATATGCGAGAACTTCTTCTAAATCTTTTTGCACTTGACTAATCTCAAGCAGTGCAGGTAACAGAAGCTGCGCTGCTTCATAGCTTCCATGCTATCGCCTCCCCGTGGGCCATGCCAAAAAATGCACCTGGCTCTGTGCCCCATGCTAAATAAGCTTGCTTCATCTGTTCCAGCTCCGATGTGGTGGCCAAGTTCGTGTTAATCGCACGATGCATAAAATCGGGATCGGATGTCCGACCCGCAGCAATTTGGCTCCACCACTTGGTTGCAGCTTGACTGCTATAGACTTCATATGATGCAGATGCTGCAATATCAACAAAACCAGCTTGGTGCAACAGTTTGTGCAATTGCCTACCCAGCCGCGGATGGCCGCCAGCCCCTTGCCAATCGGCCTCAAAAACCTTATGGTATTGCTCCACCAAGGGGTCTTCCGTTGCCAAGATGTGACCACCGAAATCAATGTCACGTACACCGATCATACCTCCTGACTTAAGTACGCGCTTCATCTCGCTTAAAGCTTGCGCTGGATCGGCTAGATGCTCAAGCACGTTGTGGGCAAAGACAGTATCAAATACACTGTCTGGATATGCAAGCTGACAGACATTCCCTATTTCAAAATGAACATTTGCTAGTCCTGCTTCTATAGCTCTTGCCCGAGCACGTTCAATTTCCGTTGCTGCGATGTCAATCCCTGTTACATAACCAGGGGTTACGGTGGCAGCTAGCCCTACGGTAATCGAGCCAGCTCCGCAACCACAATCGAGCAGTGCCATGCCCGGCTGTAGATAGGGCAGAAACCAGCTGGCTTGTTGCTTGGCCGTCCGGCTAGCATGCAATTTCAATGTAAAATCGGAGGCGTAACCGTGGGCATACTCGTTGCTTTGGTCACGCCTGTTGCGATAGGCATGTTCATTCATATCGGACATGGTCTTTCTCCTGGACAAAAGTCACGCTAGATGGGGATGTTATGCACTCCCATTGACATACGGTTTCAAGCAGGCATAAACAAAATTGTTAACCGGCGTTGGTACATTTGTCCGCTTGCCCAAACGCGTTACAAACCCGGTAATTGCCTCCATTTCTAGGCGATTTCCTCGTTCAAGGTCAACCAGTAATGACGGTTTGTATTCCGGCGGAAGCCGATTGCCCAGTTCGACCACGTCATCGGGTAGGCTGGCAGGCAGCAAAATTCCTTGTGTCGCCGCCACGGCCACGGCTTCAGCCACAGCTTGATGAAGTAAGGCCTTGGTTTCCGCTGTCCATACTCTGCTAATGGCACCGCGTAGCATGGCTAACACACTGGCACCACTAAAGACGGCCAATTTCCACCACATGCGTTCTGATATATTTTGGCTCGCTGCGGTGGTCAATCCAGCTTGGGTAAAGATCGCCTGAAGTCGCGCACAGCGCGTTGATTCCCCCCCAGACCATTCACCAAACTCCAGTTGATAGCGGCCCGAATCGGCCACATGCTGTACAACGCCAGGTGCATGCTTGTGCGCATTGATCATGACCAAGCCCCCCAGCACAGGCTGCTCGCCGAGGCACGCCTGCAGGTTTGCAATGTGTTCAATGCCATTTTGCATGGGCAGAACCACGGTCTCTGGCCCCACCATTGGTTGAATGAGCTTGAGCGCGTCGTCAACGTCATACGACTTCACACAGAATAGAATCAGATCAACGACGCCTACCTCATCTGGCCTATCAGTCACCTGTACCGGGCTGACCAAAAAGTCCCCCTGCGGACTGAGAACCTTGAGACCCTGTTCGCGCATGGCATGTAGGTTTTCACCTCGCGCGATGAAAGACGTCTTGTGCTCGTTGCGCGCCAACACTCCTCCGAAATAGCCGCCTAAGCCGCCGGTACCCATGACAGCGATCTTCATTGGTTTATGGTTGCTCAACATGCTCAACTTCCTTCCTATCCACGTCACAAAGGTGAAGGCACAATATTTAGACTTGCCGCAGCGGGGGATCTGCGGCAAGTCTGGATGAAGAACAGTTCATTCTGGACTATCGCCTGGGTAACCGGGTCTACCTGCGATGACCGTTGCGGTCACCATATGAAACGCGCCTGCATACGTATGCCACACCTTGAGTTCCTCTTGCGCAGCCAGCAACGTTGCTTCAGTGACCACGCCTAGGTTCAGCAGTTTACGCAAGTGCGAAGCAAATGTCCCCTCAAGTTGCAGATGATCTTGGTACTGCTTGTAGCGATCCTCGAAATATTCAGAACCAGGATGCACGCAGAAAGCAGGGGCCCCCAAGCCGATGGCACGGACGTCTGTAAATCCTGCATGTGTGAAGAGAGCGACCACCTTTTGACCTAAGAAAAAACTGACATGGCGGCCGCTGTCCAGGGGATCCTCAAGATGACGCAGTGACATCAGAAAGCTGTGAAATGCAGGACAAGCTGGATACGTGACAGCGGTATCCCAATCTAGCACACTGGCAACCACCCACCCATCTGGCTTCGTTACACGACGCTGCTCTTGTAAGGCACGCACAGGTTCCGTGAGCCAAGGCAACAGGTTGAGACTATAGGTGAGATCAAAGGTTGCATCTGCACAATTCAGTTGGTAAGCGTCACCGACCCGGAAGGTCACATGGGCAGCCTGAGTTCTTTCCACAAGTTTTAGGCCTTCGTGAATAAGCTTGCTATCCTGATCAATCCCTACCACTGTTCCGGGATGCACCTCATGGGCAACATCTAGTGTAATGGGACCGGGTCCACAGCCGACGTCGAGTACCTTCATTCCTGGGTGTAGGTACCCTTTTAGCAACGGGCACAGACTATCCAGTCGACGTAACCTGAGGTGTGCCAGCCCATCCTCATCTCGCCAGTACTTTTCGTCAGCCATCATCCCACTCCTTTGTCTCCACTTCCGCCTTGTCACAACTGCTTGGGTAAACACCAACAGCTGAGAAAGAGGATAGTCGATGTGGCGTTGCTGGCGCGTTACTTTGGCGGTGACTTTGGCGTTGCTTGACGCAGCATTGCCCACCGCGTATCGCAGAGGGGAGATGCGTGCATCGAGTAGCAAGAAACGCTAAGTACAGGTAGAATCTGACATACCGACATCGTCGTTGTGCGTTGACCCCTGCTACGCATTCGTACTGAAGCCCGCGCTCAATCGAGTTCACTTATGCCCCCTCACCTGTCGATTCGTCTCTTAAGTGAGTTTCACCTCTCCATTAATGACCAACCGCTTGACATGTTGAATAAGCCGCGCCAACAGGCACTATTGGCGTACCTCGTGCTGCACCGCCAAGCACCCCAGTCGCGCCAACAGGTCGCCTTTAGCTTCTGGCCTGATTCGCCGGAAGGACAAGCGCTCACCAACCTACGTAAGCTCGTCTTTCAACTACGGCAGACGCTGCCCGAGCCAGACACCTTCTTTGTTGCGAACACGTACAGTATCGGCTGGCATAATCAGGCACCCTTCACACTCGATGTGGCTGAGCTAGATCATGCGATTGATGAACTCCAGCAAGCACATGATCTAGCTCCTCAGACGGTGGAGACGGTGGTTGCGTTATATGGTGGCGAGCTATTGCCCACCTGCTATGACGACTGGATTCTGCCGATCCGTCACAGCTTGCATGAGCGGGTGGTAAACACGTTAACGCAAGCGCTGGCAGAACTGGAGGCACAACATGAGTATCAGGTAGGGCTGCGCGTTGCTGAACACCTGCTGCGACTGGACCCGCTCCATGAGGCGGCCTACCGGCATCTCATGCACCTGCGTGCCCTCAGTGGTGATCGGGCTGGGGCACTGCGCGCATATCACGCATGTGTGACAATGCTTGAGCAAGAGCTTGGTGTCTCGCCGGCCATGGAGACCCAGGCACTCTATCAGCAGTTGCTCAAACATGAGCCGCAGCCAGCCAAAGCACCAAGTCCTAACTCAGTCCTTGCCCCGCATAACGAACATGTACCCTTGGTCGGACGCAAGCAAGAATGGCAGATGTTACAGCAAGCATGGCACAACATGATGGGCCGCGGTCCACAAATCATCACGATCTGGGGTGAGGCAGGGGTCGGCAAGACGCGGCTCGTCGAGGAGTTGCTGCGCTGGACGAGGTTACGACCTGGCACGGTGATGTATGCCCGTGCCTATGGCGCTGAGGGGGCACTCAGCTATGCTCCGCTGACGCAGTGGCTACGCAGTGAATCCCTGCGCGCTGGAATTAATAAGCTAGATGCAATGTGGCAAACAGAACTGGCACGACTTTTACCGGAACTGCTCAAGGCGCTACCCGGTCTGCCAGCACCAACAGCGATGACAGAGGGCTGGCAGCGGCAACGGTTTCATGAGGCCTTAGCGCACGCGGTCCTTGCTGCGCCCGCGCCATGCTTGTTGGTGTTGGATGACTTGCAGTGGTGTGACGCTGAGACACTAACTTGGTTGCGCTATCTGCTGCGCTTCGATGTGCATGCACTACTTTTGGTGGTAGGTACAGTCCGCACTGAAGCGGTGGACGACACGCATCCACTACACAGTCTACGCCAGCATTTGCGCCGCGAAGCACAGTGGACTGAGTTCGAGCTGCTACCCCTGAGTGTCGAGGAGACGGGCGTGCTCGCCAGGCATCTAACGAACCAGGACGTAGATTCATGGACGGCGCACCTCTACCAGGAGACGGAGGGCAATCCCCTCTTCATCGTTGAGACCGTACGCGCGGGGCTGTTGGATAAGCTAACAGAACATCAAGGAACTCCGCACTTACCGGATTCTGTCCAAGCCGTGATCTCCACACGCTTGGCGCAACTCCCCCACGGTACTCGCCAAATCGCCCAGCTAGCTGCAATTGTAGGTCGACTTTTCACCGTGGATGTGCTCATAGCGGCGAGCGAGCTGGGTGATTTGGCAGTTGTCGAACGCCTCGATGAACTATGGCGCAGAAAAGTTGTCCGTGAGCAGGCCAATGGCTATGACTTTAGCCATGACAAGCTTCGCGAGGTGATTTATCAGGAGATTAGCCCAATGCGGCGTCGCCATCTGCACGGACGGGTAGCACAAGCCTTGGAGCACCTCAATGCCACGCGCTTACCAGAGCTTGCCGGTGAACTCGCTGCCCATTATGAACACGCCGGAAACTGGCTGCGAGCTGCTGTCTGTACGCATCAAGCCGCTGCGGTTGCCCACAAGCTGCACGCGCATCAAGACGCCATTCGATATTTGCGGCACGGGCTTGAACTCGCTGAGCAACTGCCTGATTCAGATGAAAGCAAGCAGATCCGGCTCGAGCTATTGACTTATCTATCATTCCTCCTCATGGAGACGCAGGGCACAGCCTCGGCCGAGGTCATGCATATTTATGAGCAAGCGCGAACCCTCAATGGTAAGATGACAGCAGTACCAGATAACTTGACCTTGCTCCACGCCATGACAACTTCCCACCGCGTACATGCTGACTTCACGACTGCCCTTGAATTAGCCACCCAACTCCTTTACCTCGCACAGCAGCGCCAAGACGCAGAGCACCTGGTATCGGCACGTTTCCAACTAGGAGCGATCTACTTCGCAACAGGAGAGCTTAGCCAAGCGCGCACGCATCTTGAGGCAAGTGCCCAACGGTGTGCCATCCAACCGGCGAATGTACGGCCACACTCGTGGCTAGGAGAAACGCTAGTCCTGCTCGGTTATCTAGACAGTGCCCTGGTGAAGTCACGTGAGGCGCTTGAGCCGCTGCGCCATAATGCTTCACCCTATGATCTCGTCGCAACACTAGGCGATACGCTGGAACTCCGCTTGGTTGTGGGCGTGGCCGAGGCTGTTGACGACGATATTGAACTCTTGGTTGAGATCGTGCATAAACACCAATTCGCGCAACATGAAACCTGGTCACGTTTTTTGCAGGGTTGGTCGTTAGCTAACTCTCAGGGCTTACCTATGGTTGAGCGCATGGAAAGTGGCGTCCGCGACTTTCAAAAGATCGGTGGGCGCTCCAGATTGTCAAGGTTTCTCGGACTTGTCGCTGAGCAGTACTTTAGGCATGGGGAGATTCACAAAGCAGGGGCTATCTGGGAAGAAGCCATGCTTCACTTGGAGCAGCATGCCGAGCGGTTCTGGGAAGCGGAGCTATATCGGCTCAAGGGCGAGATGCTTCTGGCCCAGGGTGATGCGAGCCAGGCTGAACTGTGGTTACAACGTGCGCTCGATACTGCGCGTAATCAGCAAGCAAAGCTGCTGGAACTACGGGCTGCCATCAGTCTGAGCCGGCTCTGGCAGCAACAGGGCAAGCAAGAGCTGGCATATGCTGTACTGTCTGACGTCTATAGCTGGTTTACTGAGGGATTTGATACGCCTGATCTGCAAGAGGCGAGAGCGCTGCTTGAGCAGATGTCAGGCAAGTAAGCACTTCCCCCTTTTATCAAAATCAACAAGTATCGCCTACTGTCAAGAAAAGAATGGTTTCTACGGTAGGTTTTGAAACGCTTTGGGAACTGTCACATAATCCTCCGATACTCCTATAAAATAGATTGAAATAGATCTTCGTCTCTTTGTGGTGAGTGATAGCTCGTGATAACTCCCTATACCCGTACCTGTAGAAGCTATTATCACAGCGCATATGGCCTTTTTAGAGATCCTGCGAAAAATCCAACGCTTAGCGTGTAACCCGTCCAATTCCCTGGCCTCTCGAGCCTATCATCTTCTCGATTGATTTCATCCGTAAGTAAAATTAATCCTACGTTTTTCTTTACTTCCAAAACGGGCCGCAAAACAAGGGGATTTGGTAAAGAAAACCTATCGAGAAATGAGTTTGCTTTACCCTATATGGCTACTCTTCTGGAGAAATTATCTGCGTGGCAGATGGCAACGTAGATGCCTAGACAGGCGAAAACGCTTGCTTAGCGTTAGAAATTTCCCCGAATCTATAAGAACCCCTTAAATCGCTTATCTCCCCTGTTATCGTGCTATCGTGATAATGCGTAAAACATGATATTTATCGCGCATACCTGCCGATAAATAAATGGTCGCATAGCCAGCCGTGGCTGTGCCCGTGCATGGTAGTTATGGGGCTGAAATTAAAATAGTTTGGTTTATTAAAATGTTGACCAGCACCGGTAATTTGAAAACCCTGTAACAAAAGTTGCAGAAGGCAGTTACCACACCTAGCCACGACCCCTGCCAGTTACCCTCTGCAAATGTAATTGCCACTTATGGTCAAGTAAAAGGGTAAATAGGTTGATTAAATGACTGAAAATTTCCGTTTGAATTTTACAGGGCGAGCTACATACAGGTTCCACGAAAACAGATCAAGCGCACTATCTTTGAGCATTTCAGAAAGGAACGGATGCTGTTGGCGAAGTTATTTCGCAGCGGTTTCAGTACCATAATGCCTCTCACTGCCGCTTCTAGGGTGTGATTAGAAATGTCCTAAAGAAGCCTATTTACCTATTCGCCAACGGTATCGGAACGATTTTGAAATGTTTCATAAACGTATCAAAATCAAAGTTGCAAAAACTACCCTTAAGTTGACTGTTATCAACACTTGTAGATTTTGACAGCTTGCCCCACGCGCTATTTCTCGAGTTTGAGGATCATAAAGGCCTTCGCTAGCTCTAGTCCAACCGGTTCGCCAATCTGCTGTGCGCCAGCTTGTTCGTAATGCCGCATCCAAAGTCTGACGCTGATGCGCCAATCGTGCGGCCAGCTTACGCTCAAACCCCGCAGTAATATCGACAAAGGCATCTGCCACACTACTGGCAAAGAGCCACCCTTCATACCCAATAGGGGAGTAAGACCTGCCTGTTCTTGCTCCCAGTTAACTCTGAATAATTTGTCTCCCTTGTGAGACCACTAGAGAGGTCTCGCCTGTTCAGAAACAGACCGTACGTCAACACTCGCCAGGAAAAAAGAGCCCAGGTGATAAGCCCGGGCTCCATGCTCGCTACATTAAAAAGGGGAATCTGGGCATTGCAGGAATGGGGGATAGAGTTTGTGTGAATATGCCTCTGGATCGCCCATCTTCAGCAGTTGTGTACCCTTACTCGTTTATGACGAGTGGTAGAAGTATATCAGTGGATGCTGGATCCGTCTCCCGTGACTCAACCTCTTCCGCCGTTATCCCACCAGTAGCAACTGCTTCGGAAGTACGATTGCCTTTACACCACTCCGAGAGATAGGGATACGGGTTGATCTTCGCATCATCACTTGCTCGATGATATTCAAAATGCACATGAGGTGGTGTTGTACGCGCATTACCTGTCTTTCCCACGTAGGCGATAAGTTGCCCCTTGCGCACCCGCTCACCCTCAGTCCGGACGACGTTTTCCTTGTTATGGGCATAGAAGTAACGATTGCCCTTGCTGTCAACAACCGAGAGTGAGATACCATCAAGATCCTCACCGTCTGTAGGAAAGGTATCAACGTTATCCACTCGTGTTACTGTGCCGTCGGCCACTGCCACGAGTGGCGTTCCCTCATCGGCAAATAGATCGTTGCCCTGATGCGTATGGCCTTCTCTTGGATTCCCATAGTCGTCACTGAAGCGGACCGGGCCATCTACTGGGCAGACGTAATCAGTCTCCGGATCTTGCCCCTCCCCTGCCCTGAGGGTTGAGGCCACGCCAATTGTAGAGGTGCCGTTACCGTCCCAATCTCCGGTCAATGGGGTTCTCGAGATGCTGCCATAGTTAAACTGCGGGAAGGTAACACCTCCAGCACTGTTGTAGTCACGCAGACCCCACCCCCATGTTGTTTCATCTGGACAGGCCACACCAATCGTGGTCGTTCCATCCCCATCCCAATCACCAGTGATGGGAGTGCAGTTCTTACTGCCATAGTTAAACTGCGGGAAGGTAACACCTCCAGCACTGTTGTAGTCACGCAGACCCCACCCCCATGTTGTTTCGCCTGGACAGGCCACACCAATCGTGGTCGTTCCATCCCCATCCCAATCACCAGTGATGGGAGTGCAGTTCTTACTGCCATAGTTAAACTGCGGGAAGGTAACACCTCCAGCACTGTTGTAGTCACGCAGACCCCACCCCCATGTTGTTTCGCCTGGACAGGCCACACCAATCGTGGTCGTTCCATCCCCATCCCAATCGCCAACTACACCAACACATTGGTCGTTGCCGTAGCCAAAGTCATAGTTGGGGCCACCGCTATCATTGGCGTTGCGCAGCCCCCAGGCTGCTTCGGTTGCATCTGCCATTGCAGACGGTAAATGACCATTCCAGTAAACGATCAGTGTCAACAGAACAAACCATCTCAACAATAGACCAATATATATGCGTTCTTTCTTCATCCTGTTTACCTCCCGCCGCGAAAAGATGTAGCGGCTTATGACACGAAGATTTGTCTAAAACCTACAACCTTACCCAACCGCATCCACCACACCCACCACACCCACCACATCCGCAGGCTAACTGTCGTTATCATTTCTAGTGTAGCGTGAGGCGTCTGGTGCATTCAAGAGGCATATTTCATGCATCCACCCTGCACTTGCCCTGCATAAGGGGTGCCGGGCGGCGCCTCCTGATAGGCCAGTTGTGAAAGCGCAGCCCGCAACGCACGTTCGCGATTGTTTAAGAGTTCAATCGCCGCAATCTCTGCATCATCCGTAAACACCTCCTCTGTTTCGCTATCTGCGGTGCCAAGGTTTACAAATTCCTCAAGGCCTGGTTCATCTAGAATGCCTGACTCGGTTTGGTTGATGAGTGGCAACCAAACTCGTTCCTCTTGATCTTGCGCCTGTACTGATGTTTGTCCTAAGGTCAGCCAGGTCAGCATAGAACCACTCATGAGTGCTCCACGGCAGAACGCACGCCGGGAAAACTTCTGATTGTTGACCATTTTTCCTCGATCCTTTCTCGGAAATCCTTAGCTTCTCTCAACTATGACTAGGCTGTTGTTATCAACCTTTTTAAGATGTCCCATCGCCCCCTTTCTCAATCGAATCGTCCGTCTTACACGATCTGGTACGTTTCACTCTCTGTCCGATAGCTTCCTGACTTGCTCCTTTTTGCATCGTACGATAGATTTCCGGTTATTTTCATCGATTTCACCTTGCACCTCACCTAAAGCTGGTATCCCCTTTGCACAAGACTCAAGCGGTTGTCGAGCAGCCGTTTAGCTCATTTATAAGAAAGAATTCATACTTATCAAGGTTTCAACGGATTTGTAGCTCTCTAGAAGGCCGCTTTGCAGTGCACGAGCTGTCGCGTGCGTACAATTCTGGACATGGAGCTTGCCATAGATGCTGCTCAGATGGCTTTCGACGGTCACTGATCATCGGGTGTTCGGCAATTTGCCTATTTGCTTCTCCTTGAATAACCAAGTACAGCACCTCGAGTTCGCGCAGACTGAGCGGCTCATGCAAAACCTCGTCTACATCGCTTAGGGGCGTTCCGTTCGTTGCCCTGCCAACCCGGTTTTGTTCGGTGGTTTGATTTATCTCACGTTTCTCAGTATGCTGTGTGGGCTTATAACCACCGGTCGTATCAATGTGATGAACGTGCCCGCACTTGGGGCACACCATTTGGCCAGCCACTAAGCCAGCACCACGTGTGCTGACAGTGACTGCATTGCATATCGATGAGATTCATTCTCCCTCCTTCGTAACCAAGCTTTGCGTAGAGGATAGCAAGGCGGGCAAAAAATACAATGGGGAAAGAGGCATAAAATGAACGTGAATTTGCGGGCGTAACTACGTAGTTTATGCCTAAATTTGTACTAAGATCACCGTAAAAATGGGTTAGTTGACTACATCAAAGAATAATGAATCAAAATAGTAATGAACCATCAGCAGAGATAATTGAACAGATAAAACAATCCCTAGACTATTTGAGACGCAAAGAATGGGGCAAGCTCAATGATCTGGAGACTAGCTGGTCTTCCCTTTTTGTATCTATTAAAAAAGTTTCAGGGAAAGTTAATTTCGAGGTTTGGAGAGCAATATATAGAGAGGTACTGACAAAGCTACGTGAGATTCACCCCTTGTATGCAGAAATTATAGAGGGCTTGTATTACGAGGGAAACACACCTACTCGATTAATTCAAAAAATAAAAAGTTCAGATGGGAAGAGTCAGAGATGGGCGTCAGAAGAGGGTCTTGAGTATCACAGGCCAAGGGCCGTGGACGCTTTCATTCTTGCTTTTTGGTCACTTGAAATTGAATATCGCAGAAAAGAGGAAACAGAGCAAAGGGAAGAAGAAACAGCTATTATATTGATATCAGAATCGGTTGAGAGCAAAGATTCCACACAAGAAGCCAAACTCCAAGACCAAGCTTCAGATTCTGATGTGCCAGTTGTCAGTTATGACAATGAAGTAGAGCTTCCCCTAAAGAACTACCTCTTTCGACAAGCTATGGCTCTCGTGCAACACTGGAGATTAATTGCACTGCTCTTCATACTGCTTATTGGAGTTGGCCTCTCAAAGTGGTACGTTTCACTATCTTCTCCTGAACCACTGGTGGTACTCGAGCATTATTGGCACCCGCAACGGTTAGACAATCATCTTACGGGAACAAACATGGGTCAACAGAAGGCGCAGGACGAAGGCTATCAAGAAGATGGCCAGGTACAAGGGTTCATCTATCCGATGTTGCAGCCGGGAACTCTTCCCCTTGAGCGGTACTTTAATGAGGAGCGTGGAGACTACGTTGTATTATCAACGTCACAGACGCGCAAGCGTCTTGAGGCTGAGGGCTATCAATGGGAAGAACTAGAGGGGTATATTTTTCCGACGCAGCAGCCAGGAACAGTGCCGTTACAGTTGTACTTTGCGGAGGCACGTGGAGACTACTTTGCAACGGCAACTTCGGAAGGACAACAACTTGCGGAGAGAAGAGGATACGAACTAGTAGGAACAGAAGGTTTCCTGTTCATGCCCAATCGTGATTTAACAGTCCGAAGCGCTACCTGGAAGAGAGTCTGTGCGCGCGACTTGTCAGTGCTAGTTAACTTTAAGGGACCTTTGGCTGGCGAACTGTACTCGAAATTCAGTGACAAGTTCTACGAAGTGGGACGTAATGATGTACGTTCTTATGGATATGCTGAAGGCGCAGAGCATCAGGGAGTAGGCTGGGTGCTAACTGAGTATCTGTGTACAGACCTGGCATCCACGCAGACAGATGCGACTCATAAGGCCCGTAGGTATGCTGTGCAATAGGAGAGACTCTGTACCGCAACCTTAGCAAGCGTCTCTTCGACAGTCTACTTTCTGCTATACAACCTGTTAAGAAAGAACCTTGAGAGCACACTTTGGGCCCATTTCACAAAGGGGGATTTGCGTAACTGTCCCAGAAAGGTATGAACACTACCGTTTCAGAAAGGTCCGTTTCTGATATGCTTTTTTCATGTCTCTCCAGTTTCCCCTTCACCAGTGTACGCCTCTCTTTCATAACTCATTACACTATCAAAGTATCACAACTTGCAAAGCACGTAAGT
>MWWI01000219.1_pt1 | contig 12610 bp, 11 predicted proteins | sample 1047321 | NCBI WGS metagenome assembly MWWI01 (sample SAMN06349966, study PRJNA376086) | soil metagenome | isolation source: FI-1 sample Antarctic (ecotone) soil | place: Antarctica | reverse complement strand
AACCAGCACCGCTACTACAACCGGCATTCCAAATGTTGTGGCAGATTGCAGGAATACGAAGGACACAATCGGCGATCTGCATTGCATTCACCTGTACCGATGGAAACTCCGCACACCTTATACAGCCATCGTTGCCGAAGTAGCTGAAATGATAAACGGGCTCGATGCCGGGCGGACGCAAAACAAACCCGTTTTAGCTATCGACGCGACCGGTGTCGGCGCGCCCGTCGTCGATCTGTTCAAACGCGAGCGAATTAACGCGAAACTTGTGCCGATTCAGATTATCGGCGGAGCAAATGTCTCGGAAGAAAACGGCATGACGCGCGTACCAAAGCGCGATCTGGTAAGTGTGGTACAAGTTGGCTTACAGAACCGACGGCTAAAAATCGCCGAAGAGTTGGAGCTTGCCGAAACTCTAAGCCGTGAGCTGCAAAACTTTCAGGTAAAAATTACTGATTCTGCAAATGATGTTTACGGCGCGTGGCGTGAAGGTACGCACGACGATTTAGTGTTGGCTGTTGCTCTTGCTGTTTGGAAAGCAACGCAGCCGATTTTCAGAGGGCTTCCCCCAAACAGATCAGTAAGCTACACGTATTGATAATCACTATCTGGTTAAAACATATGCAAATTGAAACAACAACCGAGAAATCATTATTCATCGGCTTGGATTTAGGACAAGCAAAAGATTTTACCGCGCTTGGAATTATTGAGTGCGTCCGAACTGTTACAGGCGGCGCGAAAGATGAAATTACAAATCTCAACTGCATCCATTTGCAGCGTTGGCAGCTTCGCACTTCTTACCCCTCGATAGTTGCGGACGTTGTAAGAATGATAAACAGCCTGAAGCTTTACCAATCGCCCGATCACAAGCCAGTTCTTGCTATTGATGCAACCGGTGTCGGCGCGCCGGTGGTTGATTTATTCAAACGGGAAAAGATAAACGCCGAACTTCGACCGATTCAAATTGTCGGCGGCGCGAATATAAGCGAAGAATTTGGAATGACCCGTGTTCCGAAGCGCGACCTTGTGAGCGTCGTTCAGGTTGCCCTTCAAAACAGGACATTGAAAATCGCCGGGGAACTCGCCGAAGCCGAAACACTTGCCCGTGAACTGCAAAACTTTACTGTCAAAATTACCGACAGCTCCAACGATGTTTACGGCGCATGGCGTGAAGGTACGCACGACGATTTAGTGCTTGCCGTCGCGCTCGCTTTATGGACTGCTAACCGAACGCCGTTTCGAGTTACGCAGAGAACACGAGACATTTTTCAAATGCTCGCAGGATAACTTAAAAAAAAACCAAAAGGAGATATAAACCAAATGACAAGACAGGAAATAGACCGGCAAATAGCGGACATTAACCGCGAAAACGTTTTGCAGGAAGAAAAATCGAGGCGAATACATTTCTTAAATGAAATGTATTCAAACAATCAAACGCGGATTGCCGGAGAAGCTAAAGCCAAACAGGAATCAGCCGAAGGGGAAATAAAAGACAGATTAAAAATGGCTTATATGTCCAATGCGGCTGCGACTGAGGAAGACTTCGAGCGCGATTATCCGCAGCTTAAAAGCGAATATCTGCGCGGCGAAGCAATGAGAAAAGAGGATACTGAGCGTCAGCGATCAGCCAGAGCTTTAAGAAGCGCGTTTTAATAATGAGCGAACGCAACCAACCATCGAAAGTAAAAAAGGAATGTGCGGCGGATAACTGCCATTTGCCGACATTGGAATATATCGGCGGAGCGATAGTTGTTTATAGCCATCACCACGGAAAAAAACACATCAACAGTGTTCCGGTCGGCTGGATAATCGAGCAGATGATTTTAGACGGCAGATCGGCGGAGTTAACGCAAAAATTAAAGGAGACTAAATAAGATGCAAATGAAAAAATTGATTGAGTTTTATGAGAAAGAAACGGCACTAGCCCAAAGCCTGGGCAATCAAAAAAGCCTGAACCCGGCTCTGGACTTTGGAACCGACGAAACATTGCAAAGGTTTATAAAAACCATGGTCGGCGACCAGCAGGAAATTTTTAACAAATTCGTTAAAAACCTTCTTCCTGAGCGCAAGTTCGACGCCAAAGATTTACTATCGAAATTCGAGATGTATCCACAGGATTTTATTTACTTAAAATAGTTCCTAAGATATAATCGAATCAATAATTTACCCGATGCCTGAGCGCGTCCTCTTCTTTTTCAAGATTGGACGCGCTTTTTTATTTAGAAAACACAAAAAAGGAAAGAATTATGTCACTGAAAATAACGCAGATCACAGCCCCCAGAACAACTCCTGTTCGGCTTTATGAGACGAAGGAAAACGGCGAGCAGGAAGAAATCGTTCTAAACATTCGCCACAAAAGACTGACTCCTACGGTCGGGCGGGAAATTGACCGCATCAGCAATTCGATTTCAAAAGAATTAACCACTTACTGGGAAGAGCAGTCCACGGGCAAAGGAAAAAAAGATAAATCCGAGCCGACGCGAAACGCCACGGTCGAGCAGCTCGTTCTATTGGTCGAATATACGGATATTGAAGACGAAAAAGGCGAGATTATGCCGCCGACCAGGGAAACCTTTGAACGACTTCCCGGAAATGTCCTCCTGGCGATAATGGACTCTATAACTAATTCGGTAGTGCCGGAAAAAAAGTCCTCCAAGGCTTAACGGTTTGGTATTTGACGGGCGGTAAGACAAAGCAAAATCTACCGCCTCCGAGATTGAAATATTACGAACTGTCGCTCTTGACCGGGCAAAGCCCAACGCAGATTGAAACTGTCTGGTCTGAGGAAGACGTAAATATGGCGCTGCTGGTCCACAATGCGCAGCAAAGCGCGCGTGTGCAGATCGCCATAGACAACAAAGTTGATATTCACAATGTTCTGACTCCGGTTTCGGTAGTTGTCCGGCGTGATGAAAATTAAATAGTTATGAAGAAATAAGCTAAAAGCCGAACCTGAATAATTTACCCGATGCCTGAGCGCGTCCTTTCTTGAAAAGAAACAGGCGCGCTTTGGTTTTGGAGTAAAAAATGGCAACAGAAATTTACAGGTTAACTTCGCTATTCGATGCCGATACGAACCCCTTCGAGCGGGCGATGCGGGAAATTCCCGGCATCGCTGATAAGGCTTTTAATAGAATCGTTGCCGCCGACACCCGACAGGCGGCGGTTCGCGAAAAGATTCAAAAAAACTTCTCGAATCTTTCCATTCGCGAGCAAAAGCGACTTACCGCCGAAACCATTCGCGAACTCGACAAAAGACAGCAGGCGTTTGAGAAAAGCCTTAAAACTACTGCTTCAACATCGGCTTTTCGGGGCGGCTTTTTGGGCGGCGCCATCGGCGGTTTATTGCCGAGCGCCGCGCAGATTGTCGGTAATATCCCCCAACAGGTTTCCGAACTATTTAATAAATCTCTGAATTTCAGTCAGTCCGTAATGGCGCTTTCCGCTATCACGGGCGGGATGGATTTAGCGGTTGCCAAGATAAAGGAACTCGAACAGGTAGCGGCGGATACGCCGGGGCTTTCCTTTTTATCAGCGGTCGAAGGGCAAAAGCGACTTGAAGCGGTCGGATTTGAAGCCGGTACAGCCACAGCCCTATTGAAAAACCTCTCAAAGGTTCGCGTTCTTTCGGGCGGAACCAAGCAGGATTTTGACGCAATAATTTTGAATCTTACGCAAATTCGGGCAATGGGCAAGCTCACCGGCGACGAGCTGCGCGAAACCCTCGCGAGACTCCCTTACATGGCGCGCGTGATAAATGATGCTTTCGGAACGATTGACACTCAAAAGATTAAGGACATGAATCTTAATTCCGATGAGTTTTTCACAAAGTTGCTCGCTTCGATGGAAAAGGTTCCGACCGTCGCCGGCGGAGCGGCTCTGGCGCTTGAAAACACCAGCGATGCCTCGGAGAGATTACAGATTGCCCTTGGTCGGATTCTCGAACAAAACCCGGAAGTTATCGCCATGTTCCGCGTGATTCAGGACCGCCTTAATCAAACTACCCGTGCGCTCTCCGATAACGAATCCGCGCAGAGAAAGAATTTTTCAAGCCTTACCAGTGAATTAGCCAGAGGCGTTATTTCGTGGGACGGCTACGCGAAAATGGTTTCAGGTTTTCTGACTGACTTACAGGTTGATACAGCCCGCTTAGGCGGTATTACCAGGGATTCATTTATTTTAGCCGGGCGCGCGATTGAATATTTTGCCAATGACATCGTTGGAGGCGCAATTGATTGGCTTACCGAAAAACTGGATTCCTTGGTTAAAAAGCTTCAAAGTCTGCCATTCGCGGCGAAAGCTGTTGCCGGCATGTCAGGGATTGATCTGGTACCGGATTTGCGTACCAATGCGCGTGATACCTCTCGCGATTGGTACGGTCAAATGATGGAAGCCAACCGTACGCTTCAGCAAAATACCGCGCTGAAAAACAACACCGACAAATGGCGCAACTACAATCAGGCGAGACAGGACCGAGCAGCCGAATTAGCTCAGTTTAGTATCTACGCCGGGCAGGAACGCCGCGAGATGGAAAAGCGTAATAACACCCGTTATTCGCAAATGAAGTGGAACCAGGGCGGAGCTTCCAGCGACAGTGATAAAGGCGCAGGAAAATTATCAGCTGCAGGGCTGACCGGTTTTGTTTCCGACCGACACATGGCGCAATACCAGAAAGCGCTGAGAAATCTTTCGCCCGCCCTAAGATCTCAAATCGTCAGTTTTGCCGAACGCTACGGAATTCCGGAGTCGTTGGCGCTGGCGCAAATCTTTAGCGAGTCGAGTTTTAACGCTTCCGCAAAATCACCGTTTAATAAAAATGTCGGACAACATGCTTTTGGTTTAACACAGGTATTGCCTTCAACTGCAACCGGTGTTTTAGGCAGAAAAACATCTGGGACTGAACTTTTTAACACTGAAACCGCTCTAACGGCTTGGGGCAAATATATGACCAAGCTTTTCAATGAGTTTGGTGATTGGGAACTTGCCGCTTTTGCTTATCATAACGGAGAAGGCGCAGCTAGAAGGTTTGCCGCCGCGCTCGACTCGGACAACTCGAATAAAATCAAGGCATTTGCCAAAGCTAATCCAAAAGGCGTTGCTTATGCCAGAAAAATCGGCGGGCTGGCAAAGTTATCCGATGGTGACAAATTCGGAGTTATTGATCTAGACAAGCAATCCAAAACAGCAACTGAAAAATGGAAGGAAGAACAGACCGCCAATATTGCCAAAATCTTTGCAAGTATCGGATTGGTTTCCGAAGAAGTTGTAAAAGCTACGGTTGACGAGCGCAACAAAGCCCTGGAAAAAATCGGGAAGGCGCGAACCGTCACTGAAGAAGCGGTTCGCGCCGAATTTCTGCAAAACGCGCAGCTCGTCGGCAATGATCTCGAAAAGTTTACCGATGCTATCATGAGCGGCATCGGTACGCTGCCCCAGGATATGCAGGAGACGGCAAAACAGTTTTTAGCCGTCGCGCACGCCAACAAAGTTTTTGGTGATTCCGCTTACCCATTGCCGCGCACCATGGACGCGCTGAAAAGCGCTTTTCAGCAATTAACCGGGGCGACTCGCGAAAGAGTTGTTCGCGATACCGGTACGCGCCCGCGGCGCGCCGATGACGCCTGGCAGCTCGATCCCGCCAACGAGTGGGGTTTGGAATTCCAGGGCGACAGGAGCGTACAGAGAACGCGTGATGACAGAGGGCGAATTCGTGATTTCAATGATCTCAATCAAAGCCTGTCGGATCAGCTCGAACTGCTTCAGCGCGGCAGCCGTCCGCTGACGGAATATGAACTGACGCAGCGCGATATTATCAGAAATTATCAGCATCTCGATGAAGCTCAAAAACAGGATCTGCTAAATACGGCAGCGCAAATTGATACTCAGAACAGACTTAACCAAATCCTGGGAGAGCAAAAAACTTTTGATGATATTTTAATAGAAGCTCAGGCTGGATTAGTGCAAGATGGATATAACGCCATGAATGCGGGAATAGAAGCCTTTATTACTAAAATAGGTTTGGCGGATACCGCTGTCGGAAACTTCTTCCAAACAATGCTGGCGGGGCTTGCCAGGCTCGCTATGCAGGAAGTCTTCAAAATGCTGTTTGGCGGTCAGCAGGGAAGCGGCGGCGGCTGGCTCTCCAAACTTCTCGGCATCGGCATCGGCGCGGTGGCTGGCGGGCTTGGCGGCGGACTGGCAAATGGCAGCAACTCGGGTTCGGTTGGATTTATGGCGCATCGCGCTATGGGCGGCGCGGTGACGGGCGGGGTTCCTTATATGACAGGCGAAACAGGGCGGGAAATTTTCGTTCCCGCGACAAGCGGATACGTGATGAACAATCGCGACACTGAAAGGCTGCTTGGAAGCAAAGGCGGCAGACCGGATATAAAGATTTACCAATCCTTTGAACCCCATCACGAGACAGGCGCTTTTTCAAAGCGGTCGGCGCAGCAAGCGGCGGCAGACGCGGCGGCGGCATTAGAAACGGCAATGAGGCGCAGGTAAGACCGAAGGCAAACCAAAATAAAAAGAGTGGCTATAAACCACTCTTTTCTTATCGGAGTTTCCAGCTTTTGGTGGAATATTTTGGTGACAAAACCTTTTTGTAATCCGCCGCCTGCCTCTCTCTCTTTTTAAATTTCAGCTTTTCGTTTAGCTGATGATTTATAAAAGTTCGATTCTGTTCGTTATTCCAGAAAAAAAGAGGCTGAAAATATGCAAGCCTCAAGAATTAACTCAAGGCTTGCCGGGAATGGTTTATTGTTTCGATCTGAGATTAGCCAGAACGTTTTCCGGCGTGTAAAGGTCAAGATGGGTGGTTTCACACAATTCATTTTCAAGACACTCGCGGACGCTTTCCGGCAGTTCGGGATTATGAATAATTTCCGAGATTTGTTGTGCCAGAATATTTAGGTTTTCGGGATGCTCAGAAAGATTTAAAACCTTTTCGGGTTTCTCTTTCTTGTCCAGATAGGTTTCTTCTACTTTCGTGTCATAGGCAAGAATCGCCGCTATTGAATGAAGGTATCCTTTGCCGTAATTCCAATCTAAGTTTTCCATAATGTTCGGGAAAGCGGCTCGGATTAAAGTTAAATCAGCCAAAGGCAAATTGGCTTCGTTAGACATTTCAAAAACGATTGTTTTCAAACAGTCTTTAACACCTTCCGAAACGTCGCCGCTTTCCAGAGCAAGGGCAACTTTTTCAGCCACTTCTTTGACATATTCCATTTGTCGCTCTGTTGCCGAAACTTGTTCTTTCGGTTGCTCAACGTCAAGCGGTAAGCCGTTTTCATCCAAACCTCTTGCTGTTAACGCTCCGTTTTTCCATTCCCTAAAAGCATCATCTCTGGAATGAGTAAAATCAAACAAAGTGTATTCCATCTCTTCGGCTAAAAATCTAGGATAAAAACCCTCAAACTTGAGTTGAAACAGTTGAAACAATTCCAGGAAAATTTCGTTTCCCGCTTCACTATCAAGAAAACGCGAGCCGCCGGTTGTCACCATTAGAAGTTGTTCAAGCAGTTCTTTCCCGCGGAGGTTTACTTCGTGCTGTGTCGTATATGTTCTAACTTTTGTCGGTTTTGTAGTATTCTGTGTCATAAGTAACTCCATTTAGAAATAAGTGGTTAAGAGAGGCTTACCCAGTTCGAGCTAGGTAAGCCTTTCGTGTTATGCCGTCTGGCGTTGTCTGGCAAGTCCTACGTGCAGACTAAGAGCGGCGGCGGCGTGATAGCAAACCAAGCCTTTTTCAGCGCCCTTACATCTGCATTCGACGGCTTTATTTCCGCGGTCGTCTTTTCTCATCGTCACGGTGTAATAGCCTTTTGATCCTGAAACCTGGTAATGACCGAAGTTTACAAAGTGGACGCGTGGGCGAATCTTTTTAGCTTTGGCGATTGCGTTTGTTAATTGCTCGATTCCTTTTAATATAAACATTTTGTTTTTCCTTCCTTAATTTTTATTTCGTTACCCGACTACAAGAGAAAGTATAACGCAAGCGTTTTACTTATGCAAGTCTAAAATGAAACATTTGCGTTATACTTTCTGAAATGGTAATCTTTTTTCGTGAGCAAAGAAAAAAAGCGAATAACGACGAACGAAGCCGCCGAAATTCTTGGCATTTCAACCGGGCGCGTCAGGAAAATGATAATGGACGGAATTATAAAAGACGTGATTAAATTTGGGCGCGATAATGCACTGTCTGAAGATGAAATAAATAGCTTGAAGGCAACCGACCGGCAGACCGGCAGACCGCCAAAGAAAAAGGAATAGCCGAAAATAGAGTGGAAACTATGCCGAGCCGGAACTAAATCCTTTGATAAACGGCAAAACAAAAAGCCAGATGATAAATGCGATTATCGCAAACAAGAAAATGCCCGTTACTATTAAACAAGGCAGACCCGTTACGATAGTTGAAATATTAGCGGCTTTTTGCAGCGGATCGGGTTTCATAATTTGTCGGTCAAGATAGCACAGCGGAAAAGCAAAAACAAGATTTTGTGAAGTTGTGTGATTGTGAAGCTATTTAAAACATTTTTGAAGGGTTAAAGATTCCGTGATGGGGATCACGGATAGGGGAAGAGTCGAGGGGAATGGAAAATCTTCTGAGAAACGATTCTTTCCCGCTTATTTAAGTTTCCGCAATGGAGAAATCATGCGGAAAACGGGAAAGCGGTTTTATGAAGGAAATTGGGCTGCTTTCCTAAAAATTATTGAAACATTTATTAACATGACATCCAGCGATCAATTTATAACCAAATGTGCGGAATGTTTGACCGAAATTGAAACCTCAATCAGCGAGCTGGAGGAAAATAATCAACTGGTTTGCCCGGAATGCTTTGCCGTGAATGTTGTAGATGTCGAAAAATACAGGGATCAGCGCCGGGCAATAATGGACAGAGTATTTGGAAAGCGACCGGATACCCCAACCAATAATTAAGACCTTTTGGCACTTTTGGCACTTCGCTAACCAATGAATTTAACAGAATTTTTAACAACCTGGCTGCCGTACATTCTTGTCGTCGTAGGTCTGCTCATAGTCCTGGTTTTATTTTCGATGCGGCGGCGAAGCATTGAGGATGAAACAAAGGAATGTCCACACTGTTTGGGATCGGTTGACTCAGCCGACACTATTTGCAGGCATTGCAATAGAAATGTTTCAAATCGGAAGATTTAAAAAATAAAGCCCTCGGTTCCGCAAAAACCAAAGGCTTCGATATTTGAAAACTGAATACACTTTCAAAGGCAAAAGCAGTCTATCAAACTGAGGCTGTTTTTTCAATTGATTCACTTAAAAACATCCGTTTCAGACTGCTTTTGCCTCCTTTTTGTACCTTCACCACTTCCCTGTTTCGATAAAGCGTTTATTCGCAAGAGATAGCAACGCGATAATCTTTTGCGCCAATAAAGACCGTTTAATAAACAACTAAAAACAAACCTCTAACAAAACTAATACCATTCAGCATTTATCGCCTTTCTTATCACTTCCCTTTTATCGTTATTTAGTTTTATTTAGATTTATTTTGTATCTTTTTGTACCTTTGGTGTATCCTTTGTATGATTTTAATATTTCGAGGTACAAAAAATGAAAGTCACTTTGCGGGAAAAGAAAATCAAAAACGGGATGCGCTCGCTTTATCTTGATTTTTACCCCCCGATTGTCACGGATGGCAAAAAGACCAGGCGCGAATTCCTGAGCCTTTACGTTCACGAAAAACCAAAGACCGAATTAGAGCGCGAGCATAATAAGGAAACAAAAATTTTAGCCCAAAACATTTGCGCTAAACGTCAACTGGATTTACAGGCAAATCCGCACGGGTTTATTTCCCCGCGCAGGAGAAATGCCGACTTTCTCGCTTTCTTTCGCGAACTAATAGAGCGTAGAAAGCAAAGAAGCCGCTCGGCTTTAGATTGCTGGCAGGCGGTTGATTATTACCTTGCGGATTTTACAGGCGGCAGTTGCCCTTTTGGGCGGATTGACCGCGAATTTGTTGAAAGCTTTCGTACCTTTCTTGAAACCTGCAAGCCGTACAAAATCAAAACCAGTCAGGCGCGTATTGACTCGAGAAGCATGTCTCAAAAGCAGACTCTTTCGGGAAACACCGCCAAATCTTATTTCGAGCGCTTTCGCTCGGCAGTCAAAGAAGCTCATAGAAAAAACTATTTAAGCAGCGACCCGACACTTGGAGTTGAATCAATCAAAGGCGCAACGCCTCAGCGCGAATTCCTGATGCTTGAAGAGCTTACTGCCCTGGCAAAGACCGAATGCGATATACCGGATGATTTACGGGGCGCGGCGCTCTTCAGCGCTTTAACCGGACTGAGGCACTCGGATATTGAAAACCTTACCTGGAGCAATGTGCGTGAGAGCCCGAACAGCGGCGATTTTCTGCAACTCAAAATCAAGAAAACCCAAGAGCCTATTGTTTTGCCAATATCCGAGGAAGCGCGGGAGCTTCTAGGAGCCGCGGGCAAGCAGGGCGAAAAGGTTTTTCCAAACTTGAAATACAACACCATGACAAACATCCACCTGAACCGCTGGAGACACGCTGCCGGAATTGACCGGCGAATTACGTTTCACGCTCTCCGGCGAACCTTTGCGACCGGGCAGATCACGCTTGGAACCGACCTTTTCACGGTGCAAAAAATGCTTGGTCATTCCGACATTAAGCAAACGCAAATCTACGCGCATTTAGTGGATGAGAAGAAACGAGCGGCGGCGAATAAAATTTCATTGAAATAAAGAGGGCGCAAGTTATGATAGGTGAAACCGGCAAAAACGGTACAGAAAAACATGATATTAAAACTCAACTTCAAAATGCGATTAAGAAATCAAAAGAAGAAGATTCTTTGTTTTATAAAAATGTCGATTTAGAAGTCGAACAACAAGCGGTCCTAAGAAAACAGATTGTAAGAGAAGCGATTGAAACACTTACTAACAATCCTGATAAGGCAAGTCTTCCACAAATAATGAGAGGGCTGACTACGGTAATAATAGATAATTCCGTGCACTACCGATTTGCTCACTATATTTATGAGGATATACAAAAAATTTTCAGTGAAGAGCTTCATCAGATGTGGCTAGAAAATAATGAAACACCTCTCACCGAACTACCTAAAGAAGTTCGTAGATCCGTTGAGACTGTGAATTTTCTTAAAAACTTAGTTCCGAGAGATGCCGCAGAATTTTTTAAAGAAAAGATATACCGCGAGATTGCTAAATACAATTATGCGGATAAGTTAGGTTATATAGAAGAAATGTTTACTTTCGCTCCCAAACATCTTTACCCATTTCTTTATACTGCCTTAAAGGAAGTTCAAAGCGAAATTGAAAATGATATTGCTGAACAAAAAAGAATAGCCGACAGAAACAAAGAATTTGAATTTCTGGAACCAGAAGAAACCGGAGAAAGAAACAAACAAGATAGTGTTAGTTTTGTTGATTCGCCAACCTCAAAGTACGTTGAACCCAGAGATTCAAACCAGGTTTATCTTGCCCTCCGCGTACTTCTTAGCCTTACCGACTTGCAAGGACCTGAGTTAGATAAATTCATGTCATTTCTTTCTGGGTATAGCGCGAACACTTTTTATGGCTATCGCGTTAGGACTGCTGATGCCCCAGGTAACTGGAAAGATAAGCAAGAAAAATTTGATCGTGCGCTTTCGTATATCAGCCTAATAAAAACAATAAACAAGGGAGAAACTTTCAGCAAAACAATTTCGGAACTTAAAGAGATTTGTAAGGACGGAGGATAAAAACACCCCTCCATTTCACCCTCCAAATCCATAGCCAGTACTAAAAAGTTTTACCACTTCACGAATACTTAAACTGTTGATTTAAGTAGCCTTGGGGCTTTACCTGTGCCCCTCCACTTTACCCTCCAATTGCAAAATTTTAATTGCTTCTGTTTAGCAAAGCCTCCTAATCTGTGTGCGGAGGTTAAAGCTAAAAATGCTCGACAACACAATAACTTTGATACAACTTTCAACCCATGATATTGAACAGTTAATGCTCAATACTCTCGAAAAGTTTTTCGAGAAAAAACAAATTGCTACCCCATGCGATGAAGCAGACGACTTCATTGATATTGATGAAGCGGCGCGGATCGTCGGAAAAGCTAAGACTACAATTTACGGGTGGACTTCAAGCGGATCGGATTTTCCTCACATGAAAAGGGGCAACAAACTCTATTTTTCAAGAAAGGCAATTTTAAATTGGCTTGCTGATGGGAGGTGCAAAACCCAAAGCGAAATTACAGCGAGCGCTGCAACCCGTTCCATCCGCTAAACCGGGTTTAGCGGATTTGTGTATTCAGATTTCAAGCAATTTCAAACGGTAAAAATTATGAGAATTCAAACAGCAAACAATAAGGAGAAAAAATGAAAAATAAAACAGCGAAGGCTGCTAAGGGAACCAACCAAAGCAGCCTTCTAAACCAATTCAATCAATTAGGCGACGACAGAACGGTTTCTGCGTCTAATTCTAAACCAAATTCGGAAAATAAACAATACCTGTGCCCGTGCGGATCAGCTATTTCCCGTGATGCGCGGATTTTCAATAAGTCTCGGCTCTGTGCTGACTCTGTCTCTTATATATATCTGTCGCTGC
>MWWI01000218.1_pt1 | contig 12641 bp, 16 predicted proteins | sample 1047321 | NCBI WGS metagenome assembly MWWI01 (sample SAMN06349966, study PRJNA376086) | soil metagenome | isolation source: FI-1 sample Antarctic (ecotone) soil | place: Antarctica | reverse complement strand
ATCAAAAGGGGCATAGAGAAGATTTTACAGGAAAAGAAAAAACGGGAAAAAAATTTCAATACAAAACATAAGAAAGCTGCCAGGCTAAGTAAAACTTTATTAAAAGCATTAGGATCACCCGGATCAAAAGAAATAGAAAAAGCTTATCCTGAACCAGTTAATACCTGGCAAAAACGAAAGTTGCTTGTAGAGCAAAAACTTACCAAAAAACCTACTGCAGGAAAAAAAAGTAAGAAATAGGGTTTCTTTTTTTGTCTGTTTGATATGTAAGAAAGATTTACATTTGTTTTCTCTTTTGATAAAACAGAAAAAAGTAATATATTTTCTTATTGCTGCATAATCTTTGTGACAACCTATTAAAGGAGGATGAATAAAATGAAGATGTTGAACTTCCAGGTTATGGATGAAAATAAAAAGATTAATTTATTATATCGGCAAGGTATTTATATTGGTAAAAGAAAATTTTTAAATTTTTGTACTGTTTTATACCAATTAGATAGTTTTTATGTGGAACTATATTATAAGAAATATCGAACCTATATAGATAAGATCAGAGTTTTTGAGAGTACAGAATTATTAGAACCGTATTTAGATCAGATAGATGTAGAACACCTTGTTACTTAAAATAAAAACCGCCACCAAAATGACTATGCCACCGACACAAAAAAACATCATATTATACGCAGATGATGATCCTGATGATTTAGAGTTAGTACAGGAAGCATTTAGGAAATATGCTGCCAATGTTGATGTTTTGACTGCAACTGATGGCAGCCAGGCACTCTCCTATCTTTTAAGTATCAATGAAGGAGAACCAACTCCATGCCTGATCATACTGGACATTAATATGCCAATGCTTTCAGGTAAAGATGTTTTAGTAAGATTAAGACAAGAGGAACGCTTTGAGGCTACTCCTGTAGTTTTATTTACTACTTCATCAATGTCCCTTGATGCGCAGTTTGCAAAACACTATAATGCAGGTTTTATAACCAAACCATTAGATTCCAGTCAAATGAGAAAAATTACCGAGCAGTTTATAAGACATTGTACAGAAGATATTCAAAAGCTGATAAAACGAACATTATAAAATATCAGTGACTTCACCTTCAAGGTCATAATCATAAGCTTTAATGATTTTGACATTATAAAATGATCCTGTTTGTAGTTTACCGGATGATGAAATGATTACTTCATTATCAACTTCTACACTGTCAAATTCGGTTCTGCCAAGATATTTGCCAGCTTCTTTTTTATCTATTAATACTTTAAACTCCTGCCCTATTTTTTGTTGATTTTTTTCAAAACTTATTTCTTGCTGAACAGCCATAATTTCTTCTGCACGTTGCTGTTTTTCTTCAACTGGTACATCATCTTGCAATCCATAAGCAGGAGTATCTTCTTCATGTGAATAAGTAAATATACCAACCCGGTCAAATCTTTGCTTTACCAAAAAAGCTTTTAATTCTTCTACATCGTCAAGGGTTTCTCCCGGAAACCCAGTGATTAATGTTGTACGTATACAAATACCGGGAACAGTTTCTCTTACCTGAACAATTAATTCTTCCATTTCTGCCCTTGTAATTTGCCGGCGCATTGCTGACAGCATATTATCTGCTGCATGTTGCAGGGGCATATCAAGATAATTACAAATGTTATCACGCTCCCGCATTACATCCAGGATTTCAAATGGAAATTTATGTGGATAAGCATAATGCAACCGTATCCACTCAATGCCTTTTACATCACTTAATCTTTTCAACAGGTCAGCCAACATTCTTTTTTTATAGATATCCAATCCATAATAAGTAAGTTCCTGTGCAATCAGCATTATTTCTTTCACACCACGACTGGCCAGTAATTCTGCTTCTTTTACCAGATCATCTATAGTACGGCTTATATGTTTACCTCGCATTAGGGGAATGGCACAAAAGGCACACGTACGGTTACAGCCTTCAGAAATTTTTAAATATGCATAATGCTGTGGTGTTGCTAATAGCCGCTCTCCTATCAATTCAGATTTATAATCTGCATTTAGCTTTTTTAGCATCAGGGGTAATTCCATAGTACCAAACCAGGCATCCACTTCAGGTATAGATTGCTCTAGATCCTCCCGATATCTCTGGCTTAAACAACCGGTAACATATACTTTTTCAAGCCTGCCCTTCTGCTTTAAATTCACCTGCTCCAGGATGGTATTAACACTCTCTTCTTTTGCTTTATCAATAAAACCACAGGTATTTACAATAACAATGTTATGATCCTTTGCAAGGCTTTCGTGTACAGTTTCGATAGCATTTGCTTTTAACTGTCCGCTGATTACCTCACTATCCACCAGGTTTTTGCTACAACCTAATGTAATGATGTTTACTTTGTTTTGTCTTAATGTTTTTGATCTCATTTAGTTCCATCCTGCACAAGCAGCTTTTGACCTGCAAAGCTACTTAAATAAAAAGCCATTGATGTTTAGGAATGCATAAAGGTGCCCGCTGAGCAGAAAAAGAAATTAAATACTTCTATTTTAAAAAATTTGATGCGCTCTTTAATTTATAATTCACATTTTTGCCATCGGCAATGATAATTAGTTGAATAAACCAAACCTCTTTAAATGATTGTTGCAGTTTTATCTGGTTTTATAGTGGCAATTCTGCTTATATTTTTTGGTAAATACTTTAGAGGTAAAGCTTCTGTCGCTTTTTCAGCCTTACCACTTGCTTTATTTGTTTACTTTCTTTCCATGGTTCCTATTGTATCATCAGGCAACACTTTAAGCTCCGGTTTAAGGTGGATACCATCATTAAATGTTCATCTTATTTTTTTTGCAGACGGACTTTCTCTACTTTTTGCCTTACTTATTACAGGTATTGGTTTTTTGGTTTTTTTATATGCATCCAATTATTTGAAAGGACATATTTATATAGACCGTTTTTTTGGCTACTTGTCTATGTTTATGGGATCCATGCTGGGACTGGTACTTTCTGATAATGTACTTACGCTTTTTATTTTTTGGGAATTAACCAGCATCAGTTCATTCTTTTTAATTGGTTTTGATAATGATAATGAAGAATCGAGAAAAAATTCATTATTGGCTTTAGCAATAACAGGTGGGGGTGGCTTTTTTTTATTGGCAGGATTTATTTTACTTGGGTATGTTGGGGGCACTTTATCTATTCAGGAAATGCTTCAGTTAAGTGAAGTAATTAAAGGGCATCAACTTTATCCATGGATCCTTGCATTTGTTGTGGCAGGCGCTTTTACTAAATCAGCTCAATTTCCTTTTCATTTTTGGTTGCCCGGTGCTATGAAGGCTCCAACTCCTGTTTCTGCTTACCTGCATTCAGCAACCATGGTTAAAGCAGGCATCTACCTTCTTGCCCGATTTACACCTGTATTGGGTAGCCACTATTATTGGAACACCACATTGCTGATCATTGGCGCTATTACCATGTTATATGCCGCCTTTCATGCTATCATAAGAACAGATTTAAAAAGTATTCTTGCGTATTCCACTGTTTCTGCATTAGGAATGTTGACATTTTTAATTGGACTTGGAACAAAGGAAGCACTGATAGCAGCATCAGTTTTTATTCTGGTTCATGCGCTTTATAAAGCTGCATTGTTTTTGACTGCCGGTGTTATTGATCATGAAATCGGAATAAGAGATGTGACAAAACTGGCAGGTTTACGTAAAGTACTTTTACCTGTAGCTATAGGCGGAACACTGGCAGCTTTATCTAATGCAGGTATACCTTTTACTTTTGGTTTTTTAGGTAAGGACCTTATTTATGAAGCTACATTGGCCTTTGAAGATTTTGGAATATGGTTTACAGCAGCTGCTGTAATTACAAACATATTTTTATTATATGCAGGTTTTATAGCGGGAATAAAACCTTTTACAGGTAAATTACCTGTTGCCTACAAAGATGTGCATTTACCTTCTGCTGCTTTATGGCTACCAGCACTTTTATTGGGAGTTGCCGGTTTGTTTTTTGGTGTATTTCCAGCAGTTATTGATAAATCAATTATACAACCTGTTGTTTTAGCCATTCATGGTTCTGCGGTAGACATACCTTTAAAAATATGGCATGGCTTTAATAAGGTTTTACTATTAAGCATAATTACAATTACTGCCGGGTTTTTACTGTTTTATTTCATTAACCCTTCTAACCGTTATGTAAAGTTTATCGGGAAAATAGATTTTCTTTCACCTCAGCAAATTTTAAGTAACGGTGCGTATAAAATACAACACTTTTCTACCTGGTATACAAAAACCTTACAAAATGGTTATTTACGTTTATATGTGATGGTTATAGTTTTCTTTTTAATGGCTCTGTTAGCATATAAGCTGTTTACAGGTGTTTATATCTATATTGACAGCTCACAGTTTCATGAACTTACTTTATATGAGGTAATGGTAACAGGAATAATGTTTATTGCTATATTGATAACAGTTCTTACTTCTTCAAGATTAACAGCTGTGGCTTCCATGGGTGTAGTTGGTTATTGTCTTTGTCTTCTTTTTGTTTTTTATAGTGCGCCTGATCTTGCTATCCTTGCATTTGTTGTGGCAGGCGCTTTTACTAAATCAGCTCAATTTCCTTTTCATTTTTGGTTGCCCGGTGCTATGAAGGCTCCAACTCCTGTTTCTGCTTACCTGCATTCAGCAACCATGGTTAAAGCAGGCATCTACCTTCTTGCCCGATTTACACCTGTATTGGGTAGCCACTATTATTGGAACACCACATTGCTGATCATTGGCGCTATTACCATGTTATATGCCGCCTTTCATGCTATCATAAGAACAGATTTAAAAAGTATTCTTGCGTATTCCACTGTTTCTGCATTAGGAATGTTGACATTTTTAATTGGACTTGGAACAAAGGAAGCACTGATAGCAGCATCAGTTTTTATTCTGGTTCATGCGCTTTATAAAGCTGCATTGTTTTTGACTGCCGGTGTTATTGATCATGAAATCGGAATAAGAGATGTGACAAAACTGGCAGGTTTACGTAAAGTACTTTTACCTGTAGCTATAGGCGGAACACTGGCAGCTTTATCTAATGCAGGTATACCTTTTACTTTTGGTTTTTTAGGTAAGGACCTTATTTATGAAGCTACATTGGCCTTTGAAGATTTTGGAATATGGTTTACAGCAGCTGCTGTAATTACAAACATATTTTTATTATATGCAGGTTTTATAGCGGGAATAAAACCTTTTACAGGTAAATTACCTGTTGCCTACAAAGATGTGCATTTACCTTCTGCTGCTTTATGGCTACCAGCACTTTTATTGGGAGTTGCCGGTTTGTTTTTTGGTGTATTTCCAGCAGTTATTGATAAATCAATTATACAACCTGTTGTTTTAGCCATTCATGGTTCTGCGGTAGACATACCTTTAAAAATATGGCATGGCTTTAATAAGGTTTTACTATTAAGCATAATTACAATTACTGCCGGGTTTTTACTGTTTTATTTCATTAACCCTTCTAACCGTTATGTAAAGTTTATCGGGAAAATAGATTTTCTTTCACCTCAGCAAATTTTAAGTAACGGTGCGTATAAAATACAACACTTTTCTACCTGGTATACAAAAACCTTACAAAATGGTTATTTACGTTTATATGTGATGGTTATAGTTTTCTTTTTAATGGCTCTGTTAGCATATAAGCTGTTTACAGGTGTTTATATCTATATTGACAGCTCACAGTTTCATGAACTTACTTTATATGAGGTAATGGTAACAGGAATAATGTTTATTGCTATATTGATAACAGTTCTTACTTCTTCAAGATTAACAGCTGTGGCTTCCATGGGTGTAGTTGGTTATTGTCTTTGTCTTCTTTTTGTTTTTTATAGTGCGCCTGATCTTGCTATGACCCAATTTACCATTGACACCTTAACCGTTGTTTTATTTGTATTGGTTCTTTTTAAGTTACCTCCTTTTATAAGTTTTGCTAATACAGCCGTTAAAATACGCGACGCAGTTATTGCTTTATCATTTGGTTCTCTCATATCTATTATTGCCCTTGAAGTATTAAATGAAACTGTAGAAAAGGAAACAAGTATATTTTATGGAGAAAATTCTTATGCTCTTGCTAAAGGAAAAAATATTGTAAATGTAATTCTGGTGGATTTTAGAGGAATGGATACACTGGTAGAAATTATTGTTTTAACTATTGCAGCTATTGGTGTGTTTAGTTTGCTTAAGTTTAAAATATCAGCTAACGAAAATGATCATGTATGAGAACAATTATTTTAAAAACAGCTTCTAATTATTTGCTTCCACTGCTTTTGCTTTTTTCTGTTTTTATACTTTTACGTGGTCACTATCAACCAGGTGGTGGTTTTGTGGGAGGTTTAGTTGCTTCTATTGCTTTTGTATTACACGCTTTTGCCAATGGATTGAAAAGTACGCAGGAATTTTTGCGTTATCATCCGGGTATAGCTATTCCTATTGGATTGACAATTTCATTATTAAGTGGCGTGTTGCCGCTACTGTCAGGATTACCTTTTATGAAAGGAAGCTGGTTTAAAGATCCTGTACCTGTAATTGGTATGGTTGGATCTCCTTTATTTTTTGATATAGGTGTTTTCTTTGTTGTAATAGGAGTAACGTTAACAATATTGTTTACCATTTCAGAAACTGCACAGGAGTAATGGAGCTGATACTTGCAATATTAATTGGTCTGTTATATTCAGCAGGCATCTATATGATGCTGAGGCGTAGTATGGTAAAATTGCTTATAGGCCTTATTTTGTTAGGCAATGGTGCAAATATGCTTATTTTTTTATTGGGAAGAATTACAAAAGGGAAGCCTCCTGTTATTCCTGAAGACTCTGCTTTTTTTACTGAAATATATGCTGATCCTATACCCCAGGCACTAATATTAACTGCTATAGTTATCAGCTTTGGCTTACAGGCTTTTGCCATTACATTATTAAAACAGGTTTATAAGGTAATTGATTCAGACGACTTAGATGATCTTAATACAACTGATGATGATATATGACAGATAATACTATTATACTTCCTGTAATCATGCATATGCTAATTGCAGTTGTATTGATTTTTTTATGGAACCTGCCCCGTGTACAAAAATTTGTAAGTGTGGCCGGAAGTATTTTGGTGCTTTTGGTTAGCATTTTAATGTTTTATAGAACATGGACCACAGGCATATTAACTACACAAGCTGGAAACTGGCAGGCACCTTTTGGAATTACATTTGTATCAGATGTTTTCAGCAGTATGCTGGTTTTACTGGCAAGTATTGCAGGTGTAGCAGTTTCTATTTTTTCTATTGTCGGAATCAGAAAAGAAAGATTGCGATACGGTTATTTTCCTATCCTGCATTTTCTTTTAATGGGATTGAATGGTGCATTTTTAACAGGTGATATATTTAACCTGTATGTATGGTTTGAGATCATCATTATTGCATCTTTTGTATTAATGACACTTGGTGGAAGAAAACCACAAATAGGTGGAGGAATAAAGTATGTAACTATAAATTTATTTGCATCAATTATTTTTCTCACTGCTATTGGAATTTTGTACGGACTTACCGGAAGTTTAAATATTGCTGATCTTTCTTTAAAAATAGCAGATGTAGAAAACCGTGGTTTGGTTAATGTAACAGCAATGTTGTTTTTTGCAAGTTTTGGAATAAAATCAGCCATATTCCCATTATATTTTTGGTTACCTGCTTCTTACCATACTCCACCATCTGCCATAGCAGCTATTTTTGCAGGTCTGCTTACAAAAGTTGGAATTTATGCGATGCTCCGTGTTTTTACTTTAATTTTTGTACCTGATGATTTCACCCGAAATATTATTATTATTATTGCTACAGCTACACTTTTAACAGGTGCTTTCGGAGCTCTTATAAAAAAGGATTTACGTCAGATTTTTTCTTATCTCATCATCAGCCATATTGGTTATTTGATAGCAGGTATAGGTATGTTTACCGAAGTTGCCTTAACCGGATTGATGTTTTACCTGTTTCATGACATCATGGTGAAAACCAATTTATTTTTAATTAGTGGTGTAATAGTTAAAATACGTGGAACTGTAAAGTTGAGAGAACTGGGAGGCTTATATGACGAATATCCAAAGCTATCGTTATTGATTGCCATTGTATTTTTTTCGCTGGTGGGTGTACCGCCGTTATCTGGTTTTTGGCCCAAAATATCTTTGTTATATGCTGCTTTTGAAACCGGTTCCTGGATATTAATTTTTGCCATTATCATATCTTCTTTTTTTACTTTGTATATTATTGCAAGAATATGGGCAGAGGTATTTTGGAAACCTGCCCCTGCATTAGACCATTTACCAGAAGATAGATTCAGTAGAATGAGATTTTTTGATAAAACAACAATGATCTTACCACTGATAATTTTAGCTTTAGTATCTGTATATATGGGTATTGCTGCAGAAAACATTATGCTTATCTCCAAACATATTGCTGTTGAAATGATAGATACATCACCTTACATACAAGCGGTGTTAGGAACAAATTAAAATAAAAAAATGACCAAGCGACTTTTAATGAACCTGCTTTTAACGGTGATCTGGATGGCCTTAACCGGTAGGTTTGAATTACTTAATTTTTTATTTGGTTTCGTTTTGAGTTTTTTTATATTATGGCTGATGTCGAGAAGTTCGGAGGACACAAAATACTTTGAACGCCTGCCCAAAATAATCAGCTTTATATTTTACTTTTTCAAAGAATTAATAAAAGCCAACATGCAGGTTGCGCATGATGTAATTACTCCCAAATTTTTTATGAAACCAGGTATTATAAAATATCCTTTAGATGCTAAAACAGACATGGAAATAACTTTACTGGCTAATTTAATTTCATTAACACCAGGCACATTAAGTCTTGACGTTTCTGATGATAAAAAAGTTCTTTATTTACATGCCATGTACATATATGACAAAGAAGAATTTATTGAAAGTATAAAAGATGGTCTTGAGAAAAAATTATTATCGCTGTTAAGATGAACCTGTATAATTTTCTATATTTTTTTGTATTACCGATTCTAAGCTTATCGGTAATGTTGGTATTTGTAAGATTTATAAAAGGACCAAGCATTGTAGACAGGGTTATAGCACTGGATCTTTTAATAACTATTGGTATAGCTATTATTGCTGTTTATAGTATCATAACCAATCAATCCACATTTTTAGATATTGCCATGATATTGGCACTGATTGCATTTTTGGGTACAGTTGCTTTTTCATATTACCTGGAAAAAAGAGAGAAAAATGGCTGAATGGAGTATTATAATATTAAGTGCTTTTGGTGCCGTATTTATTTTACTGGCTGCTATTGGTATTGTAAGGATGCCTGATTTTTATTTGAGGCTTTCGGCTACCACTAAAGCAGCGACATTAGGGATAGGATTGATATTAGTTAGTTCAGCCGTTTATTTTCAGGAATTGTCAGTAACCTCACGTGTATTTGCTATTATATGTTTCTTAATACTTACTGCACCAGTAGCTGCTCATATGATTGGCAGGGCATCTTATTTTATAGGTACAGAATTATGGAAAAAATCTGTGATAGATGAACTGGAAGGTAAATATGAAAAAGACACTCATATATTAAGAAGCAAAGATCATAAAGATCCTTCTAAAGTAATTGCAGATGATAAAATTCCGGATGAGGAATAATTATCTTTCCAGATTAAATAAACTATCAACAAATTCATGTTTGTCAAATATTAAAAGATCTTCCATTTTTTCACCTACACCAATAAACTTTACCGGTATTTTAAATTGATTGGCTATGGCTAGCACCACACCACCTTTAGCAGTACCATCTAATTTAGTGATGGCTAAAGCTGTTACATCTGTTGTTGCTGTAAAATGTTTTGCCTGCTCCAGTGCATTTTGTCCTGTAGAACCATCCAATACCAACAACACTTCATGAGGCGCCTGAGGAATAAATTTTTGAACACTTCTTTTTATTTTACTCAACTCCTCCATTAAATGGGCTTTATTATGAAGCCTTCCGGCAGTATCTATAAGCACAACATCGGTACTGCGTGATACTGCACTTTGTACAGTGTCAAAAGCAACAGCTGCGGGATCGGAGCCCATAGCCTGTTTTACAATAGGCACTCCTGTTCTATCGGACCAAATTGTTAATTGATCAACAGCAGCAGCACGAAAAGTATCGGCAGCACCCAGCAAAACCGATTTTCCTGCTTTTTTAAAATTATAAGCCAGTTTACCAATTGTTGTTGTTTTTCCTACACCGTTTACACCCACTACCAATATTACATAGGGTTTGGTAGGCAGGTCGGTGTGGAAATCATAAGAATTAGCGGAAGGTGCATCTACTAATATGGCTTCAATTTCTTGTTGAAGAATAGAATTTAGCTCTTTTGTATCGAGATATTTATCCCTCGCAACCCGATCTTCAATTCTTTTTATAATAGCTACTGTGGTTTCTATACCTACATCAGCTGTTACAAGAGCTTCTTCCAGTTCGTCAAGCACTTCTTCGTCTACAGTACTTTTGCCGGCAATGGCTTTTGATACTTTTGAAAAGAAGTTTTCTTTGGTTTTCTGAAGTCCTTCGTCCAGGCTTTCCTTTTCTTTTTTACCGAACATTTTATCAAAAAATCCCATATTTAAATCCTTTTAAAGCATCCGGTTTTAAGATGCACTTTTCTATTTGTTGATTATTGTTATAACGCTGAAGAGTGCGACGCAACAAAAGTTATATAGATATACAACTGCCGGTAACAAAAATCAGTAGGTTAAAATTAAAGCTTGCAAGATAAGAACAGGATCAGTACCGATGTATAAAACAAAAGCTGTTCCTGGTATGGAACAGCTTAAGGAAAATTTACTAACCCTACATTTATTTCTGTGATAAGAAATCCTTCACCTTGTCTTTGTGTACAATAGCTTCTTTAAAGGTATAAGCACCTGTTTTTGGGCTACGTACAGCCTTAATTACTTTAGACCAGTTTTTTGCTTCCTGAGCTGATTTTTGATCTTTTGTTTTAATGGCGGTTTTTGCTGCTTTTGCCATGGTATGATAAGTTTATTAATTTATATTTTACGTTAATGGTGTGGCTAATTGACTAAAAAACCAATTAAACCACTCAACTTTTTACTTTATTTCTTTATGAACAGTCACTTTTTTGAGGTTTGAATTGAATTTCTTCAACTCCATACGCTCAGGATTGTTCTTTTTGTTTTTTACAGTAATATAACGGCTTGTGCCAGGTACACTAGTATTTTTTTGCTCAGTGCATTCTAAAATTACCTGTACACGATTACCTTTCTTTGCCATTGTTTAAATTTTAGATGTGTTGCCCCTGAGCTCTTAACTCCTTTACAACAGTTAATAATCCTTTTTTATTAATTGTTCTAATGCCATTAGCTGATAATTTCAGGCTGATCCATTTGTTTTCTTCGGCAAGGAAGAAACGTTTTGTTTGCAAATTTGGTAAAAACCGACGTTTGGTTTTAATATTTGAGTGTGAAACTTTATTTCCACCTATGGGCGTTTTACCTGTAACCTGACATACTCTTGCCATGACTTTAGAAAATTTTTGGAGTGCAAAGGTAGGGAGAAATGCCAAATGTAAAAAACGTAATAAGTAAAAAAAGCAGAGATAAAAGTTGATTTAACGTTTAGCTTTAAAGTTTAGGCTACATTATCAGGGGCCTGGCGGTTATTTACTTCAATTATCTGGTCTACACCTATAATTAATCCTGTGTCTGTTTCTATCATATCTCTGCCTACTAAGGTTTCAAATTTTACAATATGCCCTCTTACTGTAGAAACTCCCCCATCAACTGAAGTAAATGTTATACTGCTTTCGCTTTTCAGATCTATCAACTCTTCCAGGTATTCTTTAAACGAACTCATGTTTTTTTAGATTTTATATGGATAAGGTCATCAAAATTAAGAACTAATCCATCACTTGATTCCAGTTCTTTTGTGCATAAAGCATTTTAAAGTAGCTTCGTGCCGCGATAAAAAATGGTCAATTGTTGAAGAAGTACCAGGGGCGGAAAAGTTATAGGATTGATATATATTGACTTTTTTGACTTTTTTGACTTTTTTTGACTTTTTGAATTATTGAATTATTGAATTATTGACTATTTGACTTTCATTTAAAAAATTCTATAGAAATGGCTTACGACGTTGTAGTAATTGGATCGGGTCCCGGTGGTTATGTAGCTGCTATCCGTGCATCTCAGCTTGGATTAAAAACTGCTGTAATTGAAAAAGAAAGTTTAGGAGGAGTTTGCCTGAACTGGGGATGTATTCCTACCAAAGCTTTATTAAAAAGTGCACAGGTGTATGAGTATATAAAACATGCAAAAGATTTTGGTATTGAAGCTACCGGACAACACAATTTTGAAGCAGTTGTAAAACGTAGTCGTGGTGTAGCGGATAAAATGAGTAAAGGTGTTCAGTTTTTAATGCGCAAGAACAAAATTGATGTAATTAATGGTTTTGGAAAAGTTACGGGAAAAGGTAAAATAGAAGTAACAGGAAGCGACGACAAAAAACAAACTGTTATTAAAGGAGGATGAATAAAATGAAGATGTTGAACTTCCAGGTTATGGATGAAAATAAAAAGATTAATTTATTATATCGGCAAGGTATTTATCT